>ERZ779875.82-NODE-82-length-94379-cov-298.586288_pt1 | contig 94379 bp, 71 predicted proteins | sample MGYA00511246_ERZ779875 | MGnify/ENA primary metagenome ERZ779875 (study PRJEB29588, sample SAMEA2155093) | human gut metagenome | biome: human gut; feature: human-associated habitat; material: faeces | place: Denmark | collected 2008/2010 ... | reverse complement strand
GAAAATTACCTGTCAAAACTTTTGGAGGCGAACGCATTTTGATGCGTCCGCCCTGTAGGATACAAGAAAATCTTACCGGCACCACCAGTATAGTGAACAGTCTCACCCTTAATTTCATTAGCAGCCAATGAGATTTTACCTACATTAGTTTTTTCAGAAGCACCTGTTGCCAAAGCATCTACGTACAACTCCTTAGCATCATTCTTGTTTGAAGTTGTACAAGCTACATAAACATCACAAGCACCTGTTACATCGAAAGCCAACACGCGGTAGTTAGGAGTAGCATCGTCAACGAAGTCACCCTTGCCACCAAACTTCAAACGCTGTGTATACTTTACGCCATCAATAGTTTTGTTGTTGGCATCAACGGTAACAGCACAAGGATTTCCCTTAGAATCCTTACCAGCATAAACTGTCAAGCCATCCTGTGTAGTTGTTTCATTGAATGTAGCAGCATTCCATTTACTAAAGTTCCATTCCTGAGTCTGTGCATTCACACTTGCTGCCATAGCGACAGCGGCAATAAGAGTAAAGAATTTCTTCATAATCGTTTGTTTTTAGTTTGTTTTGTTTGTTTTATGTTTTAGAAATTAGTCTTTGATATGACTACGATGCAAAAGTACAACTTAATCGTAAAAAATGCAAGACAAAAATGCAAGAATTCATCGTAAACGTTTACGTGAGTTTAATTAGATTAAGGAGGAACAACTATCAAGATTTTGCATTACCTTTGTACCCAAGTCTAAGCTGCACTCGGCATAACATTCAAGCAAGTTTGATGTTCTGCGCTCGTTTGCAAAGACTTTGCACCCAAAAGCAGTACCCTTAACTCCTAATCTTATTTACTGGAAACAATATAAATATGTATATATAACCTAAAAAAGTAACAAACAAATGAACAGAAATCTACTAAGATTCGGACTACTATGCTTAGTCCTACTCGTTTCAGTCGTTACAAAGGCTGGTGATTTCCGAGACATTAAGCTCGACTTGGCAGGCGGCAGTTTATTTACTGCTGATGAAATGTCAACTCAGTCGGCTACGTCTTTCGGAGTCTCAATAGCCACCGACGGAAGCGCGACTCGTGTTGCGGCAGATGCAACGGATGCTAATGTTGCGATTTCATGCAAGTATCATGACAATCAACATGGAGTGACCAACTTCAAGGCAACAGTCCCTGTAACAGGTCCCGTAAAAATCACAATGGGTAATTGTTTCTATGGTAGTACTGCCACTGTAAAAGACGCACAAGGAACTACCATCGGAACAATTAATGTAAAAGAAGCAGGAAATTGCTGGCATGGTAACAAAACCGCCAATGTAACCTCTTGCGTTTACAAAGGCACAGAAGCCACTACCCTTACTATAGAAGGTGGAGGCTATGTTCCTTATTTGGCAGTTGAGGCTGTAAACGCTGCTGACTTGGCAAGTGACATTACCCTCACTTACTCTTTAGGAACGACGACAGCAGAAGGAACACTCCCTGCAAGCGCAAAGGTAGAAGTGGGAAGCAGCTATACGCTTCCTACGAACACCACGCTTTACGTTGCTGGCAGCACTTTGACAGGCTGGACAGATGGCACCAACACCTATAAACCAGGTGAAACCATCACTGCTCCAAGCGCAAGTGCTACACTGATCCCAGTGTTCACTGCCAACACCAAGTCGCTTGCCGACCGCACAGAGGCAACCACCCTCACCTATTACTTCGGACACAAGAATGGTGCGCAGGATATCAACTATCAAGGGGAAAAAGGAATCCTGGTTACACAAGCCATTGTCGATGGTGAAACCATTGATGTAAAGATTGACCTCGACGGAACACCAAGCGGAGCTAAGTTCAACAATGCAGGTCGTGCAGACGAATGGGCACAGATGAATGCAAACGGCATCATCACCGTTCCTTCTTGCAAAGGTGCAACCATCGAAATGGCTGCATACGGCAATATCACTACTACAACAATTGACGGACAGGCTGAATATACTCCAGGTAAAGTGATCAGCCAGACCATTGCATCAAGTGCTGAAACAGTGAACATCGTCATTGGCGATGGTTCATATTACAGCTATTTGAAGATTACCCTTCCTGTCGTTGCAAGCAAACCTGCTGGCAAGACTTTCAACAATGAGGCTGCCAGCGTCGTATTTACGATGAACGACCTCAGCAATGCAAGTGCCAACACAACCTCTCCTACTGATGCTTTCAGCACCATTGCATTTGATTACGGAGCAAACTTATCTTTGAAAGGAATTCTCGAAATTACCAAGGCGGATGGTACAGCATCAGGTATCAAAGGTCTCAAAATAAATAATGACTCAGGAACTAAGCAAACTGAACTCAACTGGTTGGTTCGTCCTGCTGCAGGACTTACTTTCACCCCTACCAAGGTGAGCGGTTATGTAAACCGCTGTGGCACGGATGTAGAAAACGGAATCGTTATCAGCGCTCATAAGGCAAACGGAGAAGTGGTAGCACTGGGCACCTATACCGCATGGCGTCAAGGAAAGGCTACATCAAAACAAACTTATGATAACACCGCTATCCATCAGTTTGAAATCACACTGACAGCAGAACAGCAGGCAGCCTTGGCTGGTACCGATGGCTTCTATCTGACATCTACTATCGGCGTAGCTAAAAATAAGCAGGCAGTTTTCGGTCCTGTTACTATCGAAGGCACCGTCAACGGAACACTCGTTGCAGTAAACAAATACAAACTCTCTGTCGTTACCAACCCTGAAGGTATCGCAGAAATCTCTATCTATCCTAAGGCTGACGAATATCAGGAGAACGACGAGGTAACACTGACTGCAGCCGACAAGTTTGGTTATAATTTTGTCAACTGGACAGACAAGAACGGCACAGTGCTTTCTACTGAGAGCAGATTCAAATACACCGTGACAGAAGACCAGACTCTCACTGCCAACTACAAGAAGGTAAACACCTATGCACTCGACGTAAACGTAGAAGGTGGCGCCAAGGACTATATGGTGACTCTCTCTCCTGCCCCAGAGATGGTAGATGGCAAGAAGATGTATGAAGAAGGTACAGAGGTAACTCTTACCGCAACAGGAAACGACATCATCGACTTCAACAACTGGAGCAATGGTGAGACAACAGCAGAAATCAAGACAACCATGAATGAAGACCAGGCTTTCACTGCCACATTCTCTGCCAAGGACTACATCGTGGCATGGGACTTCTATCAGGAAGGCAAGGAAGGTCGTACTGCCGACTTTGCTGCAGCAGACAATGACGCCGTACAGCTCGTACTCCGTGATGCTGAAGGCAACTCATACGGCTGGCTCGACAAGAGCAATAAGGCTGGTGGTTACGAAGGCAAGAACGCAGCTGTCAACTGGACCAAGACTTCAACAAAGGCTCTGGGTGAAACCTACTGGCAGACCAAGTTCAACGCCACAGCATTCACCGACATCAAGGTAAAGAGCAGCATGCTCTACAATTATAATGCTTACGAGACCTACAACGTAGAGTACTCTCTTGATGGCGAGAAATGGACCAAGGTAGGCGCCATCGCTATGCCAGGAGCCAAGGCATGGACTGCAGGCGAGTTCTCTCTCCCAGCCGAAGCCAACAACCAGGCAGCAGTATTTGTTCGCTGGATTGCCGACAAGACTTCATCTGTCAAGGGAACAACAGGAACCAACGACGGTATCGCTCTCGCTCAGATCTATATCACAGGTACAGCCAAGCTCTTCGATGACGGCACAGCTCCTGTTCTCCAGAGCCAGGTACCTGCAATAGGTGCAACCAATGCTTCAGCCAATGGTAAGATTGTATTGACCTTCGATGAGAAGGTAAAACTGACTGAAAGTGCCAAGGCAACCCTCAATGGTCAGGAGTTGACAGGTACCGTATCTGGCAAGACTATCACCTTTGCCTACAAGGGATTGAGCTACGCTACAGAATATACCTTCGCTCTCGCAGCTGGTTCTGTAGCCGACTTGACCGACAATGCCATCCAGAGCGACATCACCTTCAGCTTCACCACCAAGGAGAAGCCTGCAGTGACCAAGGCTCTCTATGACTTCATCGTACCAACAAACGGAACATTCACTGAAGCTCTCGCAGCAGCTGCCAAGCGTGCTGATACCAGCAAGCGTTTCCGCATCTTCATCAAGCAGGGCGACTATAAGATTCCTGCCAACCCGAACAGCATGGTGACTGGTATTGATGGCAAGCAGTATCCAAGTGCTACCACCTATATGAATACACCTAATGTATCTATCATCGGTGAAAGCAATGAGAATACTTCTATCACCAATACCGTACCAGCAGTAGAAAGCAGCAATGGCTACAATATCGCCAACGTACTGGAAGGTATCGGACGTGGTGATGTATTGAGCTTGGAAAGCGGTGCAACAAACACTTACTTCCAGGACATCAAGATGTACAGCAGCATGGGCGACGGCAAGGGTCGTGACATCGTACTCAACGATAAGAGTAACAAGACTATCTGTAAGAACGTCAACCTCTGGGCTTATCAGGACACCTACGTATCCAACAACCAGAAGGGTCGCTTCTACTTCGAGGGTGGTATCCTGCGTGGCAACACCGACTACCTCTGCGGTAAGGGTGACGTATATTATAATAATGTAGATCTCTTGATGTGTGGCACCGGCTATCTTGCCGTACCTTCGCAGCCTACCAAGTATGGCTACATCTTCAAGGATTGTACCATCAAGGACGGATCAACCACAGGTATCAACGGTAAGTACAAACTCGGTCGTCCTTGGGGCAAGGGCACTCCTATCGCTCTCTTCATCGACACCAAGATGGAAGTGATTCCTACAGCAGCAGGTTGGGACGAGATGAGCGGTGGTTATCCTAAGCGATTTGCTGAATACAACTCTACCACAGCTACAGGCACTGCAGTAGACCTGAGCGGAAGAAAGCAGGTTTATGATGCCTACGATGCAAAGGATGGAAATAACTATACCAACCGTCGCAACGAGACAGCAGAAAGTCCTGTCCTTACAGCAGAGGAAGCTGCATTCTACACTATCGAAACCGTTATGGGCGGTGATGATGACTGGGATCCAACAGCTGCCACAGAACAGGCTTCAGCTCCAACTAATGTGAAGATTGCTGGTAACAACCTGACATGGGACAACAGCAACTATGCTCTTCTCTGGGCTGTATGCAAGAACGGCAAGGTAGTTGACTTCACCGTTGAGCCTACATACGCCGTTGACGATGCTTCAGCAACATGGAGTGTCCGTGCAGCCAACGAGATGGGTGGTCTTGGCGAGGCTACCGTAGTAAGCACCAGCACCGGCATTGAGAACATCGCAACTTCTTCCGATGTTTTGAGCACCAAGATCTACTCTGCCGACGGTGTTCAGGTAAGCAAGTTGCAGCGTGGCATCAACATCGTCGTAAAGACCATGACTGACGGCAGCAAGAAGACCAGCAAAGTGGTACTGAAGTAAAAGGAACTTACTGAATAAATAAAAAAGGTGCAATACCCGTTCGTGGGTGTTGCACCTTTTGTTTTTAATACGAAAAAAAAATTTTTTACGCAAACATTGAAAACGTTTACGTAGATTTTAACACACCATATTTATTAAAAAACCAAAAAAGATAGTATCTTTGCAGCGAAGAAATATATTTTTTTACTAATCTAACCAAATAAATGTATGTCTGGTAATTTAAAACAAATTAGAATTGCGTTGGTTAGCATCATGCTGTTTTTTGCAGCAAGCCTATCTGCGCAAACCGTAAAGGGTACAGTTATCGACAATACGGGCGAGCCAGTTATCGGCGCCTCTGTCTTCGAGCAGGGTGTGCAGAGCAATGGCGTTGCTACCGATATTGATGGTAATTTCACCTTAACATTGAAAGGCAACAGTAAGAAACTGAAGATCTCATACATTGGTATGAAGACTCAGGTCGTAAATGTTGCAGGTAAATCAACCGTTTCCGTTAAGCTCGAGGACGAGTCCAACAGCCTTAACGACGTTGTCGTTATCGGTTACGGTACCGTAAAGAAGAAGGACTTGACAGGTTCTGTGTCTTCCATTTCTTCTAAGGAAATCGCCAACGTTCCTGTATCTAACGTCAGCGAGGCAATGACCGGTAAGTTGGCTGGTGTGAACATCACCACAACCGAAGGTTCACCTGACGCAGAGGTAAAGATCCGTGTACGTGGTGGTGGTTCTTTGTCACAGGACAACTCTCCTCTTTACATTGTTGATGGCTTCCCAGTAAGCTCTATCAGCGATATCGCTCCCAGCGAAATTGCAACCATCGACGTTTTGAAGGATGCCTCTTCTACAGCTATTTATGGTGCCCGTGGTGCTAATGGTGTTATCATCATTACTACAAAGAGTGGTTCTGAAGGTAAGACTCAGGTAAACTTCAACGCTTCGTACGGCTGGAAGAAGAACGCTAAGGAAATCGAAGTTCTCAATCCTTATGAATTCGTACTCTACCAGTACGAAACTGCAAGCGCCAGCAACAACCCATCAAACCTGGGTGGTAGCAACTATGGTAACTATGCAGACTATGACATCTGGAAATCAAGAACAGGTCACAACTTCCAGGATGAGGTATTCGGTCGTACAGGTACACAGGCCATCTACAATGCCAACGTAAGTGGTGGTAGCAAGGACTTCAAGTACAATGTAAGCTATGCTCACAATCAGGAGAACAGCATCATGGAGAAGTCTGGCTACAACAAGGACAACATCGGTGCTAAGTTGCAGGCCAAGCTCAACAAGTGGCTTACATTCGACTTTAATGCTCGTATGGCATACCAGAAGATCAAGGGCCTTAGCGGTGGTGCTGACACCAATGATAGCAATGCTGCCAACTCAACCGTAGCACAGACCATCACCTTCGCTCCTATCCAGGAGTTGGTATCTGCTGATGAAGACGAGGAAAACTCATCTTCTTCCCGCCGCTCACCAATGGAACGTCTGGATGGTACTTACAAATTGCAGACACGTTTCCAGCAGAACTACAATGCTGCTCTGACATGGAAACCATTCAAGCACTGGACTGCCAAGACCGAGTTTGGCTATGGCTGGAAATACTATGACACAGACCAGGCATGGACAGCTTTGGCTGTTAACAACTCTAAGTTTGGTCACAATGGTCGTCCTCAGGCTCAGTTCGTACGCGACACATACAAGTCATGGCGCAACGCCAATACTTTGACTTATGACAACAATAAGCTCTTCGGTGGCCGTGATCACCTGAACGTATTGATTGGTCATGAGTGGAGCTCTGATATGCAGACTACACGTACCAGCACATCAGTAGACTTCCCTGTTGATTTCACTATCGATCAGATTCTTTCTTTCACCAATACAGCAGAAAGCACTCTGGGCAACGAGGTTGACATCAAGGCTAAGGACAATATGCTTTCTTTCTTCGGTCGTATCAACTACACCTTGGCAGACAAGTACTTGATGACCTTCACTCTGCGTGAGGATGGTTCTTCTAAGTTTGGTAAGGGCAATCGTTGGGGCTTGTTCCCATCATTGGCTTTGGCATGGCGTATGTCTGACGAGAAGTTTATGAAGGGCGCCGACAAGTGGCTCTCTAACTTGAAGCTTCGTCTTTCTTTGGGTACAGCAGGTAACAACCGCATCCCTTCTGGTATGCTTTCTCCTACTTATGGCGTGGCTGATGCTGCTGGCAAGCACCCAGGCTTCAATGAGGTGAACACTGGTATGCTCGAGTCTTATAAGGCTAACGGCAAGACCGTTCTCTACAATCCTAACTTGAAGTGGGAAACCACTACAACCCGTAACTTCGGTATCGACTACGGTTTCCTCCGTGGCCGCATCTACGGTACTTTGGACTTCTATTGGAATACAACCAAAAACTTGCTGATGCTTCAGACTTTGCCTTCAGCAACAGGTTATGAGCGTCAGTACCAGAACGTAGGTACTACCTCTAACAAGGGTATTGAGTGGGCACTGAATGCTGCTATCGTAGACAGCAAGAAGTTTAACCTCAACTTCAACTTCAACATCTCTTACAACAAGAACAAGATTGACAAGTTGGAAGGTGGCGCACACTATGAGACATCAAGCTGGGGTGGTACCAAGGTAACCAAAGGCAATGGTGACTTCCTGCTTGAGGAAGGTGGCCGCTTAGGTGAGCTTTGGGGCTACAAGCAGCAAGGTTTCTATACCGTATTCGACCCTGCAACAGGCACAGGCGACCTTATCTATGATGGTGCCAAGTGGCGCTTGGCTACAGAGGCTGACGGTCATGTAGGTGGTGACGTAAATAACAAATCTTACTCTAAGTTTGGTGGTTCTCTCTATCCTGGTGGTGCCAAGGTAGAATGTGATGAGAATGGTGATCCTGTCTTCCAGCGCTTGGGCAATACCGTTCCTGAAGTAACTGGTGGTTTCGGATTCGATGGTATGTGGAAGACCAACTTTGGTAACTTCGACTTCAACATCTTCTGTAACTATTCTTTGGGCAACAAGATCTACAATGCTACAGCACAGGGTGCTTCTTTCTACAGCGGTACTTCTGCAGGTTGGAACATTATCAATGATTACAACTCTAACAACCGTTACACATGGGTAGACCCAACTAATGGTTTGAACCTCGGTCGTCCTTCAAGTTCAACTGTTGAAGCTTATGGTGGTGTTGAGGGCTTGATGAGCCGTCTCAACGAGATCAACGCCAATGCTAACGTATGGAATCCAGCAGCCAACAGCAATATGGTGATCTTGGATACCTACTTGGAGGATGCTTCATTCTTGCGCATCAATAACATTACCGTAGGTTACACATTGCCTAAGAACTGGGTAAAGAAAGCATGGCTTGAGAGCGTACGTGTATACTTCACTGCTTACAACGTATATTGCTTCACCAACTACAGTGGTTACGACCCAGAGGTGGACACATCTTCTAAGGGCAATCCTATGACACCAGGTATCGACTACGCTGCTTATCCTAAGAGCCGTTCTTTCGTAGCTGGTATTAACGTGACATTCTAACTTAGACAAAGGAGAAAACAAAATATGAAAAAGATATTAGGAATAGCAGCACTCTCAATGGGTGTCATGCTGACAAGTTGCTCCGACTTCCTTGATCAGAAAGCTGACTCAGCTCTGGACCAGGAGAACGTGTTCAACTCAAGCTATTTCACAGGTCTTGAAATCAACAAGATTTATGGTGATTTCGGACAGGATAATATGTATGCCAACCGTATGACCATCTCTTACGGTGCCAACACAGATACCGAGTTAATCGATGGTTTGGGCTCAACCTCAACATCTTCTAACGAGCGTGGTTACATGAACTATAATGGTACTGCAGGCGGATGGGCTAACTTGGGTACAACATGGACCAACATCTATGGCTGTATCGAATATTGCAACAAAGCCATCGAAGGTATCCGCAACAGCACTATCGCTGAAGAAACAGCAATGAAGCGCTACTTAGGCGAAGTACTGACTCTTCGTGCTATGCTCTACCTCGACTTGGTTCGCCTTTGGGGTGATGTGCCTTACAAGACATCTGCTACCAAGCCTGACTTGAGCGATGCCTACGAGGGAAAGACCGACCGTGATATAATTCTCGATGGTCTGCTCGAAGACTTGGAAGAGGCTTCTAACTTGCTCCCATGGGCAGGTACAGGCAACTATACTACAGAGCATGCTACTAAGGGTTATGCTGATGCTCTCTATGCACAGGTAGCCTTGACACGTGCAGGCTATGCTATCCGTGAAAGTGCTAAGGAAGGTTACGAGAATCTCCCAGAGTTCTCTGATCCTACTTATCCTACACAGCGTCCTGACGAGGCTACCCGTAAGGTATACTACGAGAAGGCTTTGGCTAAGTTGACTGAGATTATCAAGAGTGGCAAACACAGCATGAACCCAAGTTTCAAGAACGAGTGGCAGCTTCTCTGTGCCCGTCAGCTTGATCAAACCTACAAAGAGAACATCTTTGAGATACCTATGTTGCTGAATGTTACAGGCGAGCTTGGTTATACAGTAGGTAAGCGTATCAAAGGTTCTACATCAGAATTTGGTAAGAAAGGTAACTCTACTGGTAAATTGAATACCACAGCTACCCTCCTCTACTCTTACGAGAAGGATGACACACGCCGCAACGTAACATGCTGCCCTGTACAGTATGGAGAATTAAATGGTCAAACCGTAGAAGGTATCGGAGATGTAAAACCAGACAAGCAGAGCGTGAAGCCATTCGGCATCACTATTGGTAAGTGGCGTCCTGAGTGGATGGGCGAAGAGTGGAAGGCTGCAGCAAAGGCATCTACAGAAAAGGTAACCACAGGTGTTAACGTTGTAAAGATGCGCTACTCACAGGTTCTGTTGATGTATGCAGAGGTAATGAACGAGTTGGCTGGTGCCAATGGCAACTACCAGGGCGATGCTGGCATGACAGCACTTCAGGCTTTGGCAATGGTTCATAACCGTGGTGTGAAGGAAAGCAACAACGACACTTCTATCGAAGGTGACTTCCTGCAGGCTGCTGCCAACCACAACAAGGAGCAGTTCTTGAACGATATCGCTCAGGAGAATGCTTGGGAGTTGACTGGCGAATGTGCACGTAAGTGGGATCTCGTACGTTGGGGTATGCTGGCAAGCAAAATAGCAGAAGCTAAGGCTGAGTATGCTCAGAAATGTATGGAGTGGCCTACCACTATCTACTTCAACTATACCGATGCCACTAAGACTCGCATCGACGAGAGTTCTATCGCTTGGTATGGCTTAGAGAATGGCAAGACCGAAACTGACTATGATAACAAAGCTACAGGTTGTGGTTTTGAAGACGAAGAGGCAAGAGACAAATCTGACTCTGAGTATACTAAAAACCTGAAGACCATCAGTGCAGGTCTTGTAGGTACAAGCATCGACGGTACATTAGAAACACCAGACCATGGTGTGAAGAACCGTTACATCTTGCCTATCTACACCAAGACTATTGCCGACTCAAGAAACGCTTTGGCAAACTCTTATGGTTTCTAATCATTAACAAAAGACAACAATGAAAACAATAAAATATTCAGTTTGGGCCATCATGTTGCTCGCTGCAACATTGGTCTCTTGTACTGACAAGATGGACTGGGACATCGACCCAACCTTAGACCGTTGCTTTAGCGCAACATCTCTGTCAGTAGATCCAACAGACACTGAGGCTGAAGTCACCTTCGATGCCGGCATGATGAAGGCAAATGGTGCAGAGAAATTTGAGATTCAAGTGACTACTGCTACTTTGGAAGACGATGAAGCATGGGACAATTCTGACGAGGTGCTTACCTTTGAGACTGATAACAGTCCTTATACCATCACTGGTCTTATCGGCGATACAGAGTACTCACTCCGTATACGTGCGCTCTCTTCTCAGAAGGCTGCCAGCCATTGGGTACACTATGCTTCAAGCACAAAGACTACCTTCAAGACCAAGTCTGAGCAGATCATGAATGCTGTAGCAAACGCTGATCGTGGCGAAGACTTCATCACCGTATCTTGGGACGCAAGCAAGGCTGTTACCAAGTTGACAGTATCAGATGGTACAGAAAAGGAAGGACAGGAGCCACGCACCATCGAGTTGGATGACGAGGCAAAGGCTGCAGGTCGCTATACCATTACAGGTTTGACACCTTCAACCAATTACACCATCAACATCTATTACAATGACACAAAGCGTGGTTCTGTTACAGCAAGCACTGCTGCTGCAATGCCTGCTGGTGACGAGAAGGTAGAGTTGGATCCATCTATCACAACCATCAACAACGACGTGATTGCAAACATCGTAACTGCTGCTCAGGAGAAGACTGGTAAGACCAATGTTGCTATTACCATCGGTTTGCAGGCTGGTCAGACTTACACCATGGTTTCTACAGCAGAGGATGGTACAGATGCCAACGTAAAGATTCCTGAGGGTGCTTCAGTTACATTCTTCGGCTTAGCAGGCGAGAGCAAACCTGTATTAAATTGGAAGAAGTGCCTCGACATCGCAGGCTCACACGCTTACATCCGTTTCCAGAACGTAAGTATGAAGGATACTGGTTGCCAGTACCTCATCAACCAGGATAAAGATGCTGCAGTAGGTGAATTGTCATTCACAGATTGTACATTCTCTGATTTCGAAAGTTCTGTATTCCGTACAAAGGGTGGCGTAGTTAGCATTGATAAGATTTTGGTTGACAACTGTGTGATGACCAACATGTCTACTGGTGGTGGTTACCCTGTATTCTACATTGGTACTACCAACACTAATTTAGTTAAGTTGGAGTTGAAGAATTCTACATTCGATACAACAAGTCACAACTTCATCCAGTTGAAGGCTGCTATCTCTGGTGGCGTAACTATCAGCGACTGTACCTTCTACAACAACGTTTCCGGTAGTAAGTATTTCATGGATTCCAACAAGTTGAGCACAGACCTGACTATCATCAGAACAGTTCTTGGTATGTCTATGGATGCTGCAGCAAAAGGTGTCCGCACTACAGGTTCTATCGTTATCAACGAGTCTATGCGTGCAAAGGATTGTGTATACGGTTCTAACGACATCAAGGAGTTCGCTGCAGGCAGCTTGACATCAGATGAGATCTTCACTGATCCTGCCAACCACAACTTCACAATGAAGATAGACGACCGTATCGGTGACCCACGCTGGTACAAAGCAGAATAAGCAAATAGCAAGCATCCACAAGATGCTTCGCTATAACAAACTATAAAGGAAGTGCAATGCTCACATCGGGCATTGCACTTTTTTTATTGTTTCACTTGGAAGTTACAAAAGAAAAATGTATCTTTGCAGCGAGGTATTAAAATAGTTAAGATATGGCAAGATACATCAACCCTTTCTCAGACTGGTCGTTCAAGAGAATCTTCGGTCAAGAATACAGCAAAGACTTGCTGATAGAATTCTTAAACCAACTTCTCTTAGGAGAACAACACATTACTAATGTCAAATTTAAGGACAAGGAAATGTTGCCGGAAACAAAAGACCAAAGAGGAATCATATACGATGTCTTTTGTACAACTGACACTGGCGAGCACATTATCGTCGAGATGCAAAACAAAAGTCAGGCTTATTTCATAGACCGCTCTCTGTTTTATGCTTCTAAAACGATAGTTGACCAAGGCGTAAAAGGACAATGGGACTACCATCTTACGCCTGTTTACGTAATCTGCTTCATGAACTTCGATGTAGACGAAAATACACCTAAGAAGTTTAGAACAGACGTTGTGCTGGCAGACAAAGAAAGCGGAGAAGTTTATTCTAACAAAATCCGTTTCATCTACTTGGTGATGCCCCTTTTCAAAAAGAAAGAAGAGGAGTGTAATACGTTTTTAGATTGTTGGATTTATAATTTGAAGCATATGGAGACTTTAGAGAAAATGCCTTTCGAGGCTCAGCACAAAATATTCAAGAAACTGGCAGAAATAGCAGACTCAAAGACCCTGACAAAAGAAGAGCAGGAGAAATACGACAACAGCATGATGGTCATGTGGGACAATTATGCAGTATATAAGCATGCAGAGGAAAAAGGAATAATAAAAGGAGAAGCAAAAGGAAGAGCTGAAGGTAAAAAAGAAAAAGCTGAAGAAATCGCCCTCAATCTCCTTGCATACAATACACCATTAGAGGTCATTGCAAAATCCACAGGTTTATCTATAGAGGAAATCAAGAAATTGAAATCATAAGCGCATAGGTAGTGCAATGCTCACATTGGGCATTGCACTTTTTATTTCATTACCACTCCCCTACTTCCAAAGAACTAGACTGAATTCGTAGATTCATCGAAGAGAAAGTGAACATAAAAGTATTCCTTATACGTAATCGTTTTCGTATAATTTTCTGAGGTTTACACCTTATTATATATAGAATAATTGTAATTTTGCAATATAATAAATATAAGCCTAATTTATGAACAAGACTTTTTTCAAAAACATGGTGCTTGCAGCACTTATGACATTACCCGTACTCGCAAAGGCACAGACTACTTTTGCGGGAATCACCGCTGAGAAAAATGCTCAGAATACTCCTGAGGGATGGACAGCAGTTGAGTTACCACAATTGCCAGCCATCACATCAGCAAATACGTTTAACATCAAAGACTATGGTGCCTCCACATCGGCAGCAGACAACACCAAGGCTATTCAGAAAGCCCTGGATGCTGTTCCTACTACTGGCGGTATGGTCGTAATTCCAGCTGGTACATGGATGTTTGGCAGCACAGACCAGATGACAAGTAAGACCGAGGTACTCAGCATCAAGTCTAAGACCGTACTCCACCTTTGCGCAGGTGCTACCCTGAAGCTCGTAGAATACGGCAAGGCTCCTAACAACAAGACAGTATTCATCGGTTGTAAGAACAAGGGCAAGAATGTTACCGATGTTGTTATCGAGGGTGAAGGCGAGACTTCTATCATCGACGGCCAGGGCGCACGCTGGTGGCTGGCAAAAGAGCAAAGCAAGACCTTCAACCCTGGTGCGATGATACGCTTCGAACAGGGTCAGCGTTTCTTGCTCCGCAACTTCAAAATTCAGAATACTCCAGGTGTGAACATCACCATCAGCAATAGCGGTAAGGCAAGTCATGCTACTATTCATGGCGTAACCATCAGCGAACCTGCTTCAGAAGCAGGAAAGGGCAAGGCATCTCATAACACGGATGGTGTCTCTATCTGGGGTCCATACGTCAACATCTACAACTGTAATATCAGCAATGGTGACGATAATGTAGTTTGCGACAATGACGCACAGTACATCCATGTATGGAACTGCGACTTCGGAACAGGCCATGGTGCTTCTATCGGTAGCTATACTAAGAACATCAAGCATGTATGGTTCGATAACATCACCATGAATGGTACCACAGCTGGTATCCGTATGAAGACTGGTATCAATAGTGATGGTACTCTCCGCGGCGGTGGTGAGGAAGACTGGAAGTTTACTAACTTCACTATGACCAAGGTTAAGAACCCACTCTCTATCGACTGCTTCTACGACAAAAACTACAATAGCGATCCTGCGGTAGACAAGGCTAACGCAAGAGCATTGGATAGCACTACCCCAACCTATAATGGTATTTATCTGCAGAATGTGAAGACAACAGATGTTTGCGATGGCAACGCTATCTTCTTTGTTGGTCGCCCTGAGAGCCACATCAAGAACGTGACACTCGACAACGTACAGATATCAGCCAAGAAGGGTATAGACATCCGCTTCGTAAATAATCTCGTGTTCAAGAATGGATCAAAGATTACAGTAAGTAGTGGTGCTATGTGGCTAAAGAAGTTTGACTCCACCTACGAAGATCAGTGCAACGCCACATCGACAGGTACTATAGAAACAGATCCTAATGGAGTTTATACTTTGAACTCAAAGACCTTGACTAACGGCACAAGTTCAACTGCGACTTTCAGCAATGGTTTCTCCATCAGCAATGAAAAAGGAAAGACATATGGTGTTGGATCTGGCACAAACTACATCAAGTACAGTGCAAACCAATATACCATTATCATTCCCGACGGTATCAAAATCGCCAAGATGGATATAGAAGGAAAGAACAATTACACTGAAGCAGATGCCTATATCGGTGAGATTAACGGCAAGAGCTACGATGCTACTACTTATATCTTCCCTAAGGACAAGAGCGTAAAGAAATATACTGTAGAGTTTGATTCTCCTGTAGAGCACACGTTGACCTTCACACCGAAAGTAAAACAATGCATCTTGGCATTTACTCTTTACACTGACGCCACAAGCTCTATAGCTGGTATCACGGTGGATAATAAGCTTATGGCAGACACCAACATCTATGACCTCAGCGGCCGTGTTGTAGCACAAAAAGGTTACGAAGGTCTGAAGAAAGGTATCTATATCTTCAACAACAAGAAATTCGTTGTGAAATAACCAGCACTGTTCACTACGGGCTCATCACCAGTCAATATAGAACAAACAAAAAAGGCAATCTGTCAAACAGCAGATTGCCTTTTTTATGTTTATAGGATTATACTCTTATTTCTTTTCTGTAGTTTCTTCCTTAGTGGCAGCTTTCTTTGCAGGAGCCTTCTTGGCTGCAGCAGAAGCCTTAGTAGCTGTCTTCTTGGCAGGAGCCTTGGCTGCAGTAGCAGTCTTCTTGGCAGCAGGCTTCTTCTCGGCGCGGAGTTTTTCTGCCTCTTTCTCTATCTTCTCGAGCTTAGCCTGCAGACGGACAATCTCCTTATCCTTTACCTCGATTTCCTCATCCTGATTCTTGATGGTGGTGAGAAGGCCCTCCAGCTGATCGTTATCCACATCAGAAGGATACAAGTCGTTGACACGATTGAGGAAGTCGCCAAGAATATTCATATAGTTGGTGAAAGCATCGAAAGGATCGCTGTAGATACCACGGTCAAGACCCACATTGCTTGGTTTGGTGGTCATGAAGCGGAAGTTGTTGCTTGCCTGCAGATAATCCCAGTCCTGATTGATACGAGGATCGTTGGCAATGCGGACACGGTCGGCAACACTATAAAGTTTGTTGAAAGCCTCACGCTGCATAGAGTTACCCAACCATGTGCTGACATCGCGCTCCTCGTCTACCCAACTCAGGGTATCAGGAACATTCAACTCGCCTACCGATTTCATCTTCTTGCAAATCTCGATAGGAGTAGAGAAGGTGATGCCCTTCTCCTTGGCGCAAGCAGGCAGAGCCTTCAGGAACTCCAGAATGTTGCTTGACAAGGGCTGGGCAATACCGAGAGCAGACAGCTCCATGAAGATATTGATTACCTGCTCCTCTTGAGGCAGGGCAGCAATCTGATTGATATAGTTGTCGGCGAAGAGAGGATAGCCGTCCCAGTTGCTGTTGTTGAAACGTAGAGAGACATCATCGCTAAGGCGCACATCACGCAGCAAGAGCTTGAGCTTTGGAGCCAGGGCGCAGTTGTAAACATAGTGAGGAGACTTCCATCCCAACACATGCTTGGCACCCTCGGTAAGCATGCCGGCAAAACCCATCTGTGAAGCCTGCAAACCGATATCATCGCTATAGATGAGTGAAGAGTTGCGCAGCACCTGTGGCTTCTTGCCAAAGTACTCCTCCATCTTGGCAGCCTGACGCTGTACTTCGGCTTTAAAGCTCTCCTCGTTGACGAGAGATGCCAAGCCATGAGAATAAGGTTCGGCGAGGAACTCTACGCAACCAGTCTTGTTGAGGTCCTGCAACTTCTCCAACACCTGTGGTGCATGAAGTTCCAACTGCTCCATACCCACACCAGAGATAGAGAAAGCCACCTTGAAATACTGTCCGTTGGCCTTGATCATATCCTCAAGAGCAGTGAGGGCAGGCATATAAGAACGCTCAGCAATATCACTGATACTACGCTCGTTCTCATAGTCATCATAGTAATAATGGTCGGTACCGATATCGAAGAAACGATACCTCTTCAGATGGATGATCTGATGTATTTCGAAATATAAACAAATTGTCTTCATAAAAAATTAAAATTTGAACGTTTAACTTCACTCTTCTCTTCACATCTACTTCCACCCCAGTGTCTTGAGGTAAAGGTCCTTGATGCGAGCTCCCACCTTCTCCCAGGTTATCTGGTCGACCTCATTTTTGCCTTCCACAGACAGATAGTCGAAGAGACTCTCGTTGTGGCAAATGCTATAGATGGCATCAGCCAGAGCATGAATGTCCCAGTAGTCTACCTTGATACAGTTGGTCAGGATTTCACCACAACCACTCTGCTTGGAGATAATCGTAGGCGTGCCACACTGCATGGCCTCCAAAGGAGAGATACCAAAAGGCTCGCTCACCGAAGGCATGACATAGACATCAGAGTCTTTCAGGCACTCATACACCTGCTTGCCACGCATGAATCCCGGGAAGTGGAAACGGTCGGCAATGCCACGCTCTGCAGCGAGATAAATCATCTGATTCATCATATCACCGGAACCAGCCATACAGAAACGCACATTGCGAGTACGATGCAACACCATATTGGCAGCCTCGACAAAGTATTCCGGACCTTTCTGCATAGTGATACGTCCCAAGAAGGTTACCACCTTCTCCTTGCCCTTATGGTCGGGACGAGGAATGTCCTGCCACTCCTGCTTCAATGGATAAACAGCATTGTGCATGGCAAAACACTTGCGTGGGTCCTGATGATACTGATTGATGACTGTCTGACGGGTAAGCTCTGACACACACATGATACAATCGGCATTGTCCATACCATCCTTCTCGATAGAATAAACAGTAGGGTTCACCTTGCCACGGCTTCGGTCGAAGTCGGTGGCATGCACGTGGATGCACAGAGGCTTTCCACTCACCTTCTTGGCGTGGATACCTGCGGGGAAGGTAAGCCAGTCGTGAGCATGAATGATGTCGAACTCCTCAGAACGAGCCACCACTCCTGCTATAACAGAATAGTTATTGATTTCGTCGTGAAGGTTGGAAGGATATCCACCAGCAAAGCCCATACAGCCGAGGTCATTGACATTCATATAATTGAAGTCGGCATAGATATGATCACGATAACGGAAATAGTCATTAGGGTCCATGATGTTGCCCACACGCTGCTTCACATAGTCATAGTTGACATCGCGCCAGGCTATAGGCACACAGTTCATGGCTACAATTTTAGCGGCACTGCGGTCTTCATCACCAAAAGGATGAGGCAGACAGAGAGTGATATCCACATCGCCCTGAGCATGCAATCCCTGTGAGATACCAAAATTGGCAGTAGCCAAGCCACCAAATACATGAGGAGGATACTCCCATCCAAACATTAATACTTTCATATTGCAGTCCTCCTTATTTAATATTGATATTTTTCAAGTAGTTCGAGCGCACGCAGAATCTCTGCCACATTCATGGCAAAGGAGATAGCACCTCGCCCAGTAAATGGAGGGTTGCCATCGAAGAGCTCGCTGATAGTGCCCAAACAATGGCATGACATCTCATCGTCATAGCCCACCATCTGGCGTTCAATGAAGCTCAGACGTGTACGCTTATACATCTTCAGACTTGCCTCCATATAGAAGCCACCCAGCCATGGCCATGCTGTACCCTGATGATAAGCATAGTCGCGCTGGCTCTGCGGACCTACATAGACAGGGTTGTATCCGCCACTCTTTGGTGAGAGCGAACGCAGGCCCTTAGGTGTAAGAAGCTCTCGGGTACAGATGTCGAGCACACGCTTCTTCTGGTCCTGCGACAATGGAGAGTAGTCGAAGGCTACAGGGAATATCATATTGGGACGAACACTCCAGTCGATCATCTTGCCGTCAACATAGTCGTAGAGATAACCATACTCGTTGAGGAAAGTATCGAGGAACGACTGCTTGGCAAGTTCGGCTACCTCGAGGAACTGCTGCTGATCTTTCTCCTTGCCTGCCAACTCGCACAGAGAAGCACAGAAGCAAAGGGCATTATACCACAAGGCATTAAACTCGACGATGTATCCCGTACGGGGAACTACAGGATGCCCGTTGGCAGTGGAGTTCATCCATGTCACAGCCTTGTCCTTACCGTCGGTGTAAAGAAGTCCATTGGGCATCAGCTTCAGGTTGGGGTGATGATTGCACTTCACGTACATCACTACGTCCTTGATAAACTTGCCGTACTTCTTGAGGCAAGCTTCTTTTCCTTTCTCCTTGGCATACTGCTGCAAAGCCCATACTGCCCACAAAGGCACATCGGGCTGGTCAATCTCTGCAATATGTACGGTGACAGGCTTGCCCTCCATGAACTCGTAATAACCCTTCATAGCGGTCTTCATGACCAACTCGAAGTAGTCGTCTTCCTCGATGGAGAGTGTCAGACCAGGCAAAGAGATGAACGTGTCGCGGGCACGGCACTTGAACCAAGGATAACCGGCAATGATGTATCGGTCGTCGTTGCTTTCGCGACGATGGAACTGATGGGCTGCATTGACCAGACAATGGAAGAAATTGTCGCGTGGCGCACGCTCATTCACTTCCTTGTCGAAGAGTGCCTTCAGACTGCGCGATTTGATTTCGGATGTGGAAGCGGCAAAGACGATGGTCTCACCCTTCTTGATGTTCATCTCGAAATAGCCGGGAACATAGAGGTCCTCATTGGAAGCATAGCCGCGCTCCTGCTCCTTAGGATACTCCACACCACGATACCAGTCGGGCTGGAAGATGAAATTATTCTTCTTGGAGAACTGCATGAACAGGTCAGGATAACCGGCATACATACATGTCTTGATGCCATTGTCGACCTCAGCATAATCTCTTGAAGCAGTTGCATTCTCGTGAGTAAACTGTCTCACGCTGCGGAATGCAAGGAAAGGACGGAACCTCAGTGTAGTGGCAGAATGTCCATCCACCAAGGTGTAACGCAATAAAATACGATTCTCGTAATGCTGGAACACCACTTCCTTCTTCAGAATGACGCCTCCCACACGATACAACGTGGTAGGAACCTTATCGCAATCGAATTCACGGATGTACTTGTGTCCCATCGGATTGTAGTTGTCGCCTTGATACTTGTGCAGTCCAAGATTGAATTCAGCGCCATGCTGAATCACCGTAACATCGAGCGAGCTCAGGAGCACATGGTTGTCATCGTCCAGTTCTGGAACCGGCACAACCAATAGACCATGATACTTGCGGGTATTACAGTCCACAATCGTAGAGCACGAATAAGCACCAGAGCGGTTGGTACGCAACAACTCCTTGGGCAATGACTCTTGAAGGTTAGTCATCAGGGCCTTTTCGAATTTTAGATAACTCATAGATCTATATTAAGGTTTTAGTTTTTAATACATTACTTTAGATTGGTTCAAAGGTAACGATTTTTTGTTGTATAACAAAGTTTTTTGGGATAAAAATAGTTGAAATTTTGCTTTATCATGTTTTTTTAGCCAAATCAACTTACTTTTTGAGCAAAACAGCATGTTGACAACACCCAGACTGGCAGCCGTCAACCACTTTATACGAAAAAAGAGGAGCAAGTTGCCCGCTCCTCTTATCAGGCAGGAATCAGGAAATTGATGACCTCCTGCTCTACCGTTATCTTATAGCTACCCTTAGGGGTGTTCATCAGACGGCCATCCACACCGATGAGGGCATGCGAAGCCTCCTTCACCTCCACCTCACGGGTACGGTAAGGATGCACACTGCGATGGTTGAGGAACTTACCACGCACGAAGAGATAGAATCCCTCGAAGAGCTGCGTGATCTGCGGATGATACACCACCGACACATCGAGCAGTCCGTTATAGGGCACGGCGTTAGGTGTCTGCCCATATCCTGAGGCATTGCCTATGCACATGGTCATCACCCTGCGCTGTATCTCATCCTCATTGATCTTGACATGCATCTTGTAGTCGAGGCGCTGGAAAATCATGAGCACAAAAGAAGAGATGAACGAAAGTGTGCGGGAACCCAGAAAGTGATGGGTCTTGCGGCGCAGATTCATGATAGCGGCAATCAAGCCCACGTTGATGCAGTTCAGGAAGTAACGATGGCACTTCTCGTCGCGCTTGTTCGTATAACGGATACAGCCCAAGTCGATTTTCCTGATACGGCGCTGTTTCAACCATTTGATGGTCTGCTCATAATCGCTGTCGGAGAATCCCCAGAAATGGGCGAAGTCGTTCATCATGCCATGAGGGATTACGCCAAGGGCTATCCCTTCACGAGTAGCCTTGTCTACCTGCATCAGACAGTTGACGGCATCATTGAGTGCAGAGTCGCCTCCCACAATGACTATTGTCTTATAGCCATTGTTGATAAACATCTTCACCAACCGTTCCACACTTTTCTGGTTCTCACTCTGCACAAAGTCATAGTCGATATGCTGCTGGCGCAACACCTTCTCTATCTTGAGCCAGCGTTTTCCTTCACGCCACCCGTTACGGGGGCAATAGAGCAATCCCCACTTGTTTTCATTAACCGCCATGATCTATATTTTGTTTTTTATATTTCAAGATTTACCTGTCCACGCCGCCTGTCAACTCGAATATCTGTTCCACCTTATCTGCCATGGGCTGCAAGGCGTCCACCCAATGTATGGTAAAGCCTCTGCGCTCCATGCCGCGGAACCATGTCATCTGTCGCTTGGCAAACTGATGTATGGCTATCTCCAAGCCTCGGAACATCTCGTCGTAGGATGTCTTACCTGTCGCATATTCTGTGACAAACTTGTATTCCAAGCCGTAGTATATCAAGTCTTCTGCAGGAATGCCCCTGTCGAGAAGCGATCTGATTTCATCGACCATACCTTCATCAAGGCGTTGCCTCAGTCGGCGTGTAATCTTCTCACGACGAACCTCACGGTCGATGCTCACACCGATAATCAAGGAGTCAACCGATGGCAGTTCCCTCTCAGGCATGGGATGCTCGGCATTATAAGTCTCAATCTCTATGGCACGAATGGCACGCTGGGCTGTGTCGACATCGGTGCGGTTGTGCATATGCGAGCCGTTCCTTGCCTTGAGCTGTTGCAGCATCTCTGTAAGCTCAGCCAGGCTCTTGTCGGCAAGACGCTCACGAAGCACAGGGTTCTGAGGCACAGGCGAGAGATGGTAGCCCTTGAGCACGGACTCAATATAAAGTCCCGTTCCGCCACAAAGGATGGGCAACCTCCCCCTTCTAAGAACATCCTGATAGGCATCATAGAAGTCTTGCTGATACTGAAAGAGGTTGTACTTGGTTCCTGGCTCGCAGATATCTATGAGATGATAGGGAATCTGCTTGTCCCCTACAGTATAGTCGGCCAAATCCTTACCCGTTCCTATATCCATTCCGCGATACACCTGTCGGCTGTCAGCACTGATAATCTCGGCTTCCATCCCGTCCATACGCGAAGGAAAAGCAGCAGCCAAGGCTGCAGCAAGACTGGTCTTTCCGCTTGCCGTAGGACCCAATATCGTTATCATCGTCTGTTTCATGGTGGCAAAGATACAAAAATTTCTGATATAGCTAAACAAAGAAAGCGAAAAAAAGAAGTTTAGCATCACTTAAAGACCCGAAATAAGGTTTCATACGGGTGTTAAACGCAAAAAAGCCTGGCATTTTGCAATGCCAGGCCTATAATATTGTTGAATATCGCTTCTGCGGTATTACTTCAACTCAGCGAGGTACTTGATAGTACGAACCATCTGAGAAGTATAAGAGTTCTCATTGTCGTACCAAGAAACAACCTGTACCTGATATGTATCGTCGTCGATCTTGCTAACCATTGTCTGAGTAGCATCGAAGAGAGAACCGTAACGCATACCGATGATATCAGAAGATACGATCAGATCCTCGTTATAACCGAAGCTCTCGTTAGAAGCAGCCTTCATAGCAGCGTTGATACCCTCAACAGTTACGTCCTTACCCTTAACAACAGCTATGAGGATAGTTGTAGAACCTGTTGGAGTTGGAACGCGCTGTGCAGAACCGATCAACTTACCGTTCAACTCAGGAATTACGAGACCGATAGCCTTAGCAGCACCTGTTGTGTTTGGAACGATGTTCTGAGCACCTGCACGTGAACGACGGAGGTCACCCTTACGCTGAGGACCGTCGAGAATCATCTGGTCACCTGTGTAAGCGTGGATAGTAGACATAATACCAGACTGGATAGCTGCGTACTTGTTCAAAGTGTCAGCCATAGGAGCCAAGCAGTTAGTTGTACAAGAAGCTGCAGAGATAACTGTATCGGCTGGAGTCAAAGTCTTGTGGTTTGTGTTGTAAACGATAGTAGGAAGATCGTTACCTGCAGGAGCAGAGATAACTACCTTCTTAGCACCTGCTGTAAGGTGAGCAGAAGCCTTCTCCTTAGATGTATAGAAACCAGTGCACTCGAGTACTACGTCAACACCAAGCTCACCCCAAGGAAGCTCAGCTGCGTTTGGCTTAGCATAGATAGTGATTTCCTTACCGTCAACGATGATAGAGTTGTCTGTTGCCTCTACAGTGTGCTTGCCCTCACCGTACTTGCCAGCGAAGCCACCCTGAGCTGTATCATACTTAAGAAGGTGAGCCAACATTTTTGGAGATGTAAGGTCGTTGATAGCAACTACCTCATAACCCTCTGCCTCAAACATCTGACGGAAAGCCAGACGACCGATACGGCCGAAGCCGTTAATAGCAACTTTTGTCATTTTGTTTAATATTTAAATTAATGGTTGAAAATAATTTTTACCTTAATAAGCCTCGAAGCACTTGCCAATGAGCTGAAACATTCAAAAAGCAATACTTTTGAGCATTTTTTTTCTTATCGAGCGCAAAGTTACTAATTTTTTTCTAACTTTGCACACGAATTGAGTATTAAATTATTTAAAAAAGACTGCATGTTGCAGAATATCGCAGTCTTTTCATGCCTTAAGGGGCCATACTGACAACTCCATATTGCAAAATAAAAAGTATGAATGCGTGACTACAGTTGCAGCAGCCCTATATATAATAAGGTGTATATGTCAAACTTAAAATAATAAAAAGAAAAGATGAGTAAATTTCTGAGTGAATTCAAGCAATTCGCCATGCGTGGCAATGTGCTCGATATGGCTGTCGGTGTCATCATTGGTGGTGCCTTTGGCAAAATCGTCAGTTCGGTGGTAGACGATATCATCATGCCTCCTATAGGATGGATTATCGGAGGTGTCAACTTCTCGGAACTGAAGATTTCACTTCCTACCGTGGAAGTAGCCGGCGAGAAACTGCCTGCTGCCACCATCAACTATGGCAACTTCCTGCAGACCTGCCTCGACTTCTTCATCGTGGCTTTCTGTATCTTCATGCTGATCAAACTGGTCAACAAGTTTGCCAAGAAGAAGGAGGAAGAGCCCAAGCCAGAGCCTAAGCCTACGGCAGAGGAAAAACTCCTTACCGAAATTCGCGACTTGTTGAAGAACAAGTAACATTCATATTCTATCGGGCGTGGGGCGGCAGAGTTTCGCTATGACGAAAAGACTCTGCTGAACCTACGCTATTATTGCACCTTAGTGACGATTAAAGAGACATATCCGCTTTCATATTTTCACCGTCACCCAACAGTAACCAAAGAGATGAACAGCCAGCAAGCTACAGACAAGTTGACAAGAAAAGGCATCAAACCCACAGCCAACAGGATATTGGTGTACAAGGCTTTGCTCAGTCATTCTGCCCCGATGAGCCTTGGCGACATGGAAACCTTGATGCCATCGATGGACAAATCGAGCATATTCCGTACACTCACCTTGTTCCTGGAGCATGATGTGGTGCATGCCTTTGAGGACGGACGTGGCATACTCAACTACGAACTGTGCGAGGAAGAGGGCAAGTGCGACCATCATGACGGACATATCCACTTCTACTGCGAGACGTGCCAGCGCTCTTTCTGTCTGGACGACATCCATATTCCAAGTTTCGAACTGCCCGAAGGATTCTGTCCTCATTCCGTTTCCTTTGTCATCAAAGGCGAATGCCCCGAATGTAAGAGAAAAAAATCATCCCCACTCCATAGAACATAACAATACAAAGTCTTTCACCACACGGGTATATTCCTCATGATGATCGCGGTAAGCCATGGCATGTTCTGAGCCTTTGGCGATAAAAATAGCCTTGCGCCCTCTCTCCTTTGCATCGTACAGGGGGCGAAGCATGGCATAAGGCACAAAGGCATCCTTGTCGCCATGGATAAAGAGCATCGGTTTGGTACTCTTACGGACTTGGGATATCTGCTGAGCCTCAGCAAACGACCAGCCATACTTGTGCTGGCAAAGCGCGGAAGTGGTGTTCATCAAAGGGAAAGCTGGCAAGCCAAACTGGTCTTTGAGCTGAGCAGCAAACTCGTCCCACACACTGGTATAACCACAATCCTCCACAAAGCACTTCACATATCCCGGAGTCTTCTCGCCCGCAACAGCCATCGTAGTAGCTGCACCCATCGATATGCCATGAATCACCTGCCACGTATTCTTCACTTTTCGTTCTTTACTCTTCACTTTAAATATCTCATGGGCTACTTGCGACCATCTGATGACATCCCATCGGTCGTTCCACCCCATCTGAATATGATCGCCCTCGCTCTTGCCATGTCCATACAGATCGGGAAGGAGCACATTATACCCCATATCATGATTGTAGAGATAGGCAATGTGGAGCATTCCCTCGGCACGCACCTTGTAACCATGAACCACAATGGCTGTTCTGTCGGTAGACTTGGGGGCATAGAGATAAAGGGCATGAGCCTTATAGCCCGAAGGCATCAGCAGGAAGGTGTCTTTCACGCAATGATGCTGATACACTGAGTCCATCCAGACCGAAATCCAGGGACACTCACTCTTTATTCGCGTCTTCCAATGCTCGGCTGTCATTCGTTCCTGCTCTGGATAGTTGAGCGAGTAAGCGAGCATATAGCTGCTTACTCCATACAAACTTGCTGCCACAAGCACAACAATGCCCAAGACTACACCTATTATTATATGAAACTTTCTTTTCTTCATATCTTCCCATCATTCGTTTTCCAATACTGCAAAATTACTCAAAAAAACAAAGAGAACAAAACATAAAAGCATATTTTAACTGAACTTTCACAAATGCCATACTTGTGTCAGCAGCCTTGAATTCCTATAAAACGTTCACTTAATACTGAGAAAATCTTTCTCTTATACTATATAAATGTTCTGTTTAACCCATAAAAGTTCTATTCAAAGCCTTTGAATGTGCGTTCAGAGCCTTTGAATGTGCGTTCAGAGCCTTTGAACGGAGATTTCATTAGAGAGAAAAAACAATTTTATCACTATCTGAAGACATTTGTTGTGGTAACAAAGTAACCACTTGTGGCAATAGGGGATGCTGGACAGTTGGAAATTCAACAAGAAGATAAATTGTCAGACAAATGTCAGACTATTTTTTGGGCACATTCAAGCCTTTGTCATACTTTTGCAGTCATCAAACATTCAAAGCAACAGTTTACCCATAAAAAAGCAAATGTATGAAAAAGATTTTCTTCATCATCATCGCAGTCATCGCCATCATCTTATTTTTCAATATGTATGGCACCTTTGCTTACCAAAGCAATCAGTCGAAACCGTACATAGACTTCAAGAAAAAGATAGACATCAGTCAGCTGTTCGATTATCGCGACCCTACCTATGGCTATACCATCAGCTATCCCGATTTCTTCGAACATGAGGACACATCGCTCAGCAACTATCAAAGCTATGCCAGGTTCAGCTATACCGACCGCACCAATGTGGTGTTGGAAAGTTATGTAACGAAGAATCATTGCACATCATTACAGACATGTGCCGACTCGTTGGCGACAAAGCTTCATGCCACAAAAACTATGAACAGGGACTCATCATTTCTGCTTGCAGGTCCGGTATACGAAAACGGAGTACGCATGAAGGGTTACAGTCATTACGACAAATTCATCAAGAGTGGCAAACTCCTCTTCGTCTACTCGCTCACCTATCCCGACGATTACAAACCTGCCATGTCTAAACTGTTCCATCTGATAGAAAACTGGAAAATCATCGGGGCATATTGATGTTTTTCGGCAACAAGATGTCGTATACACAAAAAAAACTTTGTACATTTGCAACTCATAAAGACAAACCTTCCCTTTATAAAGACAATATGGCAAAGAAAGCAATCGTAATGGGCGCCACATCGGGCATCGGAATGGAAGTGGCAAAACTGCTTGCCGCCAAAGGATGGCAAGTGGGTATAGCCGGTAGAAGAACAGAAAGGCTACAGGCACTGATGACTGACGGCATCACCTGCTATCAACAGATAGATGTCACATCAGCCGATGCTCCTCACCTACTGCAGCAACTCATCGATAAGTTGGGAGGTATGGATCTATACTTCCATAGTTCGGGTATAGGTTGGCAAAACAACCTGCTCGATATAGAGAAAGAACTGAAGACGGTGGTAACGAACGGAATGGGATTCACAAGAATGGTAGACACCGCATTCAACTGGTTTGCTGCCCACACCACAACAACCGAAAATAAGCATACATATCGCATTGCCTGCATCACCTCCATAGCAGGAACAAAAGGACTTGGTGCTGCCCCAGCCTATTCTGCCACCAAACGATTCCAAAACCACTACTTGGAATGCCTTGCCCAGCAAGCACGTATGCGCCAGCTTCCCATCTCGATAACAGACATACGGCCAGGATTTGTGGCAACCGACCTGATTGCAGGCAGCAAATATCCGCTACAGCTAAGAGCAGAAGAAGTGGCAAGGCACATCGTACATGCCATTGAGAAAGGGAAAGAAGTAAAAGTCATAGACTGGCGGTACACCATCCTCGTCTTCTTCTGGCGTCACATACCAAGATGGCTGTGGACAAGGTTGAAAATCTCTCAATAATATGGGTCAAAAAAATCCCTCCTTCCGGCATGATACCCGAAGGAGGGATTTATAGTATAGATGGCAGGAATCTGCTTTTCTAATCTTTACCCGCGAAGAAATCATCACGGGGAGAAAGCCTTACTCCCACTCGATTGTCGAAGGTGGTTTTGAAGAGATGTCGTAGCAAACGCGGTTCACACCCTTCACCTTGTTAATAATCTCGTTGCTTACCTTTGCCATGAAGTCGTAAGGCAGATGTGCCCAGTCGGCTGTCATCGCATCGGTACTGGTCACAGCACGCAGAGCCACAGGATGCTCGTATGTACGCTCGTCACCCATCACTCCTACCGAACGGACAGTAGAAAGCAATACGGTACCTGCCTGCCAGATCTGGTCGTAGAGAGAAACCTCAATCTCGCCATTCTGCATGTCGGCAGGAACACCAGCAGCCAATACACGGCGGGCTTCCTCACCACTCAACTTCACCTTGTACTCACGCAAACCGCGGATATAAATGTCATCGGCATCCTGAAGAATACGCACCTTCTCGGGAGTGATATCACCCAGAATACGTACTGCCAAACCAGGACCTGGGAAAGGATGACGGGTAATCAGATGCTCAGGCATTCCCATAGATCGGCCTACACGACGAACCTCATCCTTGAACAACCACTTCAATGGCTCGCACAACTGAAGGTTCATCTCCTTAGGAAGACCACCCACATTGTGATGGCTCTTGATGACCTTACCAGTAATATTCAAGCTCTCGATACGGTCGGGATAGATAGTTCCCTGTGCCAACCACTTGGCACCGGTCTGCTTCTTAGCCTCAGCATTGAATACCTCCACAAAGTCGCGGCCTATAATCTTGCGCTTCTGCTCAGGATCGGTCACACCAGCCAGGTCGGCAAAGAACTTCTCGGATGCATCCACACCAATCACGTTCAGACCCAAGCACTTGTAATCCTCCATCACATCACGGAACTCGTTCTTGCGAAGCATACCGTGATCTACGAAGATACAAGTAAGATTCTTGCCAATGGCCTTGTTCAAAAGAACGGCAGCCACACTGGAGTCGACACCACCAGAAAGGCCAAGGATCACCTTGTCATCACCCAGCTGTGCCTTCAGCTCTGCCACTGTAGTCTCTACGAAAGAGTCAGCACTCCAGTCCTGCTTGCTGCCACAGATATCTACCACAAAGTTCTTCAGCAACTGTGTACCCTGCAAAGAGTGGAACACCTCTGGATGGAACTGAACAGCCCATACAGGCTGCTTGGTAGAAGCATATGCTGCAAACTTGACATTCGCTGTAGAAGCGATGCACTTATAATCCTCAGGGATGGCTGTGATGGTATCACCATGACTCATCCAAACCTGAGAGTTCTCTACAAATCCCTTGAAAAGAGGATTGGTGGCATCAAACTGCTCCAAGTTGGCACGGCCATACTCACGGCTGTCAGCAGCCTCTACCTTTCCCCCCTGGGCATAAGAGAGATACTGAGCGCCATAGCAAATGCCGAGCACAGGAATGCGACCAATAAACTGGCTCAGATCTACCTTGAAAGCTTCCTGATCATGAACGGAGTAAGGACTACCGCTCAGGATGACACCAATCACAGATGGGTCGTCCTTAGGAAACTTGTTGTAAGGCATAATCTCGCAGAAGGTATCAAGCTCACGTACACGACGGCCTATCAGCTGTGTGGTCTGTGAACCGAAATCCAAAATAATAATCTTCTGTTGCATAATATATTAAACTTTAAATTTTTAACATTGACATAAAAACGCCTCTGCCTCTTTCAGCGTTTCCTGCTTTCCCACATCCATCAGTCTGAGGTCGTTCTTCACATATCCCTCAATGCGTACTTTGTCGCAATGCTTCAGATAGAAATCCATGATGGGGAATTTGTCCGGTTCTTCCTCCATCAGCGGGAAGATGGATGGTGCTACCATGTGGATGCCCGAGAAGGCATACATCTTACACTTGGCAGGATCGAGATGAGGATAAGGGCTCTTCACCTCACCAGTCTCTATGTTCGTCCACCCCACCAACCGCATACTGTCATCGAAGAGAAGATAACGTTTTGTCTTGCGTTCGCTCACCAACAGGCGGGCTGCAAGAGGCTTTTCCTCCGATGAGGCTTCCTGCGACTCTTCTGTAAGGTCCTTCGTCTCTATCTGATAGAACTTTCCCAAATCCACATTGCTCAATATATCCACATTGTGAATAAGGACGGGCTCATGCGCATCGAAGAGCGGCCATGCCTTTCTGATACCTCCACCTGTCTCGAGCAGTTTGTCCGTCTCGTCGCTGATACGGACATCCATACCGAAGTTGTCGTTATCGCGTAGGTAATCAATAATCTGACTGGAAAAATGATGAACGTTCACTACAATGCGAGTGAAACCAGCATCTTTCAACCGAAAGATGACACGTTTGAGCAAAGGTTCTCCTCCCACTCTTACCAAAGCTTTCGGAATACGGTCGGTAAGTGGCTTGAGGCGAGTGCCCAGACCTGCAGCGAAAATCATTGCTTGCATCATTATAGCTATCTATTAATGTGCGTGCAAATTTACTAACTTTTTACGAAATAGCCAAATTTGCACGCCATTAATTGATTACAAAAGAAAAACTTATTCTATCACCCAGTCTGTAATGTTGTGGGTAACAGTATCAAAGTTAATGCCCACCTTCGTAATTGGGAGACCTGAGAGTGCAAAACGCTGACGGTAATTTTTAAGGTTCATTTGAGCAATCGCAGCTTGTGCACTCTTGTTGATTTTCAGTTCCATCAAGTAAAGACGAGTTTTCGTCATAACAACAACATCTACTCTTCCGTCTGGTGTATGAACCTCCACGTCCACCATCCAGGCGGTGAGGAGAGAAAAGATGATATAGAACATCTGTTGGTAATGTCCCTCATAATCCGTATTGGCGCAATAAGGAATGGTACCAAGGAATGTCTGTAGATATTGCAGGGCAAGTTCTATGTTTTCCTTGTCAAATGCACGAGCCATATTGCGTGTCGTATTATTGGTTACCAGTGTGTTAGGCGTTACATAATAAGGTATCAAAGCCTTGGTCAAACCAAGACGAACCTCTTTGTTAGGGATTCCCAAAAAATAGGAATCATAGTCCTCATCATAGTCCTTGATGGTGATATAACCACTCTGATACAACAATGGAGTCAGGGTAGTCATCGTTTCTGTAGGAGCGTCAAAATCAGAAATTCCGGCTTCCATCCCCTCTGCAAAGTCAGTGAAATTAACATCAAACTTCTTCATCATGTTGATGAGATAAGTTGGCGTGCCAGAAGAGAACCAGTAGGGGTCTACTCTTTTCAGAGACAGACAACTAAGTAAGCTGAAAGGATTGAAGATATCTGGCGATTGCAATGCGAAATGGTATCCGTCATAATACTCTTTCAGCTTGGCAATGGTCTGTTCTATCGACCAATTCTTTGTATTGCTGAATTCTTGGACATATTCTTGCATTTGCGTAAGCAACTCCTCTTTCGTGAAACCACAAATACCCGCATACTCAGGAAGCATACTGATATTGGTGATGTTGTTCAACTCACTGAAGATACTTAGCTGAGAGAACTTGGTAATACCCGTAAGGAAAACAAAATGCAATTTTGAGTCGCAATCTTTCAATGGGCTATAAAAGTTGCGCATGATATCTCGGAGAATGTGCAGTTGAGTTTCTTCATGTACGACATCAAGTAAAGGAGCATCATACTCGTCAATTAGCACAACAACAGGTTTGCCTGTCTGTTCGTACGCAGTATTGACGAGATTTAACAGTCTTACATTAGGGTCTGGGGCTGCTATCTCTATACCGTATTTCTTCTCATTCTGTTTTAAGATGAAAAGCAGGTAACGTTGCAAGGCATCTGGTTCCATATGCTTTCCTCCTGCCATACTAAAATGCAGAACAGGAAATTCCGTCCATTCCTTTTCCAAGTTCTCAATAGCCAATCCTTTAAATAATTCCTTCTTACCCTCGAAATAACTCTGTAGCGTAGAGGCAAGGAGTGACTTTCCAAATCGCCTTGGACGACTCAGAAACAAGTATTTCTTACCATAATGCGTCATGCGGTAAATATACTCCGTCTTGTCAACGTAGAGATAGTTTTTGTTGATAATCTCCGAGAAAGTCTGTATGCCTACAGGATAAAATTTCGTTGTCATAAGCAGCATATTATCTTTTTGTCGACAAAATTAAGCATTATTTCTGATATGTGCAAGGGATGGTGGTAAAAATGTACAGGAAAAGCTAATGTCAACTACTTCTTTAACTTCCCCATTTGCAAAAGTTGAGAAAGTTAACTTATTACCATCGAATAGAATAATAACTTCCTCTAAATTGTTATATACGAAACTTGATTCTGGAGTCCAATATAACAAAAAGACAGTCCTCCCAAATGCAAGACCTTTTCAGCCGTTGATTTAGGAGGACTTAATAGATTACACACAGCCCAAGAACTGTTGCTTCATGCTACTTAGAACACAATCTTCTGTCCCTTGTTGGTGATGTAAAGATGTCCCCTTGCTGGTGTTTGAATCTTTCGGCCTTCAAGATCGTAGTAGATGATTGGTTTAACATCTGTCGACAAACCATCTTTCTCTACGATAACAATGCCTACGGCTTCTTTATCCACATTACATGCTACATCATAATCAACATAAAGATTGGAACCATCCAATGTTGTTGCTCGAACGGTAACCAGTCCTCGTCCACCCTTGGCAGTAAGTACTCCATTGTTGGAGATGCTTGCAAGGTCGTCGTTTCGTACTACCGACCAGCTTACTCTTGAATAGGTGGAATAAGTTGGGAGCACGACGCCATAGAGATGTATCGTCTGCTGGGTATTCGTCAAAGAGTTGTTGCTCTCCACACAGTTGATGGCAATGCTTGTTGCCAAGGTGGCAGGCAGAGCCTCTTCCGTAGAGATAATGTTGGAGCGGATGCCATGGCTGGCTCTTGCAGCTCGGCTTTTGGCATATGTGCTGCCTGATGCAGGGGTGAACGCCACGGCATAGTAATACTTACCTGCCTTTGCCGTTAAGTCGGTATAGCTCTGCTGACTGCCAGCCACATATTCGATAGGTTGCAAGCTATCCTCGCTCGTGCCTCTGAGGATGGTATAGCTCTCTACATTCATTCCCTCATAGGCGTTCCACATCAGGTTGTAGCCACTACCACATTGGTTGATCATCACATGAAGAGGATTATGTGGCGTAGAGTAAGCACTCTTTTGCACCTCATTGCTTGCGATATAACGGATGCGATAACGATGTGCCTGTATGCGATTGTCGCTGGTTTCGTCAAGATAAGTGCCAACGTTCATGTCAACAGTAGCCAATACCTCATATTGATTCATGCGATTGGTCTCACGAAAGATTTCTACCTTTGCTATCTCTGCATTGGTTGCAGGTTGCCAGCTGATACGATAATTTGTACCATCGCCTATAACCTCAGAGATTTTTGCAGCAGGCATGCTTGCGTCTATAACGTTCACATTATTCTCCTTAGAGAGTTCGCTGTTATCAAACTTACAGAAGGCACATACTTTCGCCTCACCACTGTTCTTAAAGGTAAAGGTGGCTGTGCTGTCGCCCTTCTCATAGCGCACCACATAGTTGTCAGCTGCTTTAAAACCATAATCTATTGGTGAGTATTGGCTAAATCCATTTGGCACCTTTACAGTAATAGGTGTGTTGCGTAATACCTTTGCAGGGAAGTGGAGTGTCAAGTCGGCAAAGTCGTATGCGATGATGTTTGTGCTGTATGCCTTACCATCCACTGTGATGGTTACCTTCTTTGTGCCTGGAGTGTTCCAAGCCACCTGATATTCACCATTTCCATAGTCTTTCTTGATGGTGGCACCTTCTCCTCCATCAATAGAATAGCTTGTTCCCTTTGTTCCAACGAAAGAAACGACAGTGCCCAACGAAGCCGTTACATGACTGTCTTTCACCTTAATGTATCCGTCGTTGTTGATGGTTACTTCCACAGGTTTGGTCATTGGCGAGTGTTCGCCCATCAAGTCAATAGATTGAACCTGTACCTCCAGTGTCTCACCATTGGTGAGTGTTGCCTTAGGGATAAGCATCTGTGTAGCTTTACGATAAGCCACATTTGAGCAGATAGCAGCCTCATCGCTCAGTCCGTTGAGAGGAGAAATGAGGAAAGCATTCTCCTCGCCCACTTTCTTGTTCTTGCGCTTCACGCTGACATTATAGCGCATCTGAACAGCTGGAGTGTGGTCATCCTCAGCATCCGCCCATTTCAGAAGCAATCCTTCCTCTGTCTGTTGTGCACTCACATATTGAGGAGCCTTCGGTGCCTCGTTCTTGATATTGGAGAGGAGGCCGGCGGGATAGGCGTTGCGGGTTAGAGGAAACCAATATTTGGGATAATATTGGTTGTCATCAACATAGGCTTGCCCCGTATATACAACCGTATATTTAAAATCCTTGTCCATTAATATTGCAGATCTACCTTTTCCCTGAAAGGCAAAATCCAAATATCCATTATTATCAATGTCTACAAGCTCATAACCAGTATAACCATAAGGATTCGGTATTTCCACCGTTTCTGTACAAGGCCACTCTTCTATAGGTTTTCCTTTTACTATAATTATTTTCGTTGCATCATCATTGTAATAATACCCATCTAAATATCCGTCATTATTAAAATCAGCAAAACCACTTACCCTATCTTTGCAAAACACCCTTTCTTCTCCAAAATCCGTACCTAATTCTTTATTCTTATTTAGTTTTACACGGGTATCATAATAAAAGGACTTGTAGTATTCATAATCCCAAGCTCCATCCCTGTTAAAATCAAAAAACTTACTACTATTTATGTATTTTTTGTTAAAAGTGTAGCCATCTCCTGAATTATAATACAAATCACCTGATACCAAATCAAAATTTCCATCATTGTCTATATCGTATGTCATATAAGAATCTTTAGGCAAGCCTGTATATGTCTTTGAAAAATACTCAAAATCACAATCTTGCTCTCCAGAATTGATAAAGGTATTTCCCTTTTTCAATCCTCCTAAATACATATCTGGATATCCATCCTTATTTATATCAAAGACGGCAAAATTAGTAGTTCCAGAAACATCAGAGTTCCAACTTTTCTTGATACTTGTATATTCTTTCTTAATTGAGTCATATTTCATAAAATCATGTCCATTATTCTTACACTCAACGTCTCCATCTTGATCTATGTCCAAAAACAACGAATAATAATGATAAGGTGGGCGTATTGTTGGAGCTTTTGCGGGCGATAACAAGAATGTTATATCTTGGGCATTGTAAAGTTTACCATCAAATGCCATTTGAACACCGACCTTCAATTCTCCAGCCTTGTCAAATACTACATCTATTTGATCATTATTAGCTGAAGCCGAAATGATCTTTCCATGAGGTATGTTCCAGGTATATGTAGCATCCTCCATACTATTCTGTACTCTTAGGGAAATTGTATCAACAGTGCTATAAGCTGATGGAATATGCGCAATGACAGGAGCTGCAATCTGTTGGTGATTATAAACAAATTCATCAGACCATTCACCTCCCATATTTCCTGCATCAATTGCTTGTACTGCTATATAATATTGGCCAATAGGTAAACTATTGGTATCAAAAATATATCTACGCAAATGCCCTATATTTCCATCTAACAAATTTCTTCTTGTTCCATCTGCAAGCGCATGACCAAAAAGAACATCACCTTTCCCAGAAGCTGTTCCTATTCTCAATTCGTATGTCAAATCACAAGAAGAGGTTTCGGCATCTTTTCCTTCTGCCCATGTTATCTCCAATAGGTTTTCTTCGGCGGATAATTTCACGATTGGCTTACTCATCTTTTCTGGACGAGTATTCTTCTTTGTATTGGCAAGGGGAGTATAAGATGCCCCACTATTGATTTCAGTTATACCATCATGATTGAAGTCCGCAAGGAGTTTATGCTTTCCTTCTGGCAATTCTATCAACGTTGTCGTAAAATCCTTATTACATTTTAGGAGATAGTCATTTTCAGACTGTTCTTGGTAATAGTCATCAATCGTCTTGTTTATAAGGACTTCATACAAGCCATCAGCATCATAGTCTTTACACTCAAAACTTTTATACTTACCTTCTATATAACTTTCCTTCTTCTTGAACACTCCATTTCCGTCATTTCTAAAAAATACAGTATAGGTTGCTTCTGATGTAGGGACAAACAACAATATATCTACATCTCCATCTTTATCAAAGTCACCAAAGAAAGCATTTTGCATAGCCTCATTACTAAAGATGGTCTTCTTCTCTGATAATTTTCCATCAGGTTGAGCTAAATATAAATCTACATTTCCATTACCAAAATCGATATAATCGAGCAACCCATCACCATTTAAGTCGGCAGGATAAATTGTTCCAACATGAGGGCTAAGAAAGAACTTATCGTTACCCAAATTGTAAAAAATATAAGAACCCCGTACAAAATCTATACGTCCATCACCATTGAAATCAGCGGATTTTATAAACGAGCGACTATTTTCTCCATCTATTGCAATGGTACGACTTGACTTAGCCTCACTTATCTCCTCATCCCAATCTACCATCGTATTTTCCTTTGAACGCACAAACATACCATCTCCAAGAGAACCAACATTACTACCCAAACCAGATGGAGCACAATTACTAATCGCACTACTTTTGATTTGACTTACATCACTTGTATAACTGATTTTAGTCTTATAGAAAGAACCATCTTTCTTTTGTTTCCAAACCGTAAAAGTACTATCATCTGCATTGATATCACCAATGTAAGTTAAAAGACCATCATTGTTTAAATCAATACCATAAGAAGCTACTGGAGGGAGTTGCTTAAATGAAGCATATTCCCATAATCGCATATTCCTAGCATTGTATTGCTCATAATAGTTTTCCTCAAAGATATAAGGTCCTGTAGTATTATGATACATAACAAGATTATAGAACCAATTATTCGCCAAATTCTCTGTATTAATTATCTTAACTAATGTCCCATTAGTTTTAGAGACAATTGGAGCGTTTTGCTCACTATAGCCTACACGATCAGTTCCTCCCACCACTTCCAGTATTCCATCTCCATCAATATCATAGAAAGACTTGAGGGAATAAATTTGGGTGGGATGCACGTCTGATGAATAAGTGACTTTATCGTCTGCAAGTACTTGCCCGCAACAAGCCACGACAAGTCCAATAAGCATAAGACATCTATGCCATGCGGGTGATTTTAAGTAAGAAATCTGTTTCATTTTCCATGAATAAAAAATGGCGTGCAACCGTCCGTAACTTGCTTACATCAAGGTTACCGCCAAGTGACCTTCTACAACAACAAGCACAGAACGGCTCACGCCAAAGAGGCATGAACCTTCTATCTGCTTGTCCTCGTTGTAGTTGAATATTGGCGGTATTCTGATGCAGAGAACAAGAGCTAAAAGCTCAATATCTTAAAAAGTTATATCGAACGGCGACGCTTTGGTTATTATTTTTTGTTATCTGTATCCCTATCATCGCAATAGATTGATGAGCTGTTGTCATCTTCCTTCTGATTGGGATCAGGGTAGCAAACCCTAATATTGCGTCGTTATTCCTTCATTTCTGTTTCTTACTTCATGTTTTTGATTACTACTTGAGCCATGCACCTCTATTTATCGAAGTGTCGCAAGCCCCTATCATCGGCAAAATTATGAAAAATAATCTATACATCCAAACTTTCCAACTAATTTCTTTAGCCAATGCCCAATATTCTCGGTTCTCATGTATTTATTTTCTCAAAACATGGTTAGTTGATAATTTATTTGTGATTTAGTGGCATAAAACGTAAAGGCAAAGTGATATGACAGAAATTGCTAACGAATATCCTGTTTGAACAAGTACCAAACGACCATTGCCGACAGGAAAGTCATGGAAGGGCAATAGGATAAAAAGAATATTAAAAAGTAAGAGAAAGCCAAAAGCATCTTTCGCAACTCAATGTCCGAAAAATGCTTTTGGCTTTAATCATTTAACTTTCGCTGGGGACAGAAGTTATAGTAGTTGAGGAGTTACCTGTTAGATTAGATAGAAACTGCGCTTCAGGCTTCCTTGGCAGGAAGCACTTGCTCTATCTGCTGTTCGCGATGACAGATTCTCACCTCAACACCGAACTTCTCATGAATATGCTCGGCAAGATGCTGGGCTGAATAGACACTACGGTGCTGACCGCCTGTACAGCCGAAGCAGAACATCAGAGAGGTGAAGCCTCGCTGAATATATCGGTTGACATGATGGTCGGCAAGGCGATAAACACTATCGAGGAAGGTCAGTATCTCGCCATCATCCTCCAAGAATCGGATGACTGGCTCGTCAAGACCCGTCAGTTTCTTGTATGGCTCGTATCGGCCGGGGTTGTGGGTGCTGCGACAATCGAAGACATAACCGCCTCCATTGCCTGATGGGTCTTCGGGAATACCTTTCCTATAGGAGAAGCTGAACACCCTTACTACCAAAGGTCCCTTGCCATCATACTTGGAGAAGGTGGCAGGACCATCCTGCGGATGCGAAGTGTAGATATTGGTATCGGCTGTGCGATAACCATCAGCACGGTTGACAGCCGACTTCTCTATGCGGGTAAACTGCGGCAGCTCGGTAAGGCGGCGAAGCATATCCATCATATAAGGATAAGGGAACACCTTATCGCCCATTTTCAGCAGATCACGAAGATTCTGAATGGCAGGAGGAATACTGTCAAGGAAATGCTTCTTGCGCTCGAAGTATCCACGGAAACCATAAGCACCCAATACCTGCAACGTACGGAAGAGGACGAAAAGACTCAGACGGTTGACAAAATGACGGACAGAAGGAACCTCAGTATAGTTCTTCAGCGACTGGTAATATTCCCATACGAGTTCACGTCGCAACTTGAAAGGATACTTTGCCGATGCCTGCCAGAGGAAAGAAGCCAAATCGTAGTAGAAAGGTCCTTTACGCCCACCCTGGAAATCAATAAAGTACGGATTGCCATTTTCGTCAAGCATTATGTTGCGAGCCTGGAAATCTCGATACAGGAAACAGTCCATCTGTTCGGAAGTCAGGTCTTTGGCAAAAAGGCGGAAATTAGCTTCCAACTTCAACTCATGGAAATCAAGGTCGGTGGGTTTCAGGAAACAGTACTTGAAGTAATTCAAGTCGAAAAGTACGCTGTCGATATCAAACTCGGGCTGAGGATAGCAGTTGTTCCAATCCATTCCACGTGCTCCTCGGAGCTGAATGTTGGGCAACTCGCGAATGGTTCTCTTCAGAAGTTCCTTTTCCTTTTGGTTGTATCTTCCGCCAGCTTCACGTCCACCCTTGATGGCATCAAAGAGCGACACATCGCCCAAGTCGGTCTGCAGATAGCGCGACTCATCATCGCTGACAGCCAGGACCTTAGGCACAGGCAACTTTCGGAGCGTAAAGTGACGTGACATATAGATGAAAGCATGATTCTCATCTCGACTCGTTCCGATGACACCAACGACGCTGCTGCCGTCCTGCTTGACAAATCGGAAATACTGCCTGTTGCTTCCCTGACCAGGCAACTTGACCACACTTGCAGGCTCCTCGCCTGCCCAAGAACTATAAAGGTTGACTAACTGTTCCACTCTTTACTTCATTTAAAAATCTACTATTCTTCGTTTTCCTGATTCATCTTTCGACGTTTCAGCCAGTTATCTATCTGCTGAGCGAAGTTATCGCCCACAAACAAGATGAGCAACACACCAAGTGTAGCAAGGAAAGAATTGAGCGCCGTCATTCCCAACCCTACCTTGGTAATATAAATCAGTCCACCGATAACAATCAGGAAGACCAATGCTTTTTTTCTGTCAAAATTCATTTTCATGCTGCAAAGATAACACAATAGGATGAAACTACAAAGAGAAAAAGACAAAAAAAATCGGATGTCTCACGACAACCGATTTTCAAAAACAAACTACTTAAAAACTAATCTACTAAAACAAATCATTAGCGGCTTAAGCCGTCTTTTTCATTTTTCTACGTTGCAAAGTTACAAAAAAAGCAAATACGCGCCAAGCTTTTTTGCTAAAATTTGCAAGATTTTATAGTAAAAAACATATAAAAAGGGACTACTCTGTAGAGTAGCCCCCATTTTGATATCTTTACATTACATTTATTACATCATACCGCCCATTCCTGGAGCAGCTGCTGGTGCAGCAGGAGCAGGTTCTGGTTTGTCCACCAATACACACTCTGTAGTAAGGAAGAGGCCTGCGATAGAGGCAGCGTTCTCAAGAGCTACGCGCTCAACCTTGGCAGGATCAACGATACCGGCCTGACGCATATCCTCGTAAACATCCTTGCGGGCATTATATCCGAAGTCGCCTTCGCCCTCGCGTACCTTATTGACTACTACTGAGCCCTCGCCACCTGCGTTGGCTACTATCTGGCGAAGAGGTTCCTCGATGGCACGTTCTACGATGCGGATACCTGTTGTCTCGTCGGCATTGTCACCCTTCATATCCTTCAATGCCTCAAGAGCACGGATATAAGTTGTACCGCCACCAGCTACGATACCTTCCTCGATAGCTGCACGAGTAGCACAGAGTGCATCGTCAACACGGTCCTTCTTCTCCTTCATCTCAACCTCAGAGTTGGCACCTACATAGAGGACAGCCACACCACCGGCGAGCTTAGCCAAACGCTCCTGAAGTTTCTCCTTGTCGTAAGAAGACTTGGTATTCTCGATCTCATTCTTGATCTGAGCCACACGGTCCTGAATGTTGGCCTTCTCGCCATGACCATTCACGATAGTGGTATTGTCCTTGTTGACGGTTACCTTGTCGGCAGAACCCAACATATCAAGAGTAGCCTGCTCCAACTTCAGACCCTTCTCCTCAGAGATAACTACACCACCTGTCAATACAGCGATATCCTCCAGCATAGCCTTACGACGGTCGCCGAAGCCTGGAGCCTTTACTGCACAGATTTTCAAGCCACCACGCAAACGGTTGACTACCAAAGTAGTCAGAGCCTCAGAGTCTACGTCCTCAGCGATGACCAACAATGGGCGACCGCTCTCGGCAACAGGCTGAAGGATTGGCAAGAACTCCTTGAGGTTGGAAATCTTCTTATCGTAAAGCAGGATGTATGGATTATCCATCACACACTCCATTTTGTCGGCATCGGTCATGAAGTAACCGCTCAAGTAACCTCGGTCGAACTGCATACCTTCTACCACACCGATGTTGGTGTCACGGCTCTTGCTCTCCTCAATGGTGATGACACCATCCTTAGAGACCTTGCGCATAGCGTCAGCCAACAACTTACCGATCTCAGCATCATTATTGGCTGAGACGGTAGCCACCTGCTCTATCTTGTCGTAGTTGTCATCTACCTGCTCTGCATGGTCCTTGATGAAGGCAACGACAGCAGCCACAGCCTTGTCGATACCACGCTTCAAGTCCATAGGATTGGCACCGGCAGTAACGTTCTTCAAGCCCTCAGTAACGATGGCCTGAGTCAGGATGGTAGCTGTTGTTGTACCGTCACCTGCGTCATCACCAGTCTTGCTGGCAACACTCTTAACGAGCTGAGCACCAGTATTCTCAAACTTATCCTCCAATTCCACTTCCTTGGCTACGGTAACACCATCCTTGGTAATCTGAGGAGCACCAAACTTCTTTTCGATTACCACGTTGCGGCCCTTAGGACCAAGAGTTACCTTTACTGCGTTAGCCAACTGATCGACACCCTTCTTCAAGAGGTCACGAGCATCCATATTGTATTTAATATCTTTAGCCATAATATTTTCTTTCTAAGAATATTTTAATATCAGCAAAAAGTTTTTACCTTTTTACTTTTTTACCTTTTTACTTTTAAAAAGCCTTTTTACTTTTTTACTTTTAAAACTACTCTTCCACCACAGCGAGAACATCGCTCTGGCGCATCATCATATATTTAGTACCATCAAACTCGATCTCGGTACCGGCATACTTGCCATAAAGAACGGTGTCACCCTCTTTGAGAATCATCTCCTCATCCTTGGTTCCCTTTCCTGTGGCAACAACCTTACCACGCTGTGGTTTTTCCTTTGCTGTATCAGGAATAATGATTCCACCTACTTTTTCCTCGGCTGGTGCAGGAAGTACCAGCACTCTGTCTGCTAATGGTTTAATGTTCATGATTCTATATTTTTTAATTGTTATTTTGTTGTTTGATGGCAAAAACCCTGCAAGAGCCTTTGCCTTGTCGATTTCGACTTATGCCAAAAACGTGCCAAAGAAACAAAAGGCAGACGAAACTGACAAAATTGTCAGTCACGTCTGCCAAAAGGGGTTCATCATGATGCCTGGCGCAGGCAAGCATCATGTTGTTTATTTCTTTTCGGATATTGCCTCGTAGATGATTTCCGCCATCTTCACAGCTCCCTTTCCATTGGGATGAATGCCATCGTCGAGCATCAGGTCGGCAAAGGTGTACTTCGAATGCAAGTCGATAAACCCGCACTTATTCTTCTTTGCCACCTTCTTGATGACAGGGATTTCACCGTTTACTATCACACTGTCGTTAATGGTCCATGAGGGCTTGAAGGCAGGAATAGGCGAACAGAGATAAATCTTTGGCTTAGAGGGCAGTGCCTTGAGCGAATCGACCATCGTCTGCAAATCCTTTCCAAACTCGGCCTTGTGTACCCAGTTGTGGGTCTTACTGTCATTGGTGCCCAACTTGATGACAACGATATTAGGCTGGAAAGCCAAGGCGTCGCGCCAGCCCATCTCTTTCATATAGGGCACGTCCCCCTTACATAATAAGGTACGCGCGCTGAGACCATAGTTCTTCACCTCATATCCATCGCCCAACTTATTTTGCAAGATGGCAGGATAACCTTTCTGTGTAGCCATATCGATGCCGTAACCATCGGTAATGGAGTTGCCGATACATGCCACACGTATGGCGTCCTTACGAGGCGCCTTGAAGCTGTCGAGCCAACGGGTAAGGTCGCTCAACATCTGATCGTGATAGGCCCAAGTGCTGCGGAAACCGAAACCATGTCCGCCTGTAGGATAAATGCACATGGAACACTCGTTTCCTTCCTGACGCATACGGGAATAATAGGCCACGCCATTGGTTACGGGAGGAACTGCCCCATCATCGTTGGCCAAGAGGATGATGGCACGAGGTGTGAGATGACGGCGAACCTGTTTCTCGGTTGAGTAGTGGTCTACGAGTTTCTCGTCCTTCACTCCCTCTTCGCCCAAAAGATTATAGCTGGAGCCCCCATGTCCCTTCTTTGGTTTCATCGAGATGACAGGATAGAACAAGATGGAGAAGTTGGGGCGAGCATCGTATTCTGCCAGAGTGCTGACGGAAGAAGCCAGATGACCTCCAGCCGAGAAGCCCATAATACCCACATCCTCACGGTTGATGTTCCAGACAGAGGCGCTGTCGCGCACGGTGCGCATCGCCTTGCAGGCATCTTCCATGGGCACAGTATATCTGCCATGCGGCATACGGTATTTCAGCACAAAAAAAGCTATGCCCTGCTTGTTGAAATACTCAGCCCAGTCGTATCCCTCATGATTGAGGGCCAGATGAGAATAGCCTCCACCAGGACAGTCGACGACAGCTCTGCCCGAAGGGTTTTGGGGCAAATAGCAGGTCAGATTACTCTCACCGTCAGCCGTGAGGTTGAGTACGAACTTTTTAGCTGTCGACTGGGCTGACAAGGCAAGCACAGCCATCAGACAGGCCATAGACAATAAAATCTTCTTCATAATTACATTTTTAGGTTGATGTGTTTGTTCTTATAAAAAAGCCAGTTGGGCTTGTCAAATTCCCCAACTGGCAAAATCGTTTTCTGTCTTTTAATCAAAGAAACCAGGCTGATGATACTCGATGCCCAGCTCACGGTCTACTGTGGCAAGAATACCCTGCACCTGTCCCATGGCGAACATACGTCCCAAGAAACTGTAACCGGCATTATAACCACGGTTCTCGTCGCCGAGCATACACATACCATGGTCTACGCGCATAGGCAGGTTGGGATTCACCTTCTCGAAGATGCGTGCCAACTCTATGAGGTCAGCACGTCCACCCAGATGACTTGCCTCAGTAAAGTCGCCATTCTCGAAGATATGGCAAGAGCGCATGTGCACGAACCATGTACGGTCGGCATACTTACGAGCCAACTCTACCACATTGTTGTGACTGCCAGCCGATAGAGAGCCTGCACAGAAGGTAAGACCATTGTGCTTGTTGTCGACAGCCTTGAGGAACCAGTTGATATCCTCATCGCAAGTCACGATACGTGGCAAGCCGAGGATTGGGAATGGAGGATCGTCAGGGTGAACACACATATACATGTCGCACTCCTCGCAAGTAGGCATGATGGCATTGAGGAAGTAGCGCATGTTCTCACGCAACTGCTCCTTTGAGATTCCCTTATACAGATCGAGCAACTGACGGAACAACTCTACCGGATGTTCGTCGTCCTCTTTGATATTTCCACTCACGAAGCCCTGAGTCTTCACGATAATGTTCTCCACCAGCTTATGATCGCCCTCAGGAGTCATCTTGTTCTTCAGTTCTTCCACCTCCTTCAGGATGTCACGGCCCATGGCCTGACCCTTTGCCTGCCAGGCTGCCTCAGCACCCTCGCGCTTCAAGATATGAATATCGAAGTAAGCAAACTGTGGGAACGAGAAGTACAAGTTGGTACTGCCGTTGGGGTTGTCGTGGAACAAGTCGGTACGTGCCCAGTCAAGCACAGGCATGAAGTTGTAGCAGATGGTATGAATACCCTCGAGCGAGAGGTTTCTCAGACTTTCCTTATATCGCTCTATCTGCTCATCTCTGTCGGCACCGGCATACTTGATGCTCTCTACCACAGGCAGAGACTCTACCACACTCCATCTCATTCCGTAACTTTCGATGTACTCCTTCAGGTCGCGGATCTTCTCGCGGGTCCACACCTCACCATTAGGTACATCGTGCAAGGCTGTAACAATGCCTTCCACACCAATTTCTTTCAACATGGCTAAGGTAATCTTGTCGTTCTTACCAAACCATCTCCAAGTTCTTTCCATAATGTTTGTTGATTCAGTTAATTGTTATTTGTTTTGAATAGTTTTTAATAAATTCTCATCATAGGTTTCTGCGGGAGCAAAGGAATGTTTGCTTTCATATTGCTGAGATGCGGCAATCTTCTGCAAAGATGTCGCAAATCGAATGCTGAATATCAAGCTTGCTTGAATCTTCTGCTGAGATGCGGCAATCTTCTGCAAAGATAAGCATTTTATCCGAATACAAGATGCTATTTCGTCTAAATTATTGCTTTTTAGCACAAATAAGTTTGGTAATTGTAGCTTTTTTGCTAAATTTGCACAATAAACAAACAATCAACATAAATTCAGCGCATTATGAAACAGTTTTTCAAGAGCGTGGCAGCCACCGTTGTGGGCATTTTCGCCTTTGGTATTATCATGGGCATCTTTACCTTCATCAGCCTGATAGGCATGCTGATGAGTGGTGACAAACCTTCGTTGCGTGACAATTCTGTCATGGTCATGAAACTGCAAGGCACCATCAACGAGCAGGGACAGGAGGACGTGATGGGACAAATCACGGGCAACTCTTTCAATCAGTTAGGGCTGAACGAGATTCTCTCTGCCATCAAGAAGGCTAAGAACGAGGACAAGATAAAAGGCATCTACTTAGAACCAGGCGCACTCATCACCGACTATGCCACCTTACAGGAAATACGCAAGGCACTCGAGGATTTCAAGAAGAGCGGCAAGTGGATCATCGCCTATGGCGACGCCATGACGCAAGGATGCTATTACCTCGCCTCTGTGGCCAACAAACTGTACATTAATCCTGAAGGATCGGTCGACTGGCACGGACTGGCTTCTCAGCCCATGTTCCTGAAAGACCTCTACGCCAAGTTTGGCGTCAAGTACACGGTAGTGAAGGTGGGAAAATTCAAGAGTTTCACCGAACAATATACTGAAGACAAGATGAGCGATGCCAACCGCGAGCAGGTTTCGCGCTACATCAACGGATTGTGGCAGCAGATGCTTAGCGACGTGTCCAAGAGCCGTGGTATCAACAAAGACTCGCTCAACCATTATGCCGACGGCTTCGTGGCCTTCGAAGACAGCAAACTGCTTAAGGCGCACAAGATGGTGGACGGTTTCTGCTATTACGACGAGATAAAGAACATCGTGAAGAAGCAGCTTGGCATCAAGGACACCAAACGCATCCGACAGGCAAGCATGAGCGAGGTGAATGCTGCCGTAGAGGACAAATACGACGGAAGCACCATCGCCGTCTACTACTGCCAGGGAGGCATTACCAGCCAGGCTACAACAAGTCTGTGGGGTGGCGAACAGCAGATTGTGAGCAGCAACGTGATTTCCGACCTGAACGACCTTGCCAAAGACGAGGACGTAAAGGCTGTAGTTATCAGAATCAATTCGGGAGGCGGCGACGCCTATGCCTCCGAACAGATATGGAGAGCTGTGAGCCAGCTCAACAAAAAGAAACCTGTGGTGGTTTCAATGGGCGGAATGGCTGCATCGGGAGCATACTATATGAGCATGGGCGCACGCTACATCATGGCTCAGCCTACCACTCTGACTGGAAGCATCGGCATCTTCGGAGCCTTCCCCGACATGAGCGGACTCATCACTCAGAAGCTGGGAGTCAAGTTCGACGAGGTGAAGACCAATCGCAACAGCGGCTATCAGGGAGCTTTGATGGCCCGCCCATTCACTCCCGAAGAGCTGAGCTACCTGCAGGCATACGTCAACCGTGGCTACACGCTTTTCCGCAAACGTGTGGCTGACGGCAGAAAGATGTCTGTCGACGAGGTGGAGAAGATAGCGCAAGGACGAGTTTGGCTCGGTTCGGATGCCAAGAACATCAAGCTGGTCGACGGCTTGGGCGGACTGGACGATGCTGTAGCCAAGGCTGCCCAGTTGGCTAAGGTCAAGGATTATCACACCGATGAATATCCATTGCCAGCCAGCTGGATGGATCAGTTGCTCAACAATGTAGAAACAGGAAGCGGCAACTATCTCGACGAGCAGTTGCGCCTCACCTTGGGCGACATGTACACACCATTCATGTGGTTGCGCCACATCAACGAGCACGAGCCCGTACAGGCTTCGCTGCCCTACGTACTCAACATCAGATAACAACCGCCCATATATAATAAGGTTTAGGCATCTATTGTGACCAGGCGCGGTCATCTATTATGACCAAGTGCAGTCATCTATTGTGACAAGATGTACCTATATATAATAAGGTGAAAATAATAAAAATGAGAACAGAAGGAGATCTTATCAAGATAAACGAATGGCTCACCCCGCTGAGCTGGCTATACGGTATGGCAGTCCGCCTTCGCAACTGGCTCTTCGATGTAGGCATCAAGCGAAGCAAGACTTTCAGCCTGCCCGTCATATCCGTAGGCAACATCACGGTAGGCGGGTCGGGTAAGACTCCGCATGTGGAATACCTCATCCGCTTGTTGCACGACAAGATGAAGATTGCCGTACTTTCACGTGGATACAAGCGCAAAAGCAGCGGTTATGTATTGGCAACCGAGGAAACCACGATGCCCGAGATAGGCGACGAGCCTTTCCAGATGCACCAGAAGTTCCCCGACATCTATGTGGCAGTAGACGCCAAGCGAGTCAGAGGAATAGAGCGGCTGCAGTCTGACGAAGAGACAAAGGATGTGGATGTGGTATTGCTCGACGATGCCTTCCAGCACAGATATGTGAAACCGGGCATCAACATTCTCTTGGTGGACTACCATCGACTCATCATCTACGACAAGATGCTGCCGGCAGGAAGACTACGCGAGCCATTAAGCGGAAAGAACCGTGCCGACATCGTCATCGTGACCAAGTGTCCTAAAGACCTTCGTCCCATGGAGTTCCGTGTGCTCACCAAAGCCATGAGCCTCTATCCTTTCCAGAAGCTCTACTTCACGTGTATCGACTACGACGATGCCAAGGGCCTCTTCTGCGACAAGACACTCCCACTCCATGAGCTGAAGCAGCAGCACGTCATGCTCCTCACAGGCATCGCATCGCCCAAACAGATGGAGCACGACCTCAAGCCCCATGTAGGCGACATCAGAAGCCTGTCGTTTGGCGACCATCATCAGTTCAAGCCACGCGACATCGAACTCATCAACGACACCTTCGAGTCGATGCCCGAGCCACGCATCATCATCACGACTGAGAAGGATGCCGTGCGACTGAAGGAAGCCGAAGGACTGAGCGAACCCGTAAGACAAAGCATCTATGCGCTGCCCATCAAGGTAAGCTTCATGCTCGATCAAGAAGAAAACTTTAACGAAAAAATCATAAGCTATGTACGAAAAAATTCAAGAAACAGCATCCTGGCTAAAAGAAAGGATGACCACAAGTCCAAAGACCGCCATCATTCTGGGAACGGGACTCGGACAATTAGCTTCAGAAATAACTGACAGCTATGCTTTTCCATATAGTGAGATACCCAACTTCCCTGTCTCAACCGTAGAAGGCCATGCCGGCAAACTGATCTTCGGCAAGCTGGGCGGCAAGGACATCATGGCGATGGAGGGACGTTTCCACTTCTATGAGGGTTACAACATGAAAGAGGTGACATTCCCCGAGCGTGTGATGTACGAGTTGGGCATCGAGACCCTCTTCGTCAGCAACGCCTCTGGTGGCATGAACGAAACCTTCCAGATAGGCGACCTGATGGTGATCGACGACCATATCAACTTCTTCCCCGAGCATCCGCTTCGTGGCAAGAACTTCCCCACAGGTCCTCGATTCCCCGACATGCACGAGGCTTACGACAAAAGTCTGCGCGACTTGGCTGACAGCATAGCACAGGAGAAGGGCATCGACCTGAAGCACGGAGTATACGTAGGCGTACAGGGTCCTACCTTCGAGACTCCTGCCGAGTATCGCATGTACCGACTGTTGGGAGGCGACGCAGTAGGCATGAGTACCGTACCCGAGGTCATCGTGGCTCGCCATAGTGGCATCAAGGTATTCGGCATCAGCATCATCACCGACCTGGGAGGCTTCGACGTACCGGTAGAAGTCAGCCACGAGGAGGTTCAGAAAGCTGCCAACGCCGCACAGCCTAAGATGACAGAGATCATGCGCGAGATGATTCGCCGGTCTTAACAACTTCAGAACTCGCTAAATTCAAATTCTTATAACAAATTGGACATCGCAAAATTGGGTGAGTTTGGTCTTATCGACCATCTCACAAAAGGACACGAAAACAAAAATGCTTCTACTGTTTATGGCGTAGGAGACGATTGCGCCGTGATGCACTATCCCGACAAGGAAGTTCTCGTCACAACCGACATGCTGATGGAGGGAGTACACTTCGACCTGACCTACATCGACCTGCAGCACTTGGGATACAAGAGTGCCATGGTCAACATCAGCGACATCTTCGCCATGAACGGTACACCACGGCAAATGACAGTAAGCATCGCCCTGAGCAAACGTTTCTCGGTAGAGGACATGGACGAATTCTACAAAGGCTTGCGCATGGCATGCGATAAGTTTGGCGTAGACATTGTCGGAGGCGACACAACCTCATCGCTTACAGGACTTGCTATCAGCATCACCTGCATTGGCGAGGCTGCAAAAGAAGACATTGTCTACCGACATGGAGCCAAAGACACCGACATCATCTGTGTGTCGGGAGATTTGGGCGGAGCCTATATGGGTCTGCAGCTTCTGGAACGTGAGAAAGCCGTATATTATGGACAGGTGGAAGACATCCGCAAGAAGATGGCACAAGCCAAGGCTGCCGGCGAGACTCAGAAGTTGGCTGCACTCAACCAGGAGTTGGCAGGCATGCGTAACTTCCAGCCCGACTTCTCGGGCAAGGAATATCTGCTGCAACGTCAGCTGCAGCCAGAGGCAAGGGGTGACATCATAGCCCAGTTGCGCGAGGCAGGCATACGGCCTACAGCAATGATGGACGTGAGCGACGGACTGAGCAGCGAGTTGATGCACATCTGTCAGCAGAGTCATTGCGGTTGCCGCATCTACGAGAAGAACATCCCTATCGACTACCAGACGGCAGTCATGGCAGAGGAATTCAACATGAACCTCACCACCTGCGCCATGAATGGAGGAGAGGACTACGAGTTGCTCTTCACCGTACCTATCGGCGACCATGCCAAAATCGAAGAGATGGAAGGCATCAAGCAGATAGGCTACATCACACAGGAATCCCTCGGCAGAATGCTCATCACGCGAGATGGACAGGAGTTCGAACTCAAAGCCCAGGGGTGGAACCCGCTGAAAGACTGAGTCTGCCGACATCCTCGTGGACTATTCTTTAGTTAATAAACATTAAGCAAGAGAAAATATCTTCTTTTCTCTTGCTCAATCAAAGAAAATATTGTACCTTTGCAACCGCAAAATAAAACGATGGTGCCATAGCTCAGTTGGTAGAGCAAAGGACTGAAAATCCTTGTGTCCCCGGTTCGATTCCTGGTGGTACCACTCCTCCTTTCATTTGGCGGTTTCTGACTTCGGTTAGAGCCGCCTTTTTTTTATAATGAAGAATCAGGAAACAAACAAAACAAACTATATTCAAACAACTAAACATTTCAAAGATTATGAAGAAAATCATCATCTCTTTACTGGCACTTCTCGCTGTTACAGCCGTACAAGCCAACAACGATTATGCCAAGTATTACCAAAACCTGCCTGTACAGATGCCACAACCCACCCTGCCCACCATACCGGATAATCAGGTGAGCATCCTCGACTGCGGTGGAAAGGGCGACGGACTGACTCTCAACACAGAGGCTTTCGCCAAAGCCATCAGCCAGCTCAACAAACAGGGCGGCGGTCATCTGAATGTACCTGCAGGAATCTATCTTACAGGACTCATCTCACTCAAGGACAACATCGACCTGCACCTCGAGAAGAACGCCATCATCGTGTTCTCCGAGGATAAGAACGACCTGATCAAGATCGACAAGACGACAGGTGCCAAGCAACTGAGAGCCGCAACAGCCATCACAGCCAGCAAGCGCAAGAACATATCTATCACAGGTGAAGGCACCATCGACGGAAACGGAGAATGGTGGCGAGCTGTAAAACGCGGCAAGGTGAGCGACGTGGAGTGGAAACAGTTCCAGGAAATGGGAGGTAGTGTCTCTGCCAAGGGCGACCTCTGGTATCCTTTCAATCTGAAACACCAGCCCAATGTGGCTTCCACGATGGAGGAGCAGGAGAAATACCGCAACCACATGATCCGCTTCACCGACTGTCAGAACGTTCTCGTACAGGGTGTTACCCTGCTCAACTCTCCTCGTTTCCACATCATCCCTACCCGTTGCCAGAATGTCATCATCGACGGCATCACCGTGAAATGTCCTTGGAATGCCCAGAACGGCGACGCCATCGACATCTCAAGCTGTAAGGATGTACTCATCGTCAACAACGTCATTGATGCGGGCGACGACGGTATCTGCATGAAGGGAGGAGCTGGCGAAAGCGGTGTCAAGGCAGGTCCTTGCGAGAATATCAACATTCAGGACAACACCGTATATCACGCTCATGGCGGTTTCGTCATTGGAAGCGAGTTCTCTGGTGGCATGAAGAACATCCTGGTACGCAACAACACCTTCCAGGGCACAGACGCAGGACTCCGTTTCAAGAGTGCTGTCAAGCGAGGCGGAAAGACAGAGAACATCTTCATCGACCATATCTATATGACCGACATCACAGGCGACGCCATCACTTTCGAGACCACTTACTGGGACAACCACGTAGGTGCCAAGCAGCCTAAGGAGGCTGTCCAGAAAGCTGAGTTCGTACCCAACTTCCAGGACATCCATATCAGCAACGTTTATGTAAGAGGTTGTAAAAACGGAATCGTGGCACATGGACAGGAAGGTATGATCCACGACATCACCATCAAAGACTGCAACATCTTCTACAATAAGCAGGCTCAGGACATCGACAAGGCTTGCAAGATTCAGGTAGAGAATGTCAACTTCAGTACCTTCGCCAAGTAAAGCAAACGACTACTTCACTACGGTAAGTATCTGATTGCATACTGTAAAGTGAATATCCATACCCTCATAAGGCATTCCATATACCTTATGAGGGTCTTTTTGATAATGCGGGCGAGGGTCTTGCGCCAGCACCTCTTTCAAAATCCCAATCTTTTCTTCTGTCATTCCCTGAGACAGCAGAAAGTTTTTTACTGTATCAGATATTTCTACCTGCAACTTATTCCACTTGCGTTCATCCACAAAGCCACTGCGGGCCTCAGGATGACAGTCGGCATACACCACATAAGGCTTGATGTCATAAATAGGAGTACCATCCATCAGGTCGGCACCCTTCACATGAATTACAGGACCGCGGCTACTCTCCCACTCCACATGCGACAGACGCACAGAAGACAATCCGATGTTGTTGGGACGAAACGGACTGCGGGTGGCAAAGACGCCCACCTTCTCGTTGCCGCCCAATACCGGAGGACGAACCACCGGACTCTTGGCAGCATGCCTGTTGGCAGAAAACTCCCATATCAGCCACAGATAGTCAAAACCCTCTATGCCACGAAGCGCATCTGCGTTGCGGTATTCGGGCTCAAAGACGATCTCTCCCTCCAACTCTGCCACCAGTCCAGCCTGCTTGGGAACACCAAACTTACTCTTGAAAGGTGAGCGAAAATGTGCTATTGGTTTTATTTCCATATTTTCTAATTTGCGCCAAAATTACACAATTAAATCCATTTGGAAAAGAAATAAAAAGAAAAAATTTGGTATTCCATGCTTTTTAATGTACCTTTGCATGCAAAACAATCAAATCCATCAAGAAATGAAAATCCAGAAACCGCAATATGAGATTTGGGAACAAATCGCAGGAGAAGCCGGCATCTATAAGCAGATAGAGCGTGCCGGAAGAGTATGCTACAAGAGTGAAGACCATACAACAGACGATTCTGCCAGGCCTTTCGTCGAGCGAATGATTCAGAGCGAGCACTTCGCCATGCTCGAACATGGCACCGTCTATCTCGTGTGCAATCATGGCGAGCTGCCACTTTATCTCACCAACAAGTTCTCACGTTGCCACACCATAGAGGGCAAGGATTACATCACAACCAATATGCGCGTTCTTGCCGAGAACAAGTCACTCTCCGACCTGAAGTATCTCAGCAACTACGTGGCTGGCAGACATGAGCAGCGCATCACCGTGCATTTCACCACCCAGATTTCCATCACCCGCGAATACAATCGCCATCGTGCCAACTCCATGGCCGAGCAGAGCACACGCTACTGCAACTACACCAAGAACAAGTTTGGCAACGAGATAACCATCAACCTGCCAGAGTGGGTTTCCAATCAAGCCGACTTCGATGACGCAACTGCGGAAGTATCGCCCGAAACTTTCTCTTTACTCTGCCAGGAAGTAGCCGAAGGCAAGTCACAACAATGGAGCAAACTGCAGTATTGGCTCTTTGCCAACCTCGCCGCAGAGTATTCATATATGAATATGATCAATGCCGGTTGCAAACCACAGGAGGCACGAGCCATCCTGCCACTCGACTGCAACACCGAACTCGTGCATACAGCTTTCATCAGCGACTGGCGTCATTTCTTCGATCTTCGTGCTCTTGGTACCACAGGAGCCCCCCACCCTGATGCCAAACTTTTGGCCTATCCTCTCATGCTGGAGTTTCAGGAAAAGGGATATTTAGATGAAAAATAAACAAAACAACTGCCAAAAGATAAGATTTTCGGAATATCTGACATCATGTATCAAAGAATTACTTATCTTTGCGGTGTGTTTTTCATAGTATTAGATTTAAGGTTATCAAGGTTGGGGGCTACGGCGGTAGCCCCGTTTTTGTATAAACAGCCCTATAAACAGCCCTACAAGCATACGTATAACCACTTTTTTAAAGAAAAATCAAAAAAAGTTTCATAAATATTTGGCAGAAAGAAAAAATAGTCGTACCTTTGCAACCGCTAAAGAAAACCAAGCTGGTCATCTTGCAAGGAGAGATGGTAGAGTGGTCGATTACAACGGTCTTGAAAACCGTCGTACCGAGAGGTACCGGGGGTTCGAATCCCTCTCTCTCCGCTTTTAAAATCCGCAAGCAACTGAATATCAGAAGCTTGCGGTTTTTTCGTATAAAACATTTTTGAACTAAAATATTAATAACATGGAAGAACATGAATTATACCAAGACTTCAACTTGAAAGACTATTCTTCAATTCTTTATAGCCTCAAGTATTACTATCACAAATCAGGCAAAGATAAAGAGACCGGAAGACCGATAGAGGATTGGCTATACAAGGCTAAAGAGCTATTCGGATATCAAGAAGATGGTCATATATGTCATTGGCATCTTGACACAATCGAGGACTATTTTGGAGTTCCTGCCTATAATTATTTACTTGCTCATCAAGAGTGCTATATGGACGATGATTGCCCTATCCAACGCACAAAGGCCCAAATGAGAAATTATCTCCATACCTTCCATCTCAAAAATGGGAGAGTAAAATTCCATATCTATGACTTCAGAAGAATGATAAGCGTGATGGTATAAAATAACTTTTATCCCGAAATATTATTTTCGGGATAAAAACATTTACCAAATTACCATGAAGCATAAAACAAGGAAAACAATGCTCCGTAATACTTAAAACCTAATGGGGTAACAATAACTCTTTCATTTGAAATCTCAATATAACCACGTGAAACACAAAAATCCAATGGGGCAGAATAATAAGTGGTAGCATCACATCCCAATAATTCACTAAGTTTCTCCAATGAGAAAGAACCATTATAAGCACTAATGGCTATATATTTTGACGCAAGTTCTTTGGGTGGAAGTTGATAAACATATTCTTCATCATAAGATTTCATTGCCAACAAATCATTGAATGACTTTTTAAGTTTGCCGATATTATAGGATACACCATTTCGGCTCATACTCTGAGCAGAGATGCCAAATCCTTTATAAGCACCAGCATTCATCATTCTTTCTCTTAAATAAGAACTCACGCCTATGTCATTTGCCCTTTTTGAGAATGTGTTTTGTCCAAAACGAGCATAATACCCCAAATCACGTAAAGAATTATATAGAAAAGAATAAGAATTATATAGTTCATCCTTAGTCATATGGTCTTCTTCTCTTATCATATTGGTACGTAGTTCATAAAGGGTTACTTGCTCTGGTTGCAAACATTTTAAGACAAACACATCTTGGCGAAGACTTTCAACCGTTTGCCCTTTCAATCCATACATCATATCTAAGTTTACGATGCTAATACCTTTGCTATGCAACATAGATATTGTACTTTTCATCATATCTACTTTTATAGACTTACGATGATTGCATAACAAGACATTTTCCATAGTGGACTGAACTCCAAGTGATACCCTTCTGAAACCTGCGGATCTCAATGTTTCGATTTTGGAAACCGATAAAGTATCAAATGTAGTCTCTATGCTTGGCATAAAACTTTCTGATATATTTAAAGCAGCCCTAACCTCTTTGCATAAGTCCATAAGCAGTTCAAACGGCTTGTCATTCAAGGCTGTTGGTGTTCCCCCACCAACATCAAATCCACAAAGTTTGATTGATGGGTATTTTTTAATAAATTTCCAAATGTCATGTTTTAATGTGGCTATATACTGTTCCTGCAGCTCCTCACTTGGACAAAGCATCCTTGTGTATTCACAAAAAGAACATAAGCCCTTACAAAATGGAATGTGGATATAGAAAGACATTTCTTTTTCTCCAGAAAAAGACAACTCTCCTGATACACGATATACTTTCCAATCATCAGGAGAGAGAGGATAAGAGGTATTCCAACGAGAATCATTCTTCCTCTTTTCGAAAATGTCACTAAGAACTTCCATCCTATCAATAAATTAATAAATGATGTTATCACTATAAAAACCTTGACGAAGGAATTCTCCATCAAAAACAAGGGAAGACTCACAATATCGAGGATTGGCATAATTGCGCATATAAATTTCTAATATCTTCAAGTCTCGATTATAAAGATAATTACTACATTTACAATTTACTCCCCGATCCTTAGCACCAGTGAAATAGACATGTGGTAATTCTGAGAAAGGAATATCATTAATATCCACAAAATGTTCTTTGCAAAAGTCGTTAACAGGCATAAGAGCTACAAAACCGATACGATGAATACCCAAATCCAAAGTCAGATTAAGCATCTTTTGAACTTCTTCTTTGTTATCAATATAACCCTTCACAAGATTGCAGCTAAAATTTACTATCTGCTTATTCACGCCTTTAAACTGAAATAACTGTGTTGATAGTTTGCATCCATATAATTCCGATAAACGCTCAGTATCATAATGATGCAAAGACATAGATATACTATCCCAACGTGGATGTTGCATCAAGTCTTGCGCTTGATCCGTAACTCCATTTGTATTGAGATGTAGGTGTACATCATCAAAACGTTCTTTTTCTATAGCACTGAGAATACGCACCACCAATGGTGACACCAAAGATGGTTCTCCTCCCGTAATATTAACCCGGTTAACAATAATCCCATTGTCTTTTAACTCATGTATGATGCAAATCAGTTTATCAACGTCAAATGGAGATGTGGAATTTTGGCATCCCGCATTACTACAAAAAGGACAATGAGCATTGCAACCCTTTGTAACTTTTACAAAAAGGTTTACTGATGGGGATATAGGTTGTCCTGCTCTACCAACAACATTACATCCAATAGATTTTAACCATATTGTATGTCCAAAAATCGTCCTTTCCATTATTGCATCTTTAAATACTGTTCAATAAAATCCTTTTTTGCATTTTTCGATGCAAAATGCAATCTTCCTAAATTTTCAACGAAAACAGGTTTATCAATTGTTCCCAAAGGTATATACGCCCCATGATTTATGACAGTCTCATCTTGCACGCTTCTCTTTTATATATTTCCCTTGCTTAACCTCTCTTTCCAATATAGGTTTCACAAGTTCCATTTCATATGATTCATGACCACTACGAGGACCTTTGCCTTCACCACATGCTATCATCTTCTGTATTCTCTCGTGAATTGTCGTCATTCTGCCCGTTAGCTTGTTGCATTTTCTCAATCAACCTATCATGTAACAAAGAAAGTATTTTAATCATAGGTAACTTTTCTGTGCCTTTTATTAGTTCTTCCAAGGCTATATATGTAAAACCATGCCAACCTTTTGCTCGTTTTAAAGGAGATGAGTGATTATCGTAAGAAGTTCCTACCCCACAACAAATGTAACCATCTTTTTCCAAAAGGTTGACCAGGCTAAGTAAACCAACAGAAGTTCCATCACCCGTGAAAACAGAATAAACACCCACTTTGTTGTTTACAACATTTTCATCAATAAAACGTTTTATGATGGGATAAAAAACATTTATAACATCATCACATAGTTGTTGAGATAGACTACCGGGCCCCAACAGTAAGTTTACTCCAATATTAAGTAAATACTGATTTTCTCCTGTCTTGACAACAATACTTTCATAGGCTTCTTCAAGATTCTTTTCTATAATGGCATTTATTTCCGAAAAGCAATCTTGAGTATCGTGTGAACATGGATCATAATGAAGTACGTTATGGAGACCGCCCAAGCAAACATTATATACCAATGCCAAAGTTTTATCGCCAACAACTAAACGTATATCATCTAAGTCTGCATAATCCTTAGATTCCTTGTTGCTATCTACCAAAGGCAACGCTGTTGATTTTCCAACCTCAGTTGACTCCGAAGTCTCTGTTGTAGCACAAGACAACATTTTTTTTAATATTTCCAACAATTTCATATCGCTATTTTTTATAAATACCTATTTCCTTTAAAAATACGTCTTCACAGCAAACAAGAACTGCTCGATAAAGATTTTCTTGAAAGTAGCGATGTTATTCTGTTCATAAAACATGAGCATAGCCTTCTTATAGTCGATGGAGTCAACGGTTCGGAAAGAAATCGGACAATAGCCATTTGCTATTAAGACAGCATTGCTTGTGATTCTTGCAGTCCGCTTGTTTCCATCCACAAAAGCTTGAATATACGATAATAGCACCAATGTCAAGAATGCTTTCTCAAAAACATTATCTTTTCCATTCACCAATGTACAAGTATCTTCCAAAGCCTCACGAATTTGGAATTCATTATCAAGAGGGCGATAATTGGTTCCCGTGATACCAACACGACGATGACGGATATTTCTTTCAACTTCCAACTCCTTTGTCAGGATAGAATGAATATCCTCTATTCGGTGCACAGACAGTTCTTTCAAATAATCTGGTATGTCAAGCACAAAATCAAGTGCATCCTTGTGGTTAAGCAACATGATAGCTTCTTCTTTTGTCTTCCCGGAAGCCGTCTGCTTATCTTTTAACAATCGCTCAGTTTCTAAAAGAGAATAGGTATTGCCTTCTATCTGTGAGGATTTCCAAGACAAATCAACTCCAAGACGTTCCATTTCCTTACGATATTCCAATTCTGTCATACCTTCAGTATTTTTTTCAAACTCTATTTGTGCATCATTCAACACTTCAAGTTCTTCTTTTGTGAAAATCTCCACCTTAGGCAGAACATCACGAATCAAATCAAAGTTGAAAGATTCTTGAACTTCGCGTTCATCAATATCTTTATCAAAATAAGTAGCTAAATCCAAAGGCATTGTTACGTGAGCCTGTGGAGTAAGTTTGTACTTCGTAGCAGGACCACGTCCAACCGTCTCAATATTTCCCTCCTTAACAGCGGCAGAAAGTAACCTTTTCATTGTACTATCACTGGGAGCTTTCGTAAGCCCCGCCATAATCTCTGTCCTATTTGCCAAGGGATGATAATGTAAAAACTGTAATATTTCTATATTTATTGTCATATTCTTTATTTATTAATCGGCTCAAATTTACTCATTTTTTGTCAATAATTGGGTTTATTTGAGCCGATTTTATGTATATTTAACGGGCTTTTGAGCCGATTTGGCAAAAACATCTTGGAGAATAGACGAAATGGAAAAGATAAAACCAAACTACTAAAACTTCACTATGGCGGCACTTGTCATGCAGGTGAATGGCTTCCAATTTCGGTATTTTGGTGCAAAGTTAGTGTTAAACACGAGGAATTTATCTTTATTCTAATTGTTTTATACTAACTTTTTTATTATAATCCTGGCGTGCCCTTCAAAAAGAGATTCAGGCTTTGCTCTTGCAATAGAGCTGGATGATAAGGGAAAAGGATTGGTGGATTGGAAGGAAGTGTGAAAATGCCAAAGGGCTGGACTCCAAATCCGGAATCCAGCCCTTTGACGCTTTTCATTATCTGTTTCTATAGCAGACGATGGTGTCAGTCATCGCCCCACTTACCGCTGTTCGACTCTCCCCACAAGTCTTTGTATTTAGTATCAGTCTTGGTCGCATCCCCGTTGACCACATCAAATTTGCTGATACATTCTCCCGTGAGGTCTGCTCTATGTACGGTGCCGGTATTTATGCCTCCGTTGCAGAGAGCCTCGAGCTGTATCACATTAATTTCTGGAGTTATATAGTTCTTCTTCATTTTGCGTAACTGTTATTTTGGGTTTATCTGATAATTATCTTCTTTCCGTTCACTACATACATTCCCTTAGGCAGTCCCTCCAGGCTGCAACTGCGGCGCACCATCTGTCCGTTCATGTTGAACACGCCATCTATGCCACGCTTATATGATGTGCGGTCCGTGCTGCCGTGTATGTAGTCGATGCCTGTGGTGCTGTCTTCCACTCCGTCGATGAGAAGCGAAACCTGGCTCGGTTTTCCTCCAGCAGACGCATTGTCCTTCAGCTCAAACCAGCAGCGGAACGCCTTCAGTCCGTATGAATACGGCTCGACGCTGTTTTCTTTATTGCCGTGCGGCACCTGTATCAGCTTTCCCTTATAAATGAAGTAGTCGCCGTTGAGGTTGTCTCTGCCCTCGATAATCTTACCATTGTCGTATGTCTTCGCCATTGTGCCTTTGCAGATCATCGTGCCATGGCCACCGCCGGAGGCAGAGAAGGTTGTTGTTGACTCCCAATTGGTGGTGTTTACATACTCATTCAGCTTATCCCTGTCGAGCGACACCATCGTGATGTCGTAGTGGTTGGCTTCCAAGGTCTTCGTCAGTCGGTTGTCTTCTTTGTCAGTCGGTTGGTAGTTGGTGTCCAGCCATTCGCTGTTGTCCTCGCCCTTTGATGTGTAGAAGTGTTCTACGGTGTAGGCTGCCGACTTCACCTGTGTGTATGGTGGGAAGACGATATATGGCTCGAATGCTGTTACCATCTTGTCATCGTCGTTCGTTGGCTCCACGGTCACGAACTGCACGCTGTTCTCCGTCAGTGCTGTAAGCTTTGCCACCTTCACGGCATCTCCGAACGTGCGCTTCATCTGTCCCCATGTCAGGTCTACGGGCAGTATGAGCGAGTTCCACATATTGTCGTTCAGCTTGCGGTTCAGATGCAGCACGCTGTTTTTGTATTCGTCTGTCGCCATAGTCAGATAGCGCAGGTCGATAGATTCCTCGTCGAGAATCAGCTCTGGGTTGCGTCGCGGTCCGGCATAAAGCAGCTTGAAGTTGTCTACGGCGGTCAGCTCGTTGTCGGCTACATCCAGCTTTCCGTCGGGTGTAGGATCTACGTAGAAGCCTATGCGGAGCGTAACAGGATTCTTGTCTGATATTTCTTCCCCATTCGGGGCTTTGTCGAGACATATCTGCACCTGGTTCTCATACTTTCCCTCGAAGAAGGCATGTCCGATACCGGCTTTATCGTATGTATTGCCAAGCGCCTCGGCATCAGCCTGACTGACACCGTTGAAAGCAGCTGTTGAGTATTTATCTTTATTCGGATTGCCTTGGGCATCGAGCTCCGTAATGAACAGGTTTGCAAGCGGTTTGCCGTTCGTAGTGATGTTCTCCGAACTGTTCGCTGTGCTGAATCCGTTGCATCGCAGCAGGAACCATCCTCCCTTGTGTACCTGCACGTCCTGATAGAATGTGAAGCCGCGCAAGCCTTTGGTGTAGCAGTAGAAATACTTGCCGTATTTTTTTTGATGATCCTCAGTCCTACCTGTAAAACCCTCATCTTTTGTGTTGCTAACTTTGTCATACGTCTTATACATCGTTTCATCTCCGAAACGTACGTGGCTGTTCACGTTAGCAGATTGGTCTTCACTTATGATTATCCATTTTGCAGCACCGACATCATGTATTCTGAAATCAGGACATGTGATAAGGAAAGAGGCATCGACAACCGATTTCATGTTTGCGGGGGCGGTGTTGAAAAGCTTGTAATACTCATTCTTTGTAATAATCTTCCATTTCTGGTTTTCGTATTTTGGGGTGCCCTCTGTGGCTAATTTTGTCTCATAATCGCAGAGTTTATCCTCGTCGTTGGGATAAGCAGTGAGATAACCTAAATGGGTAATTGGAAGGAATGAGTTGATTTCGACGAGATACACCTTGTTCTTTTCTGAATAGCCCTCGGCTTTTACAAATCTGATAGCGCAATTTTCCTTTCTATCCATAAATACCCCATTTACCCCATCTTTATCCTTGAAGATTCCCATATATGGGCCAGTTCCAGAACCTTCCACTTTGTTTTGCAGGAAATACGTTGATGAACCGTCATTCCATCTCATATAAATGGAATATGGTGAAACATTTAGCGAGGCATGGGTACCCCACTTGCTGCCAATACTCAGAAACTTTTTGGCACCGACGTTATACAGACACACAATCTTATCTCCGTCGGTTTCATTTGTCCCATTAGTACAATAAGTTGACGAAGGATCAATGCCAGTAAGGTCGTCAACCCCACCTATAACCGTTTTTTCTGTTCCGTTGCTTTCCGTCGCTTTATTTTGTGCCGAGGCTACAGTAGCATTTGCAGCCATCAGTATTGCGGCAAAAGCAACAGCCGCAATGTTTCCTTTTGCCTTGGCAAAAGAAAGCAGATAACTTTTACTCTTCATAATTTATTAATCGCTATTGTTGATTTTTTCTAAAAATACTTATTCATTCAAATGTGTCAATTGTGACAGCTATGTTGTCATCCTGAACAGCTATGTTGTCGTCCTGATATGAAAAGAACTGCAAAGGTATGAAAAAAATATTTATGATAAAATTTCCCCCCCCCTGTCATTATTATTATTTGTGATTTATTAATATTAGTATCCAATTTTTATTGGACACTAATGATATTTTTTCACCAATAATTGGTTCAAGATGAGCCGATATTATAACAGAATAGCGGTTGCAAACTACCGTTCAAAGAGTTCATTCTGTTGGCAAAAAACTATAAAAAAGCGTTCACATTTCGGACTTTTGGTGCACCAAGGGTTCACCGTTTTACGCCTTTTGTGACGTTTTTGTGAATACCTGTGAAGGGTGGGTTCACGCCCTGAATCCCCTCTGTTTATCGGGCTTCCGATGCTGATGTGAAGGGTGAACCCTCGTTTCTTGCTTTCACACGCATACGCGAAAGAAATAAATAAAGAAAGAAAACAGCTGTATGGGTAATGCCTAAAAAACATATAAAAGAATATATATATATTATAATAGACGTTCACAACTTCACAAAATGGTCGCAAGCACGATAAGTTATTCAGGCCTGCCAATGACTTACAGAGATTTCCCAGTAAGTCATTGAGACATCTCTGTGACTTACCGGGACATGCTAACTATTAAACTGAGGTTTTGCCCCTTCAGCCCGTACTTAAACCACTTGCGAAACTTGAGTAACTTCTATAACTTCTATACTTGCTAAACTTCAATAACCAATAAATAGGCGTATAAATACCTGAAAGCATGACAATAAGAAAAAAGACATATCGCAAGAACCAAAAGTAAGCCATACGCAAACGATTACGTAAAAAATCTAATTTTAGACAAACTGAATTCATTCCTTTTTAACATATTTTTCGTATCTTTGCAGCCGAAAAGAAGTGCAATCGATTGCACAAAAAATTCATCGTATAAGTTCTCGACAGCACCCGCTCTATATGGATGTTTAAAACAGACTACCATCAAAAATAACTAAAGAAAACAATCAGCGGTGCATAAACTTACCGTAAAGTATGAGATATTTAAAACAGCTAAATAAGCACAAAAACAATAAAACTAAAAGTGAAATGAAACACAAAACACTGACATCCCGCTTCCTCGACATGAGTCGAAACGGTTTCGCTCGCCTGTTTCTTCTCCTTTTACTCCCATGCCTCAGCGTCATTGGAGTGAAGGCTGATAACAATGGGGGGGTAAAATTCAATTCTGGTGTCCGCTATTCGCAGTGGGCGATTAATTCACGACTTCACGATTTTTATGGAAATCAAAAGAAGTTCGGTTTTGATTATTACGACAATAATGGTAAAAAAGCGACAACCGTTACTTGGTACAAACTTGACGGAAAGACTGAAGTTACTCGAACTTTCGACTATGTAGCAGGTCTTGTAGGTAAAGCTTCTCTTGAAGCAGCCGATTTCTATCAAGACTTTGATTGGTCAAAACCTTGGTTCTATGCTGCACAAGGTTATGCTACTGGCATACCTTATACTAATTCGGATATGACTCTTGACAACATGAATGCTGCCAAGATGTATTTTCCTATTCTTGCAGGAAAATTAAAGTCTGATGCTGCAACAAAAATTGCTAATACTGCAATTTCTGATGTTATCGCTCATATGAAAACCTATAATTCAACTTATGTTATAGGTAGTGGAAAAAGCGCTCTGAATAGCTCCAATGCCAACGATGCTCAGAAAACGATGTTTGGCGGATGGTTCCACAAATCTACAGACTATACAGACCAGATGTGGTGTGATGGTCAGTATATGGGTCCAGCTTTGCTTGCTCAGATTATCAAGCATACAGGCAAGACAAATAATATTTCCGACAATGACTGGACTATTATTGCAAAGCAATTTTCTATCACATGGGCGCAGCTCTACGACAAAACTACAGGTTTGCTTTATCATGGTTTTACTGCAAATCCTGGTGATAATGCTTCTACTTCATGGGCTGGCATCAGCAAGGAAAAAGGAATCTATCACTCTGCATCCTTCTGGGGGCGTGCTAACGCTTGGTATTTCCTCGCATTGGTTGACATTCTCGAAGTAATGCCAACAAACAATACTTACTACAATACTTTCAAAGGTTATTTGACAAGCCTTGCTGAAGGAATCAAGAAATATCAAGATGAAACTACAGGTTGCTGGTATCAGGTGATGGATAAGGTTCCAGCTTCACTTACTGGTAATTACCTTGAGGCATCTTGTTCTTCTATCTTTACTGCTGGTTATCTCAAGGCTATCCGTCTCGGACTTCTCGACAAGACAACTTACGAACCAATCGCAAAGAAGGCATACGAAGGATTGGTAAATCAATTTATGATTTATGACAATAAAGACAACAGTACGATTCAGTTGGTTCGTAGCTGTACTTCTGCTGGTCTTGGAGGAAGCAACAAGCGTGCTGGAGATGATAATTATTACCTGACAGGTAAAGATGCAAGTGTTGTAACATCTTCTGACCCAACAAGTCAATATTATTATACCGAGGGCAAGGTTCTCGGTGGCTTCATCATGGCTGCTACAGAGTACGAGCGTGCTTACCAAAACCAGGACAGCAAGCAGATTCTGTTTGCCAAGGACTTGGCTCCAAGCTATGACTTCACTGCTACTAATGCAGGTACCCTTGATGCTACTGCTTATGGTGATGGTACCGTTTCTTATCAGTGGTATAAGAATAAGGCAAAAATTACAAATGCCACATCTGCTACTTATACTCCAACAGAAAGTGGAAGTTATTACTGCGAAGCTACTGCTAATGGTAACCCTATTACGACAAGCACAACAAAAGTAACTGCCAAAAGTAACTCAAATACGGATAATGGTAGCACAGATAATAATGGAGGTAGTGAGAATGGTGAGACAACAACTATTTTCTCTCTTTCTGTAAATACAGGAGCAAATGCAAGTGTAGCAAAACAAAGCGAACTATCTTTGGCGAAATATGCAACTATTACAGGAGGTTCTGCATCTGTATATAACGGCAAAAGTTCTGCTCAAAACATGATTGTAAACGGAAGTATAACATATACAGACAAAGGTACGCAATATGTAAAAATCACCTTAGATAAAGCACTCGCAAAGGGAGATGTTATTACGATAGCAACTTCTGGAAATAGAATATACGCCACAAAAGACATTAATGGTAATACTACAAACAATATTGCCAATAGTCCTTATACAGTAGATGACAATCTTGCTGGAACAACTGTTCTTTATTTAAAATCTGGAGACAATAGTAAGACTATCAGTTCTATTACCATTACTCGTCCTGTTAAGAAATACGCAGTTTCTGCAACAGCAGGAGAAGGTGGCTCTGTAACCATTGCAAATGCTTCAGGTACAACTGTAAACTCAGGTTCAGAAGTAGAAGAGAATACCTCTCTTACATTCACCGCCACACCAAACGGCGGATATGAGTTCGTAAACTGGACAGATGCAAGCAACACGGAAGTTAGCACAAATGCAACTTATACAACAACTGTATCTGCTAAGATTTCTCTTACTGCCAACTTCAAGGCTAAGACTACAGTTGATCCAACCGAAAGCGGGGTTATCTACGACTTCACAGGCTCTATTGGTACAACTACTGATGGAACAAACTGCACAACTGCTAATAATGTCATAACGTTTAGCAGCAATTTCAGTGCAAAGGAAGGAAAGTATATCACTATCAAACCAAAAACTGGTGGCTTCAAAGTAGGTGATGTGATTACGCTGAAAGGCTATTGCAATAGCAAGAATCTTTCTGGTGTGATTATTTATTCTGATGTAAATGGTAGCAGCATCTTTAAGTCAAACATCTTGGCTACATTTGCTGATGGTGGTTCTGAATTTACTTATACCATTGAAAAAGATTGCGATGCACTCTATTTGGGGCGCTATGGTGGTGGTACTACTTGCTTGACAAGTCTTCAGGTAAAGCGCCCTGCTCCATCTTCTAATAAGACTCGACTGACAGCTTCTTTCGAGCGCAATGCTGATGTGGTGGTCAACACTACAAAAACTGTGACTTTGCCAACTCTTACTGTTAATGCAGGAGAGAACATTCTTGCTGCAAATCAATATGATGTAGTTTACAAGTCGAATGCAGAGAATGTAGCTACTCTGAGTGATAATACCATTACAATTAAGAGCTTAGGTATCACAACCATCACAGCAACTGTTACTCCAAAAGATGCAAACACTTATGAAGGAACTACAGCCACTTATCAGTTGAGCGTAAAGGCTCCTTCTCCACTCAACGTTTCCGTAATGGATGTTACTATCAACACCACAGATGCGGAAGAAGAGCAGCCTATCATCAAGGTTTATGGAGATAATGACAAGTTGCTGAAGTTGGATCAAGACTACACCTTGTCTTTTGAGGTTAGTGGAGACAATAATGTGACTGTTGATAATACGACTGGAAAATTCTCAGTTAAGAAAAATGCTGATAAAACAGCATTTATTAAGGGAACATCTCTCATTACCGTTACTGCGACTCCAACAGAATCACTTGGAAGCAATTATACAATAGGTACTCTTCAGTTCTCTTACTCGGTATCAGAAGGTAAGATTAAGCCTGTTTTCTTGGATTCATTCAAGGATATCACCATCAATCTGCACCAAGATGACACAAGCAGAGAGATTATTGTTCCTCTGATTTACAATGGTGAAGATGTAAGCAGTTATTTCAAATACACTTACACCATTACACCTACAGGCAACACCTCAAGTGTAACAGGCAGCAAACTTAACTACACACCAAGTACAGCAGGAACATATACAATTACTGTAACTGCAGAACCTGGACAGAATGGTGAAGACAACTATGGTGACGTTTATGATAGTCCAGATCCTATTTCATTCTATTTGGATGTAAAGAGCACGTATCAGGTTATCACCGTTACACCAGATCCAACAAGCATTAAAATGTATACAGGTACTACACAAGTAGCACCAGACTTGACGGTTAAAAATGGAAATGCTACTCTTGCCGATACAGAATACCACACCTCGTGGTTCTCTACATCTCCTGGTGTCGTAAAGGTAGATGCAACAACAGGAAAGATAGAAGCAGTCAGCGAAGGTACAGCTAACATCCGTGTCGTTGTCACTGGTGAAAACTTAGAAAGCACCACAGCTTTAATTACAATAGATGTTGACGACCCTGCTGTGTATCGAGTTCATGCAAATGAGGAATATAAGAGCCAGAAAACCATGTGGAATCAAGACGAGAATCTGTCTGTTACACTTGGTGGATGGTTATTCCCTAATGATGTGAAGGGTCTTTGGACTACAACAGAGTCCTTGTCAAAAACTGTAGACTGGAATTATGATAACACCCAGAAGAATTATAATTCAAGAAAAGCTTCATGGAAGATTACTGGATTTGATTATATGGTAGAGGCAGGTGACAATCAGAAGAATGCTCGCCAGGAGATGGGCTCCAACAGTATGCCAGAAACAACATTGATAAGCAATGTGGATTATACTAAAAAAGACCATATAGTAGATCCAATGTTCAATGTGCCATGTTCTGGTTCCTTCTTAGTATTCCAGCCTAAGACAAATGGTACTGTCGTCGCACATATATATCAAAATGGAGTATTCGATTCAAAGAAGAATAAAAACTCTACAGATTATCAGTACAGACCACAGCGTCGTGTATTCATCATGGATGAAGCTGGTAATTTCGTAAGTTCTGCTGCTCACATCGAATCAACTACAGGTAAGCCGAATGGCAAGAATTATAATTTGAGTGATTATAAATGGGATATGGGTGACAAGCAGTCGCCAACTGTAGAAACAGTGAAGAAGCACTTTGGGCTTAAAAGTTTTGAGATGTCAGAAACAGGTTTTAAGAACAATGTTTATGAAAACCAACTTGACCAAACTATAGCTCCTAATGAAGCTGCAAAGAAACATCCCGATTTGAAAGGCTCACGTGGTTGGTCAGTTCTCGCTGATGCACCTGTTACCTATACCTTTAAGGTAAAGGCTGGTAAGACTTACTATCTATATAACTTCGGTTCGAAGATAGGTTTCTATGGCTTCTCATTCGACGAGGATGAAACAAAGCCAACTGTTGATGAGGTATCTTTCAACGACGACCAGACCAATACTATCACAGCAACAGAGTCTGGTCATGTGGCAAAGGTAACCATCAACCGCAGTATGACGGCAGGAGTATGGACAACTTGCGTTCTTCCTTTCAGCCTCAACGTACATCAGGTGGATGCTATCTTTGGTGACACTTACAAGTCTGGCAATGAGAATGGTACTCAGATTCTTTACTTCGACCGTGTAGAGAATGGTAAGGTTTACTTTGTACGTCATGCTTACAATACCATCGTGGCCAACAAACCATTCCTTATCAAGCCAAGCAATGATGTTGAGAGCATCAGCACCGCTGCTGCAACAGAATATCCTTACGTAACTATCGAGGCAACCAAAAACGAAAATGGAAAACCAAACGACTGGTGTACTGGCAATGGCTATACATGGGCTTCAAGCTACAGCAACGATATGATCGTAAAGGCAGGCGATGGCTTCATCAGTAAGGATGGTTTGTTCAAGAACTTCGTTGGACAGGATGGTACCTTGAAAGGCTTCCGTGGCTATCTGAAACGTACAGAAACACAAGCAGGTGCCAAACCTACGATGCTACAGGTGGTAAACAGTAGCAACGTAGATGGCGACAATGGTGAGACTACAGGTATCGAAGACTTGATCATTGATGCTGACGGACAGCTGATGCCTGCCAACGGAAAGGTTTACAACATCAACGGACAGTTGGTTAGCGAAGATGCCAAAAGCTTCCAGTCGCTGCCAAGTGGCATCTATATTATTAATGGTAAGAAGTATATCAAATAAAAACATTTGAAGCAATGAATAAAAAAGTATATATACAGCCACAGATATTTTACATTCCGTTACAGACAGAAAGTTTGCTGCAAACCTTTTCAAAGACTCATACTACTGACATGTCTGGCGGAGGAGAAACAGGCCCTGGAGGCGGAGGCTCTGGAAATGATTTGGGCTCCAAGGAGCACTTTAACGACTTTGATTCCTGGGATTCCTGGGATTAAGAACTACCAATAATAGAAACAAGAACAACGAGGGAGCAACCTAACAGGGTTCGCTCCCTTGTTTTTTGCAGTTGAAATTTGGGTAACATTCAAAAAATTCGTAACTTTGCCGCCTGAAAATAAGAACAACATGACATATCCAGATAATTTTGAACAAAAGATAGGATTCAACGAGATTCGAAACCTGTTGCGTGAGCGATGCCTCTCCACCCTGGGCAAGGAGCAGGTGGAGAAGATGCACTTCAGCTCTGATGCCGACGAGGTGAACGAATGGCTGTTGCAGACCCGAGAGTTTCGCAGACTCATGGAGGAAGTGGAAGACTTCCCCCTGCAATACTTCTATGATGTGAGAGAGTCGATAGTACGCATCAGAGTGGAGAACACCCACTTGGAGGAAGACGAGCTCTTCGACCTTCGCCGCTCGTTGAGCACCATCGACGGTATCGTAAAGATACTCAACCACAGCGATGACGACGAGGCCGAACAAGAAGACGGTTGGCGCAGAGAGAAGAAATATCCCTACCCTGCACTGCATCGCCTGTCGGCTGACGTCATGTCTTTCCCACAACTGATACAACGCATTGACCAAATACTCGACAAGTTTGGTAAGATACGCGACAACGCTACCCCCGAGTTGCTGCAGATACGCCGAGAGTTAGCTAAGACCGAGGGCAGCATCTCGCGTACCCTCTATGGTATTCTGAGAGCAGCACAGAGCGAGGGCGTAGTAGAGAAGGACGTCACCCCTACCCTGCGCGACGGACGACTCGTCATCCCTGTCATCCCTACGCTGAAACGTAAGATAAAAGGTATCGTACACGACGAGAGTGCCACGGGAAGAACGGTATTCATTGAGCCTACCGAGGTGGTGGAAGCCAACAACCGCGTGAGAGAACTCGAGGGAGAGGAACGCAAGGAGATCATACGCATCCTCACCGACTTCACCAACAAGGTGCGCCCCTTCTCACGCGAGATATTAGACAGCTACCGATTCCTTGCCATCATCGACCTGATACAGGCCAAGGCAAAGCTTGCAGAAACCCAGCAAGCCATAGAGCCAGAGGTGGAAGCCCACCCACACGTAGACTGGACCAGAGCCATTCACCCGCTGCTCCGACTCTCATTGGAAAAGAAAGGCGAGAAGGTGGTGCCACTCGACATCATGCTGACACAAGAGAAGCGCATCCTCATCATCTCTGGTCCTAACGCCGGAGGAAAGTCGGTCTGTCTGAAGACCGTGGGACTGCTGCAATACATGCTGCAGTGCGGACTGAGCATCCCCGTGAGCGAGCGTTCGAAGACGGGCGTGTTCCAGAACATCATGATCGACATAGGCGACGAACAGAGTCTGGAGAACGACCTGAGTACCTACTCCTCGCATCTGCTCAACATGAAGAATATGATGAAGGCTGCCAATGGCGACACCATTATCCTCATCGATGAGTTTGGTACAGGCACCGAACCTGGCATCGGCGGAGCTATCGCCGAAGCTGTGCTCGACCGCTTCTGCCAACAAGGTGCCTATGGAGTCATCACCACACACTATCAGAACCTGAAGCATTTTGCCGACAGTCATGAGGGTGTGGCTAATGGTGCCATGCTCTACGACCGCCACGAGATGAAAGCTCTCTTCCAGTTGGCTATAGGCAGACCGGGTTCTTCCTTCGCCATCGAGATAGCCCGCAAGATAGGTCTTCCCGAAGAGGTGATCAAGGAGGCCAGCGACATCGTAGGCTCCGAATACATACAGAGCGACAAGTATCTGCAGGACATCGTTCGCGACAAGCGCTACTGGGAGAACAAGCGACAGAGCATACACCAGCGCGAGAAAGACATGGAAAAGACTATCTCGCGATACGAGAGCGACATAGAGGACATAGAACGAAGCCGCAAACAGATACTCGCCAAAGCCAAACAACAGGCAGAGGAACTGCTGAAGGAGAGCAACAAGAAGATAGAGAACGCCATACGAGAAATACGCGAGAAGCAGGCTGAGAAGGAGGAGACCAAGCGCATACGTCAGGAGCTGGATGCCTTCAAGGAAGAGATGCAGGACATCGACACCAAGGAGAACGACGACAAGATAGCCCGCAAGATAGCACAGATACAGCAACGCAAGGAACGCCATGCCAAGCGTAAAGCCGAAAAAACTCAGAACCAAGAGAAGGCTGCGGCGGCGCTGCGCAGTGCTGTCAACAAGACGCAGCAGGAAAACCGACCTCTATCAGTAGGCGACACCGTACGCATCAAGGGGCTCTCCACCATAGGAACCATAGAGAGCATAGCGGGCGATATGGCTACTGCTGTCTTTGGAGGTATGCGTACCAAGATGCGCCTCAACCGTCTGGAACATGCTGTTGCCACCACCGAGACCGACAAGACAGAACAACGCAAGGAGAACTTAGGCTCGTATGGCATCAGTACCGAGACACGCAACACGATAGACAAGCACAAGACCAATTTCCACCAAGACCTCGACATCAGAGGTATGCGTGGCGATGAGGCGCTCAATGCCGTGCAGTATTTCATTGACGACGCCATCCTTGTGGGTATGCCCCGTGTGCGTATCCTCCATGGTAAGGGCAACGGCATCTTGCGACAGCTCATCCGCCAGTATCTGAGCAGTGTGCCCAATGTCACCCACTTTGCCGATGAGCATGTGCAATTTGGCGGAGCAGGAATCACGGTCGTGGACTTTTAAAGGAGTTTTTCCTTAACAGAAGTTAATAAAAGGAATATTTCTCGGAAAATATTTGGCAGGTTCAAAGGAAAGCAGTACTTTTGCACCCGCTTAAACGCAGAGACGGACAAGTCTCATACGACCAGCTCCCTCGGAATCCCCCAGGATGGGAACATAGCAAGGGTACTTGGTTGTAGCGGTGCGATATGAATCGCTTGTCCACCCGCCTCTTTAGCTCAGTTGGCCAGAGCACGTGATTTGTAATCTCGGGGTCGTTGGTTCGAATCCGACAAGAGGCTCAAAAAAGAGAACTTCATCTACAGAAGTTCTCTTTTTTTGTTTCCTACAGGTCTGTTTCTCCAAAAATATATAAAATTATCGCAGCATTGAACACTATATGCTAAAAATTGCTTACCTTTGCACGATAATACATAAATAAGACAATGATTAATGTACAGAATTTAGTTCAGACAAGGGCTTTCGCCCGCCAGGACGGAGCCATCTTAGGACTTGTATGGATAGTTAGTTTCGCATTCACCATGCTGGCAGTAAAGCCCGACCAGTCGTTCTTGGGACTGATAGGCAACCTGCTGTTGATCAGCACTCCCTTTGTAGTAGGCAAACGCCTGAAGAGTTTCCGCGACTATGCCCTGGAGGGCACTATCTCTTTCCGCCGAGGCACTTTCTACTGTATGCAGACATTCTTCAATGCCACCCTGCTGCTCACCGTGGTACAGTTTCTGTGGTTCTCGTTCATGGACATGGGACCTTTCATGGCCTTATTGGAGAGCACCTACCAGCCCGTGATGCAGGAAGTGTACCATCTGTCGGAGGCAGAGGCAAAGGCCACCATCGACACCATCCTCTCGATGAAGCCACTGGCATGGGCTTCCATGTTTATGATTACCGACCTCATCGTGGGTGTGGTACTCAGCCCTGTCATCGCAGCCATCATGGCACAACACGTAAGTATCAAGAACATCAATAACCAACAATAACACACCAAACAAATGGACATATCCGTTATCGTACCCCTATACAACGAGGAAGAATCGCTGCCCGAGCTCTTTGCCTGGATCAAGCGAGTGATGGAAGCCAACCACTTCAGCTACGAAGTCATCTTTGTCAACGACGGCTCTACCGACCACTCATGGCAAGTGATAGAACACTTGGCAGAGGAGGCTGACCAGGTGAAAGGCATCAAGTTCCGTCGCAATTACGGCAAGAGCCCTGCCCTGTACTGTGGATTCAAAGAGGCACAGGGAGATGTGGTCATCACCATGGATGCCGACCTGCAGGACTCGCCCGATGAGATACCTGAGCTCTACCGCATGATTACCCAGGAAGGCTACGACCTGGTATCGGGCTACAAGCAGAACCGCAAGGAGGGCGACCCTCTGTCGAAGACCATTCCTACCAAGCTCTTCAATGCCACAGCACGCAAGGTGAGCGGCATACACAACCTGCACGACTTCAACTGCGGACTGAAGGCTTACCGCCGCGACGTGGTGAAGAACATCGAGGTGTATGGCGAGATGCACCGCTACATCCCCTATCTGGCAAAGAATGCCGGTTTCGACAAGATAGGCGAAAAGCCTGTGCATCATCAGGCCCGCAAGTTCGGCAAGTCGAAGTTCATGGGCTGGAACCGTTTTGTCAACGGCTATCTGGATCTGATGACCCTCTGGTTCCTGAGCAACTTCGGCAAGAAACCTATGCACGTGTTCGGATTCTTGGGCAGCGTGGTGTTCTTCATCGGTTTCCTGTCATTGGTATGCCTCGGCATCGACAAGAGCATCGACCTCTATCATGGCGTGTATGGACACCTCATCACCGACTCGCCCTACTTCTTTATCGCCCTGACAGCCATGCTCTTAGGCAGCCAGCTGTTCCTGGCAGGATTCTTAGGCGACCTGTTGAGCCGACAGAACCCCAATCGTAACGACTATCAAATAGAAAAAGAGATAAGATGCGGAAAATAATCCCCATACTCATGATGGCCCTTGGGCTGATGGCAGCTTGCAGCACGCTCGACTGTCCGCTCAACAACACCGTGTACACCAAGTACAGGCTGGCAGGCAACATAACAACCCTGACCGACACACTCACCATCTCGACCAACCGTATCGAGGGAACCGACAGTGTGCTGATCAACAAGGACGTGAATGTGGACAGTTTCATACTGCCCATGAGCTACTCGCTGTTGGAAGACAGCCTCTTCTTTGAGACTCGCAACGCAGACAACCGGCTGCTGCGCGACACCGTAACGGTGCAGAAGACCAACACACCACACTTTGAGTCGGTAGACTGCAAGCCATCCTTTTTTCATACCATCACCGGCGTGAAGACTACGCACAACAGCATAGACTCCATCGTCATCAACTGTAAAGAAGTAACTTATGATGAAACGAAGCCACACTTCTATATTTACTTTGGTCATCGCGATTAGCGCACTGATGCTGCTGATGCCCGCACAGGCGACACATGCCCAGGGATCATCAGGCAAGAAGATAGCCGCCACCGACAAGGACACCATCCCACTGTTGAGAAACGTGGCAGTAAGCGCAGACCTGGTTGGCCCCATTCAACTCATGGTCAGCGACTACGGTCAGTATGAGGCGGCACTGCGTGTCAACCTCAAGGACAAGTATTTCCCTGTAGTAGAAATAGGTATAGGAAAAGCTGACGGCACAGACGAAAGCACCCAGATCAACTACAAGACGACGGCACCCTACGGACGAATAGGCTGCGACTTCAACCTGTTGCGCAACAAGCACGACATCTATCGCCTGTATGGCGGTGTGAGATACGCCCTTACCTATTTCAAATACGACCTCAAAGGTCCGGATATCCAGGACCCTATATGGGGCGGTACGACTCCCTACGAGGTCAACGGTGTGAAGTGCAACTACCACTGGGCTGAGTTTGTCTTCGGTGTGGATGCCAAGATATGGGGCCCTGTAAGAATGGGCTGGAGCCTGAGATACAAGCGCAGGCTCTTCCATGACGACGGCGACTATGGCAACACCTGGTATGTGCCAGGCTTTGGCAAGCAGGGAGGCTCACGCTTTGGAGGAACCTTCAACGTAAGTTTCGAGCTGTAAGCCCGCTGCGGCAAGAAAGCCGCATCACTCTCACCCCACATTTACATCAACCATCACCCCAATCCCATCAATATGAACAAGAAAAAGCTCATCTGGCAAATTCCCTTCCTGCTGCTCCTCGTCATCGGCACGGTCATCATCCTGAAGCAGGGACAGGAAAACATCAACTATCAGCACGACGAGGGTTTCATCTTCGGAACCGTCTACCACATCACTTATCATAGCGACACCAATCTGAAGAAAGAGATAGAGGCTGAGCTGAAAAAGGTGGACGAGTCGCTCTCGCCATTCAACAAGACCTCCATTATCTCGAAGGTGAACCGCAACGAGAACCCGGTAGTCAACTCGATGTTTACAGAGGTTTTCCTCTTGGCAGAGGACATCTCCAACGAGACCCACGGAGCCTTCGACATTACCGTTGCCCCACTGGTCAACGAATGGGGATTCGGTTTCAAGAAAGGTGTGGAACCCAACAAGAAGGTTATCGACGACCTGAGAAAGATAGTAGGCTACCAGAAGGTGAAGCTCACCTCCGACAATCACATACAGAAAGAGGATCCGCGCATCATGCTCGACTGCTCTGCCATAGCCAAGGGATACGGTTGTGACGTGGTGGCACGACTGTTGAGCAAGAAAGGCATCAACGACTATATGATAGAGATAGGAGGCGAGATAGTCACCAAGGGTATCAACCAGAAACAGCAACCTTGGCGCATCGGCGTGAACAAACCTACCGAAGACTCGCTGAACACCAACCAGGAACTGCAGACGGTGCTCAATGTCACGGATATAGCCATGGCAACCAGCGGCAACTATCGCAACTTCTACTATAAGAACGGCAAGAAGTATGCCCATACCATCGACCCCAAGACTGGCTACCCCGTTCAGCACAGTCTGCTGTCTGCCACAGTCTTGGCAAATAACTGTGCCACGGCAGACGCCTACGCCACCTCTTTCATGGTGATGGGTCTCGAAAAAGCCAAAGAGATACTGAGACAGCATTCAGAACTCATGGCTTACCTCATCTATACCAATGATGATGGCAAGACCGAGGTATGGTACTCGCCATCACTCAAGGAGAAGATATTAGGAGATTCTTAAGGAGTTAAGCCCCCCTCACAAGCATTATGCCCGAAAACCGCATATACAACAGCCTGTTGGCTCTGCCCCTCTTCTTGGGAATGAGCCGCAACGACTTGCAGCAAGCTGCAGGGCAGACACGCTTTGACTTCAGAAAAGCAAGTAAGGGAGAGACGATTGTAGCTGAAGGCGAACTATGCACACACCTGTACTTCCTGCTCGACGGCGAGGTGATGGTAAAGACAGAGTCTGCCGACCACAGCTATAGCATCGACGAGAAGATACAGGCACCCGAGACCTTCCAGTCGGAACGCATCTTCGGTCTGTACCCATACTTCACTCATACCTATACAGCCCTGCACGACTGCAGCCTGCTATGTATTGCCAAGCAAGACGTCATGAAGCTGGCAACCCTCTTCGACATATTCCGCATCAACCTGCTCAACCTGATATCCACACAGAGTCAGAAGCACAGCCTCCGTACCCTGCAGACGCCACCCAAGAGTTTAGAGGAACGCATCACACGCTTCTTCGAGGCTAACTGTGTCAGCCCTATAGGCGAGAAAACAATCCACATCAAGATGAGGCGCATAGCCGAAGAGGTAAACGACAGCAGACTGAATGTCTCCAGAGCCCTCAACCGTTTGCAAAGCCAAGGACTTATCCAACTTTTCAGAGAGCGCATCCACATCCAGGCACTCGAAAAACTTACCAACAGCAAGGGTTGAGATAAAAGTATGTTAAATAATATGATACAAGAAGATTATAACACCTTTTTTTACTAACTTTGCACAAAAATAAAACACTAAGTTAGTATGCTTCAAGAAAATAAGACAGAGAATCGTATCAATCCCTTTTTTGCACCTTACAACACCCCTCACGACACCGTACCCTTCGACCGTATCAGGCTGGAAGATTACGAAGAGGCCTTCATGGAAGGAATACGCCGTGACGATGAGGCCACCGACAAGATCGTCAACGATCCCGAAGAACCTACCTTCGAGAACACCCTGGCACGCGTGGATACCGAGAAAGGCGAGCACTACTACGACTTGCTCAGCAGGGTTTCCAATGTTTTCTCATGCATGATGAGCGCAGAGACCTGCGACGAGATGGAAGCCTTGGCACAGAAGATGAGCCCCATCCTTACCAAGCATGCCAACGATATCACCCTGAACAAGAAACTCTTCGAACGCATCAAGTTCGTACACGACCATCCCAACCGCGAGTTGAATGCCGAGGAACAGATGTTGCTCGATACAAGCTATGATGGTTTTGTACGCAGCGGTGCCCTGCTCGATGAGGAAGGCAAGGAGAAGTTGCGCCAGCTCACCGAGGAGGCAAGCATGCTCACCCTGCAGTTCTCGCAGAACCTGCTCAAGGAAAACAAAGCCTTCCAGCTGCATATCACCGACAAGGCTCAACTCGACGGACTGCCCGAGACTGCCATTGCTGCAGCCGAGCAGAATGCCAAGGAACAGGAGAAGAAAGGATGGATCTTCACCCTCGACTTCCCTGTCTTCTCTCCCTTCATGACTTACTCTACACAGCGCGAGCTCCGCAAGCAGATGTACATGGCCCGCAATACCGAGTGCATACACGACAACGATGCCAACAACCTCGATATATGCAAGCGACTCATCAACCTGAGACGCGAGCTGGCACAGCTGCTGGGCTTCGACACCTATGCCGACTACGTGCTCAAGCACCGCATGGCAAGTAATATCGACAATGTGTACAAACTGCTGAACGACCTGATAGATGCCTACAAGCCTACCGCCGAGAAGGAGGTTGCCGAGATAACAGCCTTAGCAAAACGCATTGAGGGAGATGACTTCGTGATGGAACCCTGGGACATGAGCTTCTACTCGCACAAGCTGCAGATGGAGAAATACAACCTCGACGCCGAGATGCTGCGCCCCTACCTGCAACTCGACAAGGTGATCGACGGTGTGTTCGGTCTGGCAGGAAAACTCTACGGAATCACCTTCAAGGAGAACAAGGACATACCCGTATACCATCCCGACGTGAAAGCATACGAGGTGTTCGACAAGGACGGCAGCTATCTGGCAGTATTCTATGCCGATTTCTTCCCACGCAAGGGCAAACAGGGAGGTGCATGGATGACAGAATTCCAGGGACAGTGGATAGACCATAAGGGACAGAACATACGTCCGCATGTCAGCGTGGTGATGAACTTCACCAAACCTACAGCCGAGAAGCCAGCCCTGCTGACCCTTGGCGAGGTGGAGACCTTCCTGCATGAGTTCGGACACAGCCTGCACGGCATGTTTGCCAACACCCGATTTGAGAGTCTGTCGGGAACCAATGTATGGTGGGACTTTGTGGAGTTGCCGTCGCAGTTCATGGAGAACTATGCTGTGGAGAAAGACTTCCTTCGCACCTTCGCCTTCCACTATCAGACAGGCGAGCCTCTGCCCGACGACCTGATAGAGCGCATCGTGAAGAGCCGCAACTTCATGGCTGCCTACGGATGTCTGCGACAGGTGAGCTTCGGACTGCTCGACATGGCTTACTACACCAAGAAGGAAGCTTTCGACGACGACATCATCCCATTCGAGAAGAAAGCCTGGGCAAAGGCCATGGTCACACCACAGTTGCCCAATACCTGTATGACCGTACAGTTCTCGCACATCATGGCAGGAGGCTATGCTGCTGGTTACTACAGCTACAAATGGGCAGAGGTGCTCGACGCCGATGCCTTCAGCGTGTTCAAGAAGAACGGTATCTTCGACCAGCAGACAGCACAGAGCTTCAGAGACAACATCCTCTCAAAGGGTGGTACCGAGCATCCGATGACACTCTACAAGCGATTCCGCGGACAAGAGCCTACCATCGATGCCCTGCTGGAGCGCAACGAGATAAAGAAAAATATAGAATCATAACAACAGAAACATGGAAGAGCAACTTTCCAAACAAGAGAAACTCGACCTGCGCTACTTGCGCATGGCACGCATCTGGGCAGAAAACAGTTACTGCAAACGCCGACAGGTGGGTGCACTCGTAGTCAAGGACAAGATGATTATCAGCGATGGCTACAACGGCACACCCAGTGGATTTGAGAACGTATGCGAGGAAGACGGCGTGACCAAGCCCTATGTGCTGCATGCCGAGGCCAATGCCATCACCAAGCTGGCACGAAGCAGCAACAACAGCGACGGAAGTACACTCTATGTCACGGCTTCGCCATGTATCGAGTGTGCCAAACTCATCATCCAGGCGGGCATCAAGCGCGTGGTATATGCCGAGAAATACCGACTCAATGACGGCATCGAACTCATGGAGCGAGCTGGCATCAAGGTAGTATATCTCAACCCCGACGACGCTTCGCAGGAAGAAGCCGAACCAAGAACATAAGACAATAAATATATGAACATCAATAAGAAAAAGACCAACCGTTTCATGCCCATCATCATGGCTGTATGCGTGGTGATAGGTATCATGATCGGCTCGTTCTTCTCGAACCATTTCTCAGGAAACAGGCTCAATATCATCAACAGCGGAAGCAACAGGCTCAACAACCTGCTGCACATCATCGACGACCAGTATGTGGATGCGGTGAATATCGACTCTTTGGTAGACAAGGCGATACCGCTCATCCTCTCTGAGCTGGACCCACACTCCGTTTACATCAGTGCCAAGGATGTGGCTGCTGCCACCGACGACCTGAAAGGATCATTCTGCGGTGTGGGCATCGAGTTTGTGATCAGAGATGACACCATACACGTGCAGAATGTGATACAGAACGGACCTGCCGAAAAGGCCGGCCTGTTGGCTGGCGACAAGATTGTGGCGGTAGACGGCAAGCCTTTCGTAGGCAAGATCGTCACCAACGAGGAAGCCATGCACAGACTCAAGGGACAGAAAGACACCAAGGTAAAGATTGGTGTGGTGCGCTACGGCAGCAAGAAGGTACAGACCTTCACCGTGACCCGAGGCGAGATACCTACCAAGAGCATCACGGCAACCTATATGCTCGACGACAAGACCGGATACATACGCATCAAGAACTTCGGCGAGAACACCTATCCAGAGATGCTCATCGCCCTGGCAAAGCTCTCGCAAGAGGGATTCAAGAACCTGTGTATCGACCTTCGCGACAACAGTGGCGGATACCTGACAGCAGCCATCAACATGGCCAACGAGTTCCTGCCCGACAAGAAACTCATCGTCTACACACAGGGACGCAAGTCGCCACGACAGGACTTCCGCAGCGATGGCAAGGGATCCTATCAGCACATACCGCTCGTCGTACTTATCAACGAAGGCTCAGCATCGGCTGCCGAAATCTTTGCAGGAGCCATGCAGGACAATGACCGTGCCACCATCATAGGCCGACGTTCTTTCGGAAAGGGACTGGTACAGCAACAGATAGAATTCCCCGACCACAGCATGATAAGACTCACCATTGCACGCTACTACACCCCATCGGGTCGATGCATACAGAAACCTTACACCCTGGGTGACGACAAGGACTATGAGCAAGACCTGCTCAACCGCTATGAGCATGGCGAGTTCTTCTCGCAAGACAGCATCAAGCATACGGGTCCGGCCTATCACACGGGATTGGGACGAACCGTATATGGCGGAGGAGGCATCACTCCCGACATCTTCGTACCCGAGGATACTTTGGGAATGACATCCTACTTCAAGCAGGCAAGCATGAGCGGACTCATCCTGCAGTTCGCCTTCACCTATACCGACAACAACCGTCCTAAGCTGAACAACTTCAAGGAGATGATGGAGCTGGCCGACTATCTGGACAAGCAGAACATGGTAGACAAGTTTGCCACCTATGCCGACAAGCACGGTCTGCAGCGCCGCAACCTGCTCATCCGCAAGTCGCACAAACTGTTGGAACGCTACATCAACAGCCGCGTGATCTACAACATGCTCAACGACCAGGCTTGGAATCAATACATCAACCAGGACGATCCTGTTATCAACAAAACGATGGAGGTGTTTCAAAAGAACGAGGCTTTCCCCAAGAAGCCCGTTCCTGCCACCAAGCCTGTTTACAAAAAGAAGCAGAAGGTAGCTATGGCAAATGTGCCCTACAACTACCGTTCGTTGCACAGAAGCCCATCTCGCTTGGCATAAGAAGGCAGGAAAATGAATAAGAAAGAACTCAGAAATATCATCAGAGAGAGAAAGCGACAGTTCTCCGGGCAACAGCTCGAAGAACTGTCGCTTCTTGTTTTAGACCGGCTGCGCAGAAACATCCGGCTGCAGCAAGCCCGCAGCATACTACTATACTACTCGCTTCCCGACGAGGTGAATACCCATCAGTTTATCGACGAACTGGTCAATCAGGGCAAACAGGTATTCCTGCCCGTTGTCGTAGACGGAGAAAACATGGAGATAAGAGAATATACAGGCTCGAAAGACTTAAGACAAGGTAGTTTCCACATCATGGAACCTGTAGGCAGACTGCTGCCTGTAGATGAATACGGGAAGATAGAAACAGGCATCATCCCGGGCATGAGTTTCGATAAGTCGGGGCATCGCATGGGCAGAGGCAAAGGCTACTACGACCGTATGCTCTGCAAGATGCCCCATCTATATAAAATAGGTATATGCTTCGACTTTCAGAAGACGGAGACCGTGCCCACCGAAGCCACCGATATCAAGATGGATGCTATCGTATAGAACTTGATATCAGAAATGACAAAAGCCTTCGCTGCCTCGTTAAGCCGCTTGACCAACAGGCTGCGACTCAGCGAGAGGTCGGCACGCAAGGCCGGACTGAGTATCTTGACAAAGAGAGTCTGGTTCTTGATAAACTTGTCGCCAGTGTACTTGGCTACAGGTTCACCCACCACCTGATCCCAGGAAGCAAGAAGACGCTTCTGCTGCAGCGGGGTCTCCAGTCCCTCGCGCCTCAATATCTCGGGCAACAATTCTGATAAGGAACGTACTTTTCGTCTGAACATATTTCTTTGCTTTGCAGGTTTTTCTACTATTCTTCGTGAATCAAGTCTATGTTTCCACCTTCTACATGGAATATCTTGTAATTGCCGTCACTCTCGTGCAGGATGCGGTCGAGATGGTCGCGGTTGGTATCGGTAATGAATATCTGTCCAAAATTGGCACCCGATACCAAGTCGACAATCGCCTCTACCCTTTGGGCATCCAACTTGTCGAAGATATCGTCGAGCAGCAAGAGGGGCGTTGTACTCGATACCGTGCGTCGCAGGAAATCAAACTGGGCCAACTTGAGAGCCAAGACAAAGGTCTTGTTCTGTCCCTGACTTCCCTCTCGCTTCATCTGGAAATCACCTATCAGCATCTCCAGGTCGTCACGATGCACACCATGAAGCGAATAGCCTACAGCCCTATCCTTGAAGCGGTCGCGCTGTATGACATCAAGGAGCGGACCGCGCTGACAATGAGAGACATAACGCAGGCTCACCACCTCTCGGTCGCCAGAGATATGACGATAGATCTGCTGAAACAGAGGAATCAGTTCCTTGACGAAGGCCTCACGCTTCTGAAAGAGCAGCTCACCATTGCGAGCCATCTCCTGTTCCCATATCTCCATCAGCGTCACATCAGGTTCCTCCTCCATCTTGAGCAGAGCATTACGCTGCTGCAAAGCCTTGTTGTAGTTGGCCAATGCCTCAATATAGGAAGGGTCGTACTGCGAGATGACCACATCCATCAGGCGGCGTCGCTCCTCGCTTCCACCCTCAATGAGTACCGTATCAGAAGGAGAGACAAAGATGAGCGGTATCAATCCGATATGTTGTGACAGTCGTTTGTACTCCTTCTTGTTGCGCTTGAAGTGCTTCTTCGTTCCACGCTTCATACCGCAGAAGATATTCTCGACATTCTCTCGCTCATCAAGATAGTTGCCCTCTATCACCATGAAGTTCTCATCGTGCGCAATAACCTGCGAATCGATAGGATTGTAGGCACTGCGACAAAACGAAAGATAGTAAATGGCATCCAGGAAATTGGTCTTGCCCACACCGTTATGACCGATGAGACAATTGATCTTGGGCGACAATTCCAAATTGGCAGCCTTGATGTTCTTGTAATTAATTATCGAGATATTCTGTAAAATCATACGTATTATGCCACTATTGAACTGCAAAGTTAGCAGAAAAAGCGCAAAAAACGAAAAAAGTAGGCTATAAATTTCAATATGTGGATAAATTTACGTATTTTTGCAACCTAAAGTGTAGTGGCCATTGAGCAAGGCACACTAAGAACAAGAAGGAAAAAATAATAAAAAACAAAAAATAAAAATGGCAAACAAAACAGAACAGGTTCTCGAAGCAACAGAGAACATCAACAACCGCGAGGCTTTCTTCATGAAATACAAGAAAGCCATCCTTATCGCAGTGGCAGCAATCATTGTTGTTATTGCAGGTGTATTCCTCTACATTTCACAGATTTCCGGTCCTCGTGAGGAAAAGGCAAGCACAGCGCTCAGCAAGGGTCAGACCTACTTCAACAACGAGATGTTCGAGCAGGCTGTCAATGGCGACGGTGCCGGCTTCGTAGGTTTCGCTAAGTTGGCCGACGAGTATAGCGGTACCAAGGCAGGTAACCTGGCCAACCTCTATGCCGGTCTTTGCTACGCCAACCTCGGCAAATGGGCAGAAGCTCAGAAGAGCCTCGACGCTTTCTCAACAGAAGGCGACCAGATGATCAGCCCAGCTTCTCAGGCTGCTCTCGGCGACGCATACGCTCACCTCAACCAGCTCGACAAGGCTGTTGACGCTTTCAAGAAGGCTGCCGACATGGCAGACAGCAAGGCTGAGGACGATACCAACAACAGCCTCTCTCCTATCTTCCTTATCAAGGCCGGCGAGGTGTTGGAAAGCCAGGGCAAGAAGGACGAGGCCCTGAAGATCTATCAGGACATCAAGAAAAAGTATGTGAACTCTATGCTCGTTCAGAGTGCAGAGATCGACAAGTACATCGAAAGAGCTTCTAACTAATTATGGCTACAGCACTTCATAATTTGTCAGAATACGACTTCACCAAGGTACCCGATGCCAGCAATATGTGCTTTGGCATCGTGGTAGCTGAGTGGAACCCTGAGATAACAGGCGCTTTATTGGAAGGTGCCGTCAACACCCTGAAAAAGCATGGCACCCTGCCTGAGAACATTCACGTGAAAACCGTACCTGGAAGCTTTGAGCTGATATACGGAGCACGACAGATGGTTCTTAACCAGGGCTACGATGCTGTCATCGTGTTAGGAAGCGTCATCCGTGGCGAGACTCCTCACTTCGACTACATCTGTCAGGGCGTTACCTATGGCATTGCCCGCCTCAATGCCTCACAGGAAATTCCAGTCATCTATGGTCTGCTGACCACCAACGACCTGCAACAGGCCAAAGACAGAAGTGGTGGCAAGCTGGGCAACAAGGGCGACGAGTGCGCCATTGACGCCATCAAGATGGCTAAGTTCTAAAAAGCAAACATAACCATAGAACAAGGATGAAACTTTATCAACTCTTACAGTCGTTCGACTTTGAGGAACTCTTTCCTACTGTCAGCACGATGTTCCCTAACGCCAATCTGCATCGCGACGTCTTTCAGAAAGCATTCGACATGCTGTGCAGCATCCAGCCTGTGATGAGCAAGAAGACCATTCGCTACGAACTGATGGAAGATCCTAACTCGAGCAACAGTATGATTGTGGGAGCCGACGACAGTTGTTTCAACACCACTTGGGATGCCTGCTTGGGCAAGGAAGTAAGAAAAGGAAAGGGTGCTGACCTGAACGATGAGGAATTGGCAGCCAACTGTCTGCTCAACGTCCTCTTCATCGGTAAACACCCACAATGCTTTGAAAAAGACTTCAAAAAACTATTGAAGTAAGTGATGCTTTATAAACAGTCACTAAATTTTATACATCATACCCCATCATCAGCCTCGTCCTCAACAGACGAGGCTTTTTCGTCTTCATCACCTGCTGTGTCCAACTGGCTGTCCTTGGCTATACTGACAGCGCCCATCCGGTTGACAGTGATTACAAGAGGGACATACTCATCACTGGTCACATCGGGTGAACCCACACTGCCTGCAAAATGCAGCACGTCGCCCTTCACCTCAACAAAAACAATACCCAACAAGGCACCTGTCTTCTTGGTTTCGGCATCAAGATAACCCGTAAAATCGCTTTTCTGGAAAGTGCGGCTGAAGAACTCTGTTCCGTCCTCCCGTAGCACCTTGATCGTAATCTTGTTGTCGTAGTACTTGGTATGATCCTCACTCTCCACCAAAGGCAGACTGTGATCAGACTCTCGTTTCATCACTACACGATAAGTCTTGCCGAGCCAGGAGATGTCGCGCGACTGCTCATAACTGCTCAATTCCTGCGTCTTCTTAGGTTTTGGAGCAGCAGGCTTAGGGGCTATGATGACATTGCTCTTTTTCTTCTCGCCGCATGACGAGAAACAGGCGGCACCCAGAACCGCAATCACGAGCATGGAAATTGTTTTCTTCATTGTTGTTTTGTTTTGATATTCTATTGAGTGAAGGCCTAAATCTGCATCATTAATAAATCTAATCCACAGAATGAAGACCTAATTATCTGCAAAGTTAAGAAAAAAATATAAGAACACAAAAAAAAAGCATCCCCTTTTCACAAAGAGAATGCTCTTACTACCTAAATACTAACTAATAAATCCTATTGAACTTTTCTCACACGATATAATAAAAGTTCAGTTTATGAATTCTAATCAATAATAAGACCCTACAAAACACAAAAAGTTTAATCGCAGATGAGAAAAAAGTACCTTTTTAACTGCCTTTAACAAAAAGGATGGTCCATGTATGTAACTACCCAGCATCCCTACAAACCAAAACTGTTACTTTAATACCACACAAATTGTTTTCAGTTCTTCATGAATTTGTTCTGACTCTTGCTAAAAATCTATGTTCGATACTTTAGAACATAAGTTCGATACTTTAGAACACAAGTTCTAAACTTTAGAACATAAGTTCCATACTTTAGAACATAAGTTCGAAACTTTAGAACATAGATTTTAATAGGCTGAAGAAACTTTTTCTGTGGTTTTTCGATTTGAATTGACCACACTTAATGTTATTTTTAACTACCCAAAAGCTACAGATTATCACAAAACAAAGACGAAAAGTATAAAATTGACTGATACTATTTGGTTATTTACTCAAATTGTCGTACCTTTGCAACGAAAACAAAACAATTAGTATGAGAAAGACCATTTTACTTGTCATTATGACAACTGCTATCATATTCTCTGCTTGTACAGGCAGACAAGCCAAAGAGAAAGAGAAGGCTCTCGACACCATTCCCATAATGGTGATGCAGATACAGAAATGCAGTCGTCTATATACAGCCGAGGCACAGGTTCACAGAATCATCACCCACGACGACCAACTCAGACTGAAAGGCTCTATACTGAAAAACGAGTTCGACATCAGTCTGCCTGGAGGAAAGCGCAAGGTTGCCATCCCTATGGACGCCACCCTCAAGGCATATATCGACTTCAAAGGCTTCAACGAAAAGAACGTGAGACGGCAGGGCGAGAAGATAGAAATCATCCTCCCCGATCCTAAGGTGGTGCTGACAAGCAGCAAGATAGACCACGAAGGAATCAAGAAATTCGTATCGCTCACACGCAGCAACTTCAGCGATGAAGAACTCAGTAGCTACGAGCAGGAAGGGCGTAAGGGCATCATCAACGACATTCCACGCATGGATATTCTGGAAACAGCCCGCCAAAGTGCCGCGCACACCTTGGTACCCATGCTCGTCAACTTGGGATTCAAAGCCGAGAACATCAAGATTAGTTTCAGAAAGAAGTTTACCTCATCCGATCTTTCAAGCCTCATCGACGGCACATCGGTTGAGAACAAGTAAGGTACTACAGATATGAGAAAATTTGAAATCATCGTCATACTCCTGCTCATCGTCATCATCGGCGGAGGTCTGTACTGGCTCAACAAGGACAACTCCATCTCGATGCAACAAGAAGGCAAGACCACGCTCTCGCCTACACAGATAAAGAGTATCGAAGCCATCGGACAGTGGGAATTTCTTTCCATCAGCGATGAGGAACTGATAGACACCGTGAGAAAAGGACTCATCAGCGACGACGAACTGGTAAGGATCTACTATGGCACCCTCAGGCTGGGCATCAACATGCGAGAGGTGGGCACTGAATGGCTGAGCGCCGAGGGCGACACCATCATCTGCACCCTGCCTCCCATCAGGCTCCTCGACCGCAACTTTATCGATGAGGCAAAGACACGTTCGTTCTTCGAAGAAGGCAAATGGACCGGTAAAGACCGGCAGGACATGTACAAAAGAGCCTATGAAGCTATGAGCAGACGATGCTTTACAAAGGCCAACATCGCCAAGGCAGAGGAAAATGCCAAGGCGCAGTTTGAGGGAATGTTCCAGGCCATGGGTTACAGCAACGTAAGGATAAGAATAGAACATGGGATAATAAAAGAGAAAGACAAATAACAAACAGGTAAAAAATAAGAGAGATTATGGATACACTAAACGACATTTTCGCAACGCTAAGCTCATTCTTGTGGGGTTGGCCCATGATTATTCTGCTCTTGGGCACACACCTCTTTCTTACGATCCGTCTGCATTTCCCGCAGCGTAAGATTTTCAAGGCCATCAAGTTATCCGTCAAGAAAGACAAGAATGCCACGGGCGATGTATCCCAGTTTGGCGCTCTTGCCACTGCACTTGCCGCCACAATAGGTACGGGCAACATCATCGGTGTGGCAACAGCCATCGCCCTGGGTGGTCCGGGTGCCGTGCTGTGGTGCTGGCTGACAGGTGTATTCGGTATATCCACCAAATATGCAGAAGGCTTGTTAGCAGTAAAGTATCGTGTGAAGACCCAGCGCGGCCGCATGTTGGGTGGTCCTATGTACGCCTTAGAGAAAGGCCTGGGCTGGAAATGGCTCGCCATCCTCTTCGCACTCTTTGCCGCGATAGCCTCTTTCGGCATGGGCAGCACCGTACAGGCAAACGCCATCTCTACCCTCGTAGAAAACCAGTATGGCATTTCTCCCTACATCACAGGAACCGTTGTCTGCGCCTTGGGAGCAGCCGTCATCATAGGAGGAGTGAAATCAATATCAAGAGTATGTGGAATGCTTGTTCCCTTCATGGCTCTTTTCTATGTGTTGGGATGCATCTATATTCTCTTTGTCAACCATGCCTATCTGTGGCCAGCTATCAAGGTTATCTTTGAGTCTGCCTTCACTACCCGCGCGGCAGGAGGCGGTTTCGCTGGCAGCACATTGATGATGGCAGCCCGATATGGTATAGCCCGTGGTCTGTTCTCCAACGAGTCGGGTCTTGGTTCTGCTCCTATCGTAGCCGCAGCTGCACAGACACGCAACCCTGTGCGTCAGGCTCTTGTTTCATCGACAGGCACCTTCTGGGACACCGTCATCATCTGTGCCCTTACCGGACTGGTCATCACCTCAAGCATCATTGCCTATCCCGATATTGACTACCACAACGGAGCAGCCCTTACGAAGGCTGCCTTCAGCAAGATACCTTACATAGGAGCACCCTTGCTCACCTTTGGTTTAGCCACTTTTGCTTTCAGCACCACCTTAGGTTGGAGCTATTATGGCGAACGCTGCGTGGAGTATCTCAAGGGCAAGCGCTGGATGCTGAGCTACCGTGTGCTCTACATCGTCAGCATCTTTGCGGGCAGTGTCATCGGACTGGAGATGGTGTGGAACATCGCCGACTGTATGAACGCCCTGATGGCAATACCTAACCTTGTATCCCTGCTCTGCCTCAGCGGCATCATCGTACACGAAACACGCAAGTATCTGTGGCGCGACCGGTTGGACCGCGACATGGATGAGAGCGAGATAGAAGAACTGGAAAAATAATAATAAAAGCTACAAAAGAAATATGGCTGTCAACTTTCCTTAGGATTGTCGACAGCCATATTTCTTTAAGCGACCGTTCAGTCTATCTGATATTGCAGATGCCGCATCTCATGGCCTCCCCATGCAGAATCATTGGCGTACAGAAATCCCACCTTATTATATAAGGACTCCGCGCGAGGGTTTCCCTTGTCGACAAGCAGTCCTACAGCAGGCAATCCCATCTCACGTGCACGCTCGATGACTGCTTTCAGCAAATATTTGGCAATGCCATGCCCCCGGAACTCTTCCGACACAGCGATGCTGTCGATGTAAAGCTCGCCAGCCTGTGTCTCATCGTCCATATCCGAATAATCGATACCAAACTCCCGTTGAGCAGCCTCTATGAAACGACGGCGCAAACGATGCAGCTCACCTCCATCATAAGATACACAGATGCCAGCCAACCGACCATCATCAGTAAAAGCACAAAGCGTATTGCGATAGCTGTACTGACTGTCATCGAGAGCCACCAGCTCCGTCATCACCCGTCGGAAATCCTCTATCGTATGATCTTTACCTGCCAGATTCTGGCAACACTCATGATTCATCGCCTCCATAATGAGTGAGGCAATAGGCGCTGCCAAACTGGCAGTAGCCCCTTCTACTCGTACATTCATTGTCTAAGTCTTTTATTTTCTTACCACCTCTATCTTTGCATCACCAGGACGATAAAGATAGCCCACACATTCGGCAGTACTATTTTAAACATTTTGTTCCTTACGCCAGGCTGCTGGCGTCATGCTCTCAAAGCGCGAGAACACCCTTGAGAAATAAGAGGACGAGGAGAAACCGGAATAGATAGCCACCTCTTCCTGTTTGACATTCGGATTCTCACGCATATAGCTTTTTGCCTCTTCCAGACGCAGCTTCGTAATCCAGGTACTGAAGTTGGTACCGTGTTTACGGTTGATATAGCGAGACATATATAGCTTGTTGGTACCCATCTCTGCCGCCAAGTCATCAATCGTCAACTGAGGAGCGAGGAACCGCTTTTCGGAAATCCATCTCTTCACTTGCTCACCAAAGAGCTGCTCATAGTTGTCTGTCTTCGAGGATTTCAGTTTTTCTGTATCTGTCTCCATCCTTTCTCTGTCCGTTACCTCAGCGCTATTCAACTTACCATACATGGAGGCATAGTTGATGAAACTGATGGCTATGTAGAAATTGGCAGAGACGACATAAACCTGGAAAAGATAATTGTAGATAATGCCCCCAAGCAACGTGGTGAAACACAGCACACTGATAAGGATGATGAGGATGACACTCTTCTTGATCCAGAACATAAACTGCTGCATATCCTCCGCAAAGTAATTGTCCAGTTTACTCCTCTTCTCATTATATAGGATATAGAAACGTCTCAAGAACAACACGTATTGCACAAAGAATATGAAGAAGGGGAACCACGAGACCCAAGCACCCGCTTTGCCAAAGACTCCTATGGTGGAAGTTATCATCAGGGCAACAGATGTCAGTAAGACAATCCAGTCCTTACTGAAGTTTCGCCACGACATATACTTCTCGTCCAACAAATAAAAGAAAGTAGAAAAGAAGAAGATGGCTTCCAGACAGAAGAAGATAAAATCAGAGCACTTGATATATGGATTGAGCTCTTTCCAATCGTCAGAGGTGTAAATAGCTAAGTAGACGAAAAGATTCAATCCCATGATAAAATATGTAGTTGCCAAACATCTCTTCGCCTTGCGATAAGGAAGATATTCGGCAGCAAGAGGCACTTTTCCGAACAACAGGACAATGCCGAGGCCAAAATAAATGGCTCCAACACATTGAATCAACACAATGAAATAATGCTCTAACAACTCTATCATATACAATTCTTATTACGCAATACAAAAGTACAAAAAATAATTATTACCCCCCCGAATTAAGACAAAAAAGCGACATTTTTCACTCTTTTTTATACTTTTGCGTCATTTTTTCCATTTTTGAAATTGTAAAAAGAGTAATTTTTCTAATATTAAAAGTATTCACTACAAAGTTTCCACTACCTTTGCAAATGTTTATAACTGGCGCTCCAACTATTCATCACCAAGAACTGAGCGTCGAAAATAGTATGAGTAAAACTTACACAAAGACTTTTCTAAATTGAAATGAAATGAGAAAAAAACTACAACAACAGCACAACGAAGCAGCACAAAAGAGATTCACCACATTCATTGCTCTCCTTGTCGTGCTTCTATTCGCCATTGGAGGAAGTCTCCAAGTACAAGCCCAGGATACCAATACGAATGGAACCCACATCGCGGGCATCGAATCGCTGACTGGTTGCAGCGAGGATCAGGTAAGAGCTGCTGTAAGCAGCGGCAACACCTTTCCTGATGACCCAAACCAAATCTTCTTCCTCTACAATGTCAAGACGGGTCTGCTGCTCAATGCAGGAGGCTATTGGGGAACTCATGTCTCTTTGAAAGAATACGGAATGCCGCTATGGATACATATCGACAAAAATGACAAAAAAGGCTGGATTCACCTTGCTCAGAAGTTTGACTCGAAGGACACGGATGGAGAAGGAAATTACTTAGAATACGAGACAGGGAAAAGTAATTCTGCAGACAATGGTGTGTTTATAGACAGAGCTTATCTTTATACAAAAAAAGATAGATGGGGCAATACAATAAGCACCACCATCGTCAGAAGAGGTTGGATGATGGAACCTGTTAAAGGAGAGGGAAAGGGCAACTCATACAAGCTATATACTTACAGCAACAGTTCATCCGAATCTGGCAATTTTGGCACGACCAAGTATTACCTCATCGCAGCCAAGACACAAGGCGACGTGGACAAAAACTGCTATGCCGTGGAAGAAGGAAGCCAAGACATAGCAGACGGCAACGACGAATGGAAATTTCTGTCTTACCAGCAGATATTTGAACTCCAAGACAAGAACAGCACCAACATCATCTCGTCCATCGACCTGACCTTCCGCTTGCAATGCCCAAGCTTCTCTCGTGAGAATGCGGCTATGAGCAACTGGAAGGCTTATCAATATGGAAGAAGTAAAGAAGGCAAGATCAGATTGGGTTTGGAGCATTATTACAAACCTTACGTTAACAGCGATGTAACAACTGCCGGCTATTGCACGATAAAGGACAAATATATCAATGATTTCGAAAACATAGAAAGCTACACTTTCCCCGAAGGCAGCAAACCTTTCGAAGGAAAGGAGGATTACGAGCGTCATTGCGGTAAGTATTATTGTGCTGATGCCAAGAATTTCCGAGGCACCATCTACCAGGATGTCACTGTGACTCATGGCGGTGCATACGTTATCGAGTGCAAGGGATTCTCCACTACCACTAAGGCAAAGCTCTATGCCTGCTTGGTGAATGCCGACAACACTGCGGACACCAAGACGATGCATGCCACCGTTCTGGGACAGACTAATTACATGTCTGCACAGGAAAAGGAAGCGCTACATATCGAAGAGCAGAATATGGACTATGCTGCCAAGGAATTCTACGGCAGTCACAAATACTTCAACAGTGTGCTGGTACAAGTGCCTGAAAATGGCGGCACTATCCGATTCGGAATCGAAATCGGAACGCAGGAAGACAACAAGCCTGTGGAATCAGAGAATGAGTGGACGGTATTCGATGACTTCCGCCTCCTCTATACAAGCAAGACAACTGATGGCGACTTGGTTCTCGACCAGGACAGGGACAACTTGGATTATCTGGAGAATTGCTCCAACACCTACAAGAGTGTGACGCTCCACCTCAACAAGACCTTCGACAAGGACAAGTGGAATGGCTTCGTCTTGCCCGTAAGCCTCACCAAGGACCAACTCACCCAGGCATTCGGTCCTAACGTGAAACTGGCAAAGCTCGCCAAGTTGACCAGCAATGAGATACAGTTTGTCAGCATAGACATGAGCAAGGTTGGAAACGACGAGATAGCAATGCAAGCCTACGTACCTTACATCATGTTCCCTACCAAGCATACCGAACTGGAACAATCACCTGCCTACACAGCCTTGCTGAGTTCGACAGGCAACAACCAGGCAAAGGATGTACCGGTGAGCATCGGCAAGAACCATATCGACATTCCCAATGTCACATTCGCTGTTGACGGAAAGAACGAGAACGACCTCTCCAATATGAATACTGAGAACTGGACAACCAACAGCAGCATTGTCGTTGACGGTTCAGGAACTCCTTTCGTCAGTGGCAACGGCACCATGACAGCCTTCGGAACATTTGCCAGAACCTTCGGAAAAGGCACACAGAATAATACTACAGACAAGGACAAAGATGATTACGGCAAATGGACCATCACGGAAAAAGAAAAAATCATAGCGGGTCGCAGCGACCTGACGGGCTGCTACTTCTTCTCCAATGGTAAGATGTATTTTTCTGCTGAAAGAGCAAGAGGCTTGCGAGGCTTCAGCGTATGGTTCGCACCAACTACTGCTTCCGGCAACCCTGCCAAACCAGCCAACGTTTTCCTTGATGGTGTATCCTTGGACAAGACCACTGGCATCAACCCCATCATCTATGGCGAAGAAGAAAGCAGAATTGACAGATTCGCCCATGGCATCTATAGTCTGAACGGTCAACTCATCAGCAACAGCAGTTCCTTGGACGGACTTCCAAGTGGAATCTACATTCTGAACGGCAAGAAAGTCATCAAGAGATAATCGGGAGCTACAAGTCTTGAGCAAGAAAGCCAGGACTAACAAAACAATTAGTAAAACACTCAAAATCAACAGACGATGAAAAAAAGATATATGTGTCCTATGACCACAACCATCTTGGCTGAGACTTGCAACATCTGCGCAGGCTCTCTTAAATGGACGGAACGCACAGAGTCACAAGACCCTGAAGTACCAGGAGAGCCATCCACCTGGGGAGAAATCATCTATGACAAGGGACAAGGTACATTCAAGAAAGAAGAAGACCCATTCGATTCGGACAACTGGTAAGGAACACGCCCTGAAGGGGCAGAAGCTCTTAGCCCAGGGCAGCGCCCTGGGTAATTACGTTAGTAAACCTGTCGCCCTGTAAGGGCAAAAGCTTTAAAATACCGGACAATATACAAAGCTTTT
>ERZ779875.73-NODE-73-length-98701-cov-8.060144_pt1 | contig 98701 bp, 88 predicted proteins | sample MGYA00511246_ERZ779875 | MGnify/ENA primary metagenome ERZ779875 (study PRJEB29588, sample SAMEA2155093) | human gut metagenome | biome: human gut; feature: human-associated habitat; material: faeces | place: Denmark | collected 2008/2010 ... | reverse complement strand
ATACTACACGAACTTCGTTCGTGGGCGTCTGCCTGCGTGATAAGGAATCCTCCCATCTTCGATGGGTCCCTCCTTACCACAATTGGTCATCAGGACTCCTCCCACCTGCGGTGGGCCCCTCCTCATGACAACACATGGACCTGGCGGGAATCGAACCCGCGTCCAAACCGGAATCCCATGTACTTCTACTATCATAGTTCATTTTTTTACATTCCCTCCGCCTGACGAGAATGAACACCCTTCAGGTTTTAGTAGCTTCATGATACGCCCATGCACGCAAAGCTTAATGCATGTCGTTTCCTACATCGTTGATGCCTGGGTCTTAAAGTGTAGGTGCCTTAAGTCAGACAGCTGCCATTAGGCAGCGTATGCTAAATTATCTTCAGCGTTTAATTTTAATCCATGTTTTAACGTGGTCACGGTCCACGGATAGCTTCTCCATCTTCAGCCGGCCTGTCGAAACCAGTACAAGCCCGTACTGTGATAGCAATCATAGCAGAACTATCACACTTTGTCAAGTACTTTTCGGTCTTTTTTTCCACTTTCTGTATGCGGAAGTTTTTCCACTATCTTGCAGCAAAACGGCAGCTCATAATTGGCAAGGGTTTGTTTCAAATGCGCATAGATTTGTTCCTCACATTCTTCCGAAACCTCGCTGCCACACAGCGTCACCCAGGCTGCCACCCGTTTTTCGCCCTCTTTTTCTACGGCCGCAGCGATCGCCTCCCCGATAAACGGAATGTCCTCCAAGGCTCCCTCGATCTTAAGAAGCGATACTTTGCGCCCCCGTATGCTGACGATGTCGTCTTTTCTTCCATCGAAATACAGATTTCCTGCCGCATCCATATGGCCAAGATCTTTCAGGCTGAACGGACACAAGACGCCCTCCACATGATAAGGTGTCGTAACAAAGATCTCACCGTCTTCAACCGACACCTGCACGCCCGGGAACGGTTTTCCCACACAGTTTTTCTCCTGGGTCATCTGATCCTGCCGGAGATACGTGATATAATTGAGTTCACTGGCTCCATAATAAAGAACGATACCGGCATTTGGAAAACAACGGCGTAATTTTTCTGCCTCTTCGCTTCCCATACTCTGGGAACCGGCGAGAATATGCCGAACTGTCGTAACCGGCTTCTTGATACATTGTGGAAGAAACAGAAGTTTACGCGGGATCAGATATACGACATCGGTCTTATATTCTTCGATCCATTCTGCCCATCTGCGGGGATCAAATACATTGGCAGCGACTATCGCCGCACCGATGGAAAACTGTGCCATATAAAGATTCAGATTGCCGGTGAATGCGAGACTCCCCTGAGCGAACATCCGGCTTTCCGGGGTCACTCCAAAAATCTCATTTTGAACCGGAAAAAAATCCGCCCAGCTCTCGTACCTTCGATAAAGTACCTTCGGCACTCCGGTACTCCCCGAAGTCATCACTGCCATGCAGGCCTTTTCCGGCACTTCTCCGATCTCCGGCAATTGTTTTGCATCCTCCGGCACAAGAAGCGGAACCTTTCCTGCCGCCTGACAGCCTAAAAAAGAAATAAGCTGATCTAAAATCTGTTTTTCCCGAAGGAAAATCACTTTTTTCTCCGATTTTTCCAGCCTCAGCCGGTCTCCTTTCTCCTGCGACAACTTTACCAGTTCTCCATAAGTATACTCTTTTCCTTCCTCTACCAGAGCGAGCCGGTCCGCCTCCTGCTCCCGTATCATATCATAAAAATTTCTCATTTTTCACACACTTTCTTCCATAAAATAGCAGTCCCCTGTCCACCGGCCGCCGCGATCGCACTCACTCCATACACGTTATCTTCCGCGCATTGCTGCAGGCGCTTTGCCAGATGCAGCGTAAGGATTCCCCCGGTCGCCCCATAAGGGTGTCCATATGCCAATGCCCCTCCGCAGGCATTGTAAGCCGGTACACACGCCGGATATTTTTTAGCAAACAATTCATCAATCACCGCAAATGCCTCATTGCACTCGTAAGCGGCGATCTCTTCCGGTTTCCTCCCGGTCTTTTCAAACAGTTTGTCCAATGCTTTGTTTACAAGCAATGGCGGCATTTCCGGATTTCCTGCCACTTCCACCATCTCCACAAAACGAAGCCATGGTTTCCAGTGCTTCTTTTTCGCATAACTTTCCGCACACAATACGACAAAAGCCGCTCCATCCTGCGTCCCACAGGCATTTGCCGCCGTCGTGACCCCATTCTCATAAAGTGTAGGAATCTTTTCCAGAAATGCTTTGGATAAAGTTTGCCGTATTCCCTGATCGCATTCCTTTTCCGTTCCTAGCGGAAGAATAACATCTTCAAACACTTTTGTATCTCTCGCTTTGACTGCCAATTGCTGACTGCGAAGTGCCCAGGCATCCAAGGTTTTTCTGGAAATATCTGACATTTTTGCTGTCTTTTCCGCTCCCCAAAGCATCGCATCCTGCCGCCATTCTCCGGGCGAGAATTTTGCTGCCGTATAAATTTTTTCTCCATTGTATTCCGGGTGATTTTTCGAAACCATGCGCCTCGGTGCCGTCGAGGAACTTTCTGCCCCGCCGGCAAAGACCACCTGCTGCTGGCCGCTTCCAATCTTTGCTGCCGCCATAACAATCGCTTCCATTCCGGACGAACACTGGCTGTCAATCGTAAAAGCCGGAACCTCTTCCGGTATCCCTGCTTCTAACGCCATCAATCTTCCGATGTTTCCCCCGGCTCCCACCGCATTTCCGGCGAGTACAAGATCCGGTGCTCCATAATCTCCTGACAATTTATGTAAAATATGTCCACCGAGTTTTTCTGCCGGAATATGCCGGTAAATTCCGTTTTCCTTGCCAATGTAGGTGCGGCATCCGCCTACGACAACCACATTTTCCAGCATACGTCCTCCTCCTTTGTCCGAGCTGTAATTTCCATGCCTTCCCGGGTCGTCCACACCGGCTGTGAAGCAAACACAGGCTTGTAAAACCGCATTTTAATCTCCTTCCACACCATTTCCTGTTTCTCACATTCCAAAAGCATCGTTTCCAACATCAAAAGCCCCGGTACGATTGCCTGCTCTCCCCGATGAATGAAATTGGTGTCCCCGACTGCCTCCGTAAAGTTTTGAATGTCAGCGGCAGACCATCTTTGTTTCTCCCCGCCCTCTGTCTCAGGCTTTTCCATCCGAGACCGTTCTTTCACCGGATGTGCCTCTTCCATCCAGGATCCCAAAATCTGCTCCACGGTTTCTTTTGGACGGATCAGTTTCATCGTCATTTGCTTTCCATTTTTTGTCAGTTTTAGTGTGGCATAACGGTTTCGCTTTTTTTCTTCGCAGCCAGGCAGCTCTTCCTTGATGCCCCGCTCCAATTCCACCTGAGCGATCTCATACCCATCATACCCCGAAAAAACAGAAAATCCTCCTGCCAGCTTTCGAAACCAGTCAAGTTCTCTGTCAATCGACAATTTCATATCCCAGTTCTCCTAAAAGTTGAAAATCTGTCTTTACCGTGATTCCCGATGTCGTGAGCATATCACCGGAAATCGCTGCATTGGCACCGGATTCCATACAGCCACGGCCTTTGTCTTCCATCAGGCCTCTTCCGCCGGCAAGACGAATAAAGGCATCCGGGAGAAGAAAACGGTAAACCGCCACGATCCGGCGCATCTCGTCCGTTGTCAGACGTGGTTCGTTTTCGTACGGGGTTCCCGGGATCGCATTGAGCATGTTGACCGGAACCGAATGCACCCCCAGTCTGCGGACTTCCAATGCCATATCGATACGGTCTTCCATCGTCTCTCCGATTCCCATAATTCCACCACTGCATACTTCCAATCCGGCCTCTTTGGCGGCTGTGATCGCTGCAATCTTGTCATCAAACGTATGCGTCGTACAGACATCCGGGAAATACCTTCGCGACGTCTCTAAATTGTTATGTACTCTTGTAAGACCGGCTTCTTTTAATTTGCCGAAAGCTTCCTTGTCAAGAAGACCAAAGGAGCCGCATACGTGAAGATTCGTCTCTTCCCGGAGTTTCTTGATACACTCGCACATCTGGTCTACTTCTGCTGCATTCAGCCGTTTTCCGGATGTTACGATCGAATATCTCCGCACACCCTGGCTTTCTATCTTTTTTGCATCTTCCAAAATCTCTTCCGTGGAAAGCAGTGGATAATTTTCCACTTCGGTCTTATGACAGGCTGCCTGCGCACAATATTTACAATTTTCCGAACATCTTCCGCTCTTTCCATTGATGATTGTACACATATCAAATTTATTATCACAAAAGGCTTTTCGGATCTCGTCTGCCGCTTTGCATAACTCATCCAGATCCACGGTCAGCAATTCCATCGCCTGTTCTTTTTCCAACTTTTCTCCTTTTAACACCATTTCCTTATACATTTCAATCTTATTGTCCATGACATTTCCTCCTGAAAACATTGATATTTATTATCAGGTAACTATTCAGGACCGCTGTGCAAAAACAATGGATTGTCGTGCTTGCACGTAAGAAACATTGTTTTCTGAATAGTTACATTATCAGTATAATAGGCTCCGTCTTTAATGTCAACCTTTTCTCAAAAACCGGTTGACATTTCATTTTGTCCTCGTTATAATGGAGCAAGAAAATAACTTTTTGGAGGACATTATGAACGAACAAACGCAACCAACTCAGACAACAGCAAAATCTGCACATTCCGCGCAGTCTCTTGTGACAATCGCTTTAATGGCAGCGGTACTGTGCGTATCTGCTTACATCAGTATTCCCCTGCCAAACGGCTCTCACATTACCGCATTGAATTTTATCGTAATGCTTGTCGCTTTGGTATTTTCCATACGGGAATCCTTTTTGATCAATTTGATCTGGTTTTTACTCGGACTTTTGGGACTTCCGGTTCTTATCGGCGGAGCTTCCGGCATCGGTTACGTGTTAGGGCCATGGGGTGGTTACAGTATCGCATTTCTTATCGTAGCAGCGCTGGTTCCTCTGATTTGCACCCGCAGATACAACCGTGTTCTTTATACCATTATCGCCATTCTTTCTGCTGCTTTTGTCGATCTGTTTGGCAGTATCTGGATGATGGTTGTAAGCGATATTGCTCTGGTTCCTGCTCTTGTAGCCGGATTCCTGCCATTTATCGTTTTGGATGTGGTAAAAGCGGTGATCGCAGCACAGATCGTACCTCAGATCCGTAAAATCGTACGTTAAAACGTAACTATTCAGGATCCAATGTCAATACTGGTTTCGCCGGTAAAAAATAATGCCGGCGAAATCTGCTAAAAACCATCCAATCGGAATCGATATCCAGATCCCCGTCACTCCCACACCGGCGATCTTCGTCAATCCATACGCCAATGCTACTCTCATTCCCAAAGAAATCACCGTTAAGATAACAGACACCACCGGTTTATTGACTGCGCGAAAATATCCGTAAAGCAGGAACAATATTCCAATGCCCACATAAAAGGCCCCTTCGATCTGAAGATACCATGCCCCTGCTTCGGATACGGCACTTCCGGCATCCACAAATAAATTCATCAATGCATGTGAAAAGCAAACAACCAGCGAACTTACGATCACGCAGAAAACCACGACACTCAGTACCGCATATTTCACTCCTTCGCGGATCCGCTCTCTCTTTCCGGCACCAAAATTCTGTGCGGCAAATACCGAAAACGCATTTCCAAAATCCTGCACCGGCATATAGGCGATCGTATCTATTTTTACAGCCACCGCAAATGCAGCCATAATAACCGCGCCAAAACTGTTTACCAATCCCTGTATCATCAAAATCCCAAAATTCATTACCGACTGCTGCAAGCACGTAAATCCAGACAATGACATAATCTGCTTCAAATTCTTTCCATCCCATCGGACATCTTTTCTCTGCGGCCGGTATTCCGGATACATTTTGATAAAATACAAGCCAATTCCGATCCCGGATATATACTGTGAAATAACCGTCGCTACCGCAGCCCCGGCAATGCCCCCTTGAAGCGGGATAACAAACAAAAGATCCAGTCCGATATTCAACACGACGGAAACCGCCAAAAACACAAGAGGAATCACGGAATTTCCTACACTCCGCAGTACATTGGCATAATAATTATATAAAAATGTCGCAAAAAAACCTGCCATCACGTAAACCAGATAGGTCCGCATATCCGCAAACGTTTCCTGGGGTACCTGAAGCCATTGTATAATATAGTTCAGCAATAAATATACAACCGTCATCACGATTAGTGCCAGCCCGCCGATTGCGGTAAATGACATGACCAAACCATTTCGAAAGGCATCCCAGTCTTTTTTTCCGTATGCCATCGAAAAAAAAGCTCCGGCGCCAAGACAAAGTCCAAGGATCACCGAGGTCAAAAATGTCACCAGCGTATAGGAAGCTCCTACTGCCGCCAACGCCTGCTCCCCGATATATTTGCCGACCACCCACGTGTCGACCAGATTGTATAACTGCTGCATCACATTGCCAAGCATCAACGGCACGGCAAAGGCCCACAGCCCGATTAAAATATTTCCTTGCGTCAATTCTCTTGTGTGTTTCATTTTTTCTCTCTATTCTCTATCTTTTTTATGCGTCACATAAAAAATGACTGCCACATTGCTTTCAATATGACAGTCATCCTTTTTATTGCAAAAACATTTCTTCACACATTTGCTTTCCCGTCTCAGTCTTAAATATCGTTTCGTAAACTTTTCTTATATTTTCTTTTGGCACATTGTCCTCCAGGAAATTTACAAGAAAATCTGCCTCAACAAGAATCTGATAATCAATTCCATCAATGTTGTCATAGGTATGATGGTGTGCGATCAAATATTTTACCCGGCGGATCACGCCTTTTGTAATTTCAATCTTCGTCAACAATTCTTCTGCAAGAGCCGGTCCTTCCTGCTCCTGTAATTTTCCATTGCAGTCACCATATTTTTCCTCACACACATGAATGCCGATATCATGCGTCAATGCCGCAATTTCGATAACAAAGACATCTCCTTCATCGACTCTTTCCGTTTCTGCGATTAATTTTGCATAACTGTGTACCTTGCAAAAATGCTGGATTCTCTTTGGATCCCCGCGATACAATTTAATCATTTCCAAATGGATTCTGTTAATCATGTTTGTTATTCACCTCACCTTATGTACTCACTCTATCATACCATAAAACAGCTTAAGAATACAACCCTAAATTCATCCTGCCTTATGCTGTCTTCCCTCCGTATCGATCTCGTAATTATCTTTTAAAATCAATTCTGAAATCGGTACAAACTCGTATCCTTTCTCTTTCAACGTCTTAATCATCGTGTCCAATGCCTCCGCCGTATGTTTTGCTCCATTGTGACATAAAATAATGGAACCATTTCCCAAATGTTTGTGTTCCGTCACCCGACGCACGATCGTATCGGCATCGTAATCCTTCCAATCCAGGGAATCTACGTCCCACTGAATCGGATAATAATTGATTTCTCTACATACTCGGATCAGATTGTCATTGTAATCCCCATACGGAGGCCGGAAAAGGATCATCTCTTTTCCCGTCAATGCTTTTACTTTTTCATGCGGTTTCAACAATTCTTCCTTACACTGCTCCGCTGACAGCTGAGACATCTGCTTGTGATTTTCGCTGTGATTTCCCAGATCATGCCCTGCGGCAGCGATTGCCTTCACATCATCCGGATATTTTTCAATCCAGCCTCCCGTCATAAAAAAGGTAACCCGCACATTGTTTTTCTTTAAAATTTCTAAAATTTTAGCCGTATCTTCATTTCCCCAAGCGGCATCAAAACTAAGGGCGATCTTCTTTTCCTCCCCCTTATCCACACAATAGATCGGCAGTTCTTTTGCCGCGATTCCCTGTCCGAGTTTCGTATTCAATGTCGCCACTGTCTGCGGATAAAAATGAATGCTGGTAGCCAGAAGAAGCAGTGAAGTCAGAACAATTGCCCCCACTTTGGTAAATAAGATGAGTTTTTCTTTTTCTATTTCTATTGAATTTGGTTCCATAATAAAACCCCGGCGTTTTTTACTAACTTATGCCGGGGAAATAGGTATTATAACTTATTATTTATTCCTCTACAATATCCGCCAGTTCAAACCGGATCACTTTTTTCAGATCCTCTAAACTAAGCTGCACCTGAAATCCGATCTTTCCGCCGCTGAAACAGATTGTCTCCTGCTCTGCTGCACTTTTATCGATAAACGTAGGGAAAATTTTTTTCATGCCAATCGGCGAACATCCGCCGTGGATGTATCCGGTAAGTCCAAGCAGTTCTTTGGCTTTCAGCATCTCTATCTTTTTCTCACCGGCGCAGGCTGCCGCCTTTTTCAGATCCAGTTCTTTTTCGACCGGCACAAGAAATACATAATAATTTTTCGATTTACTTACGGTAACCAATGTTTTAAATACCGCATCCGGATTCTGCCCCAACGCCTTTGCCACTTCTGTTCCGCTGATTGCGCCGGAATCCACATAATTATGACTTTCATAGGAAATTTTCTTCGCGTCTAACACACGCATTACATTTGTTTTTTCTTCTTTTTTCATAGTAAAAACCAACCTTTCCACCTTTCATTCTAGCACATATTGCACCCTATGAAAAGCATAATTTAATTGAGAAAGAGTATCATTTTAATTGACAAAAAAGGATTGAAATCCGCCAAGTGGAAAACCTATAATAAAAGTATCAACACAATCAGGGAGGCAATTATGTATATCGAAGAAATTGCAAAATTAGGCATTGCTGCCGGCGAAAAAACAGAGGTCTGCCGCAAATCGCCTGTCAAATACGGATTACGCAGCATACAGGCAGGTGTGTTTATCGTAATCGCAACCATGCTGTCACAAGCTGTAAATGCTACATTTTTAGCCACTTCTCCTGCCGTCGGAAAAATGATCGGCTCTGTCGTATTTTCCATCGCGATCATTTTGGTTGTATTTCAGGGTGGCGAACTTTTTACCGGCAATACCATGACCATGACATTTGGCTATTTGCTGGAACAATGTCAGCTGCGGGACGTCTTTCACATCTGGATCTTTAACTATATCGGGAACTTCATCGGAGCGGCGGGACTGTCTCTGCTTTTTGTCGCTAGCGGTGCCTCACACCAAATTTTAACAGAATTTTACAAAAGTTTCTTTATGGATAAAATAAGTATCCACCCTTCCGAACTGATACTGCGTGGCATCTTATGTAATTTTCTGGTCTGTCTTGCGGTGTGGACCGGTACACGGATGAAATCCGAAAGCGGCAAAATTCTTGTAATTGCCGGCATCATCACCACCTTTGTGATCTGCGGTTTTGAACACTGTATCGCCAATATGTCAACATTTACCATTGGCTACCTTCTGCTTGACGGCGTATCACTGCTCACGTTATTGCAGCATATGTTTTTTGTCACTGTGGGAAATATGATCGGCGGCGTTTTTCTCTTCGCCATTCCGATGTATGCAATCCGCGGCATGAAATAAAAAAGCCTGCACTTTACCCGGCAGGCTCCTCATACAAATACTTTCGTATTTCTTCTTCTACTAAATGTTCTCCGATCACGATAACCACTTCCTGGCCCTCTTTGATCGGCTCTATTTTCTTGTTTTCCGCCGTCGCATTTAACTCGATCCAGCTTCCCTCCGGAGTCTTAAAAAACCCTTTCATACGGATTACCTTTCCGCAAGCCGGATTGTTCATAATACGATCCGTAATCTCCGAAACCTTGTCCGAGGAAACCGTCGGCTCCATAAAATACAGCGTCGAAAATGCGTCTTCGTTTTCGAACCACAATTTTGCAAAACGGTCTGTCGTATAGCCGCCGGATGCTATTTTCAAAAAGTCATCTTCTTCCAGTAGTTCCCAGTCTTTTAATAGAATGTCTTCCTTCTGAAAACGCCGTTTACAGCCAAATTGTTCCATCGCCGCGTTCATCTGCTGTATCGTCTGCTCGATACGTTCTGACGTCGTTTCCTGACATTTGCTGAAAACAATCTGCCCGGCACAAGAAATCTGTGTGGCAAAAAGATACTCCGCTTCTTTCGACATTCCTGCCGGCATGGAAGCATCCACAATGGCGATCACATTACCAATCTCATACCAGCGTTCAAGCGGATCTTCATGCAAAATATCAAAAAATTCATCGACATCAAAAATCCCGGATGGTTCGATCAATACTCTGTCATATCCGAGCATCCCCATCGCGATCAGTTTTGTCTTCATTCTTCGTCGATGGCAGTCTTTGTCACAGGCTCCCGCGATCATATCCACATCACACGAGTCACTCATGACATCCTGCAAAAGCATCATATCTACATTAACGGCTCCAAAATCATTTTCCAGGATTCCTATTTTCTTTCCCTGCTTTAGAAAATAGGCCGCATATTTTTTAATAAATGTCGTCTTTCCGGATCCCAAAAATCCGGTAATCAGGTCAATCTGTATCTTACTCTTACCATTCAAGCAAAACAGCTCCCCACGTAAGTCCACCACCAAAGCCGGACAAGATTAATTTGTCTCCCGCTTCCAAAAGGTTATTTTTATTGAGCTCATCAAGAAGGATTGGAATACTTGCCGATGACGTATTTCCATAATGATCCAGATTCATCGGAATCTTATCCATATCTACTTTAAGACGTTTGGCGATCAATTCCAAGATACGCCGGTTTGCCTGATGAAGTACAAAATATTTGATCTCATCTGCTTCGGTATTCGTCTTTTTCAAAATCTGTTTGATGTATTTTGGCACCGTTGTTACCGCAAAACGGAATACGGCCTGTCCATTCATCTGAATATAATCTTTCTTTCTGCGGCTCTTGTAAAATGGATTCTGGATTCCACGTCCTTTACACGTAAGCACCTCGCCCTGTGTACCATCAGAACCGGTTACACTCGCAAGGATACCGCCTTTTCCTTCCACTTTACGCAGAATGGCAGCACCGGCGCCATCACCAAACAAAATGCACGTACTGCGGTCAGACCAGTCCACTTCACGCGACAATGTCTCGGATCCGATGACAAGAACCGTCTTTGCCATCCCCGTCTCAAGATACGCATCTGCTGTATTTAGAGCAAATAAAAAACCGGAACAGGCTGCATTTAAGTCAAAGCAGGTTGCACGGATTGCCCCGATCTCTCCCTGTACCTGACAGGATGTATTAGGTACATATGTATCCGCAGAAGCCGTGGCAACGATGATCAGATCAATTTCCTCTGCCGTCACGCCGGCATCTTCCATCGCATTCTTCGCTGCCTGCGTTGCCATGTATGTTGTCCCCTCTTTGCTTCCGCTTGACAAACGCCGTTCTTTGATTCCGGTACGCTGGCTGATCCATTCGTCATTCGTATCCACGATTGTCGACAAAAAATGATTATCTGCTACATTCTCCGGTAAATAGCTTCCCGTTCCAATTATTTTTATAGCCATGTCAATCCTCCAAAAAATCAAAACATACTTGTATACATAATAGCGACGGCGTCCACCACACTTTTTGCGATACTCGCCGTCGTCTATAATTATTATAAAGTAGCTCATTTTATTTGTCAATCGTAGCAATCAAAACCACATCATCATGGTTTTGATTACTACGTCTTGTATTTATTCAAACATCTCTATCTTCCACTTTTACATCAACATTTTTCCCTAGTTGATATTCTTTCGACGGATGCGTAATAATCGTCCCATCCTGCCCGGACAAAAAAGAGCCCGTCACACATCAACGGACTCTTCATAATAATTAGATTCGTTTCAAATATTCACCGGTACGTGTATCGATCTGGATCTTGTCACCCTGATTTACGAAAATCGGTACATTTACCTGTGCACCAGTCTCAACCGTAGCTGGTTTGGTAACGTTTGTAGCAGTGTCGCCTTTTACACCAGGCTCTGTCTCTGTTATTTCCAATTCTACAAACATCGGTGGCTCTACGGAGAAAATGTTTCCTTTGTAAGAAACCATCTTAACCATATCATTTTCTTTTACAAATTTCATAGCATCGCCTACGGTCTCTTCCGGCAATGCAATCTGATCGTATGTCTCCATATCCATGAAGTTGTACATATCTCCCTCAGAATACAGATACTGCATATCTTTCTTGTCGATATGAGCCTGAGGATATTTTTCATTTGGACGGAAAGTTCTTTCTACAGCTCCACCATCCACTACATTTTTCAATTTTGTACGTACGAATGCTGCACCTTTTCCTGGTTTTACGTGCTGGAATTCAAGAATCTGGTATACAACACCATCAATCTCAATTGTCAATCCGTTTTTAAAATCTCCTGCTGAAATCATAACAGTTCCTCCTAAAATTTTCTATATGCAGAACTCCTCTGCAAGTATTGTTCTTGATAAAAGCAATATATCTACTCACTATTTTATTATATTTGAAAGTTTTTTTCAAGAAAAACTTTCCATAGAATTGATATTATTTGCATTTTTCTATAATTTCTTCCGCAATTTCCGTCGCCGTCTTTCCATCGGTCGCCACACGGATGGTCGCTGCCTTTTCATAAAATGGGCGGCGTTTTTCCATCAACTGCCGGATATAAGGCACATTCATGTTGCCGTTTAACAATGGACGGTCTGTGCTGTCTTTCACCCGTTCATAGATGGTCTCAGGCGTTGCGGTCAAAAGTACGATATTTCCGATGGCACGTAATTTTTTCACATTGATGTCGCGAAGTGCCATTCCACCGCCACAGGAAATGATTCCTGGCGGAAGGGTTCCCAGTTCATCGATGAGATCTGTCTCTAACCGGCGGAAATACGCCTCGCCTTTTTCCTCAAAAATCCGAGGGATTGGACATCCCTGCTCTTCCACAATGCGCTTGTCCGTGTCCACTTCCGGACGGCCGGTAAGTTCATGAAGTTTATGGGATATCGTAGATTTTCCTACCCCCATAAATCCAATCAGACTGATCTGGTCTCCTCCGGCGTAAATCTTATCAAAGACCGCCATCATAGCATCCAGTTCAATCTGCCCCGGCGCAGAAGCCTTTCCTGCACAGCCAAACGATACGATCGAGCCATACAAGCCGCCATACAATCTTGACATCTCTCCGGCTTTCCCCATGCTCATTGTAATGAGGGGAAATTCCGGATGCATTTCACACATCTTCTCCGTAACAGACAGAAGCCGCATAACATCTTCCCACTGCTCTTCGTCGGACCCTGCCGGCATGCAGGCTGCTTTTCCAATATCCACACCAAGTTCACGTGCTTCTTCTAAAACATCCGTCAATTCTTCTTGCGAAGGGGTTTTTTCAAAATTATGATACGAACCGATCACCTTTACTCCATTTTCTTTCGCTTTCGAAACAACCTCTGACACAATATTTTTCCCACGATAGATTTCCACATCGATATAATCGGTTTTTCCATCTGTCAAAATCTTACAAATCGTCTCTTTATATGGGAAACGGTCTCCGTTGCTTTCGCCACCTTCGTGCGTCGTACGGATCGTCGTTATCAATTCCTTATTTCCAAGAATTTCCTTCAATTCTTTCGTCACTGCAGGAATCTCTCTTTCATATCCGGCAAAAAAATCCACGCGCCATTCCACCATTTCTGCCGGAAGGGTGGCAAATTTCCGCGCGGTTTCCGTAATCTCATCCCTCGTTACAGAAGTAATCGGGATACAGATCTTAGGTCTGTTTGTCATTGTATTTCCATCCTTTCTTTTGGGGAATGTGTGATATTTTCACAGCCGTTTTCTGTGATCACGACGACGTCTTCGATGCGTACTCCGCCAAATCCTTCTACGTAAATTCCCGGTTCTACCGTAATGACCATTCCCGGCTCGATCACACTTTCTTCTCGCGGAGAAAAGCAAGGAGTCTCATGGATTTCAAGTCCTACACTGTGGCCGAGGCTGTGACCGAAGCAATCACCGTAACCGGCCTCTTTTATGACATCGCGGGCAATGGCATCGACCTCTTTTCCGGTCATCCCCGGCTTTATCGCCTGCAGTGCCGTCATTTGTGCCTGCAAAACGACATCGTAAATTTCCTTTTGTTTTTCATCGGCTCTGCCGTACACAATCGTACGCGTCATATCGGAACAATATCCATTGACAAGGCAGCCAAAATCCATCGTCAGGAAATCGCCCTCTTCCAGCACTTTATCCGTCGGCACGGCATGCGGCATCGAAGAATGAATTCCGCTTGCCGCGATCGTATCAAAACTCGTTCCCTCAGCCCCGGCATCCCGCATATAAAACTCAATGTGCGCCGCTACCTGTTTTTCCGTGACAGACGTTTTTTCCCGATAACATTTTGTCAACCAGTCTGTCACTTTGGTAAAGGCTTCATCCCCGATTTTCTCGGCTTTTTTTATCGATTCAATTTCTTCCGGTGTTTTGATCCGGCGCATTTTATCTAATTTTTTATGCAGCGGAACAAGTTCCCATTGCTTCAGATTCATCTTTTCAAACAGCGCTTCCAATGTCCGATAGGTCTCTACCGTCATAACGGCATCTTCAAATCCGATACGAAACGTTTTTTCCGCCAGTTCCGGATGCTCTTTTACAATTTTTTCCACAAGGTACTGCTGCATATTTCCCTTATATTCCAGCACTTCAAAACCTCTGCTCTCCTTTGCCGCTGCAATCGTATAACGGGAATCGGTGAGGATCCAGGCATCTTCTTTGGATACATAGACCAGTCCTTCTCCTGTAAAACCGCTGATATTGCGCATATTGGCAGGGGTATGAACAAGGACCGCATCCAATTTATACTGTTCTAAAAATTCTTTCATTTTGTTGTCATCTCCAATCCGGACTGCTTTTCATACGATTTCAAAACAATCCGCTCCAGATAGCGTTTTAGCACGATCTGAATCTCTTCTTTTTTATCAATGGGATTTACGAGCACATTGCGGATTCCCAGCCTTTTTGCGCCCCATACATCAGTAAACAGCTGATCTCCGACAAACAATGTCGTCTCTCTTGTCGTGTGCATCTTTTCCATTGCGAGAAGATATCCTTTTTTGCCGGGTTTTCCGGCCTTCCAGACCACGTGTGTGCCAATTTCTTTGTTAAAGCGATCCACTCTTTCTTTTTTATTATTGGAAAGCAATGCCGTCGCAAAACCGATCTCACGCAGTTTTTCAAGCAATTCCACCGCTCTCTTTGTCGCGTCTCTGCCATGCTCGACAAGCGTATTATCAATATCAAATATAATTCCCCGATATCCTTTTTCATAATACGTTTCGTAAGCAATCTCATACGCAGAGACAGCGCGCGAATCGGGGAAAAAGCATTCCCACATAAGGCCACCTGTCCTTTCTATGATTCTATCGATTTCAAATGAATGATAAACTGTTCCGCTACACGGCCGGAATATCCACCATTTCGTACACTCCATGCATTGGCCTGCAGGAGAAGTTCTTCTTTCGACAACCGGATATCCGGATTTTCTGCCGCCAGCCCCAGAATAATATCCTCATATTCTTTTCTGGATGGCTTGGAGAAATTGATGCTGACACCAAAACGGGCCACCAGCGACAATTTTTCCTGCATCGTATCAGAACGATGTAACTCATCATTGGCCATATCCGAGCGGTCACTCCACGTCTCGCGGATCAAGTGACGACGGTTCGAAGTCGCATAGATCAGCACATTATCCGGCTTCACTTCCAAGCCGCCTTCGATCACCGCTTTCAAATATTTGTATTCAATCTCAAATTCTTCAAATGACAGATCGTCCATATAAATAATAAATTTGTAATTGCGGTTTTTCACCTGCTCAATGATAGCAGACAGATCCTGAAACTGGTGTTTGTACACTTCGATCAAGCGCAGCCCCTGATCATAATATCGGTTCAATATCGCCTTGATACAAGTGGATTTTCCGGTTCCGCTGTCGCCAAACAAAAGACAGTTATTTGCCTTTCGCCCTTCCACAAATGCCTCGGTATTGTCAACCAGCTGTTTTTTCTGGATCTCATACCCTACGAGATGCTCCAATGTCACATCACTTGTATGCGTGATCGGAGCCAGATTCAATTCTCCGGTACTCGTATGTGTCACGCGGAATGCCTTATTTAATCCGAATTTGCCAACGCCGTAAACCCGGTAAAAGTTCGTCACAATGTCAAAGAAATCCTCGGCATCTTTGGCTTTTCCCAATTCCGCAGCAAGTTCTTTTACTTTTTCGCTGACACTTTTATTGTATGTATTTTCTGCCTTCGCCATCGAATGATATTCTGTCAGAATCGAAAAACATTTCACTTCCAAAAGTGTTTCGATCGCCTGAAAATCAAAATAGAATAATTTGTAAAAGCACTCCATGTCCTGTTTGACGATCTGATTCACACTTGCGGCATCGTCTGTCTTTGCTCCCACTTTTTCACAGATCACACTAAACGGATTTTCGTCAGTGGCAAGCAGATAGGCGATGTAACACTGCCATAAATTATTATCAAATCCGTATTTTGTCGCCAGATCCAAAATGCGGTAAATCTGGTCATAAAGAGCCCGCACATGAGCTTCTTTCTGTGCACACTCTTTATCTTCTTCTATTTCTTTAAAAATATCACTGAGTCGCATTAAAATTTCATCCTGACCCAGATTTCCATACATGATCAATCTTGATACTTCTCGATACATGAGCTCACGCCTCGACTTTCTTTTCAATTTTTGTAACTATTCAGGACCTTTTTTACATCTTTTCCGGTGCCTGGAATCCAAGCAGATCAATACACTGCTCCAGCACATTTTTCACTAAGATCAGAAGCTGGATATACGATGCCTTCTGCTCTTCATTCTCATTTGCCAGAATCGAATTTTCATGATAAAAATGGTTAAAGTTTTCACTTAATTCATAAATAAACTGACAGATCTTATGAGGTGCCTTTTCATTGTAAGCAGCTTCCATCATATCCCCAAATTTGGCAAGTGTCAGGTACAGATTAATCTCGCTCCGGCTGTCCGGTGTCATCAGCTTCTCTGCTTCCCCTTTTTCTGTCACACTGCCGCCATTCTGGCTGTATTTTGCCAAAAGGGATTTGATGCGGACAATCGTATACAAAATATAAGGACCTGTATTTCCCTCAAAGGACGCAAATCTCTCGATATCAAAAATGTAATCTTTGGATGCCTGATTGGACAGATCGCCGTATTTCAATGCGGCAAGGCCTACAGTCTCGGAGATTTCTCTCGCCTCTGTCTCTTCATAATCACGGTTTTCCATCATTTTCTTATACACTTCTTCATTGATCTGTTCACGAAGTGCCTGCAGACGGAGAACCCCGCCATCCCTCGTCTTAAACGGCTTTCCGTCTTTTCCGTTCATCGTACCAAAACCGATAAATACAAGTCCGACTTCCGGTCTTGTGATCTTTGCTTTCTTTGCCACACGGAACACCTGGGTAAAATGCAGAGACTGGCGTTTATCTGCCAAATAAATGATCTCATCCGGCTGGAACAATTTCTCTCGTTCTACAATTGTAGCAAGATCGGTCGTTGCATACAGCGAAGCACCGTTTGATTTTACGATCAGACATGGTGGAAGTTCCTTTTTATCCCCTTCTTCGGTCACATCGACAACCAGTGCCCCTTCGCTCATATACGCAAGTCCGTCTGCCTTCATCTTTTCTACCATATCCGGGATGTAAGGCTGGGCATCGCTCTCCTTTTTCCAAAGGTCAAAATGAACGTCTAATTTATCATAATTTTTCTTTAAATCTTCAATCGAAACAGACAAAATATGCTGCCACAAGGCGATATATCCAGGATGTCCTTCCTGCAGCTGCGCTGTGATCTGCTGTGCCTCCTGCATGTAATCTTCATGCTCTTTCGCATATCCGCTCGCATGTGGATAGATCTGTTCCAGATCCGAAATCGTAAATGGTGCCTCTTTCGGATATTCTCCCGTAAAATCAGCATCAAAATACGGAAGTTCCGGCTGACGATGACGTACTTCGTTGATGATCAGACCGATCTGCAGTCCCCAGTCACCCAAGTGCACATCTCCGATCACCTTATCTCCCATGAAGCGGCAGATACGTTTTACACTCTCTCCAATGATTGCCGGACGCAGATGTCCTACGTGAAGTGGCTTTGCGACATTGGCTCCACCGTAATCAATGACTACCGTGCGCTCTTTTTCCGGCGCCGGAATACCAAATTTTTCCTCTGTCATCATGGCTTTTCCAAAATCCACAAGCAGTTTTCCGCTTACGGTTATGTTGATAAATCCCGGTTTTACCATCTCTATTTTTTCAAAAATATCGTTCTCTTTTACTGCTTCTACTACTTTTTCCGCAATTTGAAACGGCGCCATTTTGTACTGTTTTGCTGCCGCCATCGCACCATTACACTGATACTGGCAGAGATCCGGGCGGTTGGAAACGGTTACAAATCCAAATTTCTTATCATAGCCGGCCTGCTCAAATCCGCCTTCCATCACTTCTTGTAATACATCGATTATTTTTTTCATCGTCTTCTATCCTTTCGTCGCTGTCTTATTCTTCTATCTTAGATGCTAAATCAAGGTTTGTCAATACATCAAAGTAATCTTCAAATGTCTTTTTGCAGCACCCGGCATCTTTGATCACAATGCCATCCACAACCTGTCCGATCAGCGAAAATGCCATCGCCATCCGGTGGTCATCGTAAGTCTCCACTTCTCCCGGGGTGATTTCTCCGGGATAAATGGTTATCCCGTCTTCCCGTTCCTCACATCGGATGCCAAGTCTGGTAAGTTCTGTCACAATTCCTCGGATCCGGTCCGATTCCTGTCTACGGATATGTTCTATCCCGTCAATGACGGTTTCCCCCTCTGCAAACGGAGCGATTGCCGCCAATGTCATCGTCTGATCGGAAAAATCTGTCATTTTTACATGAATGCCGTGCAATGCTCTGTTTTTTGGTCCTTTTACTACGATGCCATCGTTTTCCTCTTCGACACCGCAGCCCATTTCTCTCAATACATCGAGGAATCGAATGTCTCCCTGTGTACTGTCAGAATGCACATGCATTACCTTGACACGGCTTTCTGTCAATGCCGCAATTCCATAAAAATAGCAGGCTGCGGACACATCCGGTTCTACATGATAACTGCCTTTTTCACACCGATACGTCTGTCCCGGAGCCACAAAATAACTGTTTTCTCCGGTCTGCTCCACATGAACACCAAATTCTTCCATCATCTTCATGGATATGTGCACATAGGATCTTGCATCCCTTGTCCCCGTCAGATGAATCTGCAGTCCCTCGTTGCACATTACTCCGCTAAGAAGAAGCGCACTCAGAAACTGGCTGCTTGCATCGATATTCAAGTCCACTTCCCGCACCCCATTTTCCTTTCTTCCGCAGATGCGGAATGGAAATGCATACGGTTTTTCTAAATATTCAAACGTCACTCCAAGCATCTCCAGCGCACGCAAAAGCGGCTCCATCGGTCTTGCCTTCATCTGCTCAGAGGACTCCACCAGAAAATGCTCCCCGGAAAGCGCAAGCATCGCCGTCAAAAAGCGGGCTGCCGTCCCTGCACTTCCGACATACACATTTCTCTCCGGGCCTGTCGGCACACGTCCGCCAAGTCCTTCGATCTCTACTTCTTTTTTTTCTTCGTCTATTTTCACGGAGAATCCAATCTCCTCCAATGCTTTCATAAACACACGGGAATCCTCGCTGAAAAGCACTCCCCGCACTAACGTCTTTCCCTCTGCCAATGCTCCCAGCAGCAATGCGCGGTTCGTAATGCTTTTGGATCCCGGCACCGTCACTTTGTACGACCGCCCGTTTTTCAATGGTTTGCATTGATAATCCATGAAACTCCTCCATTCTGTGGTCTGATACCTACTATCGTACCATACTTTTGTAAAAATTTCCACGAAATCCGCAAAAAAAGAACCTAAACTTTGAGGTTTCCCATCGTTTAGGTTCTTTTATTCTTCTTTATTTGTAACTATTCAGGCTCTCTATTTGGCAAATGCTTTTACTTTTTCGTAAATGCTGTCTGCGTCCAAGCCATATTTCTTAATGAGTTCTACGGCCGGTCCGGATTCACCAAAGGTATCATTGATACCGATCTTCATTACCTGTGTCGGACATTTTTCGGAGAGTACATCACAAACTGCACTTCCGAGACCGCCGATTACAGAATGCTCTTCTACGGTAACCACTTTCCCGGTCTCTTTTGCTGCTTTTACAACCAAGTCTTCATCCAATGGTTTGATGGTATGAATGTTGATCACTTTTGCATCGATGCCGTCGGCTGCCAGCTTATCTGCTGCTGCGAGGCATTCGGATACCGGAAGTCCGGTAGCGATGATCGTTACATCTTTTCCTTCACGAAGGACAACGCCTTTTCCAAGTTCAAACTTGTAATCCGGTGTATCATTGATCACAGGAACTGCCAATCTTCCAAAACGAAGATATACCGGTCCCTCATGCTCGATAGCGGCACGTACTGCTGCTTTTGCCTCGACATCATCGGCCGGGTTGATAACAACCATTCCCGGGATCGTACGCATCAAAGCGATATCTTCATTACACTGGTGTGTCGCACCATCTTCTCCTACAGAGATTCCGGCGTGTGTCGCACCAATTTTTACATTCAGTTTCGGATAACCGATGGAGTTACGAACCTGCTCAAATGCACGTCCTGCTGCAAACATGGCAAAAGAACTTGCAAATGGAATTTTACCGGTTGTCGCAAGGCCTGCAGCGATTCCCATCATGTTACACTCTGCAATTCCACAGTCGATATGACGATCCGGGAAAGCTTTCTTAAAGATTCCTGTTTTTGTCGCAGCTGCAAGGTCAGCATCCAGAACTACCAGATTCTCATATTCTGCACCAAGCTCTGCAAGTGCATTTCCATAACTCTCACGAGTTGCTATTTTTTTTACTTCACTCACAGGGATTCACCTACTTTCTCTAAATCTGCCATAGCCTGTGCATATTGCTCGTCATTCGGAGCCGTTCCATGCCAGCTTGCCTGATTTTCCATGAAAGAAACGCCTTTTCCTTTGATACTCTTTGCAATAATGGCAGTTGGCATTCCTTTGGTTGCTTTTGCTTCATCAAATGCTTTGCGCAATGCATCAAAATCATGTGCATCGACATTGATCACATGGAAGTTAAATGCTTTAAACTTGTCCTCGATCGGATAAGGAGAACATACATCATCAATCTTACCATCGATCTGCAGACCGTTGTTGTCAACGATTGCCACAAAGTTATCCAGTTTACGGTGTCCGGCAAACATAGCAGCCTCCCAGACCTGGCCTTCCTGAATCTCACCATCTCCAAGAAGCGTATATACACGATAATCTTCATTGCTCAATTTTGCAGAAAGTGCCATACCAACTGCAGCAGAAATTCCCTGTCCCAGAGAACCACTTGACATATCTACACCCGGAATGTGTTTCATATCCGGATGTCCCTGCAGATAAGATCCGGTATGACGCAATGTCTTCAGATCTTCAACCGGGAAAAATCCTCTGTGAGCCAGTGCGGAATAATATCCCGGCGCTGTATGTCCTTTACTCAATACAAAACGATCGCGATCCGGTTTTTTCGGATCTTTCGGATCGATATTCAACTCTTCGAAGAACAAATATGTATAAATATCTGCAGCGGATAAAGAGCCACCCGGATGTCCGGATTTTGCACTATGTACAGCAGTTACTATACCCTTACGAACTTCGTTAGCCATTTTCTTTAATTCTAACGTATTCATACACCTATCTCCTTTTAGTTTTATTCACCAAATACAGCTTTATAATCTGCCTGGAATTTTGCAATACCCTGATCTGTCAATGGATGTTTTGTCATCTGTTCGATAACACCATATGGAACGGTTGCAATATCTGCACCAGCCAATGCACAATCTGTAACATGAATCGGATTACGTACACTTGCTGCGATAATCTCAGTATCAATTTCCGGATAGTTTGCAAAAATAGCTGCGATGGATTCGATCAAATCGATTCCCGGCTGTGAAATATCATCCAGACGTCCTAAGAATGGAGATACGTAAGCTGCTCCTGCACGAGCTGCAAGAAGTGCCTGGTTTGCTGTGAAGATCAATGTTACATTAACAGCGATTCCCTCACTTGCCAATACTTTTGTAGCTTTCAATCCTTCTACTGTCATAGGAATTTTAACTACCATATTTTCATGAAGTTTTGCAATTTCTCTACCTTCTGCGATCATGCCTTCTGCATCTACTGTTGTCGCTTTTACTTCACCACTGATTGGTCCGTCAACAATGGATGCGATTTCTTTCAATACATCTTCCTGGCTTCTTCCGCCTTCTTTGGCGATCAAAGATGGGTTTGTTGTCACACCACAGATTACTCCCATATCATTTGCCTTTTTGATGTCTTCAATTTTTGCTGTGTCTACAAAAAATTTCATATTTAATACCCTCCTGAAAGTTAAATATTTATATCATATGATACCGGAATCTCCCGGTGGAAACTCTCCACATCTTATGCGGACAATTTCCACCTGACCCTTGGAATATCACATAATTTCAAACTCACTACCGATCCCATTTGTCGCACAATGCGTTGATCTGATCGGTAAATCTGGCTGTCTCTTTGTTGCTGAGTCCTTCGTTCTTTCGAATGACTGCCATCAAGCGTTCGCCAGCCAGGAGCAGACGTCCAAATACATCCATTGCACGTTTCTTTGCTCCGTCTTTTTTCTTTACATAAACCGGCTCTGCGATATAGTCAAACTCACCTGTGATAAGATTAAATATCGTACCGCTGTAAGGTGCTGTCGCCGGCAGGCCATGTTCTTTTTCCAGGCATTCTGCGAAGCTGTCGCACACCTGATCTTCTCCATGCACCACAAAGACACGCTTCGGCTGTTTTTCATCAAAACCGGTAACCCAGTGAATCAAACCTTTCTTATCTGCATGTCCGCTGATACCGGATATCTTTACAATTTCTGCCCGTACTTCCACAGGCTCACCAAACAATTTTACATTTGTCGCTCCCTCTAACAAGGAACGTCCAAGAGTTCCTACTGCCTGATATCCTACAAAGACAATGGTACTGTCTTCTCTCCATAAGTTATGTTTTAAATGATGACGGATTCTTCCGGCTTCGCACATACCCGATGCGGAAATGATGACTTTCGGATTGGGATCAAAGTTGATCTCCTTGCTGTCATCACTGGTAATGGAAAGTTTCAAGCCTTTAAAACTCAATGGATTGATTCCATTTTCTACCAAAGCCTTTGCTTCCTCATCAAAACATTCTTTCACATTTTTTCCGAAAATACTTGTCGCCTCTACGGCCAGAGGACTATCTACATATACTTCAAAATTAGGATTTGTTGTAATCAATTCCTGTTCCTTGATCTGGCGGATAAAATACAGAAGTTCCTGTGTTCTTCCTACCGCAAATGCAGGAATGACAACATTTCCGCCACGGGCAAATGTCCGCTCAATGATCTCAGCCAGTTCAGCAACATAATCTGGTGTATCTCCATGATACCTGTCTCCATAAGTAGACTCCATGACTACGTAATCTGCACTGTGTGTCGGAATCGGATCCCGCAAGATCGGCTTATTGACATTTCCGAGATCTCCGGAAAATACAATCGTTCTGGATTCTCCATTTTCGGCAGCAAACACTTCAATCGAAGAAGATCCAAGCAAATGTCCGACATCCGTAAACCGAATCGTAATCCCATCACACAATTTAATTTTCTTATCATAATCACAGGGAATCAGAAGCCTTACCGCCGCAAGTGCATCTTCCATCGTATACAGAGGTACATAAGGTTCCCCGCCGGAACGTTTGGCTTTCCGGTTTCTCCACTCTGCCTCAAACTGCTGGATATGTGCACTGTCACGCAGCATGATCGCACTGAGTTCCGCAGTCGCTTTGGTTGCAAATACCTGTCCGCGGAATCCGTTGGCATAAAGCATCGGCAAAAGACCTGTATGATCAATATGTGCATGGGTAAGCAGTATGTAATCAATTTCTGCCGCATTCACAGGAATTTCCTGATTTTCAAACAAATCTCTTCCCTGTTCCATACCAATGTCTACACAAAGACGTTTATCGCCTATTTCAAGATAATGACAACTTCCTGTCACTTCGTGAGCAGCCCCAAGAAATTCTAGTTTCATCGCTACCCCCTCCTTTACTTTTTTTGCATCCCGGATTCGTGATTCTCTATCCGAAAGGATTCTTTATCTTGCCCCATAATGTATTTTCGAAACTCATCAAATGTTATTAATAGTATAACTCACATGGCATTTTTTTTCAACTTCTTTTTTGTCTTTCTTCTTGTTGATTATTGTCCGCAGATTTGCTATAATAATAGTCTGAGATTGTACATTATACAAGGGAGGACACCCATATGAAAAATAATAGAATTGTTGTCGCTCTTGGAAGAAACGCCTTTGGAGAAACGTTTCCGGAGCAGCAGAAAAATGTAAAAAAAGCAGCAGAAGCCATCGCCGATCTCGTAGAAGCCAAATATGAGATTGTCATCACACACAGCAATGGTCCGCAGGTCGGCATGATTCAGACCGCCATGACCGAATTTGCAAGACTGGACAAACGCTATACCGTAGCACCGATGTCCCTGTGTGGTGCCATGAGCCAGGGTTACATCGGCTATGACCTGCAGAATGCCGTCCGCTCAGAGCTTTTGAACCGCGGCATTTTCAAACCGGTTTCCACTGTGATTACGCAGGTCCGCGTGGATCCTTTTGACAAAGCATTCAACCACCCTACCAAAGTGATCGGCCGTTATATGACCGCCGAAGAAGCCGAGGCAGAAGAAGAAAAAGGAAACCACGTTGTAGAAGAAAATGGCTCTTACCGAAGAATCATCGCTTCTCCGCGGCCGGTTGATATCTATGAGATCGATGCCGTAAAAGCACTTATCGATGCCGGTCAGATTGTAATTGCTGCCGGAGGCGGCGGTATTCCTGTTATGGAACAGGGCACCAAATTAAAAGGAGCCAGTGCCGTTATCGAAAAAGACTACACAGCAGCTAAACTTGCAGACATGTTAGATGCCTCTACGCTTCTCATTCTGACCGCACGGGATCAGATGGAAGCAGACGGAAAACCAATCGATGCGTTGACTTCCGAAGAAGCGATCCAATTGATGGATGAAGGACATTTTGACGAAATCACTACCCTTCCAAAAATTGATGCCTGTGTATCGTTTGTTACTTCCGGCGAAGAACGTACCGCGATCATTGGAAATCTGGATGATGCGTATCATCTCATCCGTGGCCGCCGTGGTACACGTATTACCAAATAAATATTCGAACAAAAAAGAACTGCTCTTCCCTGCACATGGGATCCGCAGTTCTTTTTTATTCAGTAACTATTCAGGACCGCTGTGCAAAAACAATGGATTGTCGTGCTTGCACGTAAGAAACATTGTTTTTGCACAGTGGTTCTAATAGTTACTTTATTCATAACCATAAAAAAGAACCTTGGTACATACCAAAGTTCTTTTCGTGCGGATGGTGGGACTTGAACCCACACGAGGTCACCCCCGCAAGATTTTGAGTCTTGTGCGTCTGCCATTCCGCCACATCCGCATGTGTGAAATGTTTGCCTCACAACAATCAATATCTTACCATCCGTTATCTGTTTTGTCAATACCTTTTCTAAACTTTTTTACAAAAAATTTGTATCGTCTCAAATCACGCTATTTTTATATTGCATTTCTTGTTCATTATTTATATTTTTTAATTTTATGATTGCATATTTACACTCCTTCTTTGCAATTATTGTCTATTTTTCGTTGTCATATTGCAAACTATTGACATTTGGAGATACTTTTTTTATAATCGCATTATAGAAAATGATTACAACGCATAAGATGGATTGGAGGAAACACATGCGATATATATTAAGAGAATCAGAACGTCCTCTTGCCGGAGATTATTATTATGAGGCTACTAAAACAACGAACGATCATTTTCCGGATATACCGGCTCACACGCACAATTTTTATGAAATTTATATCTTCCGCACCGGTTCTGTAAAACTTGCCATTGAAGATAAAATTTACAATGTACGACGGGGAGACATTATCGTGATCCCGCCTTTTACGATTCATCAGCTTTTACCGAAAAATCCGGATCAGATTTATGACCGCATTTATATGTATATTTCCGAGCCATGTCTGAAATCATTCCAGTTTAACGAGCATTCTCTTCTCAGCCCACTTCAGATGGCGATGCAAGAAAAACGCTTTCATTTTCATATTGCGGATGAAAATGATTATGAACAGATTTATGAGGCAATGTTTGCGATTTACAAAAATAAAAATCAGAAAATTTTTGAAAAAGAAATGATGAACCGCTCCGGTATTACAAAACTTGTGACATTGATCAATAAGCACATTTTTATGGATATGGGACCTAAAAAAGTGACGCATGTAAATCCGGTTATTGACAAGATCCTTTCTTATATCAACGACAATTATGCCAGTCCTCTCTCGCTCGATGATCTGGCTGCGCGCTTTTATATCAATAAGTTTACAATGACAAAGTTGTTTAAAAAGCAGACTTCTCTTACAATACACAATTACATCCTTTTGAAACGGATCAGTATGGCAAAGCAAAAAATAACCTCCGGCGCGCTTCCGTCGAAGGTTTATCTGGAGACCGGTTTTAGTGATTACTCTACCTTTTACCGGGCTTTCTTAAAAACTGAAAATATGTCGCCAAAAGACTTTGCTCATTTTTGCAAATAATCACCAGGCATGGTCTTTGCGCATCTGGGCATCCGTCTTTAGGAAATACGTATATCGTGGTCTCGTGTTTGTATTTTTGCCATTTACGATAGGATCGTCAAAAGTCACGTCAACATGAAGCCATTTTCCGCCTACTTTTACAAGATTCCATGCATGTCCGCCGCCTTCCGATACCCCGGCGAGCATCCTGCAAGGGATCTTTAATTTTCTCATGATTTTCATAAAGGCCTTGGAATATCCATCACACACTGCCAGTCCGCGCACAAGTGCCCCTTTCGAAGTATGCGACACCTTCGGAACCGTCCCCCGCAGATAATTGTCATAATCGTATTTGACATTGCGGATCAGCCAGTTATGCACGGCTTTTACTTTATCACGCGTAGACATTCCCTTTTTGATCACGGTTTTTATTACTTGATCTACTCTTTTATCTTCGGACTTTGTCTGAACCTGCACCGTAAGAGTATATTTCTTTTTTCCAAACCGCGCTGTAATCTTCGCTTTGCCCACTCCTTTTGCCTGCAGTTTTCCCTTTGCATCTACCGATACGATGGAAGGTGCAGAAGAACTCCAGCGAACATTTCCCAGGGCATTATACAATTTTACCATATGTTTATCCCCTTTCAGGAGATGAAGCTTCTTTGCCTCTAATGCTGTTTTTTCACTGACTGTAACCGGAATTTCATGTTCTTTTGCATAGGCATATTCCTTAGACCCTTTCGGTGCCACCATATTTACAAGGGCATTGCATTGATACATCATATAGGAACCGACAGAACCCGCCTTTCCTGCGCAAACGATAATCTTCAAATTCGGGCATTGATAAAAAGAAGCATTTGCGATACTTTTTACCGTTTTTGGAATTATCACTTTTTTTACTGCCGTATTCTGCATAAAGGCGCCCTGATAAATCGATGTAACATTTTCCGGGATGGTCACCACTTCCTCACTTCCCTTATACCGCAGCAGAATGCCCTGCGAAATAACAAAATCATTATCCGCTGCAGAATCTTCTTCCGAATCAAACGGGTAGACCGGAAGTGTTCCTTCCGCACTATTTTTTGGTACTGCGCGAATACCGATATTCGTAACCCGGGAAGGGATCTGCTCCGGCGGCACGATCTGTCTGGCAATCTCTAAGACACCTTCTGCTGTCAGCGAATCCCAGCTTCCACGAATGCTCTCAAATTGCTCTTTCGTAATTTCATATTGGTACACTTGGTTAATGGTAAGATAATACGTATACTCTTCTGCTGCGTTTGTCTGTCGTTCCGGAATAATCGTGGCAAAAACAAACAGCATACCGAGTAAAAAAACATTAGAAATCCATTTTTTCATTTCCGTCTACCTCCATTTCCAATCCTTAAAAATATTGATCAAAAATCTTTCTGGCAATCGGCACAGCATAAGCACTTCCTGTGCCGGCACCCTCTACCACGATGCTGACAACCAATTTTTTCTCTCCTTTTACCGCATAACCGACAAACCAAGCGTGAGAATCACTGGAACCTGCTTTATACTGCGCTGATCCCGTCTTTCCACCAGCCTTATAACTGCCGGCAGAAAGGGCGGTCGCCGTTCCACTCGTCACGGTTTCCCTCATATATCTTCTCAAGACAGCTGCCTCTTCCGTAGACAGCAGCTGCTTTGCCTGCTCCGGCTCATTTTTTGTAACCACATCGCCATCATGCGTCTGAATGCAGTCAACCAAATACGGTTTCATTAACACCCCGTCATTTAATGCTGCACTTACAAGAAAACTATTTTGTAGTGGCGTCGTCAGAACCGTTCCCTGTCCAATCGCCGCCTGCATAATATCTCCAGTCGACGCCTTATCCAATGAAAACCGGGAAGACTTCTGCTCCAGTTCTTTGATCGGCAATGTTGTATTATAATAAAACTGTTCACAGAGTTTTGTCCAGGATTTCGTATTCAATCCGCTTCCGATCTGCGCAAAGGCGGCATTACAGGACTCTGCAAATGCCTGCTTCAGATTTATCTTTCCATGCACTTCGTTGCCATAACAACGGATGCTTCCGTCTCCGGTTCCGATCTTTCCGGTACAACGGTACGAAAATTTGTTGAAATCCTCATTTTCACGCATGTATTCGAGCAGCGTGTACAACTTAAACGTCGATCCCGGCGGATACAATCCCTGGGTCGCGCGGTTATAGAGCGATGAATTGTCCGAAGAAGCCTGGGTCAGTCTTTCCCAGTTTGCCTCCAGTTGATTTGGATCATACGTCGGTTTGGACACCATACATAAAATCTTTCCCGTGTCCGGCTCCATAACCACAACCGCTCCCCGATGACTTCCAAGAGCTTCACTCGCCGTCTGCGACATTTTCAGATTGAGTGTCGTCACCACATCATTTCCGGGATTTTTCTTTCCTTTTAATTCGTTGATCAGTGCGGTCATCTGATTAATGCCGGAAGTAAGCATCGTATAACTTTCGGATGCCTCAAGTCCGGTCTTCCCGTGTGTCGCACGTCCTACCACATGGGCAAACAAACCCTCATACGGATATACTCTTACTTCATTTCCACTTCCGGTTTTCTGTGTTTTGGCAAGTACCGCTCCACTATCGGAAAGGATGCTTCCTTTTGTCACTCGTTCTGCCATCAGATCCTGCCGTTTATTGTAACTGTTATTTAGAATCCTGTCCGTATCCCCCGACAAAAACCAGATCACATACCCTGCCATAAAGACAAACAGTGCCATGACAAGATACGTTACCGTCGCCATCTCGCGGTTCATCCGTTTGTGCTTTTTCTTATCCTCTGGATTTTCGTTTGGAAGATTCTTTTTCTGTCTCTTCTTCAAGGCTCTCCTCCTCTTTTCCGTTTAACACATACATACCCTGTATGACACTGAATATAATGATCGTCGTTACAATAGAACTTCCTCCGTAACTGATAAGAGGGAGTGTCACTCCGGTGGATGGAATAAATTTTGTAACACCACCGACACATAAAAACACCTGAAAGATAAATACCACACTAAGTCCAAATGCAGTCAGTTTATAAAACTGTTTTTTCATCTTCATCGCAATGTTTACAAACATAATATAACTGCTCAAATAGACCATGATAAGGCAGATAGCAAACACACCGCCAAGTTCCTCCGAAATCGCCGAAAACACAAAATCACTTTCTACGACAGGAACACTTCCCGGCAGTCCTTTTCCTAATCCCATACCGATAAATCCACCGGTTCCGATGGCAAATAGAGACTGCGCCACCTGGTAACCGCCGCCGCGGATCTCTGCCCAGGGATCACGCCATGCCTGTACACGGGTCTTCACATGCGAAAACAAATGATATGCCACGATCGAAGCCAGCGTACCGCCGGCAAGCCCGGCTCCCAGATACTGCACTTTTGTCGTCGCCACATATAACACAAATATATAAGTCACAAAATAGATCAGAGCGGCACCCAGGTCCTTTTCTGCCACCAAAATCACGACATGAACTGCGGCCACCGCCGATATGATGACAATATGTTTAAATTTTGTCGTCTGGGATAAAAGCGATGCCATAAAAAATACATATAATATCTTTACAAATTCCGAAGGCTGAATCGCAATTCCACCGACACTGATCCAGTTTCTCGATCCGTATTTTTCCACTCCGATCACAAAAACCAGCATCAAAAACACAATCCCTATGACGGCAAAATACCATCCCATTTTTTCCAAAATTCGGAATTTTTCGATAATCAGCGGTACAAAGATGCAAAGCACCATCGCCGCCGCTGCCAGAATAATCTGATGAACCGCATAATCCGATGCCAGCCTGCCTAAAATGACAAAACCGACCATCATACACATCATCATATTATTCAGCACCAGCTTTGACAATCCCTTATAACAAGCCTGATACACCTTAATAAAAATAAGATAAAAGGCAAATTCTGCCGCCCATAATCCGACATACATAATATTCTTATTTTCCATGATCAAGATTGCGCTCATGACCGTATGCAGAAGCAGTGTCAAGGTTCGCTGCGCAGCAAAGACACGGTTCTGCCTTTGTTTATTGTGTCCGGCAAAAGCACGAAACGAATAAAATGTATAAAGTGCAAACAGTAAAATGATCACATAACGTGCCATCTCTACGATAAAAAGTTCCATTGTTTCAAAACCTTTCTAATGTCATGAGGCTCTACCAATGCCAGATCAACCATCGGCAGGTCATCCTCACATTGTAATTCCTGCACCTTTCCTTCTTTCTCATAGCAGAAATTGCAGCAATATTCACAAATTGGTACGGAAACAAACCCATCTTTTTTCGGTGTCGTAATTTCTAACGGCACCGGCTTACCTCCGGTTCGAAGGCAGTTTTCGGTCTGCTGGTTTACACAGCCCTTTGTCACCATCACGGCAAGCCTTCCGGCAGCCAGACTGACATGGTCTTCCATCCCAAACTTCTGATATACCTGTCTCGTCCGCTCATTCCACTGATACAGACGTGGTCCGGCAATCCTCGGAAGGTGGTCGATCTCCAATTGTTTTAGTATCGTCAAATGTTCCAATGACTGAATCAGAATCCCCGCCAGATTACCTTTCTGCAGTTCCTGACCATATTGTTTCCAAATCTGCAGGAAATGTTTCCTTGCCGGAAGATCCAAGATCACCGGAAGTGAGATCATAAAAGGAAGATCCCCCATCGTATCGGCCAGCTCTTTCCAGCACTTTCCCGGGAACCATTCCAAGGGAAAAACCGGTAGGATTTTTGTGTTTCCTTCTGTTTGAATTGATTTTACCTCATAAATTTGTCGAAAATCTGTCACATTTGCAAACAAATGTTCTTTTTTTGTTTTTTTCGATCTTGCCGGCGTTTCTGGCCGTTTTGCAGGAATTTTCCGACGTTTTTCCAACTGTTTTTCTTTCAATTTCTGTCCGAGTTCAGCAAATCCTTCCCGGCGCAGTGCCGCGATCTGCCCGAGCGGCAGGAACGCCCCCTCTTCCACCGAGACTTCCAGAGAAGAAAAGGTAAACTCACTTTCCCCTGTCTTATGAAGGCGCTTACGGACATCTTCTGCGGAAACCGCTTTCCCCTTTGCCGGTTCAGCTTGGATTCCTGTCACTTCGCAGGAAACTGCACCACAGGAAAGCTGAAGACGCATTTCTTTTCCAATTTCTGCCTGAAATGTTCCCTGGACCGGCAATTTGTCTTCCTTCTTTTCTTGTTCCACAGCTGCATCAATTTCTTGTAAAAGGGCTGCATTTTTTGTACGAAACACTTTCTGCCCCGGTTTTATTACACAGCCTTTTTGATATCTTGCCGTCACTTCAGCCGGTGGAACACAGCCGTTTTTGACCGTATACTCGTACAGTTTTTCACCCTTTGCATCGCGGAATTCAAGGACATCCTGATAAGAAATCTCCTCTGTCAGCCGATACACCACTTCTCCTTTTTTCACGCGGAGAACCGTTCCCACTTCGACACCATAATGCCCATTTTTGTCTTTATAAATAATCTCTTTTTTGTCTTTTTCAAACAAATAGCCTTTGCAGAATCCGCCACGATTATACAGATCCATCAGCTTTTTTACATCTTTTTCCAATTCTTTATCATTTGGCCGGATTCCCGCCTCATGCGCATCCGCATACATACGGTATAATCTTGCTGTCATGGCGGCATATTCCAGTTTTTTCATGCGGCCTTCGATCTTAAATGAATCCACGCCGGCATCCATCAATTCTCCCACCTGTCCGAGCGTACACATGTCCTTCGGGCTCAGATAGTATCCGGTTTTTCCGGATGACAACCGATAAGGAAGGCGGCAAGGCTGAGCACACATGCCACGGTTTCCGCTTCTTCCACCGATTGACTGGCTCATCATACACTGCCCGGAATAGCAGTAACACAAGGCCCCATGAACAAACACTTCCATCTCAAGATCGGTATGTTTACGCATCTGTGCAATCTCGCCGATGCTAAGTTCTCTGGCCGGCACGACACGGGTCACTCCATACGGTTTCCACTGGTTCGCCCCGTCTGCCGTAACAATCGTCATCTGGGTACTCGCATGGATATCCAGAGCCGGAAATGCCTCATGAATAAACTGCATCACCCCAATATCCTGAACAATTACCGCATCCAATCCATTGTCATAAAGCGACAGAAGAAGATCATACAGATGGTCTTCCAATTCTTCGTCTGTCAAAAGTGTATTGACAGTAAGATATATTTTCTTGTCACGGACATGGGCAAAATCAAGAACATCACACAATTGCTCCACCGACGGATTATCTGCAAATGCTCGCGCAGAAAACCTCTGTGTCCCTGTATAAATTGCATCTGCCCCATGCAGCATGGCAGCATAAATTCCATCTACCGAGCCGCCCGGTGCCAATATTTCTACACTCATCGTTCTCTCCATTCTGAAACATCCATAGAAAGACAGACGAGAAACAAGTGTCTCCGCTGTTTCCCGTCCATTTCTCTGTTCTTATCTTTTTCCTTTGCGGTTTCTCGATTCCAAATCCGTAATACGGCGTTCTGCCGCTTCCAATTTGGCTTTCAATTCTCCGCGTTCGCTCTCGCCCTGCTCATATTTTTCTTTCCATTCTGCCGTTCCGTCTTCCACCTTTTTATTAATATCAGCTTTTGCTGCTTCATATTTTTTCACAAGATCGGCTTTTGCTGTCTCAAATTTTTCTTTCAATTTCTTGCCATCCTGCGTATATTTTGCTTTCGCATCTGCCAGATCTTTTTTGCTCTTTTCACGGAGATCCGCAAGTTTTTCTTCCTGCTTGTCATATTTTTCCTGCAGCGATATTTCCCTCTTCGCAGCTTCTTCCAATTCTTTTTTCAGTTGCTCGATTTCTTCGTTCGCCGCCTCTAACTTTGTCTTCGTTGACGTTTTTTCTGCTTCACTTTCGGATACCTTTTTTTCTGCCTCGTTTGCTTTGGAAACGTTTTCCTGATTGATGACATTGAGTTCCACCACTTTTTTCTCGGACGTCTCCAATGTCTTACGAAGTTCTTCCATCTGCTCTTTCAGTTCCGCTTCTGCCGTCTCCTGCTCCAAAATCTTATGTTTCATCTCAAGAACCATCTTGTCCTTGCGCTCATTATCTTTCATCACAGACTTGACATCGCGGTCCACCTTAAAATAATCATCTGCAATATTAATCGCCAATAAAATATTTTTCAGTTCAATATCCATATTGGCATAATATTCTTTTTTCTGAAATTCCGAAAGTTTGCTGTTAATATACGTAGCCACTTTCTGGATATAATCTGCGCTTTCAAATCCACAGAGTGTATATTTACGACCATTGATCAATACATCTACATCATTTTTACTTTTCATGCCAGTCCCCGTTCCTTTATCTTTACCAATAAATGGCAGTTTTTTAAAAACTATCTCTATCTAATTTTACACGAAATTCTGCATTCCGTCAAGATTGAACTACAGCCGGTTGAGAAAACTTGACGGCTCCAGCAGTTCTTTAAATTTCACGATATGATAGTCAGCTTTTTTTGTATTCTCTTCCCACTCTGCCTGTGCTGCCGGATCGTATACCGCAACCGTCCGGAATCCCCCGGTTCGTGCAGCTTCGATTCCTTTTGTAATATCTTCAAACACAAGGCACTCTTCCGGCAGACAGTTCATTTTTTCTGCGGCTTTTATGTAAATGTCCGGAAATCCCTTGCCCCGCTCCACTTCAGAAGTTTCCGTAACCGCTTCAAAATATTCAAACACTCCGTTTCGGCGGAGGCACGGCTCAAATAGGGTGCGATACGAAGCGGTCGCCACGCCCAGATGAATGCCCTGCTGTTTCATCCATTCCAGCACTTCCCGCACATAGGGTTTGATCTGAACCCGCTCGTGGTACATCTGTGCTGCCATGCGGTCCCATTCCGCGATCACATCCTTCACCTTTTCCTTTAAGTCAAACCGCTTTATCGTGTATTCTGCCGTCTCATGGAAACCCATCGCGGCAATGGCCTTCGGATAATCCGGTGGAACATCAAATCCACGTTTTCCCAGAAAATCGATATCCACCTGATTCCAGACCCACATGGAATCCAGCAGCGTTCCATCCAGATCAAATATTGCACCTTTTATCTCCATGTTTCATTGTATCCTTTCAAAAAATCCGTCTTTCTCAAGATCCCCGATCACTTCCTCGGCAATCCGCGCATGTCCGGTCTTATTCGGATGCGGATCAATGCCACGCAGCGAGATCATGCGGTTGACACACACTTCTCGGCTTTCTGCAAAAACCGAACTCACATCTGCGATCTGAACTCTTGGCGTTCCTTTTATTGTACCCGAATTTGCAAAAACTTGCAAGGTCTCAATCTCTTCATAACTGTTGTTTAATCTTCCAATGTACCGGCTCGCTATACTCCTGATATTGATTCCAAAGACCTCATCCATCGTAAATGACACGTCATCGCAGGGATTGTAAATATTATTCATAACAATTTCCGCCTTCGGTGCCCTTTTTTCAATTTCTTCTACCAGATGAGGCAATGTCACTTGAAACTCCGTACAGGCTTTGGAAAACAACATATCACCCTCTTTTTTTAGTTTTTCCACATCCGGGCTTTGGGATAAATACTGCATCAGGTCATTGGAGCCGATCGACACCGTAACCAGATCCGCCTCTTTCAATGCTTCATTGTATTCTTCATAATGCGGATTGGAAGAATCTGTAAGACGTTCTAACAATTCTTTGCTCTTTAATCCATTTTCCCCGAAATTCCACGCATACACTCCTTCGCAGACCGATTCCAGTTTTTTCTGTACCAGAGCGACATAACTGTCATTTTGCACATCTTTCAGACCATATCCCCCCGCAATACTGTCTCCCAGTGCTACATACCGTACAATTTTTTCCTCACAGTCACCGGTAGAAAGTTCTTTTCCGGACAAAAGAAAAAGCAGGCAAATACCAGCTGCAATGATCAGACGAATCCATTTCACGAACCTTCCCCCTTTCCTGTAAGTAGTTTAACAGGGGTTAGTATCTCCGCTTACGGATTCTTTTATTCAACATTACTGCTTGCATTTCCTGCTTTTTTTCTGCCAGTTACGGCAGCATATATTTTTGTTTATACACCTCATATCTTGCATTAAACCAGGAATCTTTTCCCTTGTCTAACGTATCCAGATATTCATGGGTGTCAAAAGCCTCTTCTTCGCTTTGGATCACGCACACGCCGATGTTTGAGCAATGATCTGCCACACGCTCAAAATTGGTTGCCAGATCATTTAACACAAGTCCGGCATCCATCGTACATTTTCCTTTTTCCAGACGTTTGATATGACGTTTTTTTACTTTTTTTGTCAATCGATCCACAACTTCTTCCATCGGTTCGATTTCTCGTGCCTGCTCAGAATCCTCTTCCAGGAACACCGTTACTGACAAATTTAATATATCCTGAATGATCTTTTCAAATACCTTCAATTCTTCTTTTGCTTTATCCGAGAAAACAATTTCTTTTTCTTTTATCTTTCTCGCAGACTCTTCGATGTTCATCGCATGATCGGAAATTCTTTCAAAATCACTGATGGAGTGCAGGATCATGGATAACGTTTCTGCATCCTGCTGCGATAAATTTTTCGAGCTTAATTTCACGAGATAACTTCCCAGTTCATCTTCATAATGATCGACTTCCTCTTCCTTCTGATACACTTTTCTAGCAGTCTTTTCATCGTATTCATCCAGAAGGCTCATCGCATCAAGGAAACCCTGTTTGGCAGTTTCTGCCATTGTCATTGCCACTTTTTTACAACGTTCCATGGCAAATGCCGGCTGTTCCAAAAAACGTTCATCAAGAAGTGTTCCCATTTCTTTCTGCTGTTTTTCTTCTTCCGTCTCCTGGATACTGAGATATGCCAGTTTTTCAAGACCTCGTGAAAATGGAAGCAGTAACAGCGTTGCTACCACGTTAAACACACTGTGGATGACGGCAATTCCCATCGGACCAGCCGTATCTTCTACAAATCCAAACGGCACAATGGCATGAATACTGTAAAAACCTACCATAAACACTACGGTTCCGATCACATTAAAATACAAATGCACCAGTGCTGCACGCCGCGCACTCCGGTTTGCTCCTACACTTGACAAAAGGGCTGTCACACAGGTTCCGATGTTCTGTCCCATAATGATCGGGAAAGCAGTTCCATAGGTGATCGCACCGGTTGCACATAGTGCCTGCAGAATACCGACAGACGCCGAAGAACTCTGGATCACGGCAGTCAGCACAAGTCCCGCAAGCATTCCCAGGATCGGGTTGCTGAACATGGTAAGAATGCCTGTAAATTCCGGCACATCCGCAAGAGGTGCCACGGCACCGCTCATCGTTTCCATACCAAACATCAAAATGGCGAACCCCACTAAGATCATACCGATGTCTTTCTTTTTCTGATTATTGATAAACATGATAAAAATGATACCTATAACTGCAAGAACCGGCGAAAAATTCGATGGTTTCAAAAACTGCATCCAGAAATTGTCACTCTCAATCCCGGACAAACTTAAGATCCACGATGTGATCGTCGTACCGATATTGGCACCCATGATAATTCCGATCGCCTGCGACAGCTTCATAATACCGGAATTCACAAAGCCAACGACCATAACCGTCGTTGCCGATGACGACTGAATTACTGCTGTCACAAGTGCACCAAGGCACACGGCACGGATCGGACTGGATGTCAGTTTTTCCAAAATCCTCTCTAATTTTCCTCCTGAAACTTTTGTCAGTCCCTCGCCCATTGTATTCATTCCATACAAAAACAAGGCAAGGCCGCCAAGCATGGATAATACTCCAAAAATGTCCATGGGGTTCTCCTTTCAAATCACGTATTTTACATATTTTTCACACTTCTTCATGATAGTATACCATTGTAAAATGCAAATATACCTTATGTAAAATCTATGTAAAATCTTATTCTCCCATGATTTGATAAAGTTCCTTCATGAAAGAAAGGGAACCAAAACAGACAACGACTGTGTCCTTTTCTTCCATTTTTTGTAATTTTTTCACTTCTTCCACTGCTTCTGCAAGGGAAGTACAGGACTGGCTCTGCATACCAAAAAAGGCAAGTTCTTCTGCCAGACTTTCCGCGGAAAGTCCCCTCGGTCCGGGTGCCTGAATGGTAAATATCTTCTGAAACAGGCTGTCTTCCGCTAGTTTCCGGCACATCTTACGATGATCCTTATCCGCAAATACCCCCATGATTCCGATCCGTTTTTTGTCCGGATACATCTGTCGGAGCGATGCCAGCAGACTTTCCATCCCCTGCGGATTGTGTGCCCCGTCTGCGATCCATACCGGGCTTTTTTTCACGTAATCAAACCGTCCAAGCCACCTTGCTTCTGCCATTCCTTTCTGAATGATTTCCGGTGGCAGTGGTTCCAACACCTGCAAGGCAAGAAGTGCAAGGCACGCATTTTCGACCTGATACTGCCCGCACATCCGAATGGTATACGTTTCTCCCCGGTAGCAGAACTTCGTTTCTCCCGCCTCACAAGAAAGACCGCTGATCTCTTTTCGATTCAGAACATAAAGAGGGGCTTTTTTCTCCTCACAGCGGTTTTGAATGACCTGCAATGCTTCCGACGATTCCTGTACGGTCACAACCGGCGCTGCATTCGTAATAATTCCGGCCTTCTGCACCGCGATCTCTTCGATCGTATCTCCCAGAAATTTTTGATGATCCATCGCAATGGTCGTAACGACATTCATTTTTACATTTTTTACCACATTGGTAGCATCCAATGCCCCTCCCATACCGGTTTCCAATACGACAAGGTCGCATTTCCACTCCGAAAAGGCCAAAAAAGCGAGCGCCGTTTCAATCTCAAAATCGGTCGGAACCGGCTGTCCTTTCTCTTTCATCTCACGAATGGCTTCTCCGATCCGCACATACCCGGCTTCGTATTCCTCTTCCGTGATATAGTGAGTTTTCTCACCCTGATTCCATTGTATTGTTTCGTTTTTCGAAAAAAGAGCGGGTGAAAAATATCGTCCTATTTTTCGTCCGCTCTGTGCCAATACATTTGTTATAAATGTTCCCGTGGAGCCCTTTCCGTTCGTCCCTGCCAGATGGATAAAAGAACACGCATCTTGAGGATTCCCTATCTTAGAAAGCAGGAGGGAAATGGTCTCCAAGCCGGGTTGTATGGCGGCACCGGTCTGTACCGCCTGAATATATTGTCTCGTTTCCTTATAATTCATAACAACCTCGATCAGAAAAGGAATTAAGAAAGCAAGGTACGATCGTTTGCAAAATCTTCTCCGCTCACCTGTGCAAATTGATGAAGAAGATCATCGACGGTCAGCTTTTTCTTTTCTTCCCCTTCGATATCTAAAATAACTTTTCCATTATTTAACATAATTAAACGATTTCCGTTTGCAATCGCATCACGCATATTATGTGTGATCATCAATGTCGTCAAATGGTCTTTGTTTACGATGTTATTTGTCGCCTGCAGCACTTTGGCTGCCGTCTTAGGGTCCAATGCTGCGGTATGCTCATCCAACAGCAAAAGACGTGGCTTTTTCAATGCGGCCATCAACAGGGTAACTGCCTGTCTCTGTCCTCCGGAAAGCAGTCCGACTTTCGATGTCAGACGATCCTCCAAGCCAAGATCCAGAACCTTTAACATTTCACGGAACTGATTCCGCTCCTTCTGGGTAATTCCGATACGCAGTCCTCTGCTTTTTCCACGGCGCATGGCAAGTGCCATATTTTCGTCAATTCCCATCGTCGCAGCAGTTCCCATCATCGGATCCTGGAAAACACGGCCAAGATAAGCAGCACGCTTATGTTCCGGTACTTTCGTAACGTCTTTACCATCGATGATGATCTGTCCTTCATCGACAAACCATACTCCGGCAAGCGCATTTAAAAGTGTCGATTTCCCGGCACCATTTCCACCGATCACAGTGACAAAATCGCCTTCTTTGAGTTTTAAAGAGAGTCCGTCAAGTGCAAGCTTTTCATTGACGGTTCCCGGATTAAATGTCTTGTAAATATTATTTACTTCCAACATTTTGAGCCCCTCCTCTCTTTACCGGTTTTACAATATACTTCTTTTTCCAGTATGGCAGTGCAAGGAACAATGCCACGACAAGAGCAGAAAGAAGTTTGAGAAGGTCGGTATCCAGACCAAACCAGATAACCACCTGCAGTACCGCATAGTAAATCACGGCACCCAGTACGACACTGAGCAGTTTCAATGCAAAATTGTGGAACACTTTCTCAAATACCACTTTACCGATGATAACAGCGGCAAGACCGATTACGATCGCACCACGTCCCATATTGATATCTGCAAATCCCTGATACTGGGAACAAAGCGCACTCGCAAGAGCAACCAGTCCATTGGAGATCATCAGACCAAGTACGATATTAAAATTCGTATTGATTCCCTGCGCACGGCTCATATTCGGATTACACCCGGTCGCACGAAGAGAGCATCCAAGTTCCGTTCCGAAGAACCAGTACAGGATTCCGATGATCACAATACAGAAAATGGCAACCACAAAGATGGAATTCTGATAAAATGGTACATTTTTTACATTTCGAAGTGACACAAGCAGATCATAATTCATTACACTGATCGCCTGATTGGCACGTCCCATGATCTTTAAGTTGATTGAGTACAGTGCCAGCTGTGTCAAAATACCGGCGAGGATGGCCGGAATTCCCATAAACGTATGAAAAATTCCGGTTACCAGACCTGCTAACATACCGGCAATAAATGCTGCCAGCAGACTTACCCACACATTATAGCCGTTCAGCATCATCATGATACTGACCGCTCCACCGGTACACATCGAACCGTCTACGGTCAGATCCGCGACGTCCAGGATTTTGTATGTAATATACACTCCGATTGCCATAATTCCCCAGATCAGTCCCTGTGCGACTGCTCCGGGCATGGCACTAAATAACACTGAAATATCCAAAAAACCTTACCTCCATATTCGTCAGCTTATTTGGAAGCTTCGATTTTTTCGTATCCTTCCGGAATGTTAATTCCCAATTCCTTACAAATACTTTCGTTGTACTGTTTTGTTACTTTTGGTGCAAACTTTACTTCCATTGTAGAAACATCTTTTCCATTTACCAAAACATCGTAAGCCATCTCACCGGTTGTATAACCAAGGTCATAATAACTGATGGAAAGAGTTGCTACACCACATCCGCTGCAGATACCCTGCTCGCCGGCAACAACCGGAACTTTTGCAGGAACACATGTATTGCGGATCACTTCGGTATTGGAAGCCGCGGTATTATCGGTAGGTACATAGATCACGTCACTGTTTTTCGCTGCATTGCTTACTACGGATGCAATATCATTGGAATCTACAAAAGAATAGTTGGTACAAGTATATCCATCTTTTTCCAGATATCCTTTGATCGTCTCTACCTGATACAGAGAGTTCGCTTCTGCGGAACAGTAAAGAAGTCCTACTTTTTTCTTATCCGGGAACAATTCTTTGATCATCGCTGCCTGCTGATCGAGTGGGGCAAGATCCGAAGTACCGGATACATTAACACCTGTCGTCCCTTTCCAGTCTTTGATATTCAAAGCCGTACCATAATCGGTTACGGAAGTTCCGAGGATCGGAATATCTGTTGTGCCTGTCGCTGCCGCCTGAAGAGGCGCTGTTGCATTGGCAAGGATCAAATCTACGTTTTCTGAAACAAAGGAGTTTACGATGGTTGCACATGTTGGAGAATCTCCCTGTGCATTCTGCTCATCGAATTTCACTTTGTCACCCAATTTTTCGGTCAACGCATCTTTAAATCCTTTGGTTGCTGCATCCAATGCCTCATGCTGTACCAGCTGGCAAATACCGATGTTATACGTTTTTCCATTGTCCACTGCACCACCGGAAGTTGTTCCTGTCGTGTTGCCACCGCCACAAGCAGTCAAAGACATCGTCATCACTGCAGTAAGTGCTACTGCGATCAATTTTTTCAATTTCATAAGGAGTACCTTCCTTTCTCTTTCTCCGGCACGTCTGTTTATTTTACAATACGTACCTTGATTACACCATCAATTGCCTGCAATTCATTTACCAATTTCTCTGTCGATGGGTTGCAGATATCGAAAATTGTATACGCATAATCGCCGCGGCTCTTATTTACCATGTTTTCGATGTTAATGCCATCGTTTGCAAATAACGTAGTAAACTGTGACAACATGGAATGTACGTTTTTATGTGCTACCGCAATACGGCCTTCTGTCGCACATACTCCGGCATCACATGCAGGATAGTTTACAGAATTCTTAATATTACCGTTTTCAATAAAGTCACGGATTTCTTTTACTGCCATCTTCGCACAGTTATCTTCAGACTCCTGCGTAGAAGCTCCCAAATGAGGAGTTACGATGGTATTTGGAAGATTTACTGTTGTAGGATTTGGGAAATCCACTACGTATTTCTTCACTTTTCCGCTTTCAAGTGCTGCTTTCATATCCGGCTCATTTACCAGAGTATCACGGGAGAAGTTCAAGAATACAACGCCATCTTTCATTTTATCAAAAGCAGCTTTGTCAAACATTCCCTTCGTAGAATCCAAAAGAGGTACATGTACTGTGATAAAATCGCAGACATCATAAATCTCTTCGTATGTCTTTACGATCGTGATATCGCGGGACATATTCAATGCATTGTCTACAGAAAGATATGGATCACATCCATATACTTCCATGCCAAGACGGTTTGCTGCATTGGCAACCAGTACACCGATGGCTCCCAAACCGATGATTCCAAGTTTTTTACCGGCAATCTCGGTTCCTGCAAATGCTTTTTTTGCTTTTTCTGCTGCTTTGGCAATCCCCTCGTCGTCTTTGTTTTCCTTAGTCCACTCAATACCGCCTACGATATCACGGGAAGCAAGAAGCATTGCTGCGACCACAAGTTCTTTTACGCCGTTTGCATTGGCTCCCGGTGTATTAAATACAACGATTCCTTTTTCTGCACATTTGTCCAAAGGAATGTTATTTACACCGGCTCCGGCTCTCGCTACCGCCACCAGATCATCGGACAATTCCATCTCATGCATGGAAGCACTTCGAACCAAAATCGCCTCTGCCTGTGCGGCATCATCTACCATCTCATAATTGTCATCCAATAAATCCAGACCGCATTTTGCAATCGGATTTAAGCAATTTACTTTTACACTCATTACAGATTCTCCTCTTCAAATTTCTTCATGAATTCAACCAATTTTTCTACACCGGCCTTTGGCATAGCGTTGTAGATACTTGCACGCATTCCGCCGACAGTACGATGTCCCTTCAGGTTTTCAAGTCCTGCCTCTTTTGCCTCTTTGACAAATTTAGCATCCAACTCATCACTTCCTGTGACAAACGGTACATTCATCAAAGAACGATCTTCTTTACGAACGGTTCCTTTGAACAATTTACTGGAATCCAGGAAATCATAAAGGATTTTTGCTTTTTCTTCGTTGCGCTGTTTCATCACTTCAAGACCGCCCATTTTCTTGAGCCATTTGAATACTTTACCGCAGATATAAATACCATAAGCAGGAGGTGTATTATAAAGGCTCTGTGCATCTGCGTGAATCTTGTACTGAAGCATCGTAGGTACTTTTTCATCTACGCTCTCAGGAATCAAATCTTCGCGGATGATCACGATAACAACGCCGGCAGGTCCGATATTTTTCTGAACACCGCCATAGATGACACCATATTTTGTCACATCCACAGGTTCTGACAAGAAGCAGGAAGAAACGTCTGCTACCAATGTCTTTCCTTTTGTATTTGGAAGTGTTTTGTATTTTGTTCCGTAAATTGTATTATTTTCACAAATATATACATAATCTGCATCCTCATCGATCGGCAGATCCGAGCAATCCGGTATGTAAGAAAATGTTTTGTCTTCGGAAGAAGCGATCTTATTTGCTTTTCCATATTTGCAAGCCTCTGTATACGCTTTTTTTGCCCACTGTCCGGTTACAATATAGTCCGCAACACCATTCTTCATCAAATTCATAGGAATCATGGCAAACTGCTGGGAAGCACCGCCCTGAAGGAACAATACTTTGTAATTGTCCGGAATATTCATCAAATCTCTAAGATCTGCTTCTGCTGTCTTAATGATCTCATCGTATGCTTTGGAACGATGGCTCATCTCCATTACAGACATCCCTGTTCCTCTGTAATCAAGCATCTCATCTGCTGCTTCTTGTAAAACTTCCTCTGGTAATACAGCTGGTCCAGCTGAAAAATTGTAAACTCTAGCCACGGCTAAAACCTCCTTAAAATATTTATCTAAAATCATAGATTATGATTCTGACTTCTTTAAATCTTCTTCTGTAAAGGCTTTTTCAATCGCCTCTCCAGGTGCCACCATCGGCCACACTTTGTCATCCTGATCCAGAACGCAGCAGATCACTACCGGACCCTTTTCCTGCATTGCCTGTTTCAGTACATCATCTACTTCTTCTCGTTTTGTTACCAAAAATGCCTTTGCACCAAGTGCTTCGGACACTTTTACATAATCCACTTTATCTTGAAGAATCGTACTTGAATAACGTTTACCATAGAACAACGTCTGCCACTGGCGAACCATACCAAGTGCATGATTATCAAACACGACCTGAATGATCGGAATATCATAACGGGAAGCAGTTGCTAACTCGTTCATATTCATACGGAAACATCCGTCTCCGGCGATATTAAATACCGTCTTATCCGGATTTCCGACTTTCGCTCCGATACAAGCACCCAGTCCGTATCCCATCGTTCCCATACCACCGGAACTAAGGAAAGAACGTGGATTTTTATATTGATAGTACTGTGCTGCCCACATCTGATGCTGTCCGACGTCTGTCGTAATGATCGCATCTCCCTGTGTCGCTTCATTGATGCGTTCGATCACATACGGACCGGTAAGCACATCCTCACGATAGGTCATTGGAAGTGCCGCTTTCCTTGCAAGTACTTTATCAATCCATGCCTTATGATACTGGTTTTCTAATTTTTTATTGAGAATTTCAAGTACGGCCTTCAAATCTCCTACGATGGAATAATCTACCTGGATATTTTTATTAATTTCAGCCGCATCGATATCGATATGAACAATCTTTGCATTGGTAGCAAATTTCTTTGCATTTCCTGTAACACGATCAGAGAAACGAACACCAAGCGCAAGTAACAAGTCACATTCTGTCACACTCAGGTTTGCCGTCTTGGTTCCATGCATTCCCAGCATACCGGTATAATATTCATCGGTCCCGTCAAAGGCACCTTTTCCCATCAAGGTATCCGTTACCGGTGCATCTACTTTTTTGACAAATTCCTTTAATTCCGCACTGGCACCTGACAAAATGCATCCGCCACCGACAAAGATCATCGGTTTTTCTGCCTTGCGGATTGCCTGAAGCACATCTTCAATGTCTTTTTCACAGATCGTATCGGTCTGTCTCTGGATCAGATCCGGTGTCTGTGGTGTAAACTCTGTCACAGCGGCAGTTACATCCTTGGTAATATCCACAAGAACCGGTCCCGGTCTGCCGGTCTGTGCGATAGCAAAGGCACGGCGTACCACTTTTGCCAGATCATTGATATCTTTTACAATGAAACTATGCTTTGTGATTGGCATCGTAATACCCGCAATATCCACTTCCTGAAAACTGTCTTTTCCAAGTAATGGAAGTCCGACATTGCATGTGATAGCTACCATCGGAACAGAATCCATATAAGCGGTCGCAATTCCGGTTACCAGATTGGTTGCACCCGGACCACTTGTCGCCATACAGACTCCGACTTTTCCGGTAGAACGCGCATAACCATCGGCTGCATGGGATGCGCCCTGCTCATGGGATGTTAATACATGTCTGATTTTATCCTGATAACGATACAATTCATCGTATACATTCAAAATCGCTCCGCCGGGATATCCAAAAATTGTGTCTACCCCTTGTTCCAATAAACATTCGATTAAAATTTGGGAGCCATTTAATTGCATGAAAATGCACCTCTTTCTCGTTAATATTTTCGTGTTTCACCCTCACTGCGCTGTGAGTTCTTTAAAACTCCTGTTTCAAGATTGCTCCGGTATTCCCGGATGTTACCATATTGGCATAACGTGCCAGATAACCGGTCGTTACCTTTGGTGCTCTCGGTTTCCAGTTTTTCTTTCTCTCGGCAAGAACTTCATCGCTGACATCTAACTGCAATGTATTTTCCGGAATATTGATCTTAATGATGTCGCCCTCTTCTACAAGTGCGATCGGACCACCGACTGCTGCCTCCGGTGATACATGACCGATGGAAGCTCCACGGCTTGCTCCGGAAAAACGTCCATCTGTGATCAATGCCACCGAAGAGCCAAGTCCCATACCTGCGATTGCTGATGTAGGATTGAGCATCTCTCTCATACCGGGGCCGCCTTTTGGTCCCTCATAACGGATCACGACAACATCGCCGGCAACGATCTTTCCACCTTTGATTGCTGCGATCGCATCTTCTTCACAGTCAAATACGCGGGCCGGTCCTTCATGAACCATCATTTCTTCTACAACTGCAGAACGTTTAACAACGGCAGAATCCGGTGCCAGATTTCCCTTCAAGATGGCGATTCCGCCAGTCTGGCTGTATGGATTGTCGATTGGACGGATAACTTCCGGATTGCGGTTGACAACGCCCTCGATATTTTCTCCAACCGTCTTTCCGGTTGCTGTCATCAGATCAGTGTACAGCAAGCCTTTTTTATTCAATTCATTCATAACGGCATAAACACCGCCTGCTTCATTGAGTTCTTCGATATAAGTGTGTCCGGCCGGTGCGAGGTGGCAAAGGTTTGGAGTCTTTGCACTGATCTCGTTCGCCAGATCCAGATTCAGATCCACACCGGCTTCATGTGCGATCGCCGGCAGGTGAAGCATACTGTTTGTCGAACATCCAAGTGCCATATCGACGGTAAGTGCATTCAAAAATGCTTTCTCTGTCATAATGTCTCTTGGACGGATATTTTTATTATAAAGCTCCATTACTTTCATACCTGCATGTTTCGCAAGTTTGATTCGTTCGGAATAAACGGCAGGAATCGTACCATTTCCCTGAAGTCCCATACCAATTGCCTCCGTCAGGCAGTTCATACTGTTTGCGGTATACATACCGGAACAGGAACCACAGGTAGGACAAGCATGGCTTACAAAATCGTCTACTTCTTCTTCCGTCATTTTACCTGCTGCATGTGCACCAACTGCTTCAAACATACTGGAAAGACTGGTTTTCTTTCCCTGTACATGACCGGCAAGCATCGGGCCACCGCTGACAAATACAGTCGGAACATTGACTCTGGCTGCTGCCATCAAAAGTCCCGGTACATTTTTGTCACAGTTTGGCACCATAACGAGTGCATCAAATGCATGAGCAAGTGCCATACATTCGGTAGAATCTGCGATCAGGTCACGGGTAACAAGTGAATATTTCATTCCGACATGTCCCATCGCAATCCCATCACATACAGCAATCGCCGGGAATACGACCGGTGTTCCGCCAGCCATCGCTACACCGAGCTTTACTGCCTCTACAATCTTATCAATATTCATATGACCAGGGACGATTTCATTGTACGAACTGACGATACCAACAAGCGGTTTTTCGAGTTCCTCTTTTGTCATACCCAATGCGTTAAACAAAGAACGCTGAGGTGCTGTCTGCATCCCCTTTTTCACTGAATCACTTTTCATTGATTTAACCTCCATTCATTCCGGTTCAAATTTCATCTATCTATCGTCTTTTTATCGAATCTCATCGCAAATGGCTTTTCCCATTTCCTCTGTTCCCAGACAAGTTTTTCCTTCATCCATGATGTCGATTGTGCGAAGCCCTTTCTTCAATACTGCCTTTACCGCATTTTCGATTGCATCGGATTCTTTTATCAAATTGAAAGAATACTTTAACATCATCGCTGCAGATAAGATCGTCGCGATCGGATTGGCCTTATTCTGTCCGGCGATATCCGGTGCAGAGCCATGACTTGGCTCATAGAGTCCAAGTGTTCCCTCTCCGAGACTTGCAGAAGAAAGCATACCGATCGATCCGGTTACCATGCTTGCCTCATCTGACAAAATGTCACCAAACATATTCTCTGTCAAAATGACGTCAAACTGTTTTGGATCACGTACAAGCTGCATTGCACAGTTATCTACGAGCATGTCAGAAAGTTCTACCTCCGGGTAGTCTGCGCTTACTTCTTTTACGACTTTTCTCCACAAACGGGAAGAATCCAATACATTGGCTTTGTCTACACTACATACTTTTTTATTTCTCTTCATTGCAATATCAAATGCCCATTTGGCGATACGGCGAATCTCCGTTTCATTATATGTAAGTGTATCGGTCGCCTGAAGCTGTCCGTCTACTTCCTTCGTAAAGCGCTCTCCAAAATAAAGACCGCCGGTCAGCTCTCTCGTGACGACAAAATCAAATCCGCCCTCTGTCAATTCACTTTTCAATGGACACGCACCGCTTAATTCATCAAACAGCACCGCCGGGCGAAGGTTGCAAAATAAACCAAGTCCTTTTCGAATCTTCAGCAAACCTGCTTCCGGTCTCTTGTCCGGTGGCAGCTGGTACCAGTTGCTCTGTCCGACATTTCCTCCGACGGCTCCGAGCAGTACGGAATCGCTTTTCTTTGCGCGCTCCAATGTCTCATCGGTCAACGGCTCTCCGTACGCATCGATGGAACATCCGCCCATCAACAGTTCTTCATACTCAAATGTATGGCCGTATACCTCCCCAACTTTATCTAATACCTTCTTTGCTTGTGTTACGATTTCCGGGCCAATACCGTCCCCGGGAATCACTGCGATATGAAAATTCATGGCTTCCTCCTCGTTGATATAGTTCTCCATAATTATTAACTTTTTAAGTATATAGCAAAATGACGTTCACTGTCAAGTCTGCGTAACATTTTTTTCAATTTCCTCTTGAAAACGATATCATCTTATAATAAACTAATAAGTAACAATAACTATGCTAGGAGGACAAGTATATGGAAGCAATAGAAAAGATTGATTTCGAAAAAGTAGGAAAACGTATGAAAAAGCTGCGTAAAGAACAGCGCATCTCTCAGGATCAGGTAGCAAAAGACCTTGGTGCTACGATTTCCTTCGTCAGCAACATTGAAAATAATTATACCAAAATCAATCTTCGTGTACTTCTTTACTACGCCCAGATGTGTCATGTTTCCGTTGACTACTTATTGAGTGCAGGAAATCCACGAATGATCAAAGCCGACAATATTTCTACATTAGATGAAGATATTCTGCGTGTATTGCAGAATTACAATAAAACCGAAAAAGAACGTATCTTGAAAATGTTAAAAATCGGCAAAGATCTGGATCCGGATGCCAACGTCTGAATTTTTTCTTCAGTAACTTCAGTAACTATTCAGGGCCTAATAGGGCTCCCCTCCACATATGAGCATTTTTAGCCTTGACAAAGGCGGGAAAAGAACACGAAGTGTTCGAAATGCGAATGTGTGGCAGGGGAGTCCTGAATAGTTATCTACTCACATCAAATGTACTGCTGCCGCATTGCGGTTTTCCGTCGGCTTATAAACAAGTACATTTCCTTCCGCAAACATTTCCGGCACATCATAAGAATATACGGACGCAATCTGTGTCCCACAGCCTTTCGGCAGTTCTACCCGGATTTCTTCCGGAAGTTCTCCATCAAAACAATGAATGACAACCATCGCCTCTCCGTCCTTTTTCATGCGGATCATCGCCTGATAGCCTTCCGGATGACGGTCGCTGAGAATCTTAGGTCCCCTGCGGTAACTTTTTCCGTCACGGATGATCGGTGCAATTTCCCGGTAAAACGCCATTCCGCGGTCAATGACATCCCACTGCTCCGCACTCAGATCGGTCACATCGCCGGAAAGACACATTCTGCCAAGAAACGTATTGGCAATGGAATACCCGATTCGTTTCAGGGAGTCACTCTTTCGGATTACCGCCCAGATCTGGCTCTGTCTCGGCAGGATCGCACGGTGCAGATTTGCCGCAATAATGGGAATCTCTTCTGTCTCATGCGCATCCGAGAAAGAAGCCATCGAACAAAGGCTCATCATAAGCGGTTCGAGACGGTGTCCGCCGGAGGCACAATTTTCCAAAATAATTCCCGGCACTTCCTCTTTGACTTGTCTGACAAAATTTACCGATTCCTCCTGGTTTTTACGAAGTCCCTCCCCAAGAGATTCGGCTCCGTCACAACCAAGCCCGATCGTGTCATTGTAGTCCATTTTCATATATTCAAATCCATACGTCTGCAGCATCTCAATGACCTTTTTATGAAGATACTTTTTCACCCACGGATCACTCATATCCCAGAATCTGCGGTTGTGCGTCGTAAGCGGATAGCCGTCACGTTTTAAAAGATGATCGGTAAGTTCATAGGCTTTTGCCGCCCGGCCGACATTGTCGATTTCAAACCAGATTCCCGGTTTCATCCCCTTGTCGCGGATTGCTTCCACCGTCTTTTCCAGCCCCTGCGGAAACAAGGTCGGAGATACGTTATAATCTCCCATGCTGATATCCCACGGGATTCCGTCCTCTTTGAACCAGCCGCAGTCAATGACAAAATAGTCAAATCCCTTGCCCTTTATGTTTTCCAAAATCTGACAAATATTTTCATGGGATGGATTTCCCCATGTCGTACAGTATTCATTGAAAATGATCGGCAGCTCCTGTTCGCTTTCCGGTCCGTTATCGACATATTTATTTCCGGCACATACAAGGCGGTGACAGATGTCATCGATCCCACCTTCACACACAGAAAGAATCGCCGTCGGTGTTTCGAAATGCTCCCCAGGTTTTACCGTTTTTTTCCAGTCTCCAAATTCACGGTCTGCCAGTCCTCCGCTCAGATGCAGTCCATCGTCCTGTCGGTAGATCTCCATCTGCCAGGATGCCTCGTGCGCCAGCTGAACGCCCCAGGTTACCCCTGTCGTCTCATCTTCGACCGCCACAAACGGAAAATATTTCATTACCGGCATCGAGCCCCGCTGTCCAAAACGTTCTACGGCAACCGACCAGGTCGACCAGCTTGGCTCGAGCTGCATATCCTCGATGTGCTCCGTTACAAGCCGTCCCTCATGGCTCCATTTGCTGAGAAGCCGGTGTACCAATAAACTGCCGGCTCCGTCTCCCGGAAGAAACGGCGACAGATTTTCCATCTCAAAACTGGAAAGCATCTCTAACGTAACCGCTTCGCTGCTTTCATTGGCAAAGCAATTTTTCATTTCAAAACTTTCGTCACCAGGATAATAGATGATCACATTTTCTACCGTGTATCCCCTGTCATCTTTAAAAAAGGTATGTATTTCCGTATGCCCATCCACCTCTTCTACCTTCTGTGACCGATAGATCATAAGGTCCGTGGATCCGGAATTGTGCATCGTCTGTCCATTCCCGTACGATCCCGGATAAATGTCTCCGACGATTTTTAACTGAATCATGTTATTGACGCGGTAATATTTTTCCTCCACCCGGCTCTTTTCCGCAAGATCTGCCGGCATAATATAAAATCCCACTTTTCCGGTATCCTCTGACTGTTCAAACACAGCGGCCATATCACCAAGTTTTATATTGGAAATATTTTTTTTCTTCATTGTCTCTGCCATCGTTCTAACTCCTTCTATTCTCAATGATGCCTTTACCTTATCATATTTTTTTCCAACCGCCCATGGAATAATGTTAATTTTCCATGGTGAAATGTGGTCTAACATCTTCTTCGTATCTTATGGATCACACGCGAAATCTGCGGACGACATGGACGAAGCCACAACCATATGCGGGAATACAAAAGATAAATAACATTTGACGTGGAAATCTCGTGCCCGTTTCGCAGGATACCTGTCATTTTCCCCTTAATCTGCGAGGATTCAAGGGGACCTTCGATTTCTTTCTGATTGTCGCCCACCAAAAAAAACGCATCTCCTTTCCTCTTCCAGATACGGTGAAGAACAAGTATATTTTCATCCCTTCTGCGGTATAATACCACATCGCCCCGACGCAGCGATTCCGGCGAAACCCGTTCCACAAAAACCTCATCCCGTCCCGGAACGATCAGCGGATACATGCTGTATCCCCGTGGCTTGATACGAAGCCGTTTTCCCTGCTCCAATAACTTCTCAATATCCATTCGATCCTCCTGCAATTTTCTTTGCAACAATTATAGCATTTTCACGCGAAAAATGCTATAATATTTTCTATCTGATGCCTGCGGGCAATTGTAGCGAAAGGAGATTCCGATGAAACGAACGGACGGTTTTCTTTTAAAATATATTGAAGGGGTTCCTTATCTGCTCCCTTACGGTCAGCGGATTGTCGAACACCGGCGAAATCTGCGTCTCAATGAAACCAGTGCCTATCTCTGGGAAATTCTGCCGGAATGTGCTTCTCCCCATGAGCTTCATGAAAAAATGACAACTCACTGGGAGGCCGAAACACCGGAAGAACACGACCGGTTGTGGCAGGATCTGCAGGGGATCCTTGCACAATTTCAGGCATTTGGACTCATTGAGCCTTTCCGGGAAGAATCAGGGCTCCTAAATTCTGTAAGTTATTATAACATTGCGGACATTCGGATTCGGATTCAGGGCGCACCGGATTCCCTGTCAGCTTTTTTTGCACCGTATGCAGCTGCGGATAGCACCTCGCCAGAACTTGATATACGGATTCACCCGTCTGCTCCTCTTTCGACGGCACCTCTTGGAGGTGAGCTGCTGGTATGCGATCCGGAACTCCAGATCGTACAGCAAACGGATGGCAATGTGATCCACTTTCCTTCCCTGGTACACATTTTCGAAGTGCGGACAAACCGGGAAGACACTTTGGCAGACATTTTCTGTCTCCCGCCGTGTGAGGATGCGCTGACGGAAGAATTGATCCCGGTGATCCGCCTTTTATTTAACCGGTATGCCCAAACAAAGGGAATGCTTTTTCTGCATTCTGCCTCCCTTTTATATGAGGGAAAGGCTTGGTTGTTTTCCGGTTCTTCCGGCACCGGGAAGTCCACGCACACAAACTTGTGGCATACCCTTTGGGGTACTCCTGTTCTAAATGGAGATTTGAATCTTCTTGCCATCAAAGACGGAAAACCTATGATCTACGGCACTCCATGGTGCGGCACTTCCGGAATCAGCGACAGTACCAGTTATCCTTTGGGCGGTGTCGTACTATTAAAACAGGCTTCCGGAGAACGGTTCGAAGTGCTGTCTCCGGATGAACAGATCATCGGATTGTTACAGCGTATCATCTCTTCGAGTGACACCTGTTTTTCCCTATGTAAAAATTTAGAAGTCATCGGAGAGATTACAAAACAGATACCGGTATTCCGCCTGCACTGCACCAAAGAGCCACAGGCTGCTATTTATATGAAAGAACAAATTGATGCTTTACGATAGAAAGGGGTAACATCTTGGCATTTGAAAAAATAAAACATGTTTCCAAACGGATCCGCGAAGGTGCACTGAAAACCATGCTCCATCAGACCCGCTGGATCTACGGTTATGCCAGACAATACTGGCTTGTCATCCTTTTTTATACTTTGATCGGACTTTTAGGAACTGTCGTTTCGCTGGGTTCCAGTCTTGTCTCCAAAGATCTCGTTGACATTATCACCGGCCACCAGACCGGTGCCCTTTTATCCACCTTTGCTGCCATGATCGGGCTCGCCATTGGTTCCACCGTGATGACGCAGCTTTCAAATTATGCCTCAAACTGGATCAGTTTAAAGGTAGACAATGAGATCAAAGCAGATATTTTTTCCAAAATGCTTGTGACCGACTGGGAATCCATCGCTTCCTATCACACCGGCGACCTTTTAACCCGCTGGGATGACGATGCATCCAATATTTCCAACGGCATTTTAAACTGGATCCCCAACCTGATCATCAATCTTTTCCGCTTTATTAGTGCCTTTATCATCGTTATTTACTACGATGCCAGTTTTGCCATCTTTTCCTTTCTTGGCGTCCCGGTCACCTTATTGATGTCAAAGACACTAATGAAACGTATGTTAAATAATAACCGACGCAGTGCTGCGATGGATGCAAAAATATCCGGCTTTAACCAGGAATGTTTTTCCAACATTCAGACAATCAAAGCCTTTAATCTGATTCCTTTATATGTAGATTATTTAAAACAGTTACAAAAGGACTATGTAAAAATGCGAATGGATTTTCAACGTATGTCAATGGTAACTTCCTTTTTGATGGCAACAATGGGACTTCTCGTCTCATACAGTTCATATGGCTGGGGAATTTACCGTGTTTGGGATGGTGTCATCAGTTATGGAACAATGACAATGTTTTTATCTTTGTCCAGTACACTTACCGGTACACTCAATTCCCTGATCTCCCTTGTACCAAATGCAATCAATCTGACCACATCTGCCGGTCGTATTATGGATATTTTAGATATGCCACGGGAAGATTTCAGCCACGATAAAGAGGTTCAGGCGTTTAAAAAGGAATCTGAGACTGCCGGCATCCACATTTCTATTGACCGACTTGATTACACGTACCACAATGGTACTGAGGTTTTCTGTGATGCCTCATTACAGGCGGCCCCACACGAAATTGTAGCCTTAGTCGGGCCTTCCGGCGAGGGAAAGACGACGATGCTTCGTTTGATCCTTGCACTTTTGACTCCCGGAAACGGAACGATCACATTATGGAGTGAGCTTGACACTTCCCGAAAAACACTTTCCTTAAGCCCCTCCTGCCGTCAGTTATTTTCCTATGTTCCCCAGGGCAATACCATGTTTTCCGGAACAATTGCTGAAAACATGCGCCATGTCAAACCGGATGCCACCGACGAAGAGATTAAAGAAGCCCTGAGTATTGCCTGTGCCTGGGATTTCGTCAATGCAATGAAGGACGGAATTCACTCTGTCCTTATGGAACGAGGCGGTGGGTTGTCCGAAGGGCAGGCACAGCGTCTTTCCATCGCCCGTGCCTTACTGCGCCGCTCTCCCATCTTACTGCTGGACGAAGCCACCTCAGCTCTCGATGTAGCAACCGAGCGAAAAATCTTAAAACGCATCCGAGAAGATACTACGCCTCGCACCTGCATCGTCACAACGCATCGTCCTACCGTATTATCTATGTGCGACCATGTCTATGAAATTCGCAACAAAACTTGTGTCATTTTGAAAGATTCAGAGATTGAACAGCGAATTAAAGATTTTTAAAAGGACCCTCTTTTTGAGGGTCCTTTATATAAATGCATACAAAATTTATCAATCCGTAAGTGCTACACTAGTAACTTGCAATCCCTGGTCTGCTTCTACGATCAAATCCCCCAACCCGATATTATCTGTCGGATTTTGATGATACGCATAAGAAATCACCAAAGTGGTGCCTGTATTTGCTCCCTGAATCACTCCATTCGAACTTTTATACACTACCGGCATATTGAACGAAATTGTCATCGTCTGTGCATCTCTGGTATGATTTGATTTATGGATTCCATTTACCTGTATCCGATAATCACCACGTCCGTTCTGCGGTTTTTGATGTATATTCACAGTAATTGAATAGCATCCACTTGCTGCATAAACCCCTTCACTGTCTTCATCATTTACAAAAATTGTAGGTTTACTATATTTTTTCATGTTATCATCTCCTTACCATACAGTCTTACTATTTATATCGTCATTATATTACAACACTGAACCTACGTCAACAAAAATTATAACGAAATTATTATAAATTTTTCGAAAACGTTTGCGTTTGATTTATCTTTCAAATAAATGTAATTTATTGCTGATCTTACCCCTTTTTTTTGCATTTTGGATTACCTTTTTTATCGTTGTTCTTCTTACTACTCGATTATTTCTGGCAAACCGCCAACCGGTCCGGATCCATAGTGCCGGCCAAAGAACGGGATATCTTCCTGTTTCAGGAAAATTAAGATGCATTTGATGATGAAATTCCCGGAAAAGATCTCTCCATCCATTTCCTCGGAGTGCTACCATTTGTTCGGATTCCATCGTTCCAAATTCCAATGACTGCAGAATCTCTTCCATAAATCCCCACATATCCTCCCCAGACACCATATTTACGATCAGGGGTTCTGCTGCCTCTTCTTCCAATCCCAGATACTGCACGCAGACCGAAGTAACCATATCGGAAAAGCCGGTAAGACCGCTCCGGGCTGTCAGCTTCTTATACTGTGCCAGCTCTTTTTCCGTCACGCCGTGTCTCCAAAATACAACCCAGTCGCAGAGCAGTTTCAGACCAAACCCTGCCCTCAGAAAATGCTGAAGCATATGAAGAAGAAGATAATACGCATGAATGCCATCCGGCAGCACCGGGAATTCTATCCCCATCAACTTCTTTTTTCCTGCCTGCACAGCAACTTCTTTTTGAAGTTCTTCCATAAGCCTGTTTGTCTCCTTGTCATCAAACGGTTCTGCCAGCAAAGTATGCAATTCCACCTCGACATGTTTCTCGGTCACATACACTTCGTGATGATTAACCGAATGTGCCGGATTTTTCACAAAGCCAAGGTTTTCCATCCTTTCGCCCGCTTTCGGAAACTGTGCCGGATTCGGCAAAAAAAGATCGACATCTCCGCTTTTCCGAAGTTCCGGAACCGGATAAAATTCTGCCGTTGAGGCTCCTTTCAAAAGAACCACACTCACTCCTGCTTCCTGCAGTGTGCGAATAATCCGATGTTCCAGATAAAGCAGATGATAATTCTGCCGCACCGTCTTCCTCGCTTCTTCCCGGATGCATATTTTCACATTTTCCGGGATTTTCCCACATTCTTCCGGTTCGTCCAAAAGCGGATCCAGTAAAGAAAGGACGGCATGCTGTTTTGCCAGTTTCAAAATGCTGTTCCAATCCTGCTCTCCGTCTGCTTCGATCGGATTCTTTGCTCCGAGAACTTTTGCCAATTTGGCAAACAGCCATTGATTTTCTTTGTTCACTACATCTTCCTCCGTTTTTTTACTACCGACATGATCTTTTCCCATAGGAAACGAAATTCCTTTGTACGCACATAACATACCAGAAAGATCACATTGGGAACTGCCACACAGATGCACATTCTCTTAACAAATACCGCTGCCATGCTTCCTTCCATCTGCCGGCATAAAACATGGGTCAATACTCCCGCGGCAAGCACGATTCCGGTATAGAGTGCGTATTTTGCAAAATAATGAACCACCGGAACTTTCAGGGAATGCCGGTACAAAACCAGCGGCTCCACCCAAAAAGAGGTAAGGAGGGTACTGAAAAGTGTTCCTAAAAATACGCCAAACGCCCCACACTCCTTAGCGAGTACTATTGAAAAAACAATATTCAGCAAAGCGTTGGCGATGGATTTGTAACGGTCAAACCAAAAGAGTCCAAGCGAATCCCGAAACACCAATGCTGCCTGGCGCATTCCCAGAATAAAAAAGTTCAGACACAAAACAAACACAACATTTTCCGGGAATACATATTCTGCCCCAAAACTAAACTCTACAAACAGATTGATTAATTCATACAGACAGATTGCTGCAAAACCATACATCCATTGTCCGACAAAAAAGGAACTGGCAAAGACTTTACGGATCCGTTCTTTTCCCTGCGTGACACCAAGATTTCCGACACTTGCCGTAAGTCCCTGAAACATTCGAGTCATGATCGAATGCACCGATGCAATGATCAGATAATAATTGGAATAGCACCCTACACTGATCAGTCCTACCATCGCTGACAGGATAAGATTATCCGTATTATTTACCAGCACATCCCCGACTTTATGCATGAGCATCGCCCGGATATTCTGGTAAATACCACTTCGCTCCTCTTTCGGAATCGGCTTTATGTCTTTATCTTTTAAAAACAGATACAAACGGTCCGCTTTGTAAGAAATCCATATATTGTTGCCAATTGTTGCCAGTAACATCATGCACAAAAACAGGTAGAAATTTTGGGTTGTCAACAGAACCGTGATCTGCAATGCATCCTGTACGAGAATAGAAACCGTCATACTGATCTCTCCCAGATAACTGAGCTGGTGGGCGTCCAGCATGGATTTCTTATAAATAAGCAAATACGAAAATACAGAATTTGCCAGGTAAAGGAGATAGATCGCGATCAAATGATCGACCGATTCATATCCCTTCACAAGAAAATCCATAAACGGAATGACAGCAAGTCCGGCTGCCAGCACAAAGCCCCCCATAATATGGTAAATTTTGCGGTACAGCTGCATCAGGGATTTTTGTTTTTCTACGTCACCCTTCGCAACCGGTTCATATAAGGCATAAGTGATTGCCGTTCCCACGCCAAATTCCGAGAGAGAAAATACATTTAAAATATCCCAGAACAAACCATTGATCCCCACATAGGTCTGGCTGAGGCAGTGCGTGAACACCACTCTTGTGATAAATCCGGTCAAAAGCGCGATCATCTTTGCAATTATCGCTGTCGTCGTATTTTGAACCGAATGCTCTGTTCTGCTCTTTTCCTCCATTTTTTAAAATCCCTCATTTCTTTCTCGTAATTTCCTTCCATATATGATAAGATACCTTTGAAAGGAGTTTATTATGTCAAAAAAATCTTACATCATATATATTATCCTGCTTATACTCGTGGTTTTTGGCATCGGCATTATGGTCTATGCCCGCTTTCGCACGCCTTCCTTTGAGGCAGCAGAGCAGTCAGAGTCCACGGATGCCGTCAGCAATCCCTACTGTGGATTTTATCACCTGTATGGCTACCAATTGTCCGAAGAAGGGGATAAACCTGCCAAAAAATGGGCATCCTCTGTACTTGCAAACGACGATAACCGCATCGTCCTGCTACAGATCAATCTAGTCAATTACAAAGACAAAGCAATCAGTGATTCTGCTCTTGCGCAGCTTGACAGCATTATAACATCTTTTGCCGCAGCAAACAAGCAGATCATTCTACGCTTCTTATACGACTGGAACGGAAACGCACTTCAAAGTGAACCGTCTTCCATTGAACAGGTTTCCAGCCACATGGATGACGTTGCCCCTGTCGTAAATGCACACAAAGACGCTGTCTTTCTGCTTCAAGGCATTTTTACCGGGAACTGCGGAGAAATGAATCAGACACATTATGGTTCCAATGATGATATCCGTAGTCTGATAAAAGAACTTTCTTCCGTCATTTCTCCGGAAATCTATCTTTCCGTCCGCACCCCGGCACAGCTTCGCACGATTTTGGGAACGTCCTCACCTTTTGCTAATGCCTCTCCATATGACGGAAGTCTCTATGCCAGACTTGGTCTTTTCAATGACGGCATGTTTGGCAATGAATTTGACTGCGGTACCTACGACGACACGCCTCTTGCAGATACTTCCGACATTACGCAGAAAGGAACCCGCAAAGAAGAAATTGCCTTCCAGAGTAATCTCTGTTCCTATGTGCCAAATGGAGGCGAGGCCGTTTTAGCAAATCCGTATAACGACCTTGCAAAGGCCATTCCGGATCTTTATGACATGCGCGTTTCCTACCTCAGCTGCGACCACGAGGCCTCCGTGCTGAACAAATGGAAAAATACAGCATATTCCGGCGAAGATACCGTATTTTCCGGAGTAAGCGGTTACGATTATATCCGCGCCCATCTCGGATACCGCTATGTACTAACCGGTACACAGGTATCTTTTTCCGGTTTATTTTCCTCCCATATTCAGTTTGAAATAACCATAGAAAACCGAGGATTTTCTCCCTGCTATCGTCCTTTTGCTGTCCAGCTGGTCCTGCAGGATAAAAACGGAAATTCTTTCCAATATCCAGTCTCCTTTGATACACGGACAATTGACAGCCGGCAGTCAAAAACATGCTCCACTTTCCTTAAGCGATCGGAACTTTCCAAAGGAACCTACTCACTTTCTTTAAAAATAAGTGACATTGCGACAAAAAACAAGATTTCTTTTGCCAATGCTTCTGTTAATGAAGATGGCAGCGTGCCACTCGGTACCTTGATCATTCCTTAATGCAATACAGACAGGGAAATCCCTTCTTCTGCCCCTTCGTTAGCAAACAGAACCGGATTTCCTTTTTCATCGTGCATCGTCAGTTTCCAATTTCCGGAGAAAAGATCTTCCTCGCAAACCATCTTGCATTTCTGTATCTTTCCCGGCTCCAAATATGCTAACGGCTGTCTGACGACACATTGCCATTTCTTATTGGATAACTTTTCCAAGTTCATGTAAATTTCTTTATAAGAAACCGCAAATCCGGTATTTTCGATTTCCAGGGTAACGATACTGCGGTGAAATCTTTTCCGCAGACTTCCCTTTCGAAGGACAAAGCAATACCCCAGATGTGCTTCCACGTAATCATAGAGGGAGTGCCCTTTCCAGACACCATCTTTCCCACAGTCCATCGTTTTCCATCGTTCCAATTCTTTTTTATCATGATCCCGGTTCAGATACGTAATCCCTTCTGTCCGCAGGCGCAAAACAATGTTGTCTGCCGTCTGAGAGGTGCCGCCGATCACTTCACCGCCAATCGGAGCATATTTTGCACATTGAGCGATAAATGCCTGCTCTTTTTCCGGCGGCCACGCCTCCTCCCAGGCATATTCCCGTTCTTCTCCCGGAGCCGCAAAGGTACCGAGATCCGTCTCTGAACCAAACATACCATCGTTATACAAACCGATCTTTTCTGAAAAGACTTCCTTCTCATCGGTGCAAAGCATACGCCAATGCACCGGTTTGCGTACACTGCGGAAAATATTCGGAGACAAATTTTCTTTTATCTCTTTTCCCAATTTTTGTATGTTTTCTTTTGTGAGATACCGGGAGGAATGCATCTCTCCCCAACTCCCCAAAAAGATTCCCTGCAAAACAAAAATATGATCTGCAAACTCATTTAGCACCGGAAAAATCTGTCTCATATGGCGTTCAACCACAGAAAGAGACGAAGGATCCTTCTCCCTTCCTTTCCCCTCAAAATCATAGGAAAATCGAAGAATCAGATCCAGCTTCTTTTGTACAAAAAAGGAAAAGACATCACAAAGCCTCTGCAAGTCCTGCTCTTCTATGTCTTCTCCCGGAATCAATATTTCCAGCAAAACCAGCGTGTCTCCGGCGGCCAGACTGGTCTCTGCCACTGCCGGATCCCACTTTTCCCCCAGTATAACAGGGAAAATACGGTACCAGCCGCGACGGGCATTGGAAACTGCCACCGTACTCTCTGCCGGCAGTTTGGTTGTTTTACTCGTCATCCGACACCTCTTCATCAATCTTAAACAGTTTTATGCCAATCCATACGGCGATGATGGAAAACATCATTCGGAACATATACATAACCGGTTTCAATCCGGAGTGCATACTCTTTCCTTCCACACGTGGATGCATGACCGCCGGCACCTCGACAAGACGATAGCCAAGCAAAAGCATCTGCATGATAATATTGGCATCCGGGTACTTATCATCAAAATGGTTATACGTCGAATAGAAAATCACAACACGGCGGCTGAGTCCCTGCAGTCCGGTCGTTGGATCCGCGATTTTACGTCCTGTGCCAAGATAGATCAGTCCGCGGAACACCCCCCAGGCAATCTTTTTCAAAAACGATACCGGAAACTCAGAACTTCCTTCCATAAAACGGGAACCAAGAACGATATCCGGATATTTTCCATTTTCGTCCTTTGTCTTTAATTTCTCATAGATGACAGGTATATTGCACACATCATGCTGGCCATCTGCGTCCATCTGAATAACATATTCATAGCCACGGCGGATCGCATACTTATAGCCAAGCTGGAGTGCACTTCCGTAGCCCAGATTAAATACATGTGTCACGATTGCGTGATTGCGTGCCTTTACGATCCAGTTCGTATCGTCAGAAGACGCATCATTCATGATAAGGACATCTGCAATCTCAGCAATCTCCGGACTTTCAAGTTTTTCCAACAATTTTGTAATATTATTTGCCTCATTATACGCAGGAATGATAATCAATAATTCTTTCTTTGCCTTTTTCTCACCTGTCATCTTCATTCCCTCTCATTTTCCATTAAATTTAGTAATTCTGTCAACTGTGACTTTTCGGATAATTCTTTCTTCTGTGCCATCTCTCCGTAAGCTGTACAAGCTTCTTTATCATCCAGCAATTCACACAGCGCGTCGCAGATTCCTTCGGCACTGAGCGGACACATTTTTCCATCCACACCATCCTCGATCTGTTCCCGATTTCCCGGGCAGTCCGAAGCAAGGATCGTACAACCAAGCGTCTGTGCCTCCTGAATCGCAATACTCTTTCCCTCAAACCGGGTTGCATGCACATAAATGTCGCACTGCTTATAATAAGGATACGGATTTTCTTTGGCTCCTAACAGCAGAAAATCCTGTTCCAATCCATACTCTTTAATCTTTTTTTCAAGTGCCTTCCGCTCTTCACCTTCCCCAAGAATATACCAGCGGGCATTGCGTCCCCGCTCCTTCAAAAGCTTCATCGCATCGACAGCGACCTCATATGCCTTTTGCGCCGTCAGCCGCCCTACTGTCAAAAGCCGCACACCGGCAAAATCATCGTCAAATCCGCCGGGCTTTTCTGCTCCTTTACGAATCTTGTCCGTATCGATCATATTGTGAAATACTTTCGTCTTTTTCTCATACTGCGGATATACCGCGAGAAAATGTTCTTTCACTTCATCGGATACCGGACAGATGCGGTCAAACAAATCATAACAACCGCCGTCAAGCTGCGGCGTGTAACCTGCTTTCTCATAATCAATATGTACAAAGCCTGCTTTTACATCCGCTGACACATAATCTGCTACATAGTAAGTGGAACCGCCCTCCAGATAAGCGACTGCCATATCATAATGCGTGTCAAACCGAGGAGCCGCCTCTGCCATCACCCGCCATAACAGTTTATCCGGCAAAATCCGTTTACTGCGGATCATCGGCACCAACCCGCGAAATATATATGGTATTTTTTTCCAAATCGTTCCCCTGTGAAACAATTGGGAGAAAATATAACGGTTTAATTCTTTCTTTCCTTCTTTACTCAGTACGGAACTGTCTGAAAAATGCTCATTTAATACGGTTACCGATTTGGGAAGCCGGTGAATCATTTCTCCCTGATTTAGCAGAACAAATACCGATATTTTATATTTTTCCGGGTCCATATTCCGGATCATCTCAATCATTGCTGTCTCGGCACCGGCGCAGCCAAGCGTATTGATCACAAATAATACCTGTTTCATTTTGACTCCTTTTTAACAGCGTCCTGTACTTCCTGAATTTTTTTCAAAAGCATCTCATTTTCCTGATTTAACAGCGACACCTGCATCGCAAGCTCTTGATTTTTTCTACTCAGTACAGAAAGCTGTGTACTCAGATAAAACAGACACCAAAGTGCACAGATTCCGATCACGACGATCACAGCCATTCCCCGTGTGCTGACATACTGGTTCCAAAGGGTCGGACGGATGCAGATTCCGGAAATAATCAGCCCAAGTGCGATCACTCCCCACAAAAGACAAAACTGCTCTTTTAATTTTCGCCTTGCCAGCGACAATATCGTCTTTATCACCAAAAAACAACCGAGAAAAATTAATAAAATTCGTAACATATCTCCTGTTTGCATTTTCTTCTTCCTTTCCTGTGTCAATCCTTATACCGGTCAAATACTTTTGATTCCGGCGGAACTCCTCTTTTATGTCGCAGCAGGCTGCCCCTGCAGAATACGTGCTCATCAAGATTTTTTTCAAGCCAGCGGAGTCTCGCATATGCGACGCAGAAGCCGACAAACGAACCGATAAACACTCCAATCCCATACCAGATCTCCGGCAGCCAGGTTGCTACCACCGATGACAGCCAGGTGACAAAGCAGAACAAAAATGCGGTCATCAGCGCTCCCGTCAGATCATTAAAATAGTACAGAAAAATAATTGCAGCATACATAATAAATAATACAAAATATCCGGCTGCCAGGCAAGGGTAAATTTTCAAAACCAGTCCATCAAATCCAAATCTTGGCAACAATATAATACAAATAAAAAATAAAATGACGGAAATGATAAACTGGATTCGCACCAGATTCATCAATTCTTCGGATAATTGGCGGAACATTCTCTTCTTCGCCAGTTCGATATCCATCTTTCTTCCTCCGATCACCGCCTCCGAATAGGCTTTGTAGCGCGCGTGAAAATGCATCTCCACACGCGAAATAAAGATTACACTGGAAGAAAGATTGGTAAACATCGCAAGGCATGTCGCCAAATCATACGATGTCACACAGACAAACGTATCTGCCACAACCATCCGAAGATCGGTCGTCCAAAATACAAAGTTGTGAATATACAATCCCAGCGTATACAAAAAATTGGTCATAACTAACTTCCAGTAAATTCGAAAATAACTGAGTACTCGCTTGTATTCACCGCTGTTTTTCTTAAAATAGTTCCGAATCACAGCAAATTCAAGACTGGCGATCAGGAAAAATCCGATGTCCAGTGCCACCAGCATGGAATACGTTTTATCACACCCAAAAACAATTGCAAAAATCACTGCCAAAGCTACCGACACCGCCATACCAAGCAGGAAGAAAAAGGAAATCTTTTTGTAGTCTTTACATATCGAAAGGTAGAGCATCTGATAAAAAACAAGCACAAGTGCTACATACCCGCAATACCCGGCAAATACAAACCATGCCGGCACCTCTCCGGTCAGATATTCCCGCACGCAGAAAACGATACCAACTACACAGCTGACACCAAGATTTAACATTATTCCGACATAAAAACACGGAAGCACATCTTCGTATTTTTCCTCATATATTATATCGGACATATAGCGCGATAATACAGAGTTAAACGGTGCTGCACTGAGCAGGGAAAAGATGAAAATATAAAGCACCGTACAGGCAAATAATTCGCGCTGTGCATATCCCACTTTTGAGACGTCAAGCAGCACCTGCATCGCCATAATCGCAGCGATAACAAGAATCATTGGAGCGATCGTGATCATGGTGCTGTAACCCATACCTATAATATTGGTTGTCAATGTATTTTTATTGTAGATCTTATTTAATTTTACACCGATACCTGCCATCATCTTCCTCCATTCTGCTCATTCTCACGGCTTCTTGATGTGAAAGGGTTCTTCGTTCCATTTTTCATTTCTTTTTTTTGCAAATTCCTGATAGATTCCACGATAAACCTGCTTCATATCCTGCACCTTATATCCTGCCATCACACGTTCATATCCGGCTTCTCCCATGCCTTTCCGCATTTTGTCATTTTCTGCCAGTTCTACCATTGCCTCGGAAATTTCTTCCAGATTCATAATGTGTGTAAGGATTCCCGCCGGCTTTTCGCCTTCTTTGTCTCCATAGATCAGTTCACGACAATTTCCGACATCCGTTGCAATAACCGGTTTATGCGCCGCGTAACTCTCTAAGATCGTAAGCGGCTGTCCTTCGCTGATACTCGTTAATATCGTAAAATCCATCCGCCCAAGATAGTCACGGATATCCACTCTTCCGGTAAATACTACATCTTTTACATTGAGTGCCTCCACAAGATCAAAGCACTCTTTTGCATACTGTTCATCCTCATCGCAGGGTCCCATGATCCACAATTTTAACCGGTCCACCTTTTTTTTGGCAAACGCAAATGCCTGAATCATCGTCTTCACATCTTTGATCGGCGTGACACGAAGCACGGCTCCGATGTGAATCATTTTTTTATCTTCTTCCGTTTTCCCGGGAAGATCCGCCAGCCGCTCCACATCAATTCCATTTGGCGTGACACGCGTCTTTTCCGCCGGACAGCCAAGTTCCAGCTGCAGTTGTCTCGCTCTGGCATACAGACTGGTAACAATATCCGCCTGATCATAAGCGAGAAGCGACATTTTTTTAAACTGCTCGATCCATATATTTTTATAAACACCGGCTACCCACGAAGCTTTGATGATTTCTTCTTCTCTTTCTCTCGTATAAATCCCATGCTCTGAAATCAACAATTCACAGCCATACAAATATTTTGCCATACTTCCCAGTACACCGGCATACCCTGTTGCCACACAGTGATACAGATCCGCTTTCGGGATCCGGCTCTTCAGCACCAAAAACAGCGGCAGATAAATGGAACGCATCGTCCAAAGGAAATCCGAAAAGACGATATGCGGATAATTTTTCCGGTAACACTCCGAAACCATGTGGTAAAAATCCGGTCCCATCAGCAGCTTATCCAGCGAAAAGGTACGATTCTGAAAAAGTTCAAAGATCACACTCCAGTCAATTTCCCGATTCAGGATAAGGCTTCTCACTGCCCGGTATTCTTTTTTTGTCAGGTGGATTCCTCTTCCCTTGCTGCCCGCGCCATCCCAGTCAAAATCTTCCAAATATACTTCGTGTACCTGCGTTACATTTTCCGGCAGTTCATACGCAAATTTTCCACTCAGGGAACGGTTGGAAATAATTGCCAGTATTTGAAATTCAAGATTAGGAAACGAATGGATCATACTGTGGATCCAGCTCGATACACCGCCTACGACATAAGGGTAACAACCCTCTGCCACGATACATACCTTCATTCGGCTCTCCTTTCTGCTCTCAGTCCGAAAGCGAATAATATAGTTCATTTTTATTTTTCAATTTCAACGTAACTTCCTGCTGGTTTGCTGCGATCAAATACGCATCCTCTTCTATATTAACAATCGATGCGCCTTCCACGACTTCCGGCTCTTCCCCATGTGTCCGCAGGATAAACCACGTCGTCTCTCCGGTGAATGCACCAAAAAGATTTAACCGAATCGTATTCCCTTCAAAGGAGTCACTATAGTCCATCGCCAAAAAGTTTCGAATTTTCCGGTCTGCCTCAGATACCGTCGTCTTTTTAAAACTATCAAAGGCTTTCCAATATGTATTTGTGTTACTTGCAAATTTTTCATACAATACTTCCCAGCGATCCTCTTTTTTCTGCGGCCATAAAATCTGTTTTAGATCAAACACAATATTCGAATACGCAAGCGATGTCTGGAGACTTTTCATCCGAATATCTTCCCGATATGTGTGCGAGATTCCATCGCTTGTGATCGACTGCAGTGTCATCGTGCCGCCTTCCTTTGCCACGACAGCATCTTCCAGAAAATCCCCGACAAGTGTCGTTACCGTGGAAAACGGAGCCTGGGTAAGCACTTTTTCATAAGCTTCTTTCTGCGCCTTTGTCACATAGGCTGCCCCATACTGATACCGGCTGTCTGCCTGTTTCATAAGCAAGGCATCTTTCTTTGCTTTCTCCAATGGATCAACAATTCCAAAATTATCCAGTGAAATTGCTGCTTCTGCCGATTTTTCACGCAGTTCTTTCAGGTAAAAGATTAATTGCTGCGGATCCGGCAGATTGCCGTCACTATAATCCATCTGCGGGGAAAAGAAACAGGTCAGTTTTGCCCTGGACTGTTCCTGATCTGCACAAAGTCCCGGCCAAATAATATCGCGAAATACCGCAAGTGACTCACGGCTGTATAACTTTTTCATTTGAGCTTTATTTTCACTGGCAAATCCGGAAAAATTAGCAAATGACATATTCTGGGCATTTATGACCGGATAAATTTCATACCGATGCAGTTCCGTCATCATTGCATCTAAAAATCCGATTCCGGTGCAATCTTCCATATAATCGCCGTTCACGGCAAACACTTTTGCTTTTCCGACCGACGCCCTCCAGAGTATCGCCGGCAGCTGCTCATTTTTTACCGACTCATCGGCAAGCATACCGACCATATACGTTTTGCAACCGGATTCCAGCAGATACCACGGCATATGATCAGGAAAATCCTGCCGTTCTTCTTTCTCTTTGTCATCTGCCGGCTGATAAATCGCCTGACCGCCAAGCAAAAATCCATCAAATAAATTCACGCCGGTCAGCTCCACAGCTTCCTGCCTGATCTGCCGGATTCCAAGCACTTTCCTCCAGCGGCTGCTCATCGCGATCGTGTGTACATCGGGCAGATTGCAGAATACAAAAGAGATTCCCTGATTGGTATACGAAAGTACCTGATCAAGATCTGCATCCGAAGCCACGGCCTCTTTTTGAATCAGAATGATCTCACTCTGCTTTGCCGTCTCTTCCGGGCACTCACTAAGAGACCCAAACGTTACCAGCCGGCGCTTGGTATACTCACACCACTGCGCCGCAACTTTTCCATATTTTCCCTCTTTTTTTCCGATAAACAAAACCGTTTTTTGGCGCTTCTGACATTCACTCGTCTTAATATTTTCTTTTTTTTGCAAATACAAATTGGTATCATACGTATTACCATTTTCTTTCACCACCTGCGTAAACTGAAACATAAACAGCAGAACAAACATCATCATGATCAATATAAAAAATCTACGTTTGGAAATCATATCATTCACCCCCTGTCTCCTCTAAATTGTAGCGATAATCAATAGCAAAATTAAACAAACGATACGGATTCTGCTTGATCTTATAGCATACAAAATCCTCGGTTTCGCAATAGACACTTACATTTGTCGGATACAGTCGTTCAAATTCTTTCGCCCAATAATACAAACGCGACATTAAAATCCAGCGGTATTCTCCTTTATACATCGCGATTCCGCCGACATTTGGCAGTTCCTTTTCTGCCCCTTCCACTGAGACAGACTGACCGCTTCTTTCATAATGTTCGGTATAATCAAGCGGCACCTTTTCTACAAAAACATAAACACTATCCGTCGGAATTTTAATATTTAACTCTTCTCCAGGTTTAGCATTTTTATATTCCATCTCTCGCAAAAAGGAGATCAATTCATAATGATATCCATGATACAGCCCCATCTGTGTCTCGTCATTGGCAGAGACAATGGTCCACGTATTGTCTTCCTCTTCCTTGATAATACTGGTCAGGCAGGCAAGGGCTTCATTCGTGACAAGTGCTGTATTTTCCACAAGCGGCTTGCGGTGATTTCCGTCCCATAAAAGGAGAACGATCGCACCGATGCATGCAAACGAAATCAGATCTCTTACCACCCGCCAGGATCTCGGAAATACGATAAGTCGGATAGCTGCATCCGATACAAAACCAAAAACGACCGGCAGCATATAAGCAAAATAGATTCGGCACCGGCTTCCATCCATCAGTTCCGGTATTCCTAATTCTTTCGCCGTCTGCAAGATCCACAAAAGCACCATAAACCACCCCATGGACATAAGCATCGCGCCGTATTGGCGTTTTTTCAGCAGGAAAAATAAGAAGCCAAACACAAAAAGCAGCGCAAATGCGCCGACCACCACCATCACATACCATGCCTGTGCCTCATTTAAAACCGCATCTTTTATTGTCATTGTCAGTTTATTCCATACACGAAGAAGTTTCTGTGTCAACGGTACATCCAGATGTCTGGTCTTTTCCAAGGCTTCTTCCGTATCCACTGTATTTTCCTGCAAAAGATTTCCATCGCTGTCATAATAATACACTGTCGCATTGCCGGAAATTTGCTGTACGGCTCCGCCATCGGTATTCTCAGCATTTTGTGCACTGTCTCCCTGAATGACACTCATTCCCCAGCCAAGACTTCCCTGAAGAGGGGTTCCCGAAATAAAGGCTGCTGCCATCGGAAGAACCGCCGAAAACACACCAAGAAAGCAGGCAAGCACGACGCGCCAGAAATATTTTCCACGCACAAACCAGCCAATATACCCCAGCGCGATTCCCACGCAGAACAATCCGGCGATCATCGTATCATAAAAATGGACAGCAAGTGTCATGCCAAAACTCATGGCAAAAAATGTCAGACACCATGCCGACGATAATCTTGTCTTTTTTCCCTGTATTTCCCGTTTTCTTGCCGCAAAAAAGCGAAAGGCAAAATATGCTGACGGCAGAATAAAAAGCATCCCATATTCCTGTGGAAGAACGGCAAAAAACCGTAGATACGTCGATGGCTGCAAAAAGTTTCCCAGTATATATACCAACACTACTGCATAAGAAACATAGCGGCTTTTGCAGCAAAGCCGTAAAAAAGCGAGCAGCACAAGATGGATTGCGATTGTCTGTACCAGCGAAAAAAGGCACATCAACACATAACTGTCGATTTGAAACACCGCATGCAGATAATAAATAATACAATGGTAACCAAACGGATACACACCATCGATAAAAATATTGTTTTCTTCCATTCCATTGATCCAGTATAAATGGACCGGCGTATCGGAGGCAGTATATCCATATACTTCCAGTTTTCCCACGCCGTAAAACCACGCAGCCACACACATAACCCCTAACACGAGCAGCCATTCGAGCGGATGTTTCAAAAAGGCTTTTCCGAGATATGCCACCATCCATTGAATCCGTTTAAAGATCCGTTTTCCCAGCTGGTACACGACCCGTTTGCCGCTGACATGACCGGTGGCAAGTTTCCGAAGTGTTTCCCATGCATTTCCTGTTTCTTCCAAAATGTGAACGTGATTCAGGCGGATCCAGACAGCAAGCGCCGGAATTATGGTTCCAAGTAAAAGTGTCCATCGGTTTGAAATATGCAGAAGCTGGAGCAGAAAAACAAGATTCATCAAATAAAAATTTCCGACGAGAAAACTCATCAGCAGTTTTTCCGTCATCCGCTGTTTTTTCAGTCGTGTACGCATCACAAAAAACGGAAGGACGGTTGTCATTCCGAGATACGCACAAAAAATCTCAATGAATTTTATGATCATAAATACTTTCATCGACATATCATTACTTCCTTATGACTGAAATACGCGGATCAGTTCCAATGTTTCATTATCGATCACCACATCGGACTGCTTTAATTGCTCAAGCACCCGAAAAAAGGCTTCTCTGTCTCCACACGAAAAATACAGTTTCAATTGACAGGTGTACGTCGACAGCCGCTTTGGAAAATATTTCACGGCACGTTCACACCACACCCGGCACCGCTCGTAATCTTTGATCTCCAAAAGCCGCAGCGAAATGTCTTCAAAATACTCTCCGGACATTTTATCCGGTTCTTTATCATATAAAATCTGGCACACAGATGCCATCCGGAGCACCATATCTTTCTGCTCCATATCCGTAAACACCCGCTGGCTCAGCACCGGATTCATATATTCGATCAGCAGCCGTACATGTACAAGCTGGTCTTTCTTTTCTTTCAAAATCTCATTGTAGACATTTTGCACCATCGCACGGAATCCATTGAGCTCGTCCTGCAGAACCGACGCCGCATAATGAGAAGTCTCCGAATCTTCACTGTCAAGTGCTTTGGCAATCGACGCAAGGGAGTTTCTCGTATCGGCCCGCACGACATTGAGCATAAGATTTCTAAGGTTGGTCTTGTCGGTGATAACGAGTGCCTCTTCCATCGGAACCATCGTCCTTCCACGCTCTTCATCCGCGCGCAAAAAGGTCTTTACACGATCTTTTCGAAATACAACATCCTCGAGATCCACATCTCGTTTTATTATATAACGAAAGATCACGTATGCCGTCAGCAAAAATAAAATGCCTGCTCCCGGGCAGAGAATAAGTACCATTGTCTTCGCCATAATTTCAATATTATTCACATTTTTCTTTGTTTTCTGCCAGATTGCATAAAACACCGCAATCACAAAGTTAAGAAAAAATAAAATAAGCAATCCCTTCATCCCATCACCTCGCGATCCGGTCAATGATACGACTGTTGAATCCCGCTTTCATAAAACGGTTTACTACGATCTGTGCTTCTGTTTTTACCGTATTTGACAAAAGCACATACAATTTTCCGTCGTCCATCGTCCCCAGATAATCCGTCTGACGCAGATTATCCAAAAGAATTTCTTCACTACGCTTAAATGTTGCCGAATCACATTCAATCTGCAGCAGCGTACATTCCGTAAGATTCTTTTTCTTGGCATTATAATAGGCCTGTACAAGAGACGTAAATGCCTCGGCCTCCAAAATCTTCGTATCTGCCAGATACCGGCGTTCTTCCAGTGCAGCCAGATACCGGTTTGCACGCAGTACGGCATTCTGGATCAGATAACTTACCACGACAAGACGATTCGCCTCGCCTAACGTCATACGTTCCCACGGAAGCCCCCAAAGCATAAGGATCATTTGTATTTCCTCATTGTCATAGATAGCATTAGCCATAAGCGGATAAGACATATCGAGATTTCGGTTAATATACACCCGTTGCTCTTTTAACGCCTCATACATATCCGTCATATCCTGATAAAGAATCGAATTTCCCAGTTTTCTCGCCTGGTCTGAAGTCGCCGAAAACATACGCGCATACCCGGAATGATGGACGGTATAAATGGCTACATCCGGGCAATTCAGCAGATCTCTGACAATTTCTACCGCATGGAACAATACTTCTTCCGGCATATATCTCTCCAGCGAAGACGTAATGCTGTAAATCTTTCCAATGCTGTCTTTCTGGTCCACCACCTGCTGTTCCAGCACATCTTTTACACGAACATTACTGTTATTGATGTCTTTTATATCTCCCAGCTGGTGATTGAGATTCTCCTGTATCTCCGCACTTTCCTGCCGGATATCTCGAATCTGATCGCGCATGTACCCTACCACAAGTCCCAAAATAAACAACTGTGCCATCCAAACATAGGTTGTATAATCAAGCATAACCTCAAAACCGCTTCTTGTATACATCTGTCGGAACAAATATCCGCATACAGCAAGAACAGCAGAAAAAAGTGCCTGATGCTGTCCGTGCACGATGGCAAATAAGAGCACATAAAACAGATAAAAATCAAGTCTTGAAAAATACTGGCTCCCCACAGTACGATTATTTAACATAAAAAACGGAATAAAACATACCATGTTCTCTAAAAATGGAAATATCGCTTTCAAGAACCAGCCAAACTGCCGCAACATCCGCTTTCCAAGCGACAATTTCTCTTCGGTTTCATCAACAAATACCGCGCGGTTCTTTTCCATATATTTTACAATTTTCTTTACCCCTTCTTCGCGTTCATGCCGGATCTTCGACGGAAATTCTTCCGAAAACCTCTCATTTGACAAAACCCGCCGTCTACTGTCTGCCCGCTTTACTTCAAGAACCGTAATATGGCCTCCGAGTACCTCTTTGATTTCCTGCGCCAGCTGCCACTCACTTACCGGATCCCCGGAAGACAGATGGTAGAATGAATACTCCCTATGTTTTGCTGCCATCACTTCATAAATAAATTCCACCGCATCGTCTTCATACAAAAGCGAATATATATTTTCTTTATCTGCTGAAATGTAATTCGCTTTCAATGCACTCATGCACAAGGACGCACAAGGATTCTGTATCGCTTCCGCAATAGTTTTTGGAATCTGATACAGATGATCAAGCCGCAGCACGGTAACATCTTTTCCCCAGTTTTCGGAAAAGTCCCTACAAATTTCTTCTGCCTGGATCAATGCGGTTGTCTTCGCGCTGTCTCCCCACACCGCATCCTCTTCCTTGATATCTTCGCTGCTTCCCTGTCCAAACACTTCATTCGAAGAAAGGAAAAAAAACCTAGTATTTTTTTCTACCGAATACGAAAGTAAAATATTCATGACAGCAGAAATAAAGCGAACTGCCTCTCTTTCGCTTTCATTCCAGTTAAAATTCGTATCGTATGCTCCCATAAACAAAATGCTGTCCGGACACACACTCTCAAATATTTCTTTAAGGCTGTCACTGTCATATGTAAATGTATACGTCTCAAATACTTTTTCATACCCTTTTCGTGCATAGGATTCTCCGGTCAGAAGACTGACACGGTGTCCCTCTTTTTTCAGTTTAACGATCATATGATTCGTCAGACTTCCGGGACCTCCAATGAGTAATACATTCATTACAATACCTCCACGATGGGTTTCAGATATCAATATTATTTTGTCTCAACTGCTCTATAAATTGCTCGATATCGTGTTGAATCTCTTTTTTCTGTCCTTCGTTTCCTTTTGAAAAAAACTCTGCCATTTCTTCCGTATTTTTTCCATCTTCCAGCATTTTCCATATTTCTGTTGCTGTTTCATTGAATTCAAGCGTCCTTGGAATCGCGCTTCCTTCCGGGTTTGTATCGGACAGCCAGTACGTTCCCGCCGCATACCGTAACTGATATCGTTTCATATTATCCCCGCCTTCCGGTATCTGACAAAGTTTCTGTAAGATGCAGACGAACCATAAGCTTCATACCAAAGGAAAGAAGTCCATACCAACGTACCTTCATACAAAAGGAAAATCCACGGATCATACATCGCCACAGAACCGAAGGAATCTCCTTCGTCTGTTTTCTTCCTGCCATTTTACAAAACCATGGTCTACAATATTCATCTTCCCCATATCTCTGCAAAAGATTCCGGGCAGAGCCATATTTTCCTTCCGGATACTGTTCATTCATGATGGCATCAAACGCCGCAGCAAATACGATCAGATACCCAACCAAATTTTCCTGCTCTTTCTTTTCTTCTGCCCGCCAAACTGCCTCAGTCTCCCTAACAATTCCGATCCAGTTTTCCACCGAATCACCACGGTACTGATATGACAACGACGCATTATTCTTTCGGTATATGTAAACCTGCTCAAAAAGAAACGCATAGGATGCTTCTCTTGCATAACAAGTCAGATTAAACAATTTGTCTTCGCTATACCGGTATTTGCAAAACCGGATCTGCTTTTCTTTCAAGAAAGAAATTCGGTACATTTTTCCCCATACATAGGACAAATTTCCACAGGAGAAAAAAGCATAGAACCAAAACGCCTCACTCTCTCTTGGATTATCTGAAAATGCTTTAACAGACTTTGCCGGAAGAAGTTTTCCTTCCCATAATCTGGAATATTCTCCACAAACAATATCTGCCTTCGTTTTCTCCAAACATTCCGCCATTTTGGAGAAAACATCCGGGCTTGGGAGAACATCATCGGCATCCACAAACACTACTGCTTCCCCCTTACAAACATCAAGACCTCGTTGTCTTGCCATTGCGGTCCCTCTCTGCGTTTCTGTGATAATACGGATATTTTCAAATCTTTCCGCATATTCTTCACAAATCGTCCTGCTTCCGTCTTCCGAACCATTTTCGATCAAAATGATCTCGCTGTCTTTGTAGTTCTGAGAAATAACACTATTCAGACAAGGTCTGAGAAAACTTTCTGCATTATAAACCGGTATGATAACTGAAACTTTTATAATTAACTCACTTCTTCCTTCGGTTCTTAAACTATTATATAAAAACGCAAGCTTGACTGTCAACTGGTTTTTCTGTTATTGTAAAAAAACATTGCCACTGCCATCGCACAGATCAGCGCATACCCAATCCAGCTCAAAACATCCGGAATCTGTCCAAAGACGATAAATCCCATCGCCGCCGAAAAGAGGATCTGCGAATAATCGTATACGGAAATCTCCTTCGCCGGCGCATGAAAATACGCTGCCGTGATGCTAAATTGACCGCCTGCTGCCGCAAGTCCGGCAAAAAGCAGATAAACCAATTGCATTCCACTCATCGGATGGAAATCAAAGATCAGATAGGGCAACGTCACAAGACACGAAAATCCGGAGAAAAATGCTACCACAAAAGGTCCCTTTTCGCCTTTTTCTCCAAGCACACGCACATTGGTATACGCAAATCCGGCTCCCATACCGCCGATCAGACCGATCAATGCCGGAAAAGATACCAGCGACGCCCCCGACGGCTTCAAGATCAAAAGACTTCCGATAAACGCGCCGATGACAATAGCGACCTGCGGCAGCGAAATTTTTTCCTTCAGGATCAATATACTGAAAAGAATCGCAAAAAACGGTGACATTTTATTGAGCATGGATGCATCGGATAACACGAGATGGTCCACCGCATAAAAGTTGCACAAAATTCCTACCGTTCCTGCCACAGAACGAATCACAAGATATTTGATATTTTCTCTTTTCCCCGAAAAATGTACATGGTCTTTCTTCAAAATAATCAGTGCAAAAAGCAAAGCAACTAAATTTCGGAAAAAACTTTTTTCAATCGACGGCAGATCTCCTGCCAGTTTTACAAACATTCCCATCAGGGCAAAACAAAATGCCGAGCAGATAATGAATAAGATTCCTTTATTCTTTTTATTCATTTTCGCTGCCTCCTATTCTTCGATGCCGGTCTTTAATTGCTCGCGAAGATACGTTGTCCGCGGATCTTTTGCCGGATGAAAGAAAGTTTCCACCTGATATGCCTGTGCCACATAACGCACATCGTATCCTTTTTTATCCATCCAAAATCCATCCGATATTTTCATCTCATCGTCTCCTTGCTGATTGTCCACATGCTGTACCCCTGCATCTTCGCCGAATCATAAATCGGCCGCAGATTCTTTTCCAATACACGGCAGAATTTTTCTTTTTCGCATCCGCTTATATACAATTGTTCCAAGGACCACGGCGTCACCAGATTGTCGCGGTAGCATTTTCCAAATATTTCCTTTACCTTTTCTTTTTCCTGCACACATTCAAACATCATAAATTGATTGTCCGCAAATCCTTGAAAATACTTATCCCATGCCGGCAGCCTATTGTTCTTGCTGCAATTCAACCGTTTCTCCATCGGCATGAGATTCCATAACTCATCATTAGCGACAAAAGACCACGGCACAAAATGATCGATATCAAAGTTTTTCTCTGACATTTTCTCTTCCGAATAAATGTCATATACCGGACGGAGATCCATAATTGATGTCCATAATTCCCGCACATAACGAAGTTTTCGAAGCTTTGTATTTTCCGGTTCCAATTTATAAATAATACCCGGAACTCCCGGGTTTCTCCCCTGTAAATAGCGCACTTTTTTCAGTTCGATCCATCCGTGGATCGTCGCATAATTATCGCGAAAAAACGGCTGCCATTTTTCATTGATGCGAACCATTTTCTGCCGTCCTTTTCCGTTTTGAATTTCATAGGGAAGACACTTGATAACATTTAATCCATGAATATATTCGATCACGCGCGCTGTTGAATTCCATATTTTGTCATTTCCTGTGATCTCCGGCATAAAGGGAGCAAGTGCCCGGTATGGCACATTTTTTATTAACTGATCTTTGACTTTTTTTAACTGGCCTTCCTGCTCACGAATCGCGGCAAGAATCTCTTCTTCGGATGCCTTACCGGAAAGCCCCGAATTTTTTTCCAAAAGAAGTACCGCCCGCTCTAAACTGTTCATCACTTCACCCTGTGTATTTTTCGGTCCCAGATGCAGATGATATTCGACCACCGAATACCACGCATCCACGATCATCCGGTCAATCAATTCATCAAAAGAAAGTTCTGTTTTTCCGTACGAAAACAAGCTCAACAATGCGTCGAGCCAGTAAAACTTATAGCACTCTGTCGCATCGTCAAGCATGTGAATAAAACTTTCCATATTCAATTCGTTTTTATAAATAAAATGTAATTTTGTATCCAAGAAACCACTCCCTTGCCGGTAACTATCATACCATAAAAAGCGTGGTTCCGCAACACCTTCAATTTTTCTCAAAGAACCATAAATTACGGATCTGCCCCTGCAGTTCTTCATAGTCCCACAAAGTGCTTCTCGTACGGCAATTGGGGTCATTTACTTTGATTTCACCGTTTTCATATCCAGTCAGCACGATAAAATGTCCTTCTGTCGTAAAATCTCCCGGTCCGACACTGCATATAATCGGATGCTCCTTTTCCAATTCCCCCTTAATCCGGTTTCTGCTCAGAGAAATCTGCGTTCCCTGCACTCCCAATTTTTCTGCCCCTTCTGTCATAATACTCCACGAAGTTCCCGTCCCTTTTACATAATATCCGTTTTGTGTGGCAAATTCTGCAATTTTATCCGGTGTCATCGCATCATTTCCGGTCAATCCGATAACAACCATCGAAAGACACGTTGGCGCACAGCCGGACAGCCCCAATACATTGTCGCCATAGTCCACATATCCCCATCGCTTGTCCCATTGAAGTAAGAGCGGAATTTTCTGCATTTTTTCCTTTCTTGTCAGCCCTCCTTTTGCTATATGCTCCGCATCGTTATAGTTTTTTACAAAATCTGCCATCTCCGGATTGTTGCATACCAGCGACAGCAAATGCTCCGAATACTGCTCCCTGTTGTCATATATTTCTTTTATTTTCGGCAGCTGTTCTGCCATCTTTTTTAATTTTGCATTCACTTGGTTTTGGGGCAGTTTTTCCGGCTTTGTAATAAATGTACCGGTTTCTTCTGCACTTTCTCCAAATCCCAATTCTTCATATCTTTTTTCAAATGCAGTCATCACAAACGAAGCAAGCAGTTTTAGCACCAGCATCAAAATAATCCCTGCTACACAGACTCTTCCCCATCGTATTCTCGTCTTTCTTTTTTTCATCTCTGTTTCCTCCATTAAAAAAACCGTTTATTTTGTTTTCTCTATCTTAACAAAATAAGCGGTTTTCTTCTTCTCTTTTTTCTTATGAATTTCTTACAAATTTATGACTTATCCAGAAAAACTACGGTAAATGTTATGCTTTCTTCTGCACTTTCTGCCTCGATACTTCCTCCATGTCTTTCTACAATCTCCTTGGCAATAGCAAGGCCAATCCCCGCTCCGCCGGTTGTCGACGACCGCGAAGAATCCACACGGAAAAACTGTTCAAAGATGCGCCCCATCTTTTCCTTTGATATCGTTTTTCCATGATTTTTAATCCGGCAGACAATGGAATCGTTTTCTTTTTTCAAACTACATTGTATCTCGGTATCCGGATAACTGTAATTGCAGGCATTTCGAATCAGATTATCAAATACGCGGCTCAATTTATCCGGATCTCCGATCATCGTAATCTCCGGTTCAATATCCAATTTCCAAGTCAGATTTTTTTCTTGTAATACCGGCTCAAATTCGCTGCAGATTTGTTCAATCATACGGCTTAAATGAACTCTTTCAAATTCCAGTTCCATACTTGTCAGATTAAACCGTGTGACATCAAAAAATTCATTGATGAGGTCTTCCAGCCGTTCTGCTTTCCTGAGTGAAATACCGGTATATTTTTCCTGCAATTTCGGACTGATCTCGGTTTCTTCCCGCAAAAGCGTCAAATATCCTATTACACTGGTCAGTGGAGTTTTTAAATCATGGGCAAGATACACAAGCAGATCATTTTTCCGCTGTTCTGCTTCTTTGGCCTCCTGCGCCGTCCGCAATGCATTTTCTCTCGCCGCATTCAATTCATCCTGCAGCGGTTTTAATTCATCGGATAACACAACTGCCTGCTCCGGCGAAAGTGTGATCTGCTCTGCAGCTCTCGTAATCTCATCCAGTGAACTCATCCATTTTTTGATAAATACACAGGTTACAATTCCCCATCCAACTACGAAAAATCCCACAATGACTGCCACACTGTTTTGTTTAATAAAATGCAAAAACACGTAATTTGGATCCTCCGGATACCATATCACTCTCTCGCACACAGCACGCAGCAGAAAAAACATTCCGACAATGACTGCCACATAAACTGCAAAGGCAGATAAATAGCGGACGGCAAATTTGAATTTCATTCGGTTTCTTGCTTTTATTTTTTCATTCATCAATCTTATACCCCACTCCCCATACCGTTTTTATGTATTTTGGTTTTCGCGGAACCTCATGCATCTTTTCCCGGATTCTCGCCACATGTGCCATCACGGTATTGTTATTATTTTCAAGATATTTTTCTTTCCACACCGTTTCAAACAATTGCTCTGTATCCACAACTTTATTGGCGTTTTCGCACAAAAGCCACACAATATCAAATTCCATCGGTGTCAGTTCCAGATCTTTCCCGTTCAAAGTACACAGATGGCGGTCTTTCCATATATCCAGCCCCCGGATATGAAATTCTTCGCTCTCTTTGTCCTCTTTTGTATTATACCACCGATATCTGCGCAGCTGCGACTTTACCCTCGTCACCAATTCAAGCGGATTAAACGGTTTTGTCATATAATCATCTGCCCCCATCGTAAGGCCTTTGATTTTGTCAATGTCTTCCACTTTTGCCGTAAGCATAATAATCGGAAAATAATACGCTTCCCTTATTTTCTTACACAAAGAAAATCCATCAATATCCGGCAGCATAATATCAAGAATCGCCAAATCAATTTTCTGTGTTTCAATCCCCGCCAATGCTTCTTTTCCACTGCTGCATTTACATACCTGATAACCGTCATTTTTCAGATAAATCTCTACTAAATCCGTAATTTCCTTTTCATCATCTACGATAAGTATGGTTTCATTCATGGTTGTCATCCCCCTGAGTAAGCACCGCCTTCTGCACCATTTTTTCAAAAGACTGTCGAAATCTCTCATCATCCTCTTCCGTCCGTTTTTTCGGACCTTTCATATGATTTTTGTGTGATGCCCGTCTGGCTTTTTTATTCAAATGCCGTTCCATCAGCATTTGATCTATATTTTCATCCGTATACCACTGCCCCGACTGATGAATGGCAAACGCCCCTTTTCCAAGTGCCATCGCCGCAACACCATAATCCTGCGATACCACGACATCCCCTCTGTGGCACAAACTAATCAACTTATAGTCCACCGCATCTGCACCCGCGCCAACCATGACCACCTCACTGTACTCCGAATGCAGTACATGATTGGTATCACAAAGCAGGGTAACGGAAATATTATATTTTTTGCTAATTTCTTCCACGATGCTTACCACAGGGCAGGCATCCGCATCTACGTAAATGTTCATAAAGTCTCCTTCGTCTTTGACTTATCTACTACTTCCCAATACCCTTTTTTCGGTGATCCATGTCGATATAAAATACCATAATCTTTTAATTTTCTAATATTCGCTTCTATATTGCGACGTGAAATCCCAATACTACTCGCCATCTCATCAGCTGTAAGTTTGCAATTTTCCAACAATAGGTTAAGAATTTCTCTTTGCGTATGATTTAATTTTACTCCGATGTTTTTCTCCGATGTTTTTCTCCGATGCTCTATATATTTGTTTTCTTTCACTAACAAAAGTAATATTATGCACATTTGAATCCAACAAATTATAGTCATACGAATATTCATCGTCCAATGGCACCATAATCCGAAACACATCACCTTCCATAAATTCCGGCTCTTTTCCAGAATAGTATTTACTGTATTTAAACAAATTTCGAACCCCTGAACCTAACTGATCCGCATACCCAATATTTCTAAAAAAACCTGCAATTATCGGGTTTTTTGAATTTGGTTCAAGATTATTTACCGTAATAGACCCTTCATTAACTGCACGATTTGCATTTTCCACATACATTCGTTCTCGCTCAATAATAAATTTTGCTTGATAAGTACTGGAATACTCGCGATGCATTAACACATTACTAACCATTTCTCGTAATAATATATTACGAAGGCTCTTATTTACAGTATCTTCCAAGAAAAATTTATCTGGTAAATGTTTTTTCCCAAACTCCAGCAACCTGTCATAACTCTCAATCAAATTAGTTTTTATTATTTCTCTATCATCATAACGATCAATATTTACCTTTCGTAACAAAGCATCCTTAACATATGCTGGTGCTACATCCAAAATAACTTCATCTTTTCCCAAAAGCATGATTGCTGCCAAATTAAATCCCTCTTCACCGGTAACCACATCTCTTCCATACAGACCTGCACTCTTCAGTAATTGCATGTCATCCATGGCCGTCCATGGATGATTGCCGCTCGCATGATTTTTTGCCATAATCCGGATTTTCGGTAGTAAATCCAATCGCAAATCTTCCAACGTAGCATATGGATATATTTTTCTTTCTGTAAAAATTCCTTGTTTGCGAATATACATCTGTGCAATTGCCCCCGTAGCTGTCACTTTAATATCCGCATCATTTACACGATCATATATCACTTTCTTATAGCTGTGTACCTCTGCACTTGGCGGAATATGCACATGAATAATTGTACGCTTTTCATCATATTCAATAATTTGCGGCACAAGATATACTGTCGGAGAAAACAATTTTGGATTTGCCATAACTTTAATAAAATTTCTCACCATATCCGGGGCCGCTTTGGGCGGTACTCCCACAACGGTTCCATCATCCAGCACTCCTAAAAATATATCTCCACCAAAACGATTCAAAAATGAGCATACTGTCTCATACGTATCTGCCTCAATACCATTTCCACATCGCTTAAATTCAACCGCCACCGTTTCTCCTATTTCAAATATAGAATGTAAAGTTTTTAAATCCATGGTATCTTCTCCTTTCCCTCTTCCTCTTGTTTATTATGCTTATATTTTGCCATAACAACAAGATAACCATTATCCCATTCTTTTACCTTCGTATATTTTTCCAAAAATACGGATTTTAAATCGTATAATATATTCCTGATACTGAAATATCGTAAAAACGTCTTTGTTACTGAGGTATGCATAAAACGTTTTCATCTATATACTCCTTTCAAATAAAAGGGAAAATTACAAATTCTTAATTATATTGTATCATTATTTTCGATAAAATACTACGCTTTTCGAGAGAAAATTTGTCCACATGGAAAAACTTTAAGTCATATATTCTTGAATCAATTTCAAAAGCAACATATATTGAAATCTCAATCACTTGAATTGCCTCGCTGAATCAATCATCGGAACCATTTATATATTTTCCCAAAATTGAATTCAAAAAAAAATTAACTCTATACTCTAAAATCCCCCTTGAATCATGAAATAATATTTTTTTAATATCAAAATAATCAAATAAAATAACTTTAACTGTTACCTTATATTGGCAGCCTTCTATTTTTTCAAACTAACTTATATATCCCTTTATCTTTAATTCATCTAATATTTCCCTTGTTACTTCAATCTCACTTGCAGTAGTCCCCGTTCGCTTTACTTCTTTTACCATTTCTTCAATACATTTCTCCGCTTCATCTGACACAAGCGAAAATTCATTTTAATGAAAATATATCTGATTAAAAAACAAACCTTTACGAGCCTTTCCTAAAAAACAGCTTTATTCGCCGAAATCAAAGGAGCTGTTAATCTATTTTCAATATAACCTTCTTCACTTTTTAAAAATGGCTTGCTTTATTGATTTCTTTATTTGTTCCATTTTTCTTGAATTTTAGTAACTTCCAATAATCTAAATTCTTCTTGAACATTTCACTCAAAATCAATATAGTAATCCAAACCATTTTTAAATATATTCAATGCATAAATATGCAATTTTTGACCATTGAAAACTTAAACTTTCAAGTTTTCGCTTGTACTCTATATACCAATGTAAATACTCTTCTTTTGAAAAATTACTATCTGCTCGTGAAGACCAATCATACAAATCCAAAAGCGTAAACCAATATACTTCTAGATTCTCCTTTTTTTGCATAAGGTGTTCCACTATTGCGAGCAAAACAGTCATAACACTTCCACTCAAAATTCCTATCACTATATCATAACAAATCTTTTTTTCTTGAATTTTCATAGCTATAACAAAAGAAATCAGCATAACTATAGGTCCTGACACTAGAAAGTTATGTTGCATTTTCATCACATCATCCCCTCTCATTGTAACTTAATAAAAGCAACTGAAAATCTCATATTCATACTATCTAATTCCTGAACGGCCTGCATTAAATTTACAAGACTAAAAAAAGGTAATCTTTCACTTATTGTTCCTTTTTCTTTTTCATCAATAATTGCATAGACAACTTCGTATTCATTAGCATTTGGTTTACATCTAAAATCAAAAACTTTATTACCCAATTTATTCTTAACAATATTGTAAACATTTTCCCGATACACTTCATCACTCATAAAACATTTTGCCGAAACTTTTCCTTGAGAAAATAAATGGCTTAAGGCTGAAGACGAGTGTTTCTTCTTTACATGAATAAATTGTTTGTTTTTGGTAAATATGTCACAAGATTCAATCTGTTTTTTCCCACCTTTCACTCCGATAAGACGTTTATCCATCAAACAAAAATCTGAATTACTTTTCGCAATTGTATCATTATACTTTCCCTCACTTTCTCCTTTTTTACACTCTTTAAACTGAAGATTGGAAACAGGAATTGTTTCACTAAAACTATGTACTTCCTCATAAAAATCCTGATCAACAGCTAACCATTTTTCTTGTATTAGCACATACATTTTATCTTCTAATCGTATTTGTGTTATGATTGCTTTCATAATATTACAAACCTTTTGTTCATTTCCTTCAAAATCTACAATTATTAAATAATCTCTTTTCAGTTTAGCTAATAAATCTACTCCTTCTTTTATATTTTGGAAATAGTTTATATAATCAATATCATAACCTATATCTGTATATGTTCTCGCCGAAAGCGTAAATCCCTTTACACCTTCCCAATCAACAATATCTGGAGGGGCTATATATATATCCTCAAGTTCTCCCCTTTCAATTTTTTTAGCTAATTCTGCAAATAAATTTTCTTTCTTGTTTTTTTCTTTTACCTCTCTTACATTGTCAACCCACGCAAATCCATTTTCTATATACTCATTACTGTTATAAGCTTCTAAATATTTCGTTAGTTTACTTTTTAACTCCGAAATATCCATTTTAACAATAACCGATAATGAATCTTTACCACTTAAACTAATCGCATCATCAGCACTATTTGCATTTCCAGAAATAGACCTGAGTATATCATTAAATTGATTTATTGAAAAATCTTGCTGTGAAGTACTAATACTACTTTGCTTCTGAGTATATACAATCATATCTTCAATAGAAGTGGAGTTTACATTTCTAATTTGATCCTTATTTAGTAAGTTTAATGCTGTTTTAACACCAAAATCTCTCTCAATGAAGTTATCTCTCAATAAACTTTTGCCATACCCAAAAGTTATCGCCATTATTCTATCTTTTATTTTCACTAAAAAAACTGCTCTATTAGAAACATTTGATGAAATTTCAATTTTTTCGAATGTAAAATTTTGCAAAAGTTCTTTCCATTCCGGTTCTTTTGAACGGCTTTTAGCTACCGCAATTTTCCCCTCAATTCCCAAATTCGGCACAACTGGAAAAAATTGTACATCTTTATTCATATCAACACAATCATACCAATTAATAGCCGTTTCTTTCATCAGATAAATAACTAAACCAATTCTCTTTTCTTCCATAATTTTCTTCCTCCCTAAAAAGAATTTATATATACATTATCTCCTCTATTTCAACTTTTTTCAACAAAAATCCTTCGACATTTTTCGACATGAATTCTGTAAAATAATGATATCTGAGTTTCTTATGATTTTTAGCATATATTTCCACCCCTTATCAATGTTTTTTTCCCATCCTCTATCTCGCCCATCTCCGATACTCCCGTGGTGTCATTCCATACACTTCTGAAAACACCTTTGCAAACTTGCCTTGGTTTTCATACCCGACGGCATTTGCGATCTCAATTACTTTGAGAGTTGTTGCCTCAAGAAGTTCTGCTGCTTTTTCCATCCGTTTTCTACGGAAATAAGCCTGATAACTTTCCCCTAAGATGTCTTTCACGTACAGCTTAAAACTGCTTTCACTGATTCCAAAATGATCCGCCATTTCTTTCGCCGTAATCCTTTGTGACAGGTCGCCAAGGATCATAGATTCCGCTTCTTTCACGATGGCGATCTGGTAAAATAAGTCCCGGATTCACTTTTTGCCGGCATTGCCATGAGTTCATGCAGTAATCGGACGGTATTATAACGCAGCATTCCGAGTTTTGGATTTTCTTTATTTTCCCATATGTTATGAATGAGTTCCTGTATGGATTCATTCATGCGGTGAAGATAAAGCCCGTTATTGCTGCAAAACATACCGATCATCTGCTCAATATCAAGTCCCATCTGTGAGAGAAAATCATTTCCTTCTGCCCTTCTCACATAACCGCGGCCGATATAAATCTGCACTCCTTCATAGTATCTTCCGGGATAATAAAAATCTTTGGTGAGCAGTATCGCGCTGACACACAACTGCTTTTCTTTCACGATGGCATAACGGCTGCCGGTAAGCGAAACATCGCAGCGTCCATTCCGGCAGAAATTCAAAATCAGCATTTCATCAGAAAATATTGAGCTGTCTCCCTTCGTCCAGCTGTTTGTATAAATCTGATCAAACATGAGAAAGATTCCCGGGGCAAGTATATAGCATTGCACACGCCCTTCCTTTTTCTTTTCATAGATAAAATAAGTCTCTTCTCTCTTTTTCATAGTATTATTTTATCAAAGCCTCCTGCAAATAACAATATTCGACACAATTTATTGCTAAATGGATTCAAAATAACCAAATGGATTTTACACACTTCTTATATTCTGTTACTATTCAAAAGGTTAGATATTACTAACCGATTGTCATTTGGATTGGAGGAATAGAAATGGAAAAGTATACACTTTCTGAGACAAAACCGGGAAAACGGTATATTGTCAAGGAAATCAAAGACGAAGCACGTCTGGTAAACCGCCTTTCGTCAATGGGCCTGCTGTGCGGAAGTAACATTGATGTCTGCCAAAACAACCACAAACAACCGGTACTTATTTTCACACGTGATACCCTGGTTGCCATTGGGCGGGAAGAAAGTAAAAAATTCATGGTAGGAGGTTCCGGAAATGAATAATAAAAGAGAAAACAAATCTCCCGTTATTGCCTTACTTGGACAGCCAAATTCCAGGAAATCAACAATTTTTAATATAATCAACGGTTCCCATCAGCATGTGAGAAACTGGCCGGGAAGTTACTCTCTTTCTGCCGGATCGGATGAAGAAATCATTAGCAAAGATTATATTGCTGACGGAAATGCAGATCTCGTACTTGTTATGGCAGATGCCTCACAGCTCAAACGAAGTTTGTATATGCTCGCAGATTTTATTGGGACACAAGTTCCTGCTATTTTGATCCTGAATATGATGGATGTTGCAAAAGCGCAGGGAATCCATATTGATACCAAACTTCTTTCTGAAAAACTTGGAATCCCGCTCGTACCAATGTCTGGCATTCAGAAAAAAGATTACTCTGTCCTTTATCAGAACATTGAAACCAGTCTGGTAAAGAAAGAGATTGCAAACGGAATTTTTCTGACCTCTGCAAAAGAAAAAATGGACTTTATAGACCGTTTGCTTGCAGATGTTCTGACTACATCAAAAACGGCGGAAAAAGCTTTTACAAATTTTGACAAAGTAGCGCTATCCCCGGTAAAAGGAAAATTTATGGCATTTGGTATCATTCTTGGCATTTTTCTTCTCGCAATGATCTTTGCCGAAATCATCTCAGGAGCCACCTCTGCCATTCTCACTCCTGCATCTGCCGGACTGCGTACGCTGATGGAACAACTTCAGATTCATCCGCTGATTGTATCCTTGATCTTTGATGTGCTCGTCACTGTACTTTATTTTGCCCTTATGATGGCTTCCTTTGTGCTTTGCATCACACTGGGATTTAATCTCATGGAAGAAACCAGCTATCTGGCACATATTTCCTTTCTCTTTGACCACACGATGTCAAAAGTCGGATTGCAGGGAAAAACGATTATGCCATTTTTTATGGGACTCGGCTGTACCATTGCCGGAACGACAGGAACCCGTGTTGTCGATAACTGGGGACGGCGTGTACTGGCAATTGCAATGTCATAGGCTGTTCCGTGTGTAGCGACATTGTCCGTAGTTCCTATGATTGCCATCGCTCTCTTTGGCATCAATGGCGGCTTTTTCGTCATCCTGTCCATCTTTCTTTTCATGTTTTTAATGATGTGGGCCGTTTACAAAATCTTTAGCAATTCTCTCGCGCCAAAAGAAGAACGCGTGGGATTGATCATGGAACTGCCGCCATATCATAAACCAAATTTTAGAAATATTATGTTCGTAACCTTTCAGCGGACTTTAGATATCCTCTTTCGTGCGCTGCGGGTAATTTCTCTTGTATCCATTGTCTTTTTCGGTTTGACGTATGGCTTTGGAGGGGATCCGCAAAGCAGTATTTTGTACCGTATCGGGGTTTTCATTGAACCGGTAACCATGTTTTTAGGTTTAAAATGGCAGGCATTTTGGGCATTCTTTGCGTCTGCTATCTCAAAAGAATCGCTGCTCGACGTATTGAACACCTTATATGGTGCCGGCGGAAATCTTATTCACTCCACCTTTGGAGCCAAAGCAGCCGGAAGTGCGCGACAGACATCTCACAAATTTTATCTGCTAATTTTACGAAAGCAGAAGGACTTGCTTTTATCTTTGCAATCAGTTTTAATATGCCGTGTGTAAGCGCTCTTGCTGCCACAGCAAGAGAGACGCATTCTGTAAAATGGACTGCTAAGATTGGTGTATTTTACACCTTATCCGCACTGCTTGTCTCCTGTATTGTTTATCATATTGGTTTGCTTTTTTTCTAAGTAACTATTCAGGACGCCCCTCCTCCACATTCGCATTTCGAACACTTCGTGTTCTTTTCTCGCCTTTGACAAGGCTAAAAATGCTCATATGTGGAGGGGGAGCCCTATTAGGATCTCAATGTATGGAAATCAAAGTCTCTTACGTGCAAGTACGACGATTCATTGATTTCCATACATTGGATCCTGAATAGTTACTTTTCTAAAATAAAATGTATGAAAAACCTCCTTTTGGACCGTTAATTTCAAAAGGAGGTTTTTCATTATGGAAGACGATACAATCAAACTTCTCCGCGAATGTAATGTCGGTCTCAAAATGGGAATTTCTTCCATTGACGATAGTTTGGACAATGTGGAAAATGGATTTCTTAATCTTCACAGATTTTTTCAAACCACTCTTTCGGAATACTTTTTTATATTCCTTATATTGGCTTGCAGGGACCTTGATGACAATCTTTGAGGAAATCCCTTGCCATCGTTTTATAATTTATAAAAGACCAGTACTGAAATATCGCTCTGCACGATCCGGCAAAATGGTCACGATCACTTTCTCTTTTCCATATTTTTCTGCCATCTGCTTTGCTGTCCAGATATTCGCTCCCGAAGATACGCCTACCAAAAGTCCCTGCACTCCGGCAAGTTCTCTCGCCGTCTCAATCGCATCCTCATCGGACACTTCCACCACATCTGTGATCAGCTTCGTATCCAGCACTTCCGGGATAAAGCCATCTCCTATCCCCTGAATCTGATGGATTCCCGGTTCGTCTCCATGCAGCGCTGACACACCTTTTGGCTCGACCGCAACAATTTTCGTATCGGGATTTTTCTCCAGCAGGTATTTGGCAACACCCTGTAGTGTACCGCCACTTCCCACACCGGATATATAAATGTCAATTTTTCTGCCCAGCTGTTCACATATCTCCACGGCTGTCGTCCGATAATGGGCATCCGGGTTTGCCGGATTTACAAACTGCTGCGGCATAAAATATTTTTCCGGATCCGACTGTGCGATCTCTACGGCTTTATCCACTGCTCCGCCAATGCTGAGTTCCGGTTCTGTCAAAACCAATTCTGCACCAAACGCACGAATTACTTTTTTGCGTTCCTCACTCATATTTTCCGGCATTACAATAATAACCTTATATCCTTTCCGCACTCCGGCAAAAGCAAGACCAATTCCTGTATTTCCACTCGTCGGCTCAATGATCGTCATTCCCGGTTTCAGCGTTCCGTCTGCCTCTGCTACTTCAATCATATTTTTCGCAATGCGGTCTTTGACACTTCCTCCGGGATTCAAAAACTCCGCCTTTGCAAATATATTAAGTCCTGTTGTCTCTTTTAAACACATTAATGGCGTATCGCCAATCAGATCCAGTACATTATTATAATACATGATAAGCTCCTTTTCTCGTTATTTCTTAGACCAGCGATTTCGTAAAATCATATCTGCCGGCTGTCTCACGATCTCGGTACTCGTGCTTTTCATAATACCCGATCAACTTCTTTTCCGCATCCCGCAATGCTACCATATATACATCTTTATTCTGCTTTTCATTGTGAAATGTAAAAATCATATTATTTTCTTCGCTTTCCATAAACCAACGCATCACTTTGTCTATTGTCTCACGCGAAGCCTGATTATGGCAGTTTAACAGACTTTTTCCTACAAGAGCCGCTCCACCCCATTTGGAATAATTTTCCACTGCCGCCGGATTCATATAAACAATCTCATGTTCAAGATTACAGATCACTACCGATGCTCTGTCCTGATCGATCACACTTTGAAACATTTCATTTAACATAATTTCCTCCTTTTGCATCCAGATATGCGGACACTGTTCATCCATATAATAATCACCCACAGGGATAAAGCCCTGTTTTTGATAAAAACCCATTGCCTGTTTCTGCGCCGACAATCCAATTTTTCTGCCACCCCGGCGGACTGTCTCTTCTTCCATAAACCGAAGCAGTCTGGCACCATATTGTTTCCCACGGCATGCCTTGTCTACCGCCAGCCGCCCGATCACATAACAGTGATGTTCCTTATCATCATAATACATTCTTCCTGTCGCCGCAGCTCTGTCATCCTCATACAGCACCGCATGAAATGCTATTTTATCAATTTCATCAAATTCATTGCAAAACCCCTGCTCATCCATAAATACTTCTTTTCGGATGCGGACTGCATCTTCATGTAGTTCTTCATATAATTTCATTGTCAGCATTTGTTCTCTCCATAAAATCTGGTGTCCTTCTATCCTATTTTATCATTTTTTATCTTGCGTATCAATAATATTTCCTTGAATTTTTTCCCATTTAACGATATAGTATAAATATATCATCAAACAACTTTAAGGAGAAAACCAATGTGGAAAACAATCAACGATATTCTCAATAGTATCGACAATTTTGTCTGGGGCGTCCCCCTCATGGTACTGATTCTTGCCGGCGGTATTTTATTAACGATCCGTCTCGGTGTTATGCAGATCCGGAAGCTGCCACTTGCCCTCAAGTGGATGGTGAAAAATGAAGAAGGCGGCGAGGGAGAAATTTCCAGTTTCTCTGCTCTTTGTACCGCTTTAAGTGCGACAATCGGAACCGGTAATATTGTCGGCGTTGCTACTGCCGTCGGAACCGGTGGACCGGGTGCTCTTTTTTGGATGGTCGTAACGGCCTTTTTCGGTATGTCCACCAAATTTGCCGAAGGACTTCTCGCCGTAAAATACCGTGTTGTCGGAAAAGACGGACACAGTCTCGGCGGTCCCTTTTATTACATTGAACTGGGAATGGGCAAAAAATGGAAGTGGCTCGCTAAACTTTTTGCCTTCTTTGGCGTATGTGTTGGTCTTTTTGGAATCGGAACATTCAGTCAGGTAAATGGTATTTCCAGTGCCGTACATAACTTTTTTGACCCAAATGATCTTCATTGTGTCAAATTGCTTCCGTTTTTAGGCGAATACTCCTGGTCTGTTATCATTTCATCCTTAGTATTGTCAATTTGTGTAGCTACGGTATTGATCGGTGGAATCAAACGAATTGCTAATGTAAGCCAGATCATTGTACCATTTATGGCAATCATCTATTTTGCATTTGCTGCCATCTTAATTATTGGCAATATCACTGCTGTTCCGAGCGCAATTGCGGTCATTGTAAAGGCTGCATTTTCTCCAAAAGCAGTTACCGGCGGTGTCGTCGGAAGCATATTTGTGGCAATGCAAAAAGGTATCGCACGAGGTATCTTTTCCAATGAAGCCGGCCTTGGTAGTGCCCCAATCGCAGCTGCAGCCGCTCAGACAAAAGAACCTGTTCGTCAGGGTCTTGTAAGTATGACAGGAACGTTTATCGACACCATCGTCATTTGTACACTGACCGGTTTATCCATCGTATTGACCGGTGCATGGCAGGTACCCGGATTAGAAGGTGTAGACGTTACTACCTATGCTTTCCAGCAGGGACTTCCGTTCCCACCTCAGATCTCTGCCTTTATCTTAATGCTCTGCCTGGTATTTTTTGCCTTTACAACGATTCTTGGCTGGGATTATTACAGCGAACGCTGCCTGGAATATTTAAGCGGTGGCAACATAAAGCACGTGAAAATTTTCCGTTGGATCTACATCCTCGCTGTATTTATCGGGCCTTATATGACCGTAAGCGCAGTATGGACGATTGCAGATATCTTTAACGGATTGATGGCAATTCCAAATATGATCGCTATTTTTGCCTTAAGTGGCGTCGTAGCAAAAGAAACAAGAGATTTCTTCCAACGACATAAAGAAGGTAAAATTAAATAATATGCGTTAAATAAAAAATGTCTCTGTTATCCGGTTTGACGGATACAGGGACATTAATATTCTTTGCACTTATCTCTTATTCTCTCTGCCGTCTACCGACGCCATTTTAAATCTTTTCCTTTTATAACCTTCTTTTTCTCAAGTGCTGCAACATACTTTTTATACCGCTTTTTTGTCACTTTTTTCCCATTTACCTTATACACATAATGGTATGGATACACATCTTCTTCGGTAAGTCTATTCCGCCATGATTTTGATGCCGATTCTTTTACCTCATTTCCTTTAATCCGGAAAAACTCTATGTAGTAATTATCTTTATGCCCTCCGGTCCAAGAAATAAGGCCTTTCGCCGGATAAATTTTCAGACCACCGCCATATTTATTCCAGGCTAGCCCCTTTACCTTACTTCCTTTTAAAGTATAAATGGAATAATTATAATAAGAGCCGTGAACGATCAATTCGTCTACACCGTTTTGATCAATATCGTAAAAGCAGTATTTATATGCAAACCTGCCATCTTCTTCGACATAATTAATATCATTTTTTTCATCCTTCATCGCTTTCACATAATAATTGTGCTCTGGTTTCGTATCTGTAACTGGCGTGATATCGCTGTTTTCCGTCAACGGTGCTTTTTCTGCAAACTTATAGTATTTATAATCCTGCGGATTGCATACTTCTAAAATACTGCAATTAACATTCATTCTCCGCTCCGCTGATTTATCTATTGACAGTATTTTTTCATTTTGTCCGGACACAATGTCATCCTTGTAAACCGCATTTTCTTTCTCGTACAGAACATAGTCTTCCGCACAAAAAACTGCACAGACGTTTTCGCATTGCTTCAAAATTTTAATTGTATTTTGTGGGCAGTCAATGCGATAAAATACAGCCTGTTGTACTTTATTAACAGGTATTCCTTCCTCTTCTACCTTTGCATTATATAAATTGCAGATTCCGTAAATATATTCGCCATCTTGATAATCCTGACATTGACATCGGTCAGATTTACTGCCGGCTATTTCTTTTAATAATAGTTTCAAATTTTCCTGTTCTCTTTTGTTCTTCATATCCGCCAAATATTCTTCCCCATCTTTTACCCGTAAGTCATTTGAAGATACTCCACAATATCCATCGAGATCCGGTTCCGTGCAATAATATCCATCTCCGTGATAATAGAAAGATATATTTCCCACTTCAACTTTTTTGCCTTTTTCTCCTTTCATTTTCTTCCAATCATTACCAAATTCCGTTTCCTTGCTATAATACTGCGCCCAAATTCCTTTCAAATATTGGGGTTCTTTTTCTCTGCTTTCTTCAAATTTTCCTAAAAACAAATAGCCATCCTGACAAGTAAGACATTCTGCATTTTGTACTTTCATTCTGTGTTTCTCATTTGCCTCATAATCAAACTGAACAATGATCGCATCCCGAAACGTTTCTGTCGATGCATCATCCCATTCGAGCAAATAAAATCCCTCTTTTCCAAATGCCATCTGATCGGGCCAGATTTCTTTTTCCTGTGGATCAAATGATACAACTTCTCTGTCATCCTTATCCTTAATTACTATTCTGTTTTCCTCTTCATATGAAATGTACTCATCATTTTCCGCCAGCACATTTACAAACTCACCATATCGTAAAATCATATTATCTGCGCTTGAAAAACGAGAAAAACACGTTATAATAACAAACGTAATCAAAGAAACAATAAACGTTCCCGCTATCACAACAATTATCCTTTTGATGGTTTTAAACACCTTCTCCATATTATCTGTTTACCTCTCCTTTAAGGTATTCATTACCAAGCCTGTTTCAAACATTGTCCCTTGTACTACCATTTTTCCATCTACAAGCAATGCCGGCATTTGTCGAATTCCCAATCGCGAAATTTCTTTTTCATCATTTACTTCCTCGATGGTAACCATCTGTTTTTTGTTATGAAATGCCTTTTGAACAATACCAAGTAATTCAAAATATTTATCGCAGCCTCTTCCAACGACCTTTACATTCAACAATTCTTTTTTCATTCTCGTTATCCTCCATTCTTTATTATAATATTCTTATCTTGTCCTTCAGACAAAATCTTCCATATAATCTACTTCTATTGTACATCAAATACCTGCTAATTGAAAGGAGAATTTTTAATTTTTTTCTTTTATGTCATTGCATAAAAAAACAAATAAAATTATATGAGGTCACACAATAAAAACATGCATGACCTCAAAAAAGAGAGTGTGTATATATAAAACAAATCCATCTAAATGTTACGCGTCAAATTATAGTTCCCACCTACGGCAAATTTACCGCAAAATAAATTCGGCACTCCCTTCACACTGCCTTAACGTGCTGTTTTCTACGGCACGTTTTTATCTGCCCTTGACCATCTCACTCAATGCCTCCTGCCATTCATATGTTGTCGTGAACATAGATGGAAAAATATTAGTTGCAAATGGGGAAAATGACGCAGAGACAAAGGAAATCTATCAGAGAATAAGTGAGAAGGTGTCAAAAGAAAGAAAATAGTTGTCGGAAACGCTGAGAAGAAATTATTCTATTTTTCTCATTTAGCAAATCTGTTTTAATAGCGTTGACAAATGTGTAAAATGGAACGCTACATTGAATGCTGTGCAAAAGTCACCTCGAAAATCGTTCCCCCAGTCTTGCCTGATTTGATACAAATACTGCCATCATGTACTCTAACGATTTCACGGACAAAAGCAAGACCTAGCCCTACGCCACCCAGCTCCCGGCTTCTGGATTTATCCACACGGAAGAATGGCTCGAACACTCTCTCCCTAAGCTCCTTTGGTATTCCGCTTCCCGTATCTTCTACAGACAGATAAACATGCTTGTTTCTCTGATATGCGGTTACTGTAACCTGTCCGAGCGGATGATTATATTTGATGGCATTCTCAACCAGATTGTATACAAGCCTGTAAATAAGGATATCACTGCCTATCATAGTGGCATCCTCACATTTTCCAATCAGCTTTATATTCTTTTCCACGGCAAGAGGCTCAAGGTCTGCCAAAACCTCTTCAACAATAGCATCCAATATAATTTTATCATCCCTTCCCACCGTCTGAAGCTCACTCATGTCAAGAAGAGTCTTTACCATCCTGTTTAATTTATCATTTTGTTCCGTAACCATTTTTATGGTCTGCAAAGTGTCTGCATCATTTCCCGGGTGAGAGGCAGAATTATATAAATCAAGCTGTACCTGCATTAACGCTAATGGAGTACGCAGCTCATGTGCTGCATTTGCAGTAAACTGTCTCTGTATCTCAAATGCTTCCGACAGACGCTCAAGCATCTTATTATAAGAAATACCCAGCTGGTTCAGTTCCTTAACATTGTTTTCCTCTATTCTTGAATCAGACAGATTCTGAGCCTGTACCTCTTCAATTTTATCTGAAAACTCCCTGATTGGTCTGAGTGCATGCCCGCTTATAAAATAAGTGACGACACCTCCCAAAAGCGCCAGCAAAACCGTGATTATCAGACTGTTTCTTTTATAGTCGGCCTTATTATTGTACACCTGAACCGAAAATTCATCCGCAAACTCATCCCACTTATCGTCCGGTATGCTGATATATATTTCATCTGATTTGTTTCCTTTTTCATCCCCCTGTGACTCTACCGCATCCTGCAGAGAATCGATGTAATGCACACCATTTTTATAGACAAACATAGTCAGGCAGCCACATATAATAGCAATACACAATGTAGTAATGCACGTAAGTCTCCACTGTAGCGACATTCTTTTCATCTGTCAGACTCCTCCCGTATTTTATAGCCTTCACCTACCTTGTTCTGAATGGGATCATATCCCAGCTTCGCCTTAAGCTTTTTTCTAAGTGAAGACATATGTACCCTGATTGCTCCGCTAAAGCTGTCTGCCGTGGCATCCCACACATGCTCTATCAGCTCCTCCTGACTCACCGGTCTGCCTATATTGATAAGTAAATATTCCAAAATACCATTCTCTTTTCTTGTCAGTGGAACCGGCTCTTCCTTTGCATATGCCTCGCGTTTAATCGTATCAAACTTTATTTCTCCGCATTTAAGACATATATCATTCTGTACAAATTTCCTTCTTGTCAGGCTTCTGATACGTGCCTCAAGCTCCTGCAGATGGAATGGTTTTTCCATGTAATCATTTGCTCCTGCATCCAGTCCCTCTACCTTATCAGCAATCTGACCTCTTGCAGATAATATCAAAACCTTAGTTTCATCATTGTATTTTCTAAGCTCCTTAAGAAGCTCCATGCCATCCATCCCCGGCAGATTCAAATCCAAAACTATCAGATCATAATTCTCCGACAGTATACATTCAAGAGCCTCTTTCCCATCATAACAGGTATCCACCTCATAACCGGCAGCATACAGACTCTTTGCAACCATATCACATATTTGTTTCTCATCCTCAACAATTAATAATCTCAAAATGTTCTCCTGCTTCTTAACAATAATTTTACAACCTATATTGTATAATACCAAAGTCAGCTGGTCAACAATACAACAAAAAGGAGCAACATTATGTTGAAATACCAAAAAACATGTCAAATCATTCTGCTTATCCTTGGTGTATCCATGATAAGCTATGGTGCAGTCAGAGGTGAGGCGGCTACAGTGCTTGGTAAAGCAATAAAACTATGTCTGGAGTGTGTCGGAATTGGATAAGGAAAAGAAATTACTATCAAGAAAACTGGCAAAAATACGTGGCTGGATACAGGCCGCAGCAACGCTGCTGACCAATATTCATATTCCAAATTTATTTAAGGGTAAAATATATCAGGGCAATGCAAAAACAGTATGCGTACCCGGATTAAACTGCTACTCCTGCCCTGCCGCGACAGGAGCCTGTCCAATAGGGGCATTTCAGGCAGTTGTCGGATCATCAAAATTTAAGTTTTCATACTACATAACCGGATTTTTTATTTTACTCGGTGTAACTCTCGGCAGATTTATATGTGGTTTTTTGTGCCCATTTGGATGGTTTCAGGATTTACTTCATAAAATCCCCGGAAAGAAATTATCCACAGCCAAACTAAAGCCTCTTAGGTACCTAAAATATGTCATTCTTATTGTTTTCGTTATACTTCTTCCGATGCTTGTAACGAACTCTATAGGAATGGGAGACCCGTTCTTCTGCAAATATATCTGTCCTCAGGGTGTTTTAGAGGGTGCTATACCGTTATCTATTGGAAATGCTGCTATCCGTTCTGCGCTGGGAAAGCTTTTTTCTTTCAAGTGTATGATTTTAATTGCAGTGATTGTACTAAGTATCTTATTTTACAGGCCCTTCTGTAAATGGATTTGTCCGCTTGGAGCAATCTACTCATTATTTAATAAGGTCAGCCTGCTCAAAATCACCGTTGATAGCAGCAAATGTGTCGGATGCGGTCAATGCTCAAAGGCATGTAAGATGGATGTGGATGTGTGTAAGACACCGGATCACCCCGAGTGCATACGCTGCGGTGCCTGCATAAAGGCCTGTCCGAAGGACGCCATCTGCTACCGGTTTATGGGAAAATCATGTCAAAAAAATGACAACAGATAGCTATTAAACATTTTACTATTATTTTAAAGGAGAAATTACTCATGAAAAACAAATTATCATTTATTTCTATTTTTACACTCTGCATAGCATTATCACTTACAGCATGTGGTGTAAAGCAAGCTTCCACAACAGATTCTAAGAACACTCAGACTGAAGCCGGCTCAGAAGCATCCGGCAAATCAGATTCCAGGCTTGATGATTTATATCAGCAGGAAAATCAGCTTTTTGCAGATCACGCTGATGTGTGGAACAAGGCATTTGGCATGATGAACAAAAGTGACGCCGATCCAAACGGAAATTATGCTGATTATCTTGCCGGTACCGTAGAATCAAACAAGAATTCATTCACAGACGATGAGCTTAAAACACTTAATGAGGATATTGAAACCATACGAAAAATCGAGGAACAGATAGCAGAGCTTGAAAACAAAAATACATCATCAGACGATAACAAGAAGGACAGCTCTAAAGCCTCATCTGTATTCAGTGATTTTTCCGGTGAGGATTTTGATGGCAATAAGGTTGATGACAGCCTGTTTTCCGGTAATGCAGTAACAGTCGTCAATTTCTGGTTTACCGGCTGCAAACCATGTGTCGCTGAATTATCCAAGCTTAACGAATTAAATGATGCTATCAAATCAATGGGCGGAGAAGTTGTTGGCATCAACACTGAGACCTTCGATGGCAATAAAACAGCTATCAAAGAGGCTGCCTCTGTTCTTGAAAGCCAGGGTGTCAAATATCGTAATCTGTCAATTGACTCCTCTAGTGCTGCCGGTAAATATGCCTCAGAAATCATGGCCTTTCCAACAACTATACTTGTTGACAGAAATGGCAATATTGTAGGCGAACCAATGCTCGGCGGAATTGATAACAAGGACAACTATGATGCCCTTATGAAGCAGATTCAGTCTGTAATTGATGCAGACAGCACAAATAAATAGAGGTCTACATATAAAAAGCTCCTGTGCATTGCACAGAGAGCTTTTTTTGAACATTACTATAATGTCAAGGAATCTTCTGCATCTACCCACATCTGTAAATTTCCATCAAGATACAGTCTCGCATATTCTAGTGGTTCATCAATGGCAAGTGTGTTTAATGCACAATCTGATCCGGGTGTGGTTCTCAAATTCTTTTCTGCTTCCCAGCAGTCAATGCGAAGTATATAGTATATAACAGACGTCCCGGATATCGGATGATGGTTATATTTTTAAGAAGAAGGGTGTACAGATTTTACTTATCTTAATCTATCGGATGGTGCAAAAAGATATAACTGCAGTATTATAGATCTGTATGATAAATCGGTACTAGCAACCCTGAACAGCAAAAGAATTGATGCGGAATTGGCTATCCAGACATTACA
>ERZ779875.70-NODE-70-length-99780-cov-3.228157_pt1 | contig 99780 bp, 100 predicted proteins | sample MGYA00511246_ERZ779875 | MGnify/ENA primary metagenome ERZ779875 (study PRJEB29588, sample SAMEA2155093) | human gut metagenome | biome: human gut; feature: human-associated habitat; material: faeces | place: Denmark | collected 2008/2010 ... | reverse complement strand
CTTTGATTTTTCTATTTTTTGAAAACAACGATCATAAACACTTGTCAAACGCTGATCTTGAATATGCGTATAAATCTGCGTCGTCTGAATATTACTATGACCTAATAATTCCTGCACAATTCTTAAATCTGCATTCTTATCTAAAAGATGCGTCGCAAAAGAATGGCGAAAGCTATGGGCAGATATTTTAGGGTTTAAATTCAATTCACATACTTTTTGTTTGATCATCTGATGCACATATTGCCTTGTACAAACATGGCCTAATCGATTCACAAAAAAATACGCAACATTTTTTACATCCCAAACACTACGAATGGAATCTAAATAATATTTCATCTGTGAAATACAAAATGAAGAAATCGGAACAATTCGTTCCTTATCTCCTTTCCCTTTAACCTTTAAAATGCCTTCCTGCAAGTGCACATCATTTAGCTTTAAATCACAAAGCTCACTGACGCGCAAGCCACAAGAATACAATACTACCAAAAGGGTCTTGTGATATTGGTCTATTTCATTGTCTTGAAAAGATGAAAAAACTTTTTTTACTTCATCCACACTCAAATACACAGGCAAATGCTTTGATGCTTTCATCCCATGAATTAGTAAAGAAACATCATGAATCTCAGGATGCGCCGTTGCTATCTGCAAATGAAAGGAATGAATACTCGCAATCATTCGATTCATACTTGATGCGATATGATCCTGGGCATAGAAATCTAAAAAATCTTCAATATCCAACACCGATATATCCTCACACTTTGTAATATTTCGTATTGTTAAAAAACGAATATACGATTCAATATCATGAATATAGGATTGTTGTGTTCGCTTCGATTTTCTTTGCAGAACATTCAAATATAAACGATAATCCGCTAATGCATCTTCTAATTCCATGAGATTATTATAACACAAATTAAATATAAATAGGCTCTAATACATTCATATCACAATTTGACTCTTTAATAGCTTCTACTAGCACCGATTTAACTTTGTTGTCACGATGATCATACGCAAACTGGATATTACGAATACTAAAATGATTTTCATAAAGAACCTTGTTAATTTCATTCAAACGATTTGGACGATGCACAAAATAAAAACGTCCATAGCTTTTTAATAATCGATTCGCATGAAGCACCAATTCTTCTAACGTCAAATTTTCTTCTATTCTTCCTAAATGACGATATGTCATCATTTCTGGCTTTTGATTCGCATTCAACTTGAAATAAGGTGGATTTGAAACAACCACATCAAATAAATCATCCTTATATTCTTGTATCGGCAAATTCACGATTTTACAAGGATGCTTAATAAACGTATCTACATTCTTTTGGGCTAATTTAGAAGTCTCTTCCAAGACCTCCACACCCACTAATTCTTTCACATTAAAATGATCTAGGTAAACAAGAATAGCGGCATTGTTTGTACCAATATCAAGAACACGCTCTTGTTTTTTTAAACGAACAAATTTTGCGAGTAGCTTCGTATCTGTATTAAAGCGAAAATGCTCATCATCCTGATATAATTGAATATTTTCATCAATAAAATAATCTAACTTTAAACTCAATCCGCATCCTCCTTCTTCAATAAATCACTTGCCTTCATAAAACACTTACAATCCATTTTTTCGTTGAGCTGGTTTAAAATCGAATCCGTATTCTCCACAGGAATCGCAAACAGATCCATCTGCTCTACTATTTTTCTTGCATCCTTTAAAGAACCAATATGCACACCAATATAACGATATCCAATGGGCTCAAAATACTCTTCTAATAAAAGTTTACACGCACCAAAAATCATGGGATACGTATTCGTATAGCCACTTAGATTGATACTGTGACACACATTATGAAAGGTGGTATCACGCAATGTAAGCGTAACAAGCTTTCCTTTTTGATTCTCACGCTGCATCTTATGCGTCAATTCCCTCACGATATTTTCTAAATTACTACTTACCTCATCAATAGAATATAAGTCATTTGAATAGGTACGCGAAATGGACACACTCTTTTGTGTCGTCGAATAACAAAGCATGGCACTCGAATTGCCACGCGCTTTTTGAATCAAACTGTAGCTTGATTTACCGAGCTTCTGCATGATTTTCTGTTCATTTTTTATATTCGCAAAATCACCAATCGTATAAATACCAATCTGATTTAATATAGGCACACTCTTTTTACCGATTCCATGCATTTCATCGATTTTCAAAGGCCAAAGCTTGGTGCTTAACTCCGACTTTCTTAAAACCGTTATTCCTTTAGGCTTGCGCATATCACTTGCCATTTTCGCAAGAAAACGATTGGGTGCTACACCAATCGAACAATTTAAATGACATTTTTCATAAACCCCATTTTGAATCTGAAAAACGAGATCCAATGGCCTTTTATAACGCTTGATGATATCCGTTACATCCATGTAACATTCATCAATACTGGCCGGTTCAATTTGATGAGTATATGTCTTTAAATACGCAAAAAACTGTGCAGACATCGAACGATAATACCCATAATCGCCTTGTACTAAAACTAAATCTGGACATAAACGCAACGCTTCATAAACTGGCATCGCACTATGAACCCCATATTTTCGAGCTTCATAATTCGCAGTCGAAATCACACCACGCTTACTCAAGGAGCCCACCGCAACTGGAAATTCCTTTAGATCCGGATTTTTGATTTCTTCACAGCTCGCAAAAAAGGCATTCAAATCAATATGTAAAATGACTCTAGCCATGGATTTTCACCCATAAATCCTGCATAGAAGCCTTTGCAGAATCACTAGCCTGACCACTTGTCATGATTGCTAATTCAGAAATCTTTTCATCTTGCGCTAATTCATGTACTGTAGTAATCGTTTCATTGTTTTTAACAATTTTTTCAACTAAATAATGCGTATCGGCATGTACAGCCACACTCGCTAAATGGGTAATACAAAGTACTTGATAATTCTTAGATAAAGCCTTCATCTTAGCACCCATTGCCAAGGCCACCTTACCACTAACTCCCGTATCGATTTCATCAAAAATAATCGTTTCAATGCCATTTGTAGCTTGGAAAACCACCTTTAACGCTAACATCAAACGAGATAATTCACCACCCGATGCCGATAAGGAAAGACTTGAAAAATCCTGTCCTGGATTCATGGATACTAAAAATTCAATATCATCAATTCCATTGCTGGATGGTTTCTTTTCAATACTTGAAATTTTAAAGCGTGCATTTTCCAACATTAAATCTTTACAATGTGTCATGACATTCTTTTCTAATTCTTTAAAAACGCTCTTTCTTTTTCTAGAAAGCTTTTCAGCTAAATCCATATACGTTTTAAAAGCTTCCACTTTTTCCTTTTCCAATTTATCAAAGACATCCTGACGATGAATGATACGGTCGATCTTATCCATGATACCCTGCTTTGTTTCCTGCAAAGATACAAAAGAACCACCATATTTACGATACAACTTTTTGATTTGATATTGACGCGACTGCAAGCTATCTAAATCTAAAGCGTCATTCGAATGATTGTCACGAATGTTTTTTAATTCCTCATCAATATTTTGTAAAGAATAATACAAGTTTTTAAAAGAATCCTCATAAGCATTCAGTACAGGTGATTTTGATGCTTGTTTATATAACATGTATAAAGAATCCAAAGCCCCATTTTCCTTATCCATTTCATATAAGCATTCAGAAAGATCTTCCTTGTTTTTAAACCAATGCGTAGCCTCATGAATTTGTTCTTCTAATTCATCCATTTCATTTTCCTTGACATTCGCATTCTCTATTTCATCAAGCTGCGCTGTTAAAAATTCTAATTCCGCATCAGAAAATTCTTCATTCTTTAAAGTATCCAACTCATTTAATACATTCGAATAATGATTATACGCCTGTTTCACTTGTTCCTTTAATCCATTGGTATTCGCATAGCTATCTAAAAGTTCTATTTGTAGTTTTGTATCCATCAACCGATATGTATCCATCTGCGAATGAATATCTACCAATAAATTGACGATTTTACGAACAAAAGAGAGCGTCGTAACAGTTTGATTAATACGTACAGTACTCTTATTATTATTTAAAATTGTACGCGAAATAATCACCTGATCCTCTGTATCGAAACCATTTTCTTCCAATATCGCATTTACTTCCTCATTAGAAGTTAAAACCATGGATAAAACAGCCTTATCCTTTCCTTTACGAATCACATTGGATTTAATACGATCCCCACTCAAATATCCAATCGCATCAATCAATAAAGATTTACCTGCTCCCGTCTCACCCGTAATGACACTCATTCCGTTGGTAAAATCAATATCGCAAGATTCAAATAAAACATAATCTTTTACCGACAATTGTTCAATCACAAAATCACCTCAAGTCTTATTCTATTTTAACTGATTTTGAAGTGAAAATAAATCATAAAACACCAACCTTAAAAGGTTCACAAAAAAATAAGAATATCTTCACATTAAGATATTCTTAGATTCTTGGCATACACCATATATTCCTGATTGCCACTTCTTCCTTCTAGAATACTTGGCATCGCTTGTACATCTTTATAATACTGAAACAGAAAGGATTTTACATCTTCCACAATTTGTAAGGCAAGCTTTGAATTTTTAAGGACACCATGCTTATTCAAGGCTTGTGGTCCACACTCAAATTGTGGCTTGACTAAAATCGCAATATGCTCAATGGATAAGACATTTAAAACATGTTCAAGGATTGTTTTGCACGAAATAAAACTAACATCCATACACATAAATTCAATTGGTTCATCAAACCATTCCGGTATGATTTCTCTTGCGTTATGTCCTTCCATTTTAACAACACGACTATCTTCTTCAAGTTCCTTGGCAAGCTGTAAATGCCCAACATCTAGAGCATATACTTTTTTAGCTCCATAACGCAGACAAACATCCGTAAAACCACCAGTACTCGCACCAATATCCAAGACAACCTGATCTTTTATACTAACATGATACTGATCAAGACATCCCTTTAATTTAAAAGCTCCACGCGATACAAATTCATCTTCAGTATGTAAGACTTCGATCACATCATTTTCATCCACCAAAAAAGAGCACTTTTTAATGGTTTTATCATTGACCTTGACCTTACCCTCTTTAATCATATCTTGTGCCTTGGCACGCGTTGAAATTTGATTCAACAAGAATTTATCTAAACGATCCTTAGCCATTTTTTTCTAATTCCTCAAATAAACATTCCGTACTGATTCCTTCTTGAATTCGTAAAGCCCGAATCGAACCATGACATACAAAATGATCACCAATACCTAATACATGAATCTTTTCATCGAGCGTATTGATATATTCTAAGATAGCACTTGATAAGCCACCTTTTTTTATGTCTGTTTCATAAACTGTAATCGGAAGATGCATTTTTAATAAATCTTTCATCATAACTTCATCTATTGGTTTAAAGAATCGAGCATTCACAACCAATAAACCCATTTGATTTTCGCGAGCTTTATAGATCACATGATCCACATCTGGACCATACGTAATCACAATCTGCGTAGGTGTTCCCACAACATATTTTTCCCAAGTTCCAATAGAAATCATTGAATAACTTTTTTTCTTTGCATATTCTGTATTTCCACGAGGATAACGAATACAGAAAGGAAGCTTTGATTCAAAGGCAGTATAAATCAAATCCTGTGCTTCATTGGAATCTTTAGGTTGAGACAAGATAAGATTAGGTATACTTCTAAGCATCGCAATATCAAATACGCCTTGATGCGTTTCACCATCATCTCCGACAAGACCACAGCGATCGATTCCAATCACAACAGGCACATTCATTCTTGCCATGTCGTGATTGACTTGATCATAGGCTCTTTGAAGGAAAGAAGAATAAATACTCACAAATGGCTTTAATCCACCCAGTGCCATAGCACAAGCCATGGTCACGGCATGCTGCTCAGCAATCCCACAATCAAAGAAGCGATCTGGAAAACGTTTTTGAAATTCTAAAAGCTTACTTCCTTGAGCCATAGCCGGAGTAATCGCAACGATACGCTTATCCTTTTCGGCCAAATCCATAACCGTATTTGAAATCACTTGTGACCATGAAATCTCATTAGGTGGAAGTATCGATAAAGATTTTCCTGTCGCAATATCAAATGGGGATACGCCATGCCATTTACCGACCTTATCCTGTTCAGCATATTTATAGCCTTTACCCTTTTGTGTTAAAACATGTATCACAATCGGGCCATTATGATCCTTTGCGGCTTGAAATACTTTGATCAAACTTGCGATATCATGCCCATCTACAGGTCCCATGTAATCTAGATTGAATTCCTTAAACAATGGAGCATCAATCACTTCATCTTTGATCTTATCACGAAAATGTGACAATGTATTCAATACATTAGATCCTAATTTATTAGACTTTAAGTTATTTTTTACATCGTGTTTTAAGTCGATATATAAGTGAGATGCACGAATATCCGTAATGCGTTTTTCGACGCCACTGTAATTTTTAGAAATCGACATATTATTATCATTAAAAATAATGACCATTTTCTTTTGTTTCGAACCAATGTCATTTAAGGCTTCTAAAGCCATGCCACCAGTTAGAGAACCGTCCCCAATTAATGCGATTACTTGATAATCATCATGTGTTAGATCGCGTGCAATCGCATAACCTAAAGCAGCTGATAAAGAAGTTGAAGAATGTCCAGCTTCCCAACAGTCATATTTGCTTTCACTACGTTTTTGATAACCAGAAAGACCACCTTTTTTTCGTAAGGTCGCAAATTGTGTGGATCTTCCTGTTAATATTTTATGTGTATAACATTGATGTCCTACATCAAAAATCATTTTATCTTTAGGAGAATCAAATACATAGTGCATTGCCACTGTAACTTCAACTATTCCTAAATTGCTTGATAAATGTCCTCCTGTTTTTGAAATAGACTCAATCAAAAAGGAACGAATATCCTGACATAGCTGTGTAAGCTCATCGATAGACATATCCTTGATTTGATTAGGTGATTCAATATCATACACTTGACTAATCTTTTTCATTTTTAAACCCTCGTTAAAAAAACTAGTCCGCTAAAGACTAGTTCAGCTAGTATTAATATAACTCTTTTTGTGGAAAATATCTATATATTAATATGTACGCTTTAATAAAGTATCCAATACCTTTGTAAGTGAAGTCACATCACAAGATACTTTTGCCAATTCCTTACGAATCGTCTCATCATAGCTTGCGACCATATCCTGAGCACCCTTCAATCCAAGTAAACTGATTGCTGTTACCTTATGATTTTCTTCGTCACTTGTTGATTTTCCTAATTCTTCTTCTGTGCGTGTAACATCTAAGATGTCATCCTGCATTTGGAATTCTAAGCCTAATACAAGCCCAATTTTACGGAAGCTTTCCACATCATCAAACTTATTAGCTAGTATACAACCACATACCAATGGTAAAGTTAATAATTTGCTTGTTTTATAATGATCAATTTCTTGTAATAAAGCTAAGGTAGGGTTTTTATCATTTTCAGCTGCCAAATCTAAAGTTTGCCCATAAATCATACCATCCACACCAGCATACCAAGCCAAAGCTTTAACTAAAGCTACCTTTTGTTCAGCACTACAATCAGAGTCTAATACAACCTCAAAAGCCTTTGTCAATAAACCATCCCCTGCAAGAATAGCTGTTGCTTCATCATAAGCCTTATGACAGCTAGGCTTGCCACGACGTAAATCATCATTATCCATCGCAGGTAAATCATCATGGACCAACGAATATGTATGAATCATTTCAATGGCACAAGCACAAGGATATCCTACACGTGCATCCATTCCATATCCTTCAAGTACTGAAAACAATAAGATTGGACGAACACGCTTACCTCCATTCATCAAAGAATAAGCCATCGCATCTTTTGTTCTACTATCATCATTTTCTTTAACACGCATCAATAAATAGTCTTCAAATTCACGATTCCTCAACATTTTGATTTACCTCCACCAGCTGATCCATTTTTGTTTCAAATTTCTTTAATTGTTTTTCACATTGCGTACTTAATTTTAAACCCTCTTCAAAAAGTGACATTGCCTCTTCAAGTTCAAGTTCATTATTATTTAACAAAGCCACAATTTCATCTAATCGTGACATGGCTTCTTGAAATTTTAATTGTTTAGCAGCCATCTTATTCCTCCTCTTTGCCTTCTACTCGAGATAGAATGATTCCATCCTGCAAGCGTGTTTGAATGATATCATCCCTTTGTACATCCTCAATTGATTTTATAACACTACACTCCTTTTTAGTAATACTATACCCTCTGGAAAGTACCTTTAAAGGAGAATAGGCATCGAGTAGTGCACAATTTTTTTGTAGAGCATGTTGATTCTTTAATAAAATAGAACGCATGCCCGCCTCTATTTTATCAGGATATACATTCAATTGATTCGCATTGTTTTCCATAATACGGCTCATACTTGAAATTAGATTCGCTTTATAATTTTGAATTACATCCATCTTTTGTTTCTGCAAATCAAGCGCATGTTCAAGCTGTGTACGATACGCATCCAGTTTGAGTTGCTTATCAACAATAAAGGATTTTGGATCCTTTAAATATGGATGATTTTTATAAATATTCAATTGAGACGAATACCCATTTAATATATGTCTCATCTCATTGATAAGTAATGTTTTGTTTTTTTCAATCTGAGTCATTACTTCATATTGATCTAAGCTTACCCATTGCGCAGCAGCTGTAGGTGTTACACTACGATGATCACATACAAGATCACATAAGGTCGTATCTACTTCATGGCCAACACCACTGACAATATATGTATCTAATGAATAAATTGTCTTAACAAGCTCAACATCGTTGAAACAAAATAAATCTTCAAAGCTTCCACCACCACGAACAATCAACAAGGCATCATGATGATTTTTATCCGCCTTCTTCAATACTTGAATTAGACTTTTTGGAGCTAAATTTCCTTGCACTAAGCTTGTGTATAAATGAACTTTCATCATGGGCCAACGTCTTTGAATCGTAGATAATACATCTTGTAAAGCAGCTGCAGAAGCACCGGTAATCACGCCAATATCTCCTATAAACCCTGGCATTGCTTTTTTATGACTCTCATCAAAATAGCCAGCCATTAATAGATCCTGCTTTCTTTTTTCAAACTCAAGATATAAATCGCCTAAGCCATCCTGCTTCATTTGCCGAATAATTAGCTGAAGACTGCCTCTTTGCTCATAAACATTAATGCTTCCAGAAACCAAAACGCGCATGCCTTCCTGAACATTAAAGTTCAATTTAGATACATAGCTTGAAAACATCACACAGTTCATTTCACCACTCTTGTCCTTTAAGGAAAAGTAGTAATGTCCGGATCTATGTTTAGTTAGGTTGCTGATTTCACCTTGAATCCAGATACCACCTAAATCCATGGTTTGTGTTAACACATTTTTAATGCGTGCAATAACACTTGAAATACTTACAACCATGTCATTTCTCATAGTTGATCTAGAACTCCATTTAATAATTTATATGAATTGTCATCACAATATTTTTTCGCCAATGTGATTGCTTCATTGATTACAACTGGCTTTGGTGTATCATTTGCCAAAATTTCCTGGAATGAAATCAATAAAATGGCTTGTTCTAACATACTTAAACGATCAAAATTCCAGTCGTCACGTAACAATTCATTGATTTTTTGTTCGAAAGCCTCTTTATTTTCAACCGTACCCATTGTCAAGCTATATAAATATCCATCAATGTCATTTGATCCCTTCATCACATCAAATACACACTTACGGATGTCCTTTCCTAATAATAAGTGCTGGTATACACTTTGCATCGCAATTACACGTTGTTCATGTCTATTCATTTACATTTCTCCTTCTTTATATGGTACGCGCGCACTTGGCACGACTTGACTTGCAGGTCCTGCATGCACGTCTTGATCATCAAAAAATATATTGGCACCAAAACAAGCTAACACATCTGCTTTTTTGGCTCCCTGCATAAAGAATACTTCATCTACGACAATATCCCATGCTCTTAAAGTTTTTATTACACGAACCCCCGTATCTTTGTTTCGTGCCGTCACAATAGCTGTTCTTAATACATGTAAATCTTTAGTTTCATTTTGAAGCCAAGATAAACTTTTTAACAAAGAAGCCATTGGACCTTTTTGTAAGGCGACATCCTGGTTTTGAATTTCATTTTCATCAAACGCTTCTAAACCATGTTCTTGATAAATTTTTTCAGATTCAGCCGAAAATAAGACGGCATCCGCATCAAAGGCAATACGAATCTGATGATCGGGGAAGCTATATTTAGTATCTCGGGCATAAATCATACCGGCCGCAAAACCCGCATGAATCGCATTTGATACATCATTTTCATTACACGATAAGAATAAATCCACACCAAAAGCAGATAAATAACGACTGATGTCTTCTCCGCCACTTAAAACCATACGCCCAATGTCCATATCATAATGTTCAAGTGAATGAATGATACGTAGTGATGTATCCGCACTATTTCTTGACATCACAATGACTTCGACAAGCTTTCGATTGGCTAGCTTATTGATGTTTAATAAGTTTTGTACTAATACAAAACCACTTCCAGGACTGAGAACGTCATTTTCATGAACAATTTGATATTCACGATATGCGTCCAATCCTTCCTTTTCAAAAACCTCGTTTTCTTTTTCTAAATTAAACAAAGCTCTTGAACTTATACCTACTACAAGATAATTTTCAAAAGATACACTCATAAATTGAAAAAAAGGAAACCTTTGAAAGATTTCCTAGAAGATAAAGCCAATAACCTGAATTTCAATGGCCTCAGGTTTAAAGTCTGTCATATAAGAAATACTTTCAAAGATCTTGTTTTGTAGATTTAAACATACATCACTCACATTTGCCTTGTGCTGTACTTTTACTGGAATCGATAAAGTCAATTTATTATCGTCAACTTTTGTCACAATTCCTGTCTTAAATGGTTTTGTTCCTTCTGCAAGCTGAACGTTTTCATCTTCTTCAATTACGTTCTTTGCGATTGTAGAAAAAACAGTCTTATTTAAAGAAATAACACCATATTCATTACCTGGTTCTAGTTCGATATATTCTTTCGCCATAATTTCACCTTCACTTCTCTTTTAGTATATCAAAAAAGTTATTTAAACTCAAAAACTTTCTTATCCCAAAGCTTCGCTGTTTCATTCACATAGCTCGATTCTTTTAAAATTACCTTTTTACAAGTAACAATATCTGATTCTAACTGTTTTTTTAAAGATTCAAAGCCATCAAAACGAATTTCATTTCGAGTCTTTTTCAAAAAGAAAAAGCGAACCTTTTGATCATAAATATCTTGATCAAAATCAAAGATATGTGCTTCAATTGAAACCTTTTTATTTTCAAATGTTGGATTGTTGCCCACATTGATCATACTTCCATACAAAGTATCATTTACACATACAAAGCCTGCATAAACACCACTTGAAGGAACTAAATAGTCTGGATTTGCGCCAAGATTTGCGGTAGGAAAATTCAATAAAGTACTTCCTCGTTTAAAGCCATGCTCAATCACACCTTCAATTGAATACATGTAACCCAATAGTTCGTTTGCCAAATCCATCTTTCCACTTTGAATCAAAGGCTCAATACGACTAGAAGATATCTTTTCATTTTTTGAATTCACACTCTCAATCACAGATACTTCAAAATAATTTTGTGTTTTTAGTGTCTGAACATTACCTGAGTTTTTTGATGCATATTTAAAATCAAAGCCACATGTTATGTAAGATACATTCATTTTATGTAGCAACATATGAAAAGCATCCACATCTAAAGCAGCAAAATCCTTAGAGAATGTAATGATATACATGACTTCAATACCCATAGCACTTGCCAAAAAGATACGATCATCTAGTGTTGTGATATGTCTGCATACGCGTTCTGGAAAGAAAATTTTCCAAGGATCTGGATCAAAGGTAATCAATCCACTTTTTACATTTTTTTCTTTTGCGACTTGAATACAATTTTCAAGCAATGCCTGATGCCCAGTATGTAAACCATCAAAGAAACCGATGCAGCAAGAGCTTTTACATAAATCTTCTTGAACATGGTTATAATCAATACGAATGACTTCCATTACCATAGACCTCTTTTACTTTTAAATAAACCTTCACGCTCTTTTTCATAGATTGCGATAGGTTCACCTGCATCTAAGATACAAACTTCATTGTTTGGATTATCTAAACGAATACGTTTACCCTGATAGACATCTTGAATCGGTTGGTAATCAATTTTATCTAGATGATCCAATACATAAATTGATGGATATAAGACAGGTTCTTGCGTTTCTAAATCTTCTAGTGTTTGTGCTTGATCAATCGTAAAGCGACCGACTTTAGTTCGTCTTAAACTTTTCATACAACCCAAATTGTTTGTATTTAAAGCTAAATCTCGACAAATACTACGCACATAGGTTCCACTTGAGCAGGCCACTTTAAAGCTATAGTCCCCTAGATCTTCCATCGAATATATTTCAATATCACTATATACCTTGGGAACCTCTAAGCCTTCTCTTTGATAGTCCATTAATTTTTTACCATTCACTTTTTTATTAGAGGTCTTAGGCACCAATTGATGATTCTTCCCTACAAATTTTTGTAGTTCCTCTTGAAAAGAAAATTTTAAATTTATTTCTTTTTCAGCTTCTACTTCACCCCAAATATCATCGGTTGATGTGCTTTTTCCAAATTCAATCTGACCAATATATTCTTTGTCAGTATCACTTAAAAACTGTAATAATTTACATGACTTTCCACAAAGAACAACTAAAACACCAGTTGCGTTAGGATCTAATGTTCCTGTGTGTCCAAATTTTTTTTGTTTATATTTTCGACGAAGCCAATTTACAACATCATGGCTTGTCATACCATACGGTTTATCAATAATTAAAATTCCATCCATAATTTCACCTTTTATATTTTACTTGTTTTTAAAGTTACTTGCAACTATGCACATTTGATACTAAAAAGTCAAGACTTGTATTCTTGTATGAAGTTCGTTATTATAGAAATGCCTAAGGACATTAATTTTTCCTACACTCGAGATAAGGGAAATCGGATGTTGAATTGTTGTGTTGAAGACCCGCTACGCGTGGGGATCCTAATGCTGTTCACAGATTGCCCACCTGTACTTAACAGGGAAAGATCTCATGTTCTTGGGCTTTTAATTTAGGTAAAAGGTATGAACGTAAAAGAAGAATTTATTCAAATCTATAAAGAAAATATACATCGTGACGGAGCCGATGCCTTTCTAGAATTTCTAGAAGGTCCTCACTCTGATTTTTTTACAGCCCCCGCAAGTACACGTTTTCATGGCAATATGGAAGGTGGTCTTTGCGCACATAGTGTGCACGTCTATCATTGTTTAAAAGATTATCTAGAAAGACAAAGAGTTCAAGACACATATAAGATGCACTACAGCGATGAAACCATCGCATTAGTTGCCCTTTTACATGATGTATGTAAGATCAATGTCTATAAAAAAGGTACACGAAATAAGAAAATCAACGGCGAATGGCAACAAGTGGATGTCTTTGAATTTGAGGACAATATTCCTTTTGGACATGGTGAAAAAAGTGTCTATATGATTCAGCCATTTATGCGTATTAGTCGTGAAGAAGCTTTTGCGATTCGTTATCATATGGGCTTTTCCGGAAGTGATCCTGTAAATAATGTAGGTAAAGCTTTTGAATTGTTCCCACTCGCATTTGCGCTAAGTACAGCCGACATGGAGGCTACATATTTTCTAGATGAACAAGTCTAACGACTTGTTTTTTTTCTATATAAAAAGACAGGTTACCCTGTCTTTTTATGCTATTTAGTTTCAATACCTAATTCTTTTAATTGTGCTGGATCTACTGGACTTGGTGCCTGTGCCATTAAATCAGATGCACTAGCAGTTTTAGGGAATGCAACTACATCACGAATGTTGTCAGTACCAGCTAGAATCATAGTTAAACGTTCTAGCCCAATACCTACACCTCCATGAGGTGGAGTTCCATATTGGAATGCATCCATAAACCAGCTGAATTTTTCATGTGCTTCTTCTAAAGTCATACCAATAGCTTCGAATACTTTTTCCTGAAGCTTTTGATCATGAATACGAATAGAACCAGATAATAATTCATAACCATTTAATACTAAGTCATAAGCTCTAGAATAACAATTTGCTGGATCAGACATCAATTTATCGACATCCTCTAGATTAGGTGAAGTAAATGGGTGGTGAGCCGCAACATAGCGATTTTCATTTTCATCATATTCAAACATTGGGAAATCTGTAACCCATAAGAATTCATAGGCGTCTTTATTGATCAAATCTAAATCATGACCTAATTTCACACGTAACGCACCTAAAGATGTTTGAGCTACCTTTTTCTTGTCTGCTACGAAGAATACAATATCATTTTCTTCAATATTCAACATAGTTTTTAAAGCTTCTTTTTCTGCATCGGATAATACTTTTGTAACACTACCCGCAAAGCCTTCAGCTGTCAACTTTAAGTTCGCAAGTGCTTTTGCACCATATACCTTAACATAATCTTGTAATTTATCTAATTGTTTACGAGAGAATTTATCCGCACCATTCTTTACATTCATAGCTTGGATGATGCCACCTTCATTTAAACAGTTTTCAAATACTTTAAATTCAGTATTTGTGAATACCTCACTCACATTGTATAAAGGCATATCAAAACGTAAGTCTGGTTTATCAGAACCATATTTTTCCATACAAGTATCGTAAGGAATACGTTTAAATGCAGGTAAATCAATTCCTTTGATATCTTTAAAGATTTCTTTCATTAAACCTTCTGTCATTGACCAAATGTCTTCTTCATCAACAAAGCTCATTTCAATATCGATCTGAGAAAATTCTGGTTGACGGTCTGCACGTAAATCTTCATCTCTGAAGCAACGAGCAATCTGGAAATAACGATCCATTCCACCTACCATCAATAGCTGTTTGTATAGCTGTGGAGATTGTGGAAGTGCATAGAATTCGCCTTTACTAATACGACTAGGCACTAAATAATCACGTGCGCCTTCTGGTGTAGAACGACATAAAATAGGTGTTTCTACTTCTGTAAATCCGTATTTTGCTAAATAGTTACGAACTAATAAAGTAATACGGTTTCTTAAAATCAAGTTCTTTTGAAGAACCGGTCTTCTTAAATCTAAGTAACGATATTTTAAACGAGTATCTTCAAGTGCATCTGTTTCATCCGCAATGATCATAGGTGTAGTGATAGCTGTATTTACAATTTTGACTTCGCTTACTACAACTTCAATTTCACCCGTTTCAAGCTTAGGATTCTTGTCTTTTCTTTCAACAACGGTTCCCTTTACCTGTAATACATATTCATTACGCACTTCACTGATTTGCGCAGCGATATCTTCATTGAAAACTAACTGAGTAATACCATAACGATCTCTTAAATCAATGAAGACTAAAGCTCCAAAGTTTCTACGCTTACTTACCCATCCACATAATGTGACTTCTTGATTTACGTTCGCTAAACGTAATTCTCCATTGTTGTGTGTTCTATACATGCTTATTCTCCTTCATGTTCATGATGATGATGGCTTTCTTCTTCTAATATACCATCCACATAAGGAATCAATTTTTCAACATCAATTGTTTCCTGTTCTTTATGTGCAATATTTTTAACAGTAACTTTCTTATCGTCCAATTCTGATTTACCAATCAAAATTGCTAATTTAGCCTTTGAACGATCAACCGCCTTAAATTGTCCCTTAAAGCTTCTTTCCATCATATCCATATCACAACGATATCCATAGGCTCTAAGCTCAGTCAATACCTCAAACGCATATGTTCTAGCTTCTTTGTCTAAGCACATCACATAAGCATCTAACGCAGGTTTTTGTTCCAATTCAATGCCTTCTGCTTCTAAGGCAATTAATAAACGTTCCATACCTAAAGCCCATCCAATACCACTCATACCTTCAGGTCCGCCAAAGTACGAAATCAATCCATCATAGCGTCCACCAGCCAATACAGTCGATTGTGCACCCATTTCTTTATTCATAGACACGATTTCAAATACAGTGTGTGTATAGTAATCCAATCCACGAACCAATTTATCATCCACTTCATAAGGAATTTCTAATTTGTCTAGTAATTCACATACCGTATTAAAATATTCCTGACTAGCTTCATTTAAGTAATCGGACATCTTAGGTGCATTTTTCATACATTCATGATCATGATCCACTTTACAATCTAAAATACGTAATGGATTTTGTTCATAACGACGCTTACAGTCTCCGCACAATTCATCAACATAAGGCGCAAAGTATTCCTTTAACGCATTACGATAATTTGTACGAGATTCATCATCCCCTAATGTGTTTAAGCATACCTTAATATCATTCAATCCCAATGATTTAAGGATAGAAAATGCCAATACAATCGTTTCTACATCGACATATGGACTTTTTACGCCTAATGCTTCTACACCAAACTGGTTGAAGATACGCATTCTTCCTTTTTGAGGACGTTCATGTCTTGACATAGGGCCCATATAATAGAATTTTGCAGGAAGATCAGGATTTGCGAACATTTTATTTTCAACAAAACTACGAACAACACCTGCAGTTCCTTCTGGACGAAGGGTTAATGATGTTTTTGAGTTTTCAAGTTTAAAAGTATACATTTCTTTGTTTACCATGTCACTTGAATCATTTTCTCTTTTGAAAACTTCTGTATGTTCAAAAATAGGTGTACGAATCTCATCATAATTGTACATGTAACAGAAGCTTCTTAATGTTTGTGAAAGAGCCTGCCATTTGTAGGATTCATTTCCGAATACATCCTGGCAACCTCTAGGAATTTGATATGCCATGCGTTTTCCTCCTTTAAATAAACAAAAAAACGCCCCAATATAAGGACGTTTTTAAACGCGGTACCACCTTATTTTATACGTAAAGTATACACCTCAAGTCTTAACGCGACCAACGGTTGGTTTTTAGCCAACTCCTCCAAAGTGTCCCAACAAGGATTCTACGAAAATTTTCACCAGCCATTTTCTCTCTACAGTATATCCTTATCTTTTTCTTTTTCTTAGGAATGAATTATTCAGCTTCATCTAAGTTTGAAACGTTGTGATATACATTTTGTACATCATCAACTTCGTCTAGTAAAGTTATTAAACGTTTGAATAAAGTTAAATCTTCACCGTGAAGTTCAACCTCTTCATTTGGAATCATCTTATCTTCTAAGACTTCAAACTTAACATCTGGAATTAATTTTTCAACAACAACCTTTGCGTCATCCAATTGAGTTGGATCAACAGTAATTGTCATATATCCTTCTTCGATTTCAATATCATTTAATTCAATTTCAGCCTCTAATAAAGCATCCATCATAGCTTCCTCATTATCATATTGAATAACGATTACACCTAAGTGTTCATATCCAAATGATACAGATCCACCAACACCCAATTTAGAATGTGATTTATTGAAACAAGCTCTTAAGTTTGCGATTGTACGGTTTGCGTTATCTGTTAAGCAATCAATGATGATTGTAGATCCTGCACCATGTCCAAAACCTTCATAACGAGCACTTGAATAGCTTTCATCAGCACTACTTTTTGCTTTTTCGATAGCACGCTTGATTACGTCTGCAGGCACGTTATTTGCCTTAGCACGATCAATCGCCTTTTTTAAAGTCTGGTTCATATCTGGATTTGGGTCACCGTTTTTTGCAGCAACTAAAATCTCTTTAGAATATCTAGAATAAATTTTTGCCTTTGCGTTGGCTGTTTTCTGCATTGCAGCAGCACGAACCTCAAAATGTCTTCCCATAGATTTATCACCTTTCAATATATTTTTTACAGTTTTCAATTATAACAGTTTAATGTAAATTATTCAACCTTGGCATAACGCTCAATAATTTTTTGTACCAATGGATTTCGAACAACATCACTATTTTCCAAATGAATAATTGAAATCCCATCAATATGATCCAAGATCGTACAAGCTTGCATTAAACCAGAATCCTTTTTCTTGATCAAATCGATCTGTGTAACGTCTCCTGTAACAACCATCTTACAGTTTTTACCCATACGCGTTAAAAACATCTTCATCTGTGCACAAGTCGCATTCTGTGCCTCGTCCAAAATAACTACAGCATCATTTAAAGTACGACCACGCATAAATGCCAATGGCGCAATTTCAATAACTTGCTTCTCCACATATTTTTCAACAGTTTCTAAGCCAAGCATTTCATTTAGCGCATCATATAAAGGCCTTAAATAAGGATCAACCTTTTCTTTCATATCACCCGGTAAAAAGCCAAGCGACTCTCCAGCCTCTACCGCTGGACGTGTAAGAATGATTTTCTCAACTCGCTCACTTTTTAACATATTAACCGCATAAGCTACGGCAAGATATGTTTTTCCTGTACCAGCAACACCTGTCGCAAAAACAATTTCATTATGACGCATCGCGTCACATAAAATAGCTTGTCCAATGGTCTTTGGATAAATCATTTTACCTGTTTTTGTCTTACATACAGCCTGTAGCTGATGAGCTTTAAAGTCCTTTAAACGATTCTTAAATGCTAGAGAACAAATATAATTTACATCCTGTGCATTCAATCGATGTTGCGTATCAATAATCGAAAAACAAGCTTCAATGACTTCAATTACTTTTTTTTCATCTAAAGAATCATTTACTTCCACTTTGATTTTTTGATCACGAATCATAAATACAGATTTAAAGCATTTACTCAACATATCCAAGTTGGAATCTTGAAAACCTGTAAAAATCTGAATCTCTTCAAATGTTCGATCGGAACAATCAAATTCTAAAAACGACACAAATTTCCTCCTCAAGAAAAAAATCTGCATATAGTATGCAGATTATTTACCTCTACGTGCTTTACGCGCAGCTTCTGATTTTAATTTTCTGCGCACACCTGGTTTAACGTAAAATTCTCTTTTGCGCGCCTCAGCAAGGGTGCCATTACGAGAAACCTGACGTTTAAATCTTCTTAAAGCGTCATCAAGTCCTTCGTTTTCTTTAAGAACTACTTTTGGCATATTCACAAACCTCCCTTCCCAAGATTAGCAAAAATATTATATCAAAGATTTCATATAATGCAAGCATTATTTAAAAATTTAGGCAAGACTTTGCTGAATACATTCCTTGGCAGCCACATTATCTCCTACCCAAGGAGCTCTTCCGTTTTCACGATAGATAAAGCTTTCGTCCCCTTTTCCAAGAAGCAAGACAGTATCTCCTTCTTGAGCTGATGTAATGGCTTGATGGATAGCTTCATAACGATCCTGAATAAATACATGTAACGTATCTTGAATACCAGACTTAATTTGATCTGCGATTTCTTTTGGATCTTCATCACGAGGATCATCCTCAGTAATAACAATATAATCACAATATTTATCAGCTAGTTCACCGAATACCTTACGCTTATGCACATCACGCTTACCAGCCGAACCAAAAACTGCAATTAAACGATGTCCTGGCATTGTCACGCTTCTTCCAAACTGCATCATCTTTTCCATGCCATCTGGTGTATGTGCAAAGTCAACAATCACATTAAATGGCTGTCCACAGTCAATACGTTCCATACGACCTTCGACCTGAGCAATATGCTGACATTTTTCAATGATATTATTTAAATCATATCCCGTTTCTTTTAAAGCTGCGATTGCCGCCAATAAATTATGGACATTAAAGTTACCTACTAAATTTGTCTTAACCGGATACATATGTCCTGAATACACCAAATCAAATTGTGTACCCTGAGAGCTCATCTTAATATTGATTGCACGATAATCCGCTTCACTATTGACTCCATAAGAAATGACCCTGGCTTTTGAGCAATCCTTTAATGCTTCATATTTTTCATCATCTTTATTTAATATGGACACGCCATTATCCTTAACAAGATTTTTAAACAATAGGCTCTTCGCTTCAAAATAGTTTTCCATTGTTCCATGAAAATCCAAATGATCATATGTTAAATTTGTAAAGATAGCACAATCAAAAGAAATACCATCTACACGATGCTGGGCAAGTCCATGACTTGAAACCTCTAAAGCACAAGCCTTCATACCACAACGAACCATATCTGCAAGCTTTGATTGCAAGAATAAAGCATCTGGCGTTGTTAAATTTGGCTGCAATTCAATATCTCCATATTTGATCGCAATCGTACCAATATAGCCACATGGCGTTTTATCATTGATAATGTCACGAATAATATTAGTAATGGTTGATTTTCCATTTGTACCAGTCACACCATACATTTTCATTTTATCACTTGGTTTCGCATAGAAGATACGCGCTACTGTATTCATGGCATCATTGACATCTTCCACGCGAATATATACAGCACCTGGTGCCATATTCAAAATTTCCTTTGAATGAACAATACAAACAGCGCCATTTTTTATAGCTGAATCAATAAAGTCATGCCCATCATTTGTTAGTCCGGGTAAACAGAAATAAATATTTCCTGGACGAACCGTTCTTGAATCAAAGCTTAAACCTGTAATATTGATTGTAGGTGCATTTTTAAATAGTTTGCTTAATCGCATACAACATCCTTCTTTCCATAGTACGTACCCTCTTCGATACGTTCCCATTCGATAGTGATTCTACCACTTAATGGCGCATCACTCAATATCTTACATGGATGATATTGGTTTGTATATCCTGTATAGTAACCATCTTGTTTTCTTTCAATCAAGACTTGAACAGGATTAAAACGCTGCATATCCTTTTCTCTACAAGCATTCGAAAGTTCAAGTAAACGAGCAACTCTAGCCTTGGCAATCTTACCATTGATTTCACCCTTTAAAGTACTTGCCTTTGTCCCATTACGCTTACTATAAGGGAAGACATGGAAAAAACTTAATTCTAAATCCGCAAGATTTTTATATGTCGTTTCAAACTCCTCATCACTTTCCTGTACAAAACCTGCGATTACATCGGTTGAAATCGAAATATCTGGAATGCAAGAACGAATATAATTGATTTTTTCTTTAAATTCTTCAATCGTATATGGACGATTCATACGCTTTAACGTTTCATTACATGCCGACTGTATTGGAATATGTAAATGATGGCACATACGAGGATTTTCCTGCATCAAATGAATCAATTCATCCGTAACCTCAGTAATTTCAATGCTTGATATACGATAATATACATGTTCGGGTGTGTTTCCTAAAAGATCCTTTAAAAGATCAGCCAAATGATATTCCCCATCAAAATAACGACCTGTATGAATACCCGTTAAAACAATTTCACTATGCCCTCTATCACATAGATCCTTGGCAATTTGAATAACCTGGTTATGATCTAAGCTTCTTTCTCTTCCACGCGCAAAAGGAATAGCACAATAGGAACAGAATTGATTACATCCATCCTGCACCTTCAAAAATGCACGATGCATCGATTCAAAACAATGAACAGGCATCGCTTCAAAATCTTTGAATTGCGTTACTTCATTCACAACATCAATTTTTTCATGTTCATTTAAAGCTTGTTGGATGAGCTTTACCAACTCATTCTTTTGTTTGGCACCAATCACTAGATCAGCATCCAAAGCTTTTCTTTCCTCTTCATTTGCGAATTGCACAAAACAACCTACCACAACACATAACGCATTAGGATTCATACGCTTAGCATAATGAATCTTTTGACGAGACTTACTCGCCGCCGTATTTGTTACAGTACAAGTATTAATGATACAAATATCACATGGTTGTTCTGGCGATACCTGTTCATACCCTAATTCTTCTAACTGACCTGCATAGTATTGCGATTCGTACGCATTGACCTTGCAGCCAAGTGTTATAATTGAAAACTTCATTTTTTCTTATCCTTCCACATGATTTTGGTATTCAATCGCACTTAATACATAGCATGCGGCTGTTTCAGCACGCAGTATGTTCTTTCCTAAAGAACAATTTTCAAAGCCAAAATCATTTAATACTTTAATTTCACTTTCTTCAAATCCACCCTCAGGACCAATACAAACCGTAATGGAATAAGGATTGGATTGTAAGTAATGCGCCATATGCTTAGATGGATCACTTTCCTTTTCATAAGCAACCACATTACATTCACTCTTATAATTCACCAAGTCCTTTAAAGAAACAACTGACTCTAATTCAACCAACGTATTGCGGTTGCATTGCTTGGTTGCCGCAAGTAAGATTTCATTCCAACGAACCAATTTCTTTTCAGCCTTTTTCTCATCTAATTTCACAACAGTATTTTTAGAGACAAAAGGAACGATTTTACTCACACCAAGTTCACATGCCTTTTGAAGCATCCATTCAAATTTATCTTGTTTAATCAAAGCACAGCATAGTGTTATTGACTGATGTTCTTTTAAAACATCTAACTTTTCATCAATATGTAATTTGGGCTTATCCAATACATGTCCATAAAAGACACCTGAGCTTTTAGTAACAATACGAATTTTTTCCTTTGATGAAGTACGAAGCACATCAAAGATATGATGTGCCTGCTTTGAATCTAAAGCAAGTGTATCATTTACATCAATGATCTGGTCCAAATAAACCTGTTTCATTATTCGTCAATACCTTCCATGCTTAAACGTTTCAACTGCTTGATTTCATATGGCTTTAAGCGACGGTACTCTCCTGCTTTTAAATCCTTGACATCTAAAAACGCAAAACGAACTCTGTGCAAACGCCGCACCTCGTGTCCAAGTGCCAACATCATATTTTTTACCTGATGGTTCTTTCCTTCTGAAATTGTTAATTCAAATTGTGTACGTCCACGCGTCAAATCCTTTTGTAGCACAAAGACCTTTGCCGGCTGATACTTTTCGGTTTTTGTCTTTAAGCCTTTTCTTAATTGTTTGATATCATCCTCTGTTAAAATCCCTTGAAGATTGACAACATATGTCTTTTCTAAATGATAACGAGGATGAATCATATGGTTACAGAATTCTCCATCGTTTGTCAGTAATAAAACACCACTTGTATCATAGTCTAAACGACCCACCGAGAAGATTCTTTCATTTTTAGGCATATAATCCAACACTGTTTTTCTTCCCTTGTCATCGCTATTTGTACATAAACATCCCTTAGGCTTATTCATAATGTAGTACACTTTTTCTTCCTTAGAGATCATGTTTCCATTGACCTCAATCATATCTTGTTTCGATACCTTTGTACCTAACACATCACACACCTTGCCATTGACTTTAACTTTTCCATCCAAAATCAATTCTTCGGCTTTTCTTCTTGAACAAATACCCGCCTGGGCAATTACCTTTTGTAGTCTTTCCATATATTATTCTCCTTCAAATAGTTCTTCGCTGTTCGCTCTAGTTTGTGGTAATTCCGGCAATTCCTTTAGATCCTCTAATTGAAAAGCATCCAAGAATTCATCCGTTACACGATATAAAAGTGGTTTTCCAATCGCATCTAAACGATCCTTAGCTTCAATCAAGCCTCGAGCCACTAATTTTTTTAACATCATTTCACAATTCACACCACGAATCTCTTCGATTTCAACACGTGTAATGGGTTGTTTATAGGCAATGATAGCCAATGTTTCCATGGCAGCCTGAGAAAGGGTTGGCTGTTTATATTCTTCAAACAGTTGCTTACCATACGGATATACGAATTCTTTTGTGACAAACTTAAAACGATTCGCATATTCAACCAATTCAATCCCTTTGGAGTTACTCGCATATTCTGATTTTAAGCTATCCAACAAGACACGTATATCATCCATCTCTAAATTTTGTAGACCATGAACCATCTGCTCCATGGTAAGCCCTTCTTCTCCGCTTAAAAACAAAAGGCCTTCTAATATAGCTTTTGCATTATCCATTATAAATCCTCTCTAGTGACCCAGATCATTTCTGTTTCATCGATCGAATAGGTCATCCATTTATCATGTATTAAATCCAATATCGATAAAAAGGTAACAATAATCATATGCAGATTGGTACAATCTGAACAAAGATCTTGAAATGAAATCGATCCATTCAAATGTTTCATACGCTCTTTTATTTGTATCGCACGTTCCTCAATCGATAATTCTTTAATGGTTACTTTCGTTTCATAGGGTTGCAACAATTCCATACGAACAATACAATGGCGCATCGCTTTCATTAAATCATATGGCGATTGTTCTTCTAATGTATCGGTTTCAACTGGAATCTTCCATTGTTCAACCAAGCTTGAAACTGGGCGTGAAAAATGCAGCTGCCGCTTATCATAATCTTCTTTTAATGCCAAGCTAACTTCCTTATATCTTTGATATTCCAGCAAGCGAGCCACCAATTGATCACGCTGATCTTCTTCATATTCTTCTTCTACCTCAACGGTTTCTCTAGGCAAAAGCTTTTTTGACTTATATGCGATCAAGCTTGCCAATTCCGATAAATATTCACTGGCTACTTCTAAATGCATATTTTGCATGGCATGAATATAATCAATATACTGTGTTGCCAAAACATTCATATCCAAGTCAAAAAGATCCAATTTATTTTCTTTGATTAAATGCAGCATCAAATCCAAGGGACCTTCAAACTGATCTAACATTATTAAAAAATCCATACTATCACCCATGTTACCCATTATAACAAATTTTAAAAAGCTTTTCATCTGTTACGACAAATGTTAGAATAATTAGACAAGGGGGTATTCCATGCGAAGAGCCATTCTCTTTTTAATTTTTGCGTTATTTTTGGCTATGGTTATACAGCCAAATCTAAATAAACAAATCAAAGAAACATCAAAAATCGATGTACCAGAACAAGCTGAATCGAAAACAACACTCATCACAAATGATACAGTTTCAAATAAACGTTCGAAATCAAAAGCAATTATTTGCATTGATGCGAGTCGTGGTGGCAGCGATGCCGGCTATACAAGTGAAGGCCATACGAGTGAAAAAGAATTGAATCTTGCGATTGCACAAAAGATTGGCGATACATTAGAAAGTGCCGGCTATAAAGTTGTTTACACTAGAAGTGATGATTCATCATTGACTACAGAGGATCGTATTACAGCTTTAAATGCGCAAAAAGCAGATTACTTAATTTCGATTCAAATGAATTCAAGCTCCGATTCCTTATCAAAGGGCTATTCAATATTCACGCAGCCAAATGAAAAAATGATTCAATTGGCAAAGGAGCTCGCAAGTACCATGAGTTCAATCAACCTATCTCAATTTGAGGGAATTGATTCAGATCATTATGAAAACTTCCCAATTCTATATGACAGTCAAATTCCATCGATTCTTTTAGAGCTTGGTTATTTGAGTAATTCGGATGATTATTCAAAGCTGATTGATGAAACCTTCCAACAAAAAATTGCTGATGCGATTACACAAAGCTTTTTGGATAAAATCAATTAACACTCTTCGGAGTGTTTTTTTGTGTTATAATTTTTTTAAAAATAGAGGTGTTTGTTTATGGAAGAAAAAATGATATATAAAGGTATTATTTTTGATTTAGTATCCAAAGATGTCAAAATCAAAGATAAAGTATATAAACGCGATATTATTCGTCATCCAGGCGGCGTAGGTGTGATATGTATTGTGGATGGAAAGATTTTATTAGTGAAACAATTCCGTCCAGCTATTAATTCAGAAACATTAGAGATTCCAGCTGGAAAGCTCGAATATGGTGAGGATCCTATGGCATGTGGTCTTCGTGAATTGAATGAAGAAACAGGTATGGAATGTGAAAAACTTGAGCTTTTATTAAGCTTTGTTTCAACTCCAGGCTTTTGCGATGAAAGAATCTGGATTTATAAAGCCATCAATCCTACAAAGGCAAAAATTCAATTTGCCAAGGACGAGGATGAAGAAATTGATATTGTATGGCTTGATTTAGAAACAGCCTATGAATATACAAAAAATGGCAAGATTGATGATGGTAAAACGGTCATTGCGATTAGTCAAATAATGGCAGAAAGGAATGTGTAGCTTATGAATTTTGTCGTTATTTCACCAAATTATCCAGAAAGCTATTGGATGTTTTGTCGAGGATTAAAGGAAAATGGGGCTACTGTATTAGCTATTGTAGATACACCCTACAATCAATTAAAAGATGAGTTAAAACAATATTGTGATGAAATTTATGTCGTACATAGCTTTCAAGATTACGATGCGATGGTTAGAGCTGTTGGCTATTTCACTTTTAAATATGGAAAAATGGACTGGATTGAATCTAATAATGAGGCGTGGCTTACTTTAGATGCTCGTTTGCGTGATGATTTCAATGTGAAAACAGGTTTTTCGCTTGAAAGAATTGAAGAGTTACAGTCAAAGTCACAAATGAAAAAATATTATAAAGAAGCCGATGTACCTGTTGCCGATTATAAAGTACCTAATACCTTAAAGGATGCGATTGAATTTGCCGACAAAGTCGGATATCCACTTGTTATGAAACCGGATCATGGTGTTGGTGCAAGTATGACATACAAAATCATGAATCAACAACAATTAGAATCTGTCTATATGCAGACAAAGGATCATGTGATGATTTTAGAACAATTCATTGATGGAGATGTCTTTACTTTAGATGGAATTTGTGATGAACATGGTGATATTCAATACTTAAACAGCTTAGAATATGTAGGTAACTGTATGGATTCGGTTCTGTATCAACAAAGTATTGGTTGTTATACCCAATTTGAAATTGACGATGAGTGTCGTGATATTGTTCAAAGAACAATTCATGCCTTCAAAATCAAGAATCGCTTCTTCCATTGTGAGTTCTTCCGTTTAAATCATAATGTTCAAGGTTTAGGTGAAAAAGGACGCATTTTTGGCTTAGAAGTAAACTTCAGACCACCAGGAGGTTTCTGTCCGGATTTAATGAATTATGCCGGAGAACTTGATGTCTATCGTTTATGGGCAGAGGTTATTTTAAAACAGTCGGCATCCTATTCAAAACTTAGAAGATTTTCTGCTGGTTTTGTCGGAAGAAGAAATTCCATCAAATATCAATATTCGACAAAACAAATTCAAGCTATGTTTAATGAAGAGCTGATTGAAATACTTTACTTGCCAGAAGCTATTGCGGCTGCCATGGGAGATGTTGCGATCGTCGCTAAATTTACAAGTCCTGTAAGAAGAGATGAATTCTTTAAAACAGCTCTATTAAGAAAGGATTGCTTATGATAATTGAAAAAGAGCTTTTCATGTCAAAGCTGAATCAAAATCGTAAAATATTTATTTATGTACCCGATGATTATGAGTTGAATACCAAACAATATCCTGTTCTTTATACGTTTGATGGGCATAATTTATTTCTAGACGAATATGCCACTTATGGCAAGGCCATTCATATTCAGGACCACATTGAAAAGTTAGGCTTAGACTTAATTGTGGTCGGTCAAGAATGTTCACATGACGGAAATAATCGTTTAATAGAATATGCACCCTATCCCTTTTATGATCCTGAATACGGTTCTTTTGAAGGACAAGGCGATGCGACAATGGATTTTTTTGTGAATGAATTAAAGCCCTATATCGATCAGCATTATCGAACGAAAAGAACAAGAAAAAATACTTATATTGCCGGAAGCAGCTGTGGAGGTTTAATGAGCTTATATGCAGCCTATACATATTCTCATATCTATTCAAAGGCTATTGTCGTATCTCCTTATATTCTAGAAAGTATGGATGCGATACTTAAAGATATTTCTAAACAACAAATACAACGCAATACTTCCATCTATTTATCATGGGGTTCTAAAGAAACAAGCTTAATGCATGAATTTGTTTGGCAGACAAAAGCATGTACCGAAGTAGGAAATGCATTTTCTAAAAAGAATGTTAAAGTATTATACAATGTAATTCCAGATGGAAGACATTGTGAGGAGGACTGGGAAAAAGAATGTGATACATTCCTTCCCTTCTTATTTCAATGAATCGAAATGTCGTGATTAAAAGGCTATATACAAAGTCTAAACGCAAAATTGTAATTAGTGATATTCATGGTAATCTAGACCTATATAAAAGGCTATTAATAAAGATTGATTATAAGCCCAATGAAGACTGTTTAATTCTATTAGGAGACATCATTGAAAAAGGACCAAAAAACTTAGAAACATTACATTACATTATGCATCAGGTACAAACACAGGATGTACATTGTATTATGGGAAACTGCGATTTTATAGCGAAAAATGTTTTATATTCGTATCGCCTTAATTTTTTAAAGCATGTTTTAGGTTTTCGTAAGGAAAGCTTGATTCATGAAATGGCTCAAAGCTTACATCTTGAAATCAACAAAGATTGTGACATATCAAACATTTGTCAGATATTACGAAAACATTACTTAAAAGAATTATGTTTCTTAAATGATTTGCCTCACGTATTAGAGGATGATCAACATATCTATGTACATGCCGGCATTGAATCAAATGATAACTATGGTACAGATTTTAAACAAGTTTTAACACACCCCTTCTTTTTAGAAACGCATCAAGTCTTTAAAAAGAATGTGGTTGTAGGACACATGCCTGTGACAGAATATTGTTCGCATATCGCCTCTTTTGATCCTATTTATGATGTCAAACACAATATTTATAGTATTGATGGTGGAAATGTTGTGAAGCATGGTGGACAATTGAACGCCTTAATCTTTGAAGGCAAGACAACACGTATGGAAAGAAGCGATCTGCTTGAAGAAAAAAAGGTCATTCATGATGTTTCATATCATACGCAAATTCCCTTTTTTGTAACTTGGAACCATGGTCAAATTCAAATATTAGAAAAAAGTGATAAACAATCTAAGGTGTATTGTCCATATAATCATCGAACTTTTTGGGTTGAAAATGAATTTGTGACCAAGGATTTAAAGGCATTTGATTATACGAACTATGAAATTCCATTAAAAAAAGGCGAAACTGTTAAAATCGTTTTCGCCTATCAAGATAAAGTTCAAATCAAAAAGAATGGTATACTAGGTTGGACGTATCGTTCCAATCTAGAATAATACTATTCTTCTTTTTTTTCGATGGCCCCCTCTAAATAGTCACAAAGCTCTTCTACTTCTTCATTTGAAGTATGCCAGCTTGTCACAAATCGAATGACATAATGATCATCGCATTTTTCCCAGATTTCAAAATCAATCTTTTCACTTAAGAACTGATATTGTTCCTTCGTGACATTGACAAAAATCTGGTTTGTATCACTCTTCATAAATAAGGCATAGCCTAGTTTTTGAAGTTTCGATTGAATCTGTTGCGCTAATACTACAGAATGTTTGGCATAACTATAGAATGCATCGTGTTCAAATAAACCTAAAAATTGAATACCTAATAACCATCCTTTGGCAAGCATCGCACCATTTTGTTTCATCACAAAACGGAAATATGGCTTTAATGCAGGATTGGTAATGACAACAGCTTCGCCTATTAAAGCACCATTTTTTGTTCCTCCAATATAGAATACATCACATAAATTTGCTAAATCATTAAGTGTGTAATCTACGGTTGCTAAAGCGACACCAAGTCGAGCTCCATCCATCATTAAATAAAGACCTAATTCATCACAAACACGACGAATTTCTTTTAATTCATCTAATGTATAAACAGTACCATATTCAGTTGCATTCGAAATATAAACCATTTTTGGATAAACCATGTGTTCATAAGAAAGCATATGTGCATCAAACACCTTACGAATATCAGCTGGATTTATTTTTCCTGCATAGTTGTTTACAGGAATGACTTTATGTCCTACAGCTTCAATAGCACCTGTTTCATGTGTTGCGATATGTCCTGTATCACAGGCAATCACAGCTTCAAATGGTTTTAAACATGCTTTGATGATTGTTTGGTTGGTGATGGTGCCTCCAACTAAAAAGTGAACATCGACATCATAATCTGGAATATGTTTTTTAATGGCTTCCTTTGCGTTTTGACAAATTTCATCCATACCATATCCAGTAAAAGAACGGCCATTTGTGGTATTCATATATTCCATAATTTCAGGAATGCAGCCTTGACCATAATCATTTCTAAAAAATAACATTTATATCAACTCCCAAAACCATTGTAACACAAAAACAGGTCATTTGACCTGTTTTAGCTTTTATTCTTCTTTTAATCCCATGATTTCGTCAGTAAATAGACGTGCATCCATCAACTTCAAATCTTCAGCGATATATGGTTTGAATTCCATTTGGTCTAATACATCTTTTTGAAGATCTACACCTGGTGCGATTTCAATCAATGTTAATTTACCATCAATTAATTTAAATACAGCACGCTCAGTTATATATAAGACCTTTTGACCTGTTTGATTTGCGTATTCAGCTGAGAATGTAACCTGTTCAATGTGATTTTTAAATTTCTTGATTTGACCTTCTTGATTAATTGTCAATTTACCATTACCAACAGTTTCTTTTAAACCTTTAGCTGTGAATGTTCCACAATAAACAACTACTGGTGAAGTTTGTGTGATATTAATAAATCCACCACATCCGGCAATTTTAGGTCCGAAACGAGATACGTTAATATCCCCTTTCGCATCACATTCTGCAAGTCCTAAGAAGGCTTGATCTAATCCACCACCATCATAAAAATCAAACTGATATGTCTGGTCGATGATTGCGTCTGGATTTGTACAAGCACCAAAGGCAGTACCATTCATTGGAACACCGCCAATTCCTCCGGCTTCTACAGTCATCTTAAGTCCTGGAAGACCCTCTTCATTGGCAACATTGGCAATACCTTCTGGCATACCAATTCCTAAGTTGATAACTGCAGTTGGATCTAATTCCATAGCAGCACGACGGCATACAACCTTACGTGCATTTAATGGCATAGGTTCAATTGAATCTACTGGTACACGGATTTCTCCACAGAACGATGGATTGTATGGATCTGAATATGTTTGCCAGTGATTTTCTGGTTCTGCAACAACAATCGCATCAACATAAATTCCTGGAATCTTAACATCCATTGGTTTTAATGAACCACGTTCAACAATTTTTTCTACCTGTAAAATAACTTTACCACCACTGTTTTTAACAGCTTGGGCGATACTGATTGAATCTAATGTAGCTGCTTCTTTACACATTGAGCAGTTTCCATCTTCATCTGCATATGTACCACGAATTAAGGCAATATCTAGTGGGAATGATTTATAACGCAACCATTCTTCTCCATCCATATTGATTAGTTCAACTAAATCTTCTTTTGTACGTTCATTCATCTTCGCACCTTCTAAACGTGGGTCAATGAATGTTTTCAAACCGATTTTAGTGATAACACCTGGACGGTGTCCTGCAATTTCACGGAACATCAAACTGATTGTTCCAAGTGGTAAGTTATATCCTTCTACTTTATTTTCAAAAACTAATTTTTGGAATGTTGGAATCAATCCCCAGTGACCACCAATGATTCTTTTTAATAATCCTTCGTGGCCCATGTGGTTCAATCCTAAATCTGGTGTTCCATCTCCTACACCAGCAGAGAACATTACCGTTAAATCTCTAGGATGTCCTGTTTCCAAAAAGCTCTTTTCAATGGCAACACTTAATTCTTGAGGGTGGCCCATTCCGATAAATCCACCAACACCAATTTTGTCGCCATCTTTAATCATGCTGATAGCTTCTTGGGCTGACATTACTTTTGACATTTAAATCTTCCTTTCAAATTATTTGTTTTTAAATTCTTTTTCTTTTACTTTATTTACGAAGCATTCCATACCATAAGTCTGGTCTTCTGTAGCGAAGCAATCAGAGAAATCTTTTACTTCGATTGCGATAGCTGAATCTATATCTGTTTGAAGTCCAGCATTGATAGCTTTTTTAGATTGTGCAACAGCAATTGGAGCATTTTTGCAGATTCCATTCGCCATCTTTAATGCAGTTGCCATTAATTCTTCTTGAGGAACTACCGCATTTACTAATCCGATTGCTAATGCTTTGTCAGCTTTGATGTTACGAGCTGTAAAGATCATTTCTTTAGCGATTCCTGCAGGTACTAAACGAGCTAAACGTTGAGTTCCACCAAATCCAGGAGTGATTCCTAATCCTACTTCTGGTTGTCCAAAGATTGCGTTTTCAGCAGCAATACGAATGTCACATGCCATGCTTAATTCGCATCCTCCACCTAATGCAAAACCGTTAACTGCTGCGATAACTGGGCAGTGTAAAGTTTCGATTTGACGGAAGATTTTGTTTCCATAAGCTCCATATTCAGCAGCTTCCTCAACAGTTTTGTCTTTCATTTCAGCAATATCTGCACCCGCAACGAAAGATTTACTTCCAGCACCTGTGATAACTACACAGTAAGTATCTTTATCAGCTTTTACTGTGTTTACAGCTTCTTCTAAGTCATTTAATACAGCTGTTGATAATGCGTTTAATGCTTTTTCACGGTTGATTGTGATAATTGATACGTGTCCTTGTTTTTCTAATAAAACGTTTTCCATGATTTTTCTCCTCTAAATATTAATAAAAAGTGAAACAACGAGTGTTTCACTTTAGTTATTTCACTAGTTGTAGCTGTAGAATCCTTGTTTAGTTTTTTGACCTAATTTTCCAGCACGAACCATTTTCTTTAATAATGTACATGGACGATATTTAGGATCTCCAGTTTCAGTATATAATACTTCCATTACATCTAAAACGATATCTAATCCAATTAAGTCACCCAAAGCCAATGGTCCCATTGGGTGGTTAGCTCCAAGTTTCATAGCTGTATCGATATCTTCAACACTAGCCAATCCTTCTTGGTAAATGAAGCAAGCTTCATTAATCATAGGAATCAAGATACGGTTAACAACGAATCCAGGTCCTTCAGCAACTTCAACAGGAGTTTTTCCTAATGATTTAGAGCATTCGATAATAGCTTCTTTAGTTTCAACTGGAGTGTTTTCACCAGAGATAACTTCTACTAATTTCATACGATCAGCAGGGTTGAAGAAGTGCATACCGATAACGTTGTGTTTGATTCCGTTAGCGATTTCAGTAACACTTAAACTTGAAGTGTTTGTTCCGAAGATGCAGTCTTCTTTACAGATTTCATCTAAAGTCTTGAATAAGTCTTTTTTGATTTCCATTTTTTCAAGAACAGCTTCAACGATTAAATCGCAATCAGCTAAATCTTTGTATTCACCAGCTGTTAAGTTAGCTTTAATACCTTCTGCTTTTTCTGCAGTAATTTTTTCACGAGATACTAATTTATCTAATTTAGCACCAATTTTGTTGATACCATTTTGTGCCCATTCGATTTTAATATCACATACAGTTACATTGTAACCAGCTGTAGCAAATGCATTGGCAATACCTTGCCCCATTGTTCCAGCACCAATAACACCTACATTTTTCATTTCGTTTTGCTCCTTTTTATTATTCAGCTTTTGCAGCTTTAATTGATTCTACTAATAAAGGTAGTACTGTAGCACAGTCACCAACGAATCCCATGTTAGAAATATTGAAGATTTCTGCTTGAGGGTCACGGTTGATAGAGATAATCAAATCTGATTTATCCATACCTGCACAGTGTTGTACGGCTCCTGAAATACCGCAAGCGATATATAATGAAGGACGTACAGTTTTACCTGTTTGACCAACCTGACGATCTTTGTCTAAGAATCCATCTTCAACAACGGCACGTGTACAGCAAACTACACCACCTAATTCGTCAGCTACTTTTTGAAGTACGTCTAAGCAATTTTCAGCACCACGACCAGCACCTACTAAGATGTTAGCTTTAGTGATATCTACATCTGCTTTAACTTTTTCAATAACTTTTTCTACGAATACTTGAGGATCTGTAGTTCTCCAAGTTGGTTTGAATTCTTCAACTTCACCAGTACGGCTAGCATCTGTTGGAGCTAATTCAAATACTTTTGGTCTGATTGTAGCCATCTGTGGACGAGTGTCTTTACATACGATTGTACCAAATAAGTTACCACCGAATGTAGGACGAGTTACATCTAATAATGATTCACCAGTTTCTTTAGCATATTCTAAGTCAACTTCGATCTTAGTAGCATCTGCAGTAAGACCAACGTTTAAACGAGCAGCTACACGTGGTGCTAAGTCACGTCCTAAAGGAGTGGCACCAGTTAACATTGAATCTGGTTTGTGAGCTAAAACAACTTGTGTTAAAGCATCTGCATAGAATTGAGTTGAATAGTCTTTTAATAAAGCATCATCAACAACGATTACTTTGTCAGCTCCATGACTAATAACTTCTTGAGCTTTTTCTTTTACATTTTCTCCAAGCAATACACCAACTACTTTGTATCCAAATTCAGGGATAGAAGCAACTAGTTTTCTTGCTTCTGAAATAAGTTCATAACTTACTTCTGCAATGTTTCCGTTTTCTTGTTCAACGAAAACGAAGATATCTTTATATTCTTCAAATCGAGCCATTCTACTTCATCCTCCCTACTTTGTAATGATTTGCTTTTCTTTCAATGTTTTAGCAATCATATCTGCAGTTTCCTGCTCAGACAATGTGAATACTTCTGTTTTATCAGTAACGTCTTTAGTGAAAGTAGTTTTAACTGATGTAGGAGAACCCTTGAAACCAACTGTTTCTGGATCGATTCCTAATTCAGCATTTGTTAAAACTTCGATCTTGTCTTCTTTACATAAGTCAACGATATTGTCACATTGCATGTAACGAGGTTTGTTCATTCCAGATAATGTTGTGATAACACATGGCAACTTAGCAGTTACGATTTGTTCAACATCTTCTAATGAACGTTTTACTGTGATTGTATCTTCTTTTACTTCTAAGATTTCATCTACATAAGTAATTTGAGGAATATCCAAACGTTCAGCAGTTTGAGGTCCTACCTGAGCAGTATCACCATCGATAGCTTGACGACCAGCGATTACTAAATCGAATCCTACTTTTTTCAAAGCAGCAGCTAAAGCGATACTTGTAGCACATGTATCAGATCCACCTAATACACGGTCAGTTAATAAAACACCTTTGTCAGCACCCATAGCAACGCCTTCTTTTAACATTTCAGCAGCTTTAGGTAATCCCATTGTCATTACAACAACTTCAGTGTCAGGGTTTTTGTCTTTTAATTCCAATGCAGCTTCCAAACCAGCTAAATCATCAGGGTTTGTGATTGCAGGTACACCGTCACGAATTAACGCACCAGTTTTTTTATCAACTGTGATTTCAGTTGAATCCGGAACTTGTTTTTCTAAAACAACGATTTTCATTTTCAACACCAATTCCTTTCTTACTTCAACATTGCGCCAGAGATGACCATACGTTGTACTTCTGAAGTACCTTCGTAGATTTCAGTGATCTTAGCATCTCTAAACATTCTTTCTACTGGTAAGTCACGAGTATATCCGTATCCACCTAATAATTGGATAGCCTTAGTTGTAATTTCCATAGCTGTTTCAGCAGCAAATAATTTTGCTTCAGCAGCTAATTGAGTATAAGGACGACCTTCTTGTTTAGCAGTAGCTGCAGAATATACTAACCAACGAGCTGCATCTGTTTTTGTTTGCATATCAGCTAATTGGAATTGAGTATTTTGGAATTTAGCAATTGGACGACCAAATTGTTTACGTTGTTTTACATAAGCAACAGCTTCGTCGATAGCACCTTGAGCAATACCTAATGCTTGAGCTGCGATACCAATACGTCCACCATCAAGTGTCTGCATGGCAATCTTGAATCCCATACCTTCTTTTCCTAATAAGTTTTCTTTTGGAATACGTACATTATTGAAGATTAATTCACATGTAGCAGATCCACGAATACCTAATTTCTTTTCGTGAAGACCGAATGTGAATCCTGGAGTTCCTTTTTCAAGAATGAAAGCAGAAATTCCACGTGTTCCTTTAGTTTTGTCTGTCATGGCAAAAATTACATATACATCAGCTTCTCCAGCATTTGTAATGAAGATTTTTGTACCATTGATAACATATTCGTCACCATCTAATACAGCTGTTGTTTGTTGTCCAGCAGCATCTGTACCTGCGTTTGGTTCAGTTAAACCGAATGCAGCTAATTTCTTACCTGTGCAAAGATCTGTTAAGAATCTTTGTTTTTGTTCTTCAGTACCGAACTGAGCAATAGGCCAAGTACCTAATGAAGTGTGAGCTGATAAAACTACACCACTAGTAGCACATGTTTTAGACAATTCTTCAATTGCTAAAATGTAGCATAAATAATCTGCGCCAGCTCCTCCGTATTCACGAGAATAAGGAATACCAAGCATTTTTGCTTGACGCATCACTTCTACAGATTCCTTAGGGAATCTTTCGTTTTCGTCAACATCCGCTGCGTTTTCTTTTACTTCGTTTTGCGCAACTTCTCTGAACAACTTTTGCATCATTAATTGTTGTTCTGTTAAATTGAAATCCATAAATGAAGTTCTCCTTTCCAGTTTTTTGAACTATTCGAATTAGGACATCGATAGCATGAGAAAGTATGTTAAACTTTTCACACAGTCATATTCTACATACTTTTTTCGACCTCGTCAATGCTTTTGTTAATATTTTAACAAATTGTTCAATAAGCTTTATCTTATTAATATATATTGAGCATTTTTAGCATGTGAAATTATAAACAAGTGGTTGACATCCCCTATTTAAAGGACTAGACTAACGTTGTAAAAAGTAAATCTCGATTAGGAGTAGAAAGTAGGTATACAAATGAGAAAAGCTTATATTGTTGCTGCTAAACGTAGTGCAATTGGTACTTTTTTGGGAAGTCTAACAGATGTTGATTTAGCAACTGTTGGAGCTACAGTTTTAAAAGAAACTATTAAACAGGCTAACATCGATCCAGCAAACTTGGACGAAGTTATTATTGGTAACGTAATCGCTGCAGGTTTAGGACAAAACATTGCTCGTCACGTTGCATTTGATGCAGGTATTCCTGTTGAAGTTTGTGCACAATCAATCAATATGTTATGTGGTTCAGGTTTGAAAGCTGTTATGGAAGCTACACTTCGTATTCAAGCTAACTTTGGTGACTTATATGTTGCTGGTGGTGTTGAATCTATGACTCGTGCTCCATTCATGTTAAGCTACAAAAACCGTACAGGAACTAAGATGGGAGACCAAAAATTAGTTGATGCTATGTTACACGATGGTCTAACAGATGCAATGTATGGAATTCACATGGGATGTACAGCTGATAACATCGCTAAGAAATATAACATTTCTCGTGAAGCACAAGATGAATTCGCATTTGCTTCTCAAGAAAAAGCTTTAGCTGCTATTGCTGCAGGTAAATTCAAGGATGAAATCGTTCCTATTACTTATAAGACTCGTAAAGGTGAAGTTGTATTTGATACAGATGAACACCCTCGTAAAACAAGTCTTGAAAAATTAGCTAAATTACGTCCAGCATTCAATGCAGATGGAACTGTAACAGCAGGTAATGCTTCTGGTATCAATGATGGTGCATCATTTACTATCGTTGCTAGTGAAGATGCTGTTAAGAAATATAACTTAACACCAATCGCTGAAGTTATCGGATTTGGACAAGGTGGAGTTGACCCACGAGTTATGGGATTAGGTCCTACTCCAGCTATCTTAAATGCATTGAAGTATGCAGATCTTAAGATTGAAGATCTTGATTTAGTTGAATTAAACGAAGCTTTCGCAGCACAATCATTAGGTGTTATCCACGAATTGGAAGAAGCTACAGGAATGGATCGTGAAGCATTCTTAGCTAAGACAAACGTAAACGGTGGTGCTATTGCTTTAGGTCACCCAGTTGGTGCTAGTGGTAACCGTATCTTAGTTTCATTGTTATATGAAATGCAAAAACGTAAATCAAAAATCGGTCTTGCTTCCCTATGTATTGGTGGAGGACAAGGTGCCGCTGTTATCGTAAAAATGTGCGATTAATTAATAAGGAGAGCTATTCTCCTTATTTCTTTGAATTCACTTGTGAATTTTTTAATTTGTGATTGATTTTCATCATTCACTATGATAAAGTTTAAAAGGTAAATGACTTAATAGTCTTACATGGAGGAATATTAATATGACAAAAAAAGTAGTTTTAGCAGGTGCATGTCGTACTGCTATTGGTAAAATGGGTGGAGCTTTAAGTAACACTCCAGCTGCTGAATTAGGTGCTATCGTAATTAAAGAAGCATTAAACCGTGCAGGTGTTAAACCTGAACAAGTTGACGAAGTTTTAATGGGATGTGTTATCCAAGCAGCTCAAGGACAAAACGTTGCTCGTCAAGCTAGCATCAAAGCTGGTCTACCTATTGAAGTTCCTGCTGTAACATTAAACGTTGTTTGTGGATCTGGTTTAAACTGTGTTAACCAAGCTGCTGCAATGATCATGGCTGGTCAAGCTGATATCGTAGTTGCTGGTGGTATGGAAAACATGTCAATGGCACCATACGCAATGACAAAAGCACGTTTCGGTTACCGTATGAACAACGCTACTATCGTTGATACAATGGTTAACGATGCATTAACTGATGCATTCAACCACTACCACATGATGATCACTGCAGAAAACATCTGTGATCGTTGGAACTTAACTCGTGAAGAATTAGATGAATTCTCAGCTAACTCTCAACAAAAAGCAGAAAAAGCTATGGCTGAACACAAATTCGATGACGAAATCGTACCAGTTCCAGTTAAAGTTAAAAAAGAAATCGTTGAATTCAAAGTTGATGAAGGACCTCGTCCAGGAACAACTGCTGAATCATTAGCTAAATTACGTTGCTGCTCTGGAAAAGAAGGCGGAATGGTAACTGCTGGTAATGCTTCAGGTATCAATGATGGTGCTGCTGCTATCGTTGTTATGAGCGAAGAAAAAGCTAAAGAATTAGGTGTTACACCAATGGCTACTTGGGTACAAGGTGCATTAGCTGGTGTTGAACCAGAAATTATGGGTATTGGACCAGTTGCTGCTACTCGTAAAGTAATGGAAAAAACTGGATTAACAGTTGATGATATGGACTTAATCGAAGCTAACGAAGCTTTCGCTGCACAATCTGTAGCTGTTGCTAGAGAATTAGGATTCGATATGAGCAAAGTTAACGTTAACGGTGGAGCCGTTGCATTAGGACACCCAGTTGGAGCTAGTGGATGCCGTATCTTAGTTACATTACTACACGAAATGCAAAAACGTGATGCTAAGAAAGGTTTAGCTACACTTTGCATCGGTGGTGGTATGGGTTGTGCTACTATCGTAGAACGTGACTAATTTAAATCAATAATAACTAACTACTTCAAAAAGAGATTCATCTAAAACTGAATCTCTTCTTTTTTTCTTACTTTTTACAATTCAACAAAATTTTCTGTTATAATCAATTTAAAGGAGTTACAATAACTATGAACACAAATATAAATCGAATATTATTTATTCTCGCAGGGATATGTTTTATATTCACATACTTCTTAACAAAGAATTTTACTTATCTACCATTAGGACTCTGTTCCTTAATACTATCGACAAACAAAAAAAGAGAAGACCACTAAGTCTTCTCTATTTTTCGATTTCCTTTAAAATGTTTTCAATCTTATTTCCCTGTTCAAGACTTGTATCTTGAATAAAGATCAATTCTGGCATCTTACGAATCTTTATTTTCTTTGCGACACCCGAACGAATGAAACCCTTCGACTGATTTAATACACGCATACCTGCATCATTACGACCTTGTTGACCTAAAAATGTCACATAAACTTTTGCCTGTGATAAATCATTTGTACATTGTACGTCCGTTACTGTGCAAAAACCTAATTTAGGATTTTTCAATTCAAATTGAAGAATATGTGAAATCTCTCTTTGAATTGTCATCTCCATACGTTCTGTTTTTAATGACATACTATTCTTCCACTTCCTGATCTTCGAAGCCTTCTATAATATCTCCTACTTTAATATCGTTAAAGTTTTCAATTGTCATACCACATTCGTAACCATTTATAACTTCCTTAACATCATTTTCAAAACGACGTAATGATCCAAGTTTACCTGTATAAACAACAATACCTTCACGAATCAAACGAACTTTACAGTCACGTTTCATCTTACCATCCGTAACCATACATCCAGCAATTGTACCAATCTTACTAACTTTATAGATTTGACGAACATCTGCCTGACCAATAACTACCTCTTCGTATACTGGTGCAAGCAAACCTTTCATAGCAGCCTGTAATTCTTCTAAAGCCTTATAGATGATGTTGTGTAAACGAATTTCCACACCTTCTTCTTCAGCCTTTTTACGAATAGCTGCACTAGGACGAATGTTGAATCCATAAATAATCGCATTTGAAGCACTTGCCAATAAGATATCTGATTCTGTAATTGTTCCTACAGTTGAACGAATGACATTGATACGAACGTTTCCATCAACTTCTAGCTTTTCCATACTAGCCTTTAAAGCTTCCGCAGAACCTTGAACATCGGCTTTGATCAAGACATTGATTTCTTGAACATCACCTTCATCAATTTTCTTAGCTAAATCTTCTAAAGACATAGCGCTTGTTGAATTACGTTCTTTTTCAATTTGTTTATCCAAACGATGACCTGCAATTTCAGCAGCCTTTTTATAGCTATCATAAGACATGAATACATCACCGGCTCTTGGCACTTCATTTAAACCAATGATTTCTACTGGACAGCTTGGTTCAGCATGTTTGATTTCCATACCACGATCATTTGTCATCTTACGAACACGACCATAACTAGTACCAACTACAACACTATCTCCCGTGTGTAATGTACCACGTTGAACTAACAATGTGGCAACAGGTCCACGACCTTTATCTAGTTTTGCTTCAATTACAGTTCCCGAAGCATTTGTATCTGGATTTGCCTTTAATTCCTGCATATCCGCAACTAATAACATAGTTTCCAATAATTCTGGAACACCAGTTCCTTTTTTAGCTGAAACCTGAGTAAAGATTGTATCTCCACCCCATTCTTCAGGCATAATTCCTAGCTCGCTCATTTCAGACATAATTCGATCTGGATTTGCACCTGGTTTATCAATTTTGTTAACCGCAACTACAATAGGAACGCCTGCAGCCTTCGCATGGTCTACGGCTTCTTTTGTTTGTGGCATAACACCATCATCCGCTGCAACTACGATAATAACAATATCCGTAACTTCGGCTCCACGAGCACGCATAGCTGTAAATGCTTCGTGACCTGGTGTATCTAAGAATGTTACCTTTCTTCCCTTTAAGGATACTTGGTACGCACCAATGTGCTGTGTGATACCACCAAATTCATTTTCCGTAACATTCGCTTTACGAATTGTATCCAATAATGTTGTTTTACCATGGTCAACGTGACCCATGATTGTGACAACAGGAGGACGAGGTACTAATTTGGATTCATCTTCTTCTACATTTTGAAGTTGTTCTTCAATATCATCTTCGTCAACAACAACCTCTTTATGTACTTCCACATTGAAGTTCATACAGATCAATTCAATATCATCATCTGATAATACCGTATTGATTGTTGACATATTTCCCATCATAAATAAAAATTTAATGATTTCAGAACTGTTCTTATGAAGCAACTGTGCTAACTGACCTACAGTAATCGCATCACTATATGTGATTTCCTTTACTGCTTCTTCCTTTTTAGGTGCATTAGACTGATACGAACTCTTATGCCCTTTTCGATTTGGTTTCTTTTTGTTTTTGTTGTTATAAGCCATCGAATCACCTAACCTTTCATCTTTTCGATAATCGCTTTGGCAAAGCCACTATCTACAATCGCAATAGCACTCATCTTTTTGTATGAAACATCATCTAATACAGATGGTTCTACTACTATATACGGCACATTGTAAAATGTGCATTTATCTCGAATCTTCTTCATACGGTTTTGCCCGCATAAAGAAGACACAATAACAACTTTGGCTTGAGATTTTTGAATACTTACAAGTAAAGAATCGCCTTTTGCCACCTTACCTGCTCGATAGGCAAGCTGGATCAAATTCGTAATCTTATTCATTGGTAATGATGTTCTCTAATTCCTGGTAAACTTCTTCAGGAATTTCAATTTCTAAAGCTCTTTGTAAAGCCTTGTTCTTTTTCGCAAGAGCTAGGGTTTCTAAGCTTTTTTGAATATAAGCACCATGCCCATTTTTCTTACCTGTTAAATCAATCTCAACTGTTTTTTCAGGTGTACGCACCACACGAATCAATTCCTTTTTAGGAAAGCGTTCTTGGGTAACGACACATTTTCTCATCGGAATTTTACGCATGTAACTTACTCCTAGTCATCATAGTATTCATCATATTCTTCGTAGTCAACATCATCATCCCAAGCATTTTCTTCTTCATATTCCTGCTCTTCGATTTCAGCTAACTCTTCTTCTGAATAGATAGGCTTCATATCCTCATAGTTGAATTTCTTAACTTCAACAGGTTTCTTTTCTTCCTCAACCTTTTCTTTTTCTTTCTTAGGTTTAGAAACAACCTCTTCTTGTTTGTTTGAAGCATCTGCCATAGATTCAAATTTAGAAGTATATTCCTTTACATCAGCAGCCGTCTTTTCTTTACGATTTTGTTTCGCAATACGAGCCGCCTCTTCCATTTCATCAACTTCTTTTTCTTGTTCAGTTTCTTTAACTGTGTTCTCTTTTTCGAATAAAGTATCTTCGGCATGTTCTTCAACCGCATCCACTTCTTCATCTTCATAAGTGAAGTCAGCTACATCAATATTTTCGATTTCAGATTCGTTTGATTTTAATTCTTCAATCTTTTGTTGTTGTTTATAAGCACGTTCTTTGGCTTTCTTTTCTTCATATTCCTGCTGCATCTTAGCTGAAATAGCCATATAGTCAATACCTAATTCCTGCATTTCAGTTTCTGATTTGATATCGATCTTGTGGTTTGTTAATTTAACAGCTAAACGCGCATTTTTACCACGTTTACCAATAGCCAATGATAATTGGTTGTCAGGCACAACAACGATCAATCCATCTTTTACAGTTTCATTTGGAATGACTGCAACACCAACACTTGGACTTAATGCATTCGCAATTAATTCACTGATATTGTCTGACCATTCGAAGATATCAATTTTTTCCCCATGTAATTCATTGATGATGGTTTGAACACGACTTCCACGAGGACCAATACATGCTCCAATTGGATCAATATTTTCATTGTGTGAATAAACAGCAATTTTACATCTTTCACCTGGATCTCTGGCAATGGCTTTGATTTCAATAATACCATTGTAAATTTCAGGAACTTCACGTTCAAATAAACGACGAACAAAAACTGGTGTAGCACGAGAAACTAAAACCTGTGCCCCCTTTGTTTCTTTATTTACTTCCGTAATAACAACTAAAATGTTGTCTCCTTCTTTGTAGTGTTCTGTTGGAATCTGATCTGATTTTTTCATGACCGCATATGTTTTACCAATATTGACAACAACAAATTTTTCTTCAACCGTTTCAATTGTACCTAAAACCATTTCATCGACTTTGTCACAATATTCTTCATATACCAATGCTTTTTCTGCTTCACGAATCTTTTGTTTCATAACATTCTTTGCTAGTACTACAGCAGCACGTTCAAAGTCTGTAAAATCAACTTCTTCATCGACCATATCACCCAATTGAATGTTTGGATTTTCTTTTCTAGCTTCTTCTAATTCAATTTCTAATTCATCATCTTCAACTTCTTCAACAACCATACGCTCATGGTAAATGTGAATCGTATCATCGATAATGTCTACACGTACATAAGCATCAGGAATTTCGATATGTTTACGATAAGCCTTAGTTAAAGCCTCTTTTAATGCATCTTCAACGATTTCTTTAGTCAATTTACGATCTGTTTCAATACCCTGTAATGCTTTAGCGATATCTTTAACTTTAATTTTTGGTTTCATCTTTGTTCTCCTATACCTTTACTGCTGTCATAATCAGCGAAATATTACTCTTTTCAATAGTGATCTTTTTTGTTCTTGTCTTATCACGATATGAAATGGTTACATCGTTTTCTGTTGCTTCAACAAGATCTCCAATCACTTGATCTAATCCTTGTTTTGGATCCTTCATTTTGACATAGACATATTTACCAACAGCTCTTTGAATTTCTTCATCCGTCTTAAGCTCTCTTTCTGCTCCTGGCGAACAAACCTCAAGCATGTATTCATTGGCATACCAGTCTTTTTCATCAAGCATTTGTCCAATCGCATCTGAACAAGTTGCACAAGTATCCAAATCCATTGTACCGTCTTCTTTTTCAACTGAAACTCTTAATAATGGGGTTTGTTGATTTGTAATCCATTCAATTTCATATAAATGGCACCCATTCGCATTAAGAACTTCTTCAATCCATTCTTTAAGATTGTCCATACTTATTCTCCTTAGTAGCAAAATAGAAGGAGTGGTACGACCCACTCCTTTAATTTCTATACAACATATTTATAGCACAAAAAACGATTTTGTGCAACTATTTGTTTTCTTCAAGCTCAACATGGCGAAGAATAATCGTCTTAATCAATTCAGCCGCTAACTTTGGATCATCATTACAAACAATATATTTGTATTGCGATACCATCTTCATCTCATTGCTAGCTTTGGCAAGCCTTTGCTGAATGATTTCTTCAGGCTCCGTACTACGTCCACGAATACGTCTTTCCAACTCTTCCATTGATGGTGGAATGATAAAAATCGATACAGCATCTGGACATTTTTCCTGCACCTGCAATGCACCCTGCACTTCAATTTCCAATAAGACGTTTTTGCCTTCGTCACGTAAACGATTGACTTCTTTTAAAGGTGTACCATAATAGTTTCCAACAAATTCAGCCCACTCAAGTAATTCCCCATTCTTGATGGCTTCTTCAAAATCTTCACGACTTGAGAAATAATAATCTCTTCCATCTACTTCTCCTGCACGTGGCTTACGTGTTGTCATTGAAGTCGAATAAGCTAAATTTAGGCGTTCATCTTGTTCAAAATATTTTCGAATCGTCCCTTTTCCAACACCACTAGGACCACTCAAAATGATTAATAAACCTCTTTCCATGTGATTCTTGCTCTCCCTCTTTTCATCCATTTTACAAGTCCAAACCATATGTGTCAAATTTAATTTTAGTATGCTATAATCTTTATCAGACTAAGGAGGTTTTCTATGGCCATTGACGGATTATTTTTATACAACATTCAACAAAAACTAAATGCCTATACACCATGCAAAATTGGTAAAATACAAAATATTAGCGATGAAGAAATATTAATTCATCTGCATACACGTAACGAGGGTAACCAAAAGCTTGTGATCAATGTACATTCCAACACAAACCGTGTATATATCGCAAATTTCATTCCTGGTATTCAGCCTGAACCATCCAACTTTGTGATGGTCTTAAGAAAGCTATGCTCACAAGCCATTGTCGAATCCTTTGAGCAAGTAGAATATGATCGTATTTTATGCTTGCACCTATCTTGTCGAAACGAATTTCAAGACCTAGTTAAATACAATTTATATATTGAATTAATGGGAAAATATGCCAACATAATACTGGTAAAGGATGGCATCATTCAAGATGCTTTAAAGCGTATTCCTGTATATGAAAATGCCAAACGATTCATTCATCCAGGCGCAAAATATATTGCCCCAGCACAACCTGAAAAGAAAAATCCTTTTGAAATTCAGAATGTCGACTTAGATCAAAGTCTTGTGAAACAAATCTATGGTTTTTCTCCATTATTATCCAATGAATTTATTTATCGTATTCAAAGTGGTGAAAACTATAATGAGATTTTAAATGAACTTGTTTCTTCAAATACTTTATATATTTATCAAAAAGATTTTCATTGTATCGAACTCAAGCATCTAAATGAGATACCTAAAATCTATACAATCATGGAGGGTTTGAATCATTTATATGAAGAGGATGAACAAAAAAAGCGTATTAAAGAACAATATGGCGATATCATTCGTATAGTTGATAAAGAAAAGACGAAACAAATCAAGAAGCTTCCTAAGCTTGAACAAGCTCTAGAGGATGGCAAAGACTACAAAAAATATCAAGAGTATGGCGATTTGATCTTTGCATATATGTATCAAATAAACAAGGAGAAAACCATTGTCTTACCTTCATTTGAAACAAATGAGGATGTAAAAATTCCAATCGATATGCGTTTTGATTTAAAAACCAATGCGAATAAGTACTATCAGAAGTATCACAAGATGAAACGAAGTCTAGTCATTCTAGAAGAACAAATTGAACAATGTAAAGAAGATATCGAATACTATACGCAGCTAGAAGAACAGTTGCAGCACTGTACTGTATTTGATGCAGGTGAAATTCGTGAAGAGTTAATTAAGCAGCGTGTCTTAATGCCTAAAAAAGAAAACAAAAGAAAAAAGAAGAGCAATAAGCCAAATGTCCTTCATTTAGTCTTGGAAGATTGTGAAATCTATGTTGGTAAAAACAACATTCAAAATAATTATGTGACTCACCAAGTCTCACGTAAGAACGATTTATGGTTCCACGTAAAAGATTACCATGGATCTCACGTACTACTTAAAAGTGATCATTTCACAGAATTCCAAATACGCTTATGTGCCCAGCTTGCAGCCTACTATTCAAAAGGAAAAGATTCTAGTTCAGTACCAGTCGATTATTGTTTGATTTCTCAGATCAAAAAGGTACCAGGATCTAAGATTGGTTTTGTGACGATGAAATCCAATAAAACTATTTATATTGACCCGGATGAATCCAAATTGTTGGAAATCATCAAACAATATCAAGTAAAGTAAAAGACGGAAATTGAAATTCCGTCTTTTTCATTTTATCCTTTTACTTCGATTGTAGAACCATCAGGTCCTGGTGTGTTTTTTAAGTAATCAATGATTTCTTGACGCTTGTCAGCTTTACAAGGTTTACAAGCAATGTGATCCATATCACCTGATACCAAGGCTTCAGCCATACCGCTACATCCAGGGAATCCACAACCACCACAGTTATATCCAGGTAGCAATGATGTTACTTTTTCAACACGTACATCTGCTTCTACTTTTAAATATTTGTCGGCAACACCTAGACCCAAGCCAAGTATTGCACCAAGTACAAGCATCATAATTACGGCTACAATTACCATATTTATTCTCCCTTCACTTGATTATGAGCCGGATTGTTTGTGCAGGAAAAATCCTTACATCCATCACAATCGGCTTTTAAATCTTCACACCCCTCTGGTTTGGGTGTTTTTTTATTCATTAAATACAAAACAATATAGATGGCAACTAATCCACCAAAAAACAATATTGCATATAGATATCTCATTATACAATTCCTGTAAAGCAAGAAAATGCCATAGCCATGATAGCAGCTACAATTAAGGCAATTGGATTACCTACAAAGGCATTTGGAACTTCACTTTGTTCTAATCTTTCACGAATTGTAGAGAAAATGAATAATACAAGGGCAAATCCTAATGGAGTACCGATTGAGTATACTAACATTTGTGCAAAATTATAACTATTAGAGATATTTACTAAACATACGTTTAATACAACACAGTTTGTTGTGATCAAAGGTAAGTAAACACCTAATGATTTGTATAGTGCAGGACTTGTCTTTTTAATAAACATTTCAGTTAACTGAACTAAAGATGCGATTACCAAGATAAAAGTAATCAAATCCATAAATTCAAGTTGTAAAGGTACAAGGACTAAATAATATAGACCATATGTAACGATTGCTGCAACGACAATAACGAAGACTACGGCAACACCCATACCAATGGCTGAGCTTTTCTTTTTAGAAACACCCATGAATGGGCACATACCTAAGAATTGCGTTAAGATAACGTTATTTACTAATACACTCGTTACTAAAAGTGCCATCAATTCACCCATCTTACTTTACCTCCTTTGCTGCAGCTTCCTCTTTAGCATTTACATGTTGTTTATAAGCACCAACAGCTGCTGCTAAAACCGCAAATGTAATGAAGGCTCCTACACTTGATCCAAAAACACTAATTGTAAAGTTTTCAGGGATGATGTGTAGGTTTAACCAAACTTGTGCTTCGTTAAATGGGTTTACCACTTTGATTCCTCCAGTCGAAATCAATTCACGAATAAATGACATCGCAAGTACAGCTAATGTATATCCTAGACCCATTCCTAATCCATCAAGAGCTGAATCTAAAATACCATTCTTGCTCGCAAATGCTTCCGCACGACCTAAGATGATACAGTTAACTACGATCAATGGAATAAATACACCTAAGCTTGTATTTAAGCTTGGAGCATAGGCTTGGATCAACATTTGAATGATCTTAACCAAAGTCGCAATGATAACGATATAAACTGGAATACGAATTTCATCTGGTGTAATTTTACGAACACATGAAATAATCACGTTTGACATGATCAATACGATAATAACACTAACACCCATACCAATCGCATTGTTTACGCTTGTAGTAATGGCAAGTGTTGAACAAATTCCTAAGAATAATGAGAATACTGGGTTATCTTTAATCAAACCCGCTTTAAAGTTTTCAAAACGATTCATCTAGATAACCTCCTTACTTCAACTTATCGACAAGCTTTGCAGCTTCATGAATACCATTCACAACTGGACCAGAAGAAACAGTGGCACCAGAAATTGTATCCAATTCACCAGTTGCATCTTTTCCTTCTAGAGATTTCTTAAATGGAGCCTCAGTTACTTGAGAACCTAAGCCCTTAGTATCTCCATTACTGATGGCATTATATTTGTCGATTTTCTTTGTATCCTTATCAATTGAAACTAAGAATACAGTTCCTTCTTTATATCCACTAACACTCATGTTGAAGATATATACATTTTTATATTCATAAACCTTTTGAACAGTTTTAGAATTAAAAGTCTTATTAACAACTTTAAAATCATTTTCGCTTGCATCTGGATACATTGCAACCAATGATTCCTTTTCTTGACGCTCATTATTTTCAGCAATAACTGGCGCAGTCATTTGGTTTGCGAATGCTAAGGCACCACCAGCAATAGCACTAACAATGGCCAAGAATAAACCTAAATGTACGATCTTGTTCATAGAGTTACCTCCATCGTTTCAACAACAGCAGCTGTAGTTGCAGGTACATCTTCTACCTTTTGAATAGAACTAGCTGCATAGAAACTGATAGCTAAACCAATTAAAGCTAAGCAGGCACAGACAATTCTTGATTTTTTAACCAATTCTAATTGTTTTCCGTCGAAGCAAGATTCGATCCAAGGAGTAAACATATTCATTAATAAGATAGAATATAAACATCCTTCTGGAAGGTTTGCCTTTAAACGAATTAGTACAGTGATAATAGCCGCACCCATTGCGAATACAACACGACCACTTGCGCTTGTTGGACTTGTTACTGGATCTGTCAACATAAATACAGCACCAAATACAACACCACCAGTTAAGATGTGAAGTAATGGATACCAGATAACTGCAGGAATACCGTGGTATGAACCAATTCCTGTAATAGCTGCAACAACAGCTGTCAACACAAAAATTGTACCTAAGTATACAACAGGAACTCTCCAGTCAATAATTTGACGAATTGCTAGAACTACACCAACGATCAAAATCAAGATAGTAAATGTTTCACCTAATGATCCAGGGTAGTTACCTAAAGCTAAATCTAAGAAAGTACCTTTATTAGTTCCATTTATAGTTTTCAAAAAAGCATCTAAAACACCGGCATTTGCTGGCAACCAATGATAAGTACTGGCAATTGTAGTTGTTGGTGTAGCATATGTAACCAATCCAACACTAACACCTGTGAAAGCTTGAAGAATTAAAGCACGTCCCACAGCTGCTGGGTTGAAGATATTTTGTCCAAAACCACCAAACAATAATTTAGCAATTACGATTGCGAATACGGTTGCAACGATAACGGCATAACAAGACATGTTTACAGGTACCATTAAAGTTAAAATGATAGCTGAAACCCATCCAAATGAGTTCTTTAAGAAAGTTTTAACATCTTTCTTCATAATTTTTGCGAAGATGGATTCGCAAACTAATGTTGTAATTAAAGAACAAGCTAATAAAAGAATACAATGTAAAGCAGCATCGGCTCCGATAGATTTACCATAGTAAATGACTGAAGCTGCAAACACAACAAGTAAGCCTAAAGTTAGTTCCTTCATGATACGTTGTGTTGACAAGTTATTCTTAATGCTTGGACTTACATGAAAAGTAAATTTCATTTGAATCCTCCCTACTTTTTCTTAAGCATAACAATACGTTTTGCCTTACGAACATTTTCAGTTACATCAATATGAGATGGACAAATATAAGTACACATTCCACATTCGATACAACTCATAACGCCACGTTTTGACATTTCGTCTACGTCATTGGCCTTCAATGCAGCCGTAATACGGACTGGCTGTAAACCACTTGGACAATGATCACTACATTTACCACAACGTAAACAAGCAATCGCATCATCATTAGCAGCTGGTAATACAGTTAATGCATTCATGGCACGATCAACGACAAACATATCATTGACAATTGTTTTACCCATCATAGGTCCACCTGAAATCAAGCGAACAGTATCTTGTGTATATCCACCACAAGCTTCAATGATTTCACTAACAGGCATTCCAACAGGGACACAAACATTGTGTGGATTTTTAACACATTCTCCACTAACTGTTAAATTCTTTTGGGTAATTGCTTCACCCTTTTCGAAAGCTTTCGCAATCGCAATAGCACTCGAAGCATTTCCAATGATGGCACCGGCTTCGGCTGGTAATCCACCATATTCCTTATGTAATACTTCACGTACTAAAACACGTTCCCATCCCATTGGGTAAACATCAGGGACTGGACGAACCTCAACACCAGCAGCATCATTTAAGCTTGATTTTACTTTTTCAATTAAATCTGGGTGAGATTCCTTGATACAAATGTAAACCGTTTTAGCTTCTGCCATTTTCTTCATGATTTTAGCACCAGTAACTAAATCTTGTGCATCATCCATTACCGAACGGTAATCAGCTGTGATGTATGGTTCACATTCTACGGCATTGATCAATACGTAATCAACTCCATCTGGTTTCATGTATTTAACATAGGTTGGGAAACCAGCTCCACCTAAACCAACAATACCTGCATTTTTTACAAAATCCACACACTCTTCTCTAGAAGCACTTTGCCAGTCTAAAGGTGCAAATGATTGAACTTTTGTTTGTTTGAAATCGCATTCAATCACCATGTGATTTTGTGGACGCAAAGAATTGTGCATTCTCTTAACAATTCCTTTGTAAGTTCCAGAAACACTTGAATAAATTGGCACATAAAAACCTGACTTCGTTTCAGCAAGTTTTGTTCCAACGGATACAGTATCTCCCTCTTCAACAAGAATATCAAAGTCTAAAGTACGTCCTGCTACTAAAGGAATATAAACTTCCTTTTTAGGCATAAGATGTAATAATTCAGACTTCTCTGTCAATTCTTTTTTACCAGGGATATGCTGTCTCATTGGTCCTAAAAATAGTGACATATAAATCCTACCTCCCATTTATACTAGTTAATCATAGGCCTTTTTTCACACAACTTCAAGAATTTTTTGACAATTTCCCATAATTTAGGTAAGTACTTACATTTACAACCAATTAAATTCATTCTATAATACTCTTATGCAAAAAAATAAATCCATTACATCATGGCTGGTACTCTCGATTTGTTTCTTGATCTTTATTTGTTCCGTTATCTTTTATACACAAAATAAAGCAAATCCAAAAAGCGAAGATCTCAATATTACACTTACCGATGTCGGTTTTGACACCCCAATCACATTGAATTGTACGTGTTCACAAGCAGATTTTGCCAAGTATACAAAGATATTAAAAAAAACATTTAAAGACAACAACAAACGTTTTGACCAATACCATGCCTATAAAAATATGAACAACCTATATACATTGAATCATGAAGCCTATGATCATCCAATAGAAATGGATACTACCTTTATTAATTGTTTACAATTAGCACTTAAAATGCAGGCAGAAAACTCACAGTTTGACATTACACAAGGAGCGCTTTTAAATCTTTGGCATGATGCCAGGGAAAACACACAGATTCCTCCAAGTGATGAACAAATTCAAGAAGCCTTAAAACATATTGATATAAATTCAATTCAAATTGATGGAAATACAGTACGTTATTTAGATTCTGAATTATCTCTTGATCTAGGCGCCATTGCCAAAGGATATACCGCTCAACTTGCCAAAGAAGCATTAAATAAAGCAGGCCTAACCAATGGATATATCAATGCCGGTGGTAACGTTGTCTTACTTGGTGAAAAAAAAGATGGATCCAATTGGAAGATTGGTATTCAAAGTCCAGATTCAAATGATGCTCTAGTTCAATATTCAACAAAAAAAGCCACTTGTTTAGTTACAAGTGGAGATTACCAAAGATATTTTACATATAAGAATAAAAAATATTCTCATATCATTGATCCACAAACCGGTTATCCTGCAAACTATGTTCGAAGTGTGACTGTCATCACAAAAGATTCAGGAAAGGCCGATGCCTTAAGCACGACTCTATTTTGTATGAGTGTAAAGGATGGAAAGAAATATCTATCTACTCTTGATTACGATGTACAAGCGATATGGATCGTAGATAAAGATAGTGATGTTTCATCTGATCTAGAAACAAAAAATTATAAAATCATCACAACAGACAAAATAAAAAATAGAGTAACTCTTGTCAAATAGAGTTACTCTTTTCATTTACATATTAGTCATGTAATACGTGGTTACAACGATCACACAATCCATCTTCATTATCAGATTCAGTGTAGTTCCAGCAACGAGGACATACGTGACCTGTAGCCTTTTCTACTTTTACCTGACAAACTTCAAATTGTTCTAATTCATCCGTTGTGAATGTTACTTTCGATACGATAAACCATTGTGCTGCATTATTTAATACACGATCCATAATTTCTTTTTGTGCATCACTTACATGTAATACAACATGTGCTTCTAATGATTTACCAATTAAACCTTCAGCACGTGCATTTTCTAAAGCTTTGAAGACATCCTTACGAACCTTGAATAATTCTTCCATGTCCGCTTTGATCTTGTCTGCATCAAAGTCTAATTCTAAATCTTTGAATGTAGTCAAGTGGATACTTTCTTCATCAAAGTGCATATAGTCATTGACTTCTTCACAAGTATGAGCCAAGATTGGAGCCCATAATTTAGTCATGACTTCAACGGCATTATAAAGTACAGTTTGAACTTGACGACGAACTGGAGCATCTTCCTTTTCAATATATAGAATATCCTTAGTGTAATCTAAGTAGTATGCTGATAATTCATTTGTCATTAGGTTTGTCAAATATGTAACAACATCAGAGAAACGATATTCATTATAAGCCTTACGACAATAATCTACAGCATCCTTTAATTCAGTTAAAATATATTGATCCAATTCACTTAATTCATTGAAGTTTACACAATCTTTGGCAGTAAATTGTTGATTATCTAAGTTTGCCATTAAGAAACGCAATGTATTACGTACCTTACGATAGTTTTCACTTACTTGTTTCAAGATCTTTTGACCCATTGAAACATCAGCCTGATAGTCAACGCTACAAGCCCATAAACGCAAGATATCTGCACCATATTTCTTAGTGATTTCACTTGGAGCCACAGCATTCCATTGTGATTTAGACATCTTAACGCCCTTTTCATCCATTACGAAGCCATGTGATAATACTTGTTTATATGGAGCCTTACCATGAACGGCTGTACCTACAATTAAACTTGAGTTGAACCATCCACGATATTGGTCACTACCTTCAAAGTATAAGTCAGCAGGATAGCCTAAACCACGATCCATCATAGCACCTGTGTGACTTGATCCTGAATCGAACCAAACATCCATTGTATCTGTTTCTTTACGGAAGATACCATTTGGAGAATGTTCATTTGTATATCCTTCTGGTAATAAATCTTTTACGTCTCTTTCAAACCATACATTAGATCCATATTCGCCAACTAATTCAGCAACATGATCAAAGATAGCCTGATCCATAATTGGCGTATCATCTTCACCATAAACAATAGGAATTGGTACACCCCATGCACGTTGACGAGAAATACACCAGTCATTACGATCCGCAATCATATTGTGCATACGTTGTTCACCCCATGAAGGAATCCAAGATACAGAGTGAATTTGTTCAAGTAATTCATCACGAATCTGATCAATTGACGCAAACCATTGTGTTGTTGCACGGAAAATGATCGGTTTTTTTGTACGCCAGTCATGTGGGTATGAGTGGGTAATAAATTGAAGCTTTAATAACACACCTAATTCATCTAATTTTTGAGTGACTGTCTTGTTGGCATCTTCAACATATTGACCTGCAAGCCATTCACCAACATCATCCATCATGCATCCTTGTGCATCTACATTACAATATACTGGTAAACCATATTTCATACCAATATTAAAGTCGTCCACACCAAATCCAGGCGCTGTATGAACACATCCAGTACCAGCATCTGCAGTTACGTGATCTCCACACATTAATAAACTTTCTCTTTCTGGATACAATGGGTGTGTACATGTAATGTATTCGAATTCTTTACCTTTGAAAGTCTTTAAAACATCACGTTTTTCAACTTCAAATTTATCGCATAATTCTTCAACCATGCTTGACAACATGATTAATTTTCCCTTTTCTGTATCCACTAATGAATAGTCAAAATCAGGGTTTACACTAATTCCTAAGTTTGCAGGAATTGTCCAAGGAGTTGTTGTCCAAATAACGAAGTTGCAATCTGTATCTAATACTCCTTTACCATCTTTAACGGCAAATTTAACATAGATTGTTGGACTCTTCACGTCTTTATATTCAACTTCCGCTTCCGCCAATGCAGATTCACTACTTGGTGACCAGTAAACAGGCTTTAATCCTTTATAGATCAAACCTTTCATAGCCATCTTTCCAAAGATTTCAATTTGGTGTTTTTCAAAACCCTTTTGAAGAGTGATATAAGGATGATCATAATCTCCAATAGATCCTAAGCTTAAGAATCCTGCCTTTTGATTTGCGACTTGTTTTAAAGCATAGTCGTAACAAATCTTTCTAAATTCAGCGATACCCATCTTTTTACGATCATAACCCAATTTTGTAACCGCTGTTTCGATAGGTAAACCATGTGTATCCCAACCTGGAATATATGGTGTTTTATATCCTTCCATAAAATGAGATTTTACGATAACATCCTTTAATACCTTATTTAAGGCATGACCCAAGTGGATGTCACCATTCGCATAAGGAGGTCCATCGTGCAACACAAATGGTGTAGCTCCCTCTCTTTTTTCTAACATCTTTTCATACAATTTTTCGTCTTGCCAGCGCTTTTGGAAACCAGGTTCTTTTTTAGTCAAATTTCCACGCATTTCAAATGCCGTTTTAGGCATATGAAGAGTTTCTTTGTAGTCCATACTTTATCTCCTTTCAAAATAAAAAAAACGCCCTTATAAAAGGACGTAATAAACACGCGGTACCACCTTAATTCATAGCTTACGCTATGCGCTTTATTGAGATAACGGTTCTACCGGATCTAACTACTACTATTTCGTAAGATCAGCTCAAAAGGGATACCCTTAAACTTATTCATACAATGTTTCACCAAAATTTCATTGCTCTCTAAAATCCTAACGAATAAAGGCGTGTCTTTTTCATAGCTAAATATATTGATCAAAATTCAAAACAAGTCTTCCTTTTTTTGTCGTCGAAATGACTTCTTTAAATTGAAAACGGCCTGTCTTTCGGATTGACACGAAATCATTATTACACAATTGTAAATTTTGTTCAAGTACCACATCATTAACTTTCACAAATCCCGCATGAATTTTTTTCAAGGCCTCACTCCTTGAACAATGCGACAATTGCGCCACAATACTATCCAGTCTTAAACTGCTGCACATAATACGTATTTCTTTTGTGTTGTTTTTGGTGATGACATAATCTAAACACTCTTCAAAATGAACTGTACACTTTCCAATCTGCGTACAATTATCAATAATATATTTTGAAATCTTTTCCTTACAGAAAATATAAAGATTATCATCCTGTACAATCAAATCACCAATCACACTACGCTCGATTCCAGAATGCATTAGGCATCCTAAAAGATCCGAGTGAGTCAATGTTTTAAATTTCGCATTGTATGTGGCATGAAGACAAACACAATCACTAAAGCCTTCATAACCCTCAGGTATAAAACAAGCTATTTTTCTTTCTGCCTGATCATAGCCACCATCAAAAACTAAACATATATTTTTTGGCACCATGCTTTGAAGAATACTTTGTTCGGATACCGATAAAAAATAGGTCATGATTGGCCTATTTTGTTTTTGAAAAATACGAATCTGATCTTTCATCTGCGAAATAAACACTTCATGACCTACCATAAATGAGCTCATTAATAGTAAATATTAGTCTTCATCTTCGAAGTCATCAGGACTTCCTAATGAAATAGTTCCTTGAACACCGATTTCAGCTGGAGAACATAAAATTACGTTCTGACCGATTTTTTGAATCTTACCATCAAGTGCATATACAACACCAGTTAAGAAATCAATTGTACGTTGTGCATAATCACGATCTAGCTTGTGTAAGTTTACTACAACAGCACGACCTTCCTTTAAACGTTGTCCTACTTCTTCAGCTTCTCCAAAGCTTCTTGGTTCAAACAATACCATTTTTGTATTTGAATTCAAAGAAGTTGTATTCGTACGAGTTTTTGGTCTCTCATAACGACTTTGAGGTTCTACTTCTTCTACCTTTTCAGCTTGTGGTGCTTCTTGATAATCGTCTTCTTCTTCGATTGGAGCAACGAAGTCTTTTACTTTATCCATAAATCCCATGGGAAAAACCTCCTTAACGAACAATATTATAGCACAAAGAATAACTTAATCAAACCGATATTTATAATTTCCTTACGAATTGAAAGGCATGCCTTTTTGACACGCCTTTTATCCTTTTATTCCGTTTCAATCAATCCGTATCCACCATCATTTCGTTTGTAACAAACGGCGATTTTATTTGTTTCATCATCCGTATAAATGAAGAAATCATGTCCTAATAATTCCATCTTCATAATTGCTTCATCCAAGCTCATTTCAGTTGGAACAATAGATTTTGTACGAACAATTTCATCATCCTGGGCGACATCATCATTAAACAATTCATGATCCACAAAAGCTTCGGCAAGTGATTCTTTATTTTTACGTGTTAAACGCGTTTTTTGTCTACGAATTTGATCTTCCAATTTATCTACAGCACGATCGATAGCTGCATATAAATCGTCATCTACAACCTCTGCACGAAGAATCGCATAACGTGTTGGGATTGTAACTTCAATTTTTTGTTTTGTTGGATATGTACGAACTAAAACATTCGCTACATCATCCTCGCTAATAATGAAGTACTTTGTTAAAACATCCAATTTCTTATGAATTTTTTCTGAGATTCCTTCTGTAACTGTGATGTTTTTTCCTACAATATTGACTTTCATATTATGTACCTCCTATATGATTTGTATTTCTACTTAGATTATAACACGTTTATTTTCTTTTACACTTTTTGACAAAAAATGACAAAAATATAACCAAGTTTGCCAAGAACCTTGACAGCTCTATATATGTAAATTTTTTCAGAAAACATCTTGCACATTTTCATAGATTGCGCTATAGTATATACAGGTGATTAACATGAACATCCATACAACATATTTTTACTTTTACTTTAGATAGCCCTAATTAAGCCAATCCAAATAGAATGGTATTTTTAATTAGGGCTTTTAAGCATTAACAATTTTAAGTGTTAATGCTTTTTTGTTACTCACTTTACATGGAAAGAAGGATATTATTATGATCATTACTTTAAAGAAAAATGCAACCAAACATGATGTCGACAAATTATTACACAAATTCGAAAAGATGAATCTTCAAGTCACAATGATTCAAGGAGATAACTACAATGTCTTCGGATTGGTTGGAGACACTAGTATCGTTGATGAAAAAAGCGTTCTAGCCAACCCTATCGTATATAACGTTCAGCGTGTAGCCCAGCCTTATAAGCTTGCCAATCGAATGTTTCATCCAGAAGATACAATCGTTGATGTCAACGGCATCAAAATTGGTGGTAAAAAAATTGCGATGATCGCAGGCCCATGTTCGGTTGAGGGTGAAGATCAAATCTGCCGTATTGCCAAAGAAGTAAAAGAAGCAGGAGCCGATATGTTACGTGGCGGTGCCTATAAGCCAAGAACAAGTCCATATGCCTTCCAAGGTATGGGAACAGCCGGTATCATGGCCATGGTAAAAGCTAGAGAAGAAACAGGACTTCCTATTGTATCCGAATTAATGAGTGCAGAACATTTAGATGAATTCATCGAAAATGTAGATATCATTCAGATTGGTGCTCGTAACATGCAAAACTTTGACCTATTAAAAGCAGTAGGAAGAACAAAAAAACCGATTCTATTAAAACGAGGCATGTCCGCCACTATCCAAGAATGGATCATGGCTGCTGAATACATTATGTCCGAAGGAAACCCAAATGTCATCTTCTGTGAACGTGGTATTCGTACATTTGAAACATATACACGTAATACATTAGACTTAAGTGTTGTACCAATTATCAAAGAAAGAACACACTTACCTATTATTATTGATCCAAGCCATGCTGCTGGTGATTATAAATTGATTGAATCTCTGTCTTTAGCTGCCATTGCCGCTGGTGCTGATGGATTGATTATTGAAGTACATGATGATCCTGAAAACGCATGGAGCGATGGTGCTCAAAGCTTAAAACCAAAGCGCTATGCCAATTTAGTTGAAAAAGGAAGAGCCATCGCAAAAGTTATTGGAAGAGAGTTATAAGAAACTGCACACGCAGTTTCTTTTATGTTACAATGGTTCGGGTGATAAAATGAACAATCCATATCCATATTCAAATGACAATAAAAGATATCAGACAATTAATTATTATTTTCGTAATAAATACCATCAAAAAGTGGCTAAGATTCCATTAAATGCAGGCTTTACATGCCCCAATCGCGATGGATCAAAAAGCACAGGTGGATGCACCTTCTGTTCAAGCATGGGCTCAGGTGACAGCATTCTATGCTTTGATGATACATTACAAAAACAATATCAAGAAGGCTTAAAGCGTATGCAAAACAAATGGCCAAACTGTATTGGCTTTGCGTACTTTCAAAGCTATTCCAACACATATGCTCCACTTGAAGTATTAAAAAAAATCTATGATCCTTTCTTTCAAAATCTAGACATTCCAGGTGTTGCGATTGCGACACGCGCCGATTGTTTAAGTGATGAAATCATTGAATATTTAAACAGCCAAGACAAGGAAGTCTGGCTTGAATTAGGACTTCAAAGTGTGCATGAAAAAACAATGGAAAGATGTAATCGTAAACATTCAACACAAATTGTATTTGACTGGCTAGATAAGCTAAAGGACACAAACATTAAAACTTGTGTACATATTATTAATGGACTTCCTGGTGAAACCAAAAAAGATATGTTAGAAACCGTAAAACAACTATCCACTCATCCTGTCGATGCGATCAAAATCCATATGCTTCACTTAATTGAAGGCACACAAATGGCTAAAGAATATAAGGAACATTCGTTTCATATTCTAAGTTTAGAGGAATATGTAGATATCGTGGTCGATCAGCTCGAATTATTACCACAAGAATGTATCATTGAACGCTTAACAGGTGATGGTATCGCAAAAGATCTGATTGAACCAAAATGGACAATCAAAAAGACCATTGTGACAAATGAAATCGATAAGTTAATGGTAAAAAGAAATACGTGGCAAGGCAAAAATGTCTAACCACGTATTTTTATTTTACTTCAAATTTAAACAATAATATCTTTTCTTACCACGACGAATGATCACATAGTTAGATACATACGCTTGTGTAGAATCAATCACTAAGGCTTCATCATTTACTTTTACACCATTTAAGCTGATTGAATTTCCCTTGATCCATTCTCTAGCTTCACGACGACTTGATGCGATCTTAGCCTCAACTAAAACATCAATTAAAGTCTTGCCAGCTTCTTGGTCTACTTTATCCATATTCTTAACGGCATCTAGACGTTGTTGTTCATCCAAATCATTCAATTGACCTCTAAACAATGCATTTGTGATTTTAAGTGCAGATTCCAATCCTTCTTCACCATGTAGATCACGAACAACTTCTTCAGCCAATTTCTTTTGAGCTTCACGTCTTCCAGCATCTTCCTTTAAAGAAACTTCTAACGCATCGATTTCTTCTTTTGTAAGGAAAGTTAATTTCTTTAAGTATTCAATAACCTTTGAATCATCCGTATTGAATAAGAATTGATACAATTCATAAGGTGAAGTCTTCTTAGGATCCAACCATACAGTTCCCGTTTCACTCTTACCAAATTTTGTTCCATCCGCTTTCGTGATCAAAGGCATTGTTAAACCATAACATTTCACATCGGCTCCACACTTTTTACGAATCAACTCTAGACCTGAAGTGATATTTCCCCATTGGTCTTGTCCACCAATCTGCATTGTACAACCTCTTGTCTGGTATAGATTTAAGAAGTCCAATGACTGAAGGATCATATAAGAGAATTCTGTATAACTGATTCCTGAATCTAAACGTTTTTTAACTGTTTCTTTATTCAACATGTAATTTACGTTAAACAATTTTCCGTAGTCACGTAAGAAATCAATGATTGTGATATCCTTAGTCCAGTCTAAGTTATTAACCATGTCAAAGCCCCATAATTTAGAGATTTGTGCATGTAACGCATCATAGTTTGATTTTAAAACCTCAGGCGTCAACATACTTCTTTCTCCAGTAGCTTTTGGATCTCCAATAAATCCTGTGGCTCCACCCACCAACATGATTGGGTGATGTCCATGTTTTTCTAAACGTTTTGCCATCAACAATGATGAATAGTGTCCAATATGTAAGCTGTCTGCCGTTGGATCTGTACCAATATAGAAAGTAACCTCTCCATTATTGATTACATCTTCTACTTCTTCGCTTGTCACGTTGTCAACAAGTCCACGCCATTTTAACTCTTCAAATAATTCCATTTTGTCCTCCTTGAAAATAAAAAAAAACGCCCTATAAGGACGATTGAATCGCGGTACCACCTTACTTCATACAAAATCTTGTATGCACTTAAACCTTTAACGCAGGTATACGTCAAATTTGAAGCTCCAAGGTGTATTCCACAGGTCTATTTGAAACTTTACACCAACCAGTTTCTCTCTAAGAAATAGATAATCTGTGTACTCTTTCTTTTCATAGCGAATTTATTATATCGAATCTAGAAACTAAACTCAACATGAATTGATTAATTTTTTTGATGAGATCATACATCTCTTTTTAACATACATGCTTTAATTTGTTGTAGATTTTAAAGATAAATGGCTTGCAAGGAAGAATAAAGTTACCAATATATTCTTCTACGACTGCATTAAAGCCACGCTTGAAATCAAAGACTCCATAGCCCTCTTCTCCAGGCTTAAACTTACCACTAATACCATAGAAGTTATAAGAATGATTTCCTTCTTCTACAGCTTTTTGAATGATAAACCATTGAAGAGCATATGGGCCTTTGAAACGTTTATATCTCTCATCCGATCCACTAGAAAGGTAATAAACCTCTCCTTTATAGAACAAGAACATCGCTGCAGCAAGTGGCAATTCACCAGAACATTTAGAAGATAATTCATTAGCTTCTTCTTGTCTTACCATTAAAGATTCAAGATTCTTTTGTGCAATCTTCAATCGATTCTGTGAATTCTTTGAATATGGATTTTCTTTTAAAGTTTCATTTGCACGTGCAATCGTTTCTTTTTCCTTTTCCATATTTTGTTGAATATTTAAAGCATACTCATTCACATCCAAATAAGACATATACACCTTGGCGTTTTCCTTAAAATAATCATATTCCTGCTCATAATACTCTAAACCTAATGTTTCATAATTTTGCTTCTCACCAGACATATCCACCAATTCTTTTAAAATCGATAATTCATCTCTAGAAAGCTCACGAATCTTAACACTATTCTTTAACGCATTACGAATATTATGTCTTGTCTTTGAGATAAAGCCATTAAATACTTCATCCTTTGTCTTATCCTTTATATCTAAGACAGACACAAAACGACATTGACGAGTCATATCATAGCCATACTTTAAAGGAAGCTGAATACAGCCACATGCCTTTAAATTGTCTACGACATCAAAGTTATTGAAGCCATCTTCAACAACATCTCCATCCTGATTTCTTTGTTGAAGTGGAATAGCTGGATCCAATTCAGCATAGATTACGCCTTCTTTTTTAAGATAGTCTTTAAATGTTGTCGTTACCCTTTCAACAAGTGCTGAATCATGATAATCCATGATAAAGCCTCTTGGCACATAACAATATTTAAAAATCTTCATCAGTGGAATCATACCAATCATTCCTGAAGCAACAACCGTATTGTTTTCAACAAACTGTAAATACTCGATTTTCCAACCATTGGATTCCATCTTTTTACTAGCCTCTACCGATTGTAAGAAGCCAGCATATTCAATCGAATCTAAATATTTTTGGTATTCTACATCATTAATTTTTTTTATTTGCATACTACACCTTCTTAGTTGGCAACGATGTTTACAACCTTACCCTTAACAACGATTACCTTACGAATTGTTTTGCCTTCAATCTGACGCTTAACTGTTTCCAATTCCATCGCCTGTTTTTCAAGCTCTTCATTTGAACTTCCCACAGCCGCTTCAAATTTTCCACGAACCTTACCATTGACCTGAACAACACAAGTAATTGTATCTTCTACCAATTTTGCCTCATCATATGTTGGCCATGCTTCATACGCAATGGATTCTTCATGACCTAATAATTGCCACATTTCTTCACCAATATGTGGAGTGATACATGACAACATCTTGATCATACCTTCGGCATATGGTTTATATACTGTTTCTGCTTTATAGGCTTCATTCACGAAAATCATCATTTGCGAAATAGCTGTGTTGAAACCTAATGATTCATAATCCTCTGTAACCTTTTTAACAGTCTGGTTGTAAACCTTATCCAATTTTCCATCATTTGTATCACTGATCTTATCAGATTCAACAAACAAACGATATACACGATCCAACCATCTTCTAGCTCCATCACAGCCAGCCATTGACCAAGGCTTGCTCTGTTCTAATGGACCCATAAACATTTCATATAAACGAAGTGTATCTGCACCATATTTTTTTACAATATCACTTGGATTTACGACAAATTCAGGGAAACGTTTACCCATCTTAATACCATTTTCACCTAAAATCATACCTTGATGTACTAATTTCTTAAATGGTTCTTTGCACGCAACAATACCCTTGTCATATAAGTAATTATTCCAGATACGAGAATACATTAAGTGACCAACCGCATGTTCTGGACCACCGACATATAAGTCAACTGGCATCCAGTGCTTCAATAATTCTGGATCTGCAAGTTTCTCATTGTTGTGTGGATCAATATAACGTAAGTAATACCATGAAGATCCGGCAGATCCCGGCATTGTACTTGTTTCACGAACACCCTTAACACCATTCTGGTTGTATTGTTTCCATTGTGTTGCATTTTCAAGTGGAGCCTTACCATTGTGACCCTTATAATCTTCTAGTTCAGGTAAAATTAAAGGTAATTCTTCATCAGGAAGAACATAGTCCGTTCCATCCTCTAAATGAACAATAGGAACTGGTTCTCCCCAATAACGCTGACGCGCAAAAATCCATTCACGGAAACGGTAGTTTACAGTTTCTTTGGCAATACCCATATCTACTAATTTTTTAGTAATAGCTACTTTGGCTTCTTCAACAGTTAAACCTGTAAATTCTTCAGAATTGATCAATTTGCAGCCTTTACCTAAATAATCCTGTTTTTCAAAGGCATGTTCACTTACATCTTGTCCCTCAATAACTTGAATCATATCAATATTGTGTGCAATCGCATATTCAAAATCACGTTGATCATGACTTGGTACAGCCATGACAGCTCCAGTACCATAGTTTGCCAAGACGAAATCACCAATAAAGACCTCAACCTCTTTACCATTGACTGGATTGATTGCCTTAATTCCTTCTAGACGACAACCAGATTTTCCTTTATTTAATTCTGTACGATCCATCTCAGATTTTGATACAGTCTCTTTAATATATGCCTTTACTTCATCCTGGTTTTTGATTCGAGGCATTAATTCCTGTACCAAATCTCCATCAGGTGCAAGAACCATAAAAGTAATACCATAGATAGTTTCAATACATGTTGTAAAGATAGAGAATTTTCCTCCACCTACAATTTCAAATTGAACCTCAACACCAGTAGAACGACCAATCCAGTGTCTTTGCATTTCCTTTGTTGATTCTGGCCAATCAATTTCATTTAAGCCTTCTAGTAATCTTTCCGCAAAAGCAGCCTGATCAACACAAAGCTGTTTCATATTCTTACGAATAACGGGATAGCCACCACGTTCACTTTTACCATCTACAACTTCATCATTTGATAAAACTGTACCCAATTCTTCACACCAGTTTACTGGCATGTCAACATATTTGGCATAGCCATCCTTATACAATTGTTTAAAGATCCATTGTGTCCAATGATAGAAATCTGGATCTGAAGTCGCAATCATTTTTGACCAGTCATAATCAAAACCTAATTCCTTTAGCTGTTTAGTGAAAGTCTTGATATTCTTTTGTGTAAATCCATTTGGATTGTTTCCTGTTTGAACCGCATATTGCTCAGCAGGTAAACCAAATGAGTCATAGCCCATTGGGTGAAGTACATTATAGCCTTGCATACGTTTCATACGTGAAACAATATCTGTAGCTGTATAGCCTTCTGGATGTCCTGCATGAAGTCCTACACCACTTGGATATGGGAACATATCTAATGCATAAAATTTTGGCTTTGAGAAATCCCAAACATCCGTTTTGAATGTTTCATGTTCTTCCCAATACTTATGCCATTTCTTTTCAACTTCTAAATGATCGTACATATTAGCCTCCTATAAATATAAAAAACGCCCTTGAAATCTAAGGACGTTTGTACGCGGTACCACCTTAGTTCACAACTTTCATTGTGCCCCTCAAGCCCTTTATCGCAGAGCATACGGATAACATTACTCATCAGCTCCTTAGCAAGTTCAAAGGCTGCACACTACTAAATCCCACCAACTTTAGCTCTCTAAAAATGCCATTTCCTTTTACTACTCTAATTCATCGCTATGCATCAATTTTAACTTTTTTTTCAATGTTCGTCAATATCAACCGACACGATTGCCTTATCATCATAATAGATCTTCATACATACATCGAAGTAATCGCACTCAATATATGTACCTTGATCCAATAGATGAACTTCTATATCCTGTACACGAATATCTTTTTCTAAAATCAATTCTTGATTCGTATGACACAAACGAATCTGATTATTGTGCCGAATCATATGCTTGGCATGATCCAAGATAGAAAGCTCCAATACATTCTGTCGATTGGCTTTTAATAAATACACATTTTGCATCGTTTGTAGCGCAAGAAACGAAAGAATTTGAAGCACTAGAAAGAAGCATACTAGACTTGTCCAAGAGGCATATCCGTTAATAGATTTCAAAGTCGTAGATTTTGTTTTGTTTACGAAACCACAAATAAATACCATCTTCTTTCTTATAAAAATAGGCAGAATCTAGCTGCTCCATAAAAATCTCATAGCCAGGACTTTTTACAATGCGATGCTTATCAAAGTATAGAATCATCTTCTCATGATTCAAGATATATTCTAGACAATCATCTTCTACTTGAATTGAAGATGCCATACTCACTTCTCTTCTAAGCTGCAATATCGCATATTGATTTTGTGTATCTATATCCATATGTGAAAAGCGCAAGGCACAGCTTATAACCATACAACCAAGTAAACTGACTAAACATGTTATAAAAAGTGCGAGTAAAGCTTCAATCAGTGTAAAACCATTTCTTTTGAATTCTTTCATCGATTTTTAGATTCCTTTGAAAATATAGAGTATGTAACCCATTTAACAAAAGACTTACACATAATAGAATCACAAAAAACGCAAATAGAGCATCCTCTAGTAGAAAACCATTATTCCTTTTCAAGACGAACCCTACCTGTTCCTAATTGATATACAAGCTTCATTTTTGAATTTGCATTCTGACATCGTAAAGTTAATGCCTTTGAAATATTACCCTTGGTATTATAGTAAAAGCTCACTGGATCACATACGATATCTTTAGGAATGTAATATTCTATATCACCAACATTAATTTTAGAATTTACACTCATATCGATTCTTTGATGCTCGACATATGCCTTTTCCTGCGCTGTAATGCTTAAAGTTTGAACCTTCTTCATAAATAGATAAAGAGAAGTATTCATTTGAGTTGAGAGGCCAAAGCTTAAGATGGAAACAATCAAAAGTACCACTAACATTTCTAAAAGCGTAAAGCCATTCTTATTGCGATACAGCCTGCCCATCGATTATCACCACTTTACTATGATCCGGACATGTATCCTGTCCTTTCTTCAAATAGCCAAAGTCAATCAGCTCCTGTACACTTGTAGGTGTTTCTAGCTGATCGATTTCATACAACATGATTTGCGAATTCACTATTTCCAACAAAGCTTCACACCCCTTATTTCTAATGATCTTCTCCTTTTGTTGAATATTAGGTAGAGTAATCAATAAGAGCAGCGCAACAATTAACATCACAATCATCATTTCTAAAATCGTAAATCCATTTTTCTTTTCCATAGTTCCTCCTTTAAAATTGATTTAACATATTTAGTGGCATCATCATAATTTGATACACAAGCAATACAAGAACACCAATACTCAAATAGGAATAAAGCTGAATACCAAGGACAATACGCTTTACGCATCTTTCTATATCCATCGTACTTTTCTTAATATACAAATCAAAAAACACCTGAAATCGGTTATTCGTAAGAGCATAGCGCAACATCTTTTTAAAATCAGAATCAAAGATTTCTTCCTTCAAAAAACTTTCCTCTAAACTATTTCCATTCAAAAGATGATCTAAAATATGATTTGAAATCATCCCTACGATACTAAAATCCATATGTGACATCGTTTCTAGCACCTGCTGCGTTGAACTATAAGTATTTTCAAGGTTTTGATAGATACAGACAAATTGTAAAGACACCATTTTTTTCATCAATGGAAATGGACAATAGTAAAGGCTTTTTGAAAATCGATTAAAGACCATATAGAACCAGATCAAAAAGAAAAGCAACAGTAGAATACTCAATCCAAATGTATATTTGAGGACTTGAATCACAAGCAGTACCTTTCCATTTGAAATATAGTCCTGCATTTGAATAAGTACATAATCCGAGAAGAAAAGCACCATAAAAAATGCGAACACAAGTAAAAAGAAAGGATATGCGATCTTTTGTAGCAGCTTATCAAATACAAGCTTTGAATGCTTTTCAATCTGTGTCACACATATAATGGCTTGATTTAGATTTAAGGAAGAAGACAATATCTTTAAATACTTAAAGTACAGCTTCTTCTGTCCCATACAAAAGATATCGACAAGACTTATTCCTTCCTTTAATCGAGAAATCATTTCTTCATCCTTTTTAAATACTAGATGGATCAAGGTTTCTAAGGGCATTCCATTATTCATTAGCTTTTCAAATTGTTCCACCTCCTCACGCAAGACAAGCACAATCGTAGTCTGCCTGGGCATCCATGATATATCCTTTTTCAATACCCTGTGAAATTTTTTTAGATAAGGTAGTAAAGTCTTCGGGATAATCACCCTGTTTAAGAACGTGCTCCAGCACTTTTTGATCCATGATTTCATACACACATACCTTTTTGTCGCCTGATGCATAGAGGCGTTGTGAAATAATGGCTGTACAAACACTTAATAAATCCTTGTTTGATACACCCAAATCCTCAAGACGACGAATACACTCCTTTCCATCCTTGGCATGAATACTCGTTAAAACAAAGTGACCAGTCAAGCTTGCTCTTAAGACCATCTTTGCGGTATAGCTGTTTCTTGTTTCTCCAATACAAATGACATCTGGATCATGGCGCAAAAGCTGTTCAATACCTACATCATAGGTAAAGCCCATTGCCTCATTGATTTGAAGTTGTAAATAGGAATCATCCTCAATCTCAATTGGATCCTCTAAGCTAACCACTTTATGCTTCTTCGTTTTGGCAATCTCATGCAGCAATGCATGTAAAGTTGTCGTTTTACCACTATTTGTAGGTCCGACACTGATGACTAAGCCTTGCCGTAACGGAATCAAAGACTCAAAGTAAGCTGTATCCTGTTGCCATAATGACAATTGATCGAGGTGGATTGCCTGTTGCGTATTCAACATACGAATGACACCTGTTTGAACATTTTGGTTAAAAAGCATACTAAAGCGACAAAAGACTTCATGATTATGAATCAAAACTTTAAACTGCCCACTTTGCGGAACAAATGGATTGGTCAGATCCATTCTTGAAATGAATTTTAAATATTCAAAGAAAGCAGGTTGCCAAATATCTTGGTATACATCTAACATTTCACTCTGTGTTCTTAATTTAATTTGTAGTTTTTGATTTTGTAGAACAAAATGAATATCACTTGCCTTTTTTTGAATCGCATATTCAATTAAATCCTTTAATAAATCATCCATTTTTTTACCTCCCTTATCTAATACGAAAAAAAAAGCAGAAATTCTAATAAATTTCTGCATATTTTAAACTTTCGTTCCATTTTTTCTCTTGCGATAAAGAAGTAGAGGGTCCATGTCCCGGATACACCTTATAATCTTTGTCTAATTGATACAATTTTTTTAAGGATTGTTTCATCATCGAAACAGAGCCAGTCGCTAGATCCATTCTTCCGATTGAGCCTTGAAATAATACGTCACCTGTAAATAAGCAATCCTCGATTCTTAAAACCGTTGAACCAATCGAATGCCCAGGACAATATATCGCCTCTATTTCAAATCCTGCAATCTCATTTATTCCTTCTTTGATTGGTTTTGGATGCGCATCACATGTCACATCCATATAGAAGGCTGAAGATGAATTTAAATCGGGATCTTGAAGAAAATCAAATTCCTGCGGATTTAAATATACATCACAATGATACGCATCAACTCCTGATATATGATCAAAGTGTGCATGCGTTAATACGATAGCTTCTAATGTACATTCATTTTCTTTTAAGATGGATTCTAAATTAGGAAATCTGTCCGCCGGATCAATTAGGATAGCATGATGATTTTCCATGACTAAATAACAGTTTGCCTGTACAGGACCTAATGGTTGTTGAATGATTTTCATAGCCTAATACATAAAAAAGACCGAATAAAACGGCCTTTCTTACTTTTTCTCCTTATGTTCAGTCTGCTGATTGCATTTTGGACAATATTTTTTAACAGTCATACGTTCAGGATGTTTTTTCTTATTTCTTGTACCAATATAGTTTTCTTCACCGCAAACAGAGCACTTAAATGTAATACGATCTCTCATGTTCAGTCCTCCTCACATTAGTAATTACTAGTTGATTCTAGCATAACTTACAAGTCAATTTCAAGTCATTTTCAAAAATTTAACTTGCTGGATATAATTCAAAATATTTTTCAATAAATTTTGGCATCACAACCGTCGAACAAATATTGGCTGCAACCTCTTGATTGTTCTGTCCAGACGTTGGTGCTAAGCACGCAAAGGCCATTGTTGGATTATCACTTGGTGCATATCCAACAAGGTTAGCCGTTGTCCATTCTTCCACTTCGGCTGTACCTGTTTTTGCCGATACAGGAACACTATACTTCATGATATCTTCTCCACAGTTTCCACTTGTGACACAAGCTCTAAAGCCCTGTTGAACACGTTCTAGGTATTCCTCATTCTTTTTTGGCAATACGGATTTGATCTTCTTTTCATTCGAAACAACGACTTCTTGTGAGTTCACCTCTGTGGCATAGCTAAATAAACGAGGCTGATATAAATTTCCATCTGACGCAATGGTTGAGCTATAGATTGCTAATTGAAGTGGTGAATACATGTCAAACTGTCCAATGGAATAGTTTAACAACATACCCGGTTCGGAACCATAGCCCATATATCCACTCGATTCACCAGGTACATCAAGACCCGTCTTATTTCCAAGTCCAAACATTGAATAATAAGAACGCATCTTATTTAAAGTACCTTGTAAATCTGATACATTTAGTGGTTCTCCTTCGACATAGCTTGCACCTGCTAAACGTATGGCGACATTAAACATATATACGTTACTACTTACCTCCAAGGCTCTCACATCATTAACTGGACCATGATCTACATAGGAACCAAATTCCTGTCCACCAATATTCATAACCTTATCATAAATAACATCACCCGGCTTAATGACACCTTCGCTTTCACCCATGTATACTGTAGCCCCTTTAATGCAGGAACCTGGATTGACTAATGACATATAGTTTCCTGAGGCAAAATATGTCAATTGTTTAGAATCCAAATCCATCTGATAGCCCGACATCGCAAGCACAGAGCCATCCTGTGGATTTAAGACAGTCGTAAATAAAGATTGGAAGTTTTCACGGTTTACTGTACCACCATTTTCACTCAATGTATTTTTCACAATATCATCCAAAGTTGATTGAAGCTCAATATCAATGGATAAATGAATGTCATAGCCTTTCTTAGCTTCCTGTACAACTTCCTTTTGTGCCAATCCATTTGAGTCATAGGTAATCTTGGCAATTTCTGGTGTACCCGCTAATAAATCATTGTATTGATATTCAAGACCTGATTTTCCAACGCTGGCATTTAACTGATAGCCCCTAGATAAATAGTAGCTGGCAAGCTCACTTGGAAGTCCTTGTGTACTTGTTGTTACACTTCCTAAAATATCGGATAAAGCCTCACCATATGGATATTCTCGTTTCCAACCTCCAAAGTCTACGTCAAAACCAGGAAATTCTGTTTTATGTTCAACAAGATAAGCGACATCATCATCGCTTACATCTTCTAAGACAACATTTTCCTGTCCCGTACTTTGGTTAGAAATCATTCGTTGATAGATGACGCAAAGCTTTAAATCGGCCTGTGTCATTTCACCAATTTGCTTCTTTCCAATACGATTCATTAAAATCTGATATCGTTTACTTTCGGCATTATCGCCCCAAGCACCACTCTTATATTGCTTCAACTCACGACTTGTCATCAAGTGGTTAGCTGCATATTCCGAATCGGTTGGTGACAAAAAAGATTTATAAGTAATATAAGCTTGTTTTTTGTCTTCATCCGTAAAGTCTTTGGCGCTCACATTAAAGACCTTTACAATACGCTTGGCATATAGCTTATAATCATCTGCTGTCATATTGTTTGGAGATGTAAATACAATATTATGACTAACGACAGTCTTCGCTAAGACCTTTCCATTACAATCATAGATCTGGCCACGAGGTGCCGATGTATATTGTTTAATGGATGTATAATCTTCACGCTTAGCCGTATAATCATTATAAGAAATGATCTGAAGATAAAACAATCGTAAAAAGATGACCAAGAAACAAACAGCAATTGCCATTGTAAGAATCAGGATACGATTGGAAATGACTTGATCAACCGAAATGTTTTGATTTGCCCTTTTCAATGATTTTCTACTCTTTTTCAAATGGATCCCCCTTTATACGAACATACTATATTATACACGTTTCTAAGATGAAATGGAAAAAAAAGAAGGATTGGCGTATACTTTAGCTATGGAGGTTTGCAATGAAAAGAACAGAAACACGCCAAGTAAAAGTAAAAAATTTAGAGATTGGCCATAATAACAAAGTCATCATTCAATCAATGTGCAACATTGAAACAAAAAAGGCAGATGAGGTTGCCCAACAAATTTTAAATCTAGAAAAAATGGGCTGCGAATTAATTCGTGTCAGCTGTATGGATATGGAGGATGCCAAAGCCATCGCAGATATTAAAAAACAGATCCATATTCCATTAGTCGCAGATATTCATTTTGATTATCGCTTAGCTCTTGCTTGTATTGAAGCAGGTGCCGATAAAATTCGTTTAAACCCTGGCAACATTGGTTCAAGAGAAAATGTGGAAAAAGTCGTAAAGGCTTGTAAAGAAAAACATATTCCTATTCGTATTGGTATCAATGGAGGTTCCTTAGAGAAGGATATCCACGAAAAATATGGTAAGCCAACTGCCCAAGGTATGATTGAAAGTGCCAAAAGACATGTACAAATTCTAGAAGATTTAGATTTCTATGATACTGTCTTATCTTTTAAATCAAGTGATCCATTATTATGTATTGAAGCTTATAGACTAGCTGCAAAAACCTTTGACTACCCATTACATTTAGGGGTTACAGAAGCAGGTACCACAATGACAAGTGCCATTAAGTCCAGTTTAGCTTTAGGTACTTTATTAAATGAAGGTATTGGGAATACCATTCGTATCAGTGTGAATGGTGCTCCTGAAAAAGAAATTCCAATCGTTAAGGAATTATTGAAGGACTGCAAGCTGATTCATAATGTGCCAAATTTAATTGCATGCCCTACGTGTGGTCGTACACAATGGGATATGGAGCCTGCTGTAAATGAAATTGAAAGCTATCTTCAAACCGTAAACAAAGATATTACTGTCGCAATCATGGGATGTGCTGTCAATGGTCCTGGTGAAGCAAAACATGCCGATATTGCGATTGCGGGTGGTAAAAAAGAAGGTTTATTGATCAAGAAGGGTGAAATCATAGAAAAGATTCCTCAAGAAAAGATCGTAGCTCGTTTAAAAGAAGAAATTGAAAAATTTTAAATAAAGAAAAGATCTCAGCGCAGTGCTGAGATTTCTTCTTTATATGGCGCCTTTTTATCAATAAATGGCGTTTCTAATATTTTTGTAACATTTTCTAGCTTTGGATGGTGCACAATCGAATATAAAATATCAAATCCAATATGCCCCTTTCCAATATTTTCATGACGATCCTTATGAGCTCCTAAAACATTCTTTGAATCATTGATGTGCATACAAAGAAGATTTTCTAAACCCAAAATAGAATCAAAGTCGTTCAGAACCTTTTCAAAATCATGAAGATCATAGCCTGCATCCCAAATATGACATGTATCCATACAATATCCAATACGTGATTTTTTATTTATACCAGAATAAATTTTCTTTAACTGTTCAAATGTAAATCCACATTCATTTCCTTTTCCTGCCATGGTTTCAAGGGCAATCTTAACATCCGTAGAATCCTGATCTAAAACTTCATTTAAACCATTGATGATCCATTCAATACCGACATCCATTCCAGCGCCGACATGGCTTCCTGGATGAAGAACTAAAGTTTTAGCACCGATGGCTTGAACACGCTCTAATTCAGACTTTAAAAATTCTCGTCCAAACTCTGCGGTTTCTGGCTTTAACGCATTGGCCAAATTGATTATATATGGAGCATGTACAATGACACGATCAATAGAAAAATCATTGTCAAGCATAAAGGTTTTAGCTTCATCAATCTTTAGTTTAGAAACAGCTACACGACGTGTATTGCTTGGAGGACCCGTATAAATCATACAGGCATTGGCCCCATAGGATACAGCTTCTTCAATGGCCCCTTTAAAATAGTCTGGTGCCTTAAAGGATACATGACAACCTAAATAAATCATACATCCATTCCTTTTTGGCGTTGTCTTTCTTTGGCACGCTCTTTTTGTTGGCGCTTAATATCCGATTTAATCATTTCACGACGCTTTTTACGTTTCATACGATCAATTTCCTGACGTTGTCTTTTCTTATAATTAGGCTTAACCTTCTTTTTCTTGTGAACGATTTTTTCCACTTCTTCATGGAACTCATCCTTCTTATTTGGACGTTTATTCACATAAGGCTTTAAGTCAACCATTTCCTTATTTTTAACATCCATATGTTCAAATTCAATTCCTTGTTTGATCAAAGATTGGATTGATTTGGCATCACTTTCTTTATAAAGTGCAATACATTGACCATCACGAGTGGCTCTTCCTGTACGTCCAGCACGGTGAATATAAAATTTTAAATCTTTAGGGAAACCACAGCTAATAACGTGTGTGATTCCTTCTAAATCGATTCCACGACTCGCAATATCACTGGCTACAATATAGCTTTTCTTTTGGCTTTGAATCATTTTAATAGCCTGCATACGCGCACGTGATTCAAGTCCTGAATGTAATTCAACTAAATCATAACCATTTTCACGCATTGTATTGGCAATGTTTTGGGCTTCTTGAGTCGTGTTGGCAAAAATTAAACAAACATAAGGCTGAATACATGGAAGTACATCTAAGATTTTTTGTTCGTAGCTCTTGTGCTTGCATGGCACTAAAATATGCTTAACATCACTTTGGAAAGCTTCTTCCTTTTTGATTTCGATTATTTCTGGATCGTATAAATATTTCTTTAAAAATGGCTGCAAAGATTCTGGAATGGTTGCAGAGAATACCATCATTTGGACCTTCTTGTCCATTTTCGATAGAATTTCATCAATATCTTCTAAGAAACCAAATTCCAATGTCATATCTGCTTCATCTATGACAACCATTTTAGCTGTATCCAAACGTAAGACGTTATCCTTAATAAACATGTCTTTCATACGTCCTGGTGTACCAATAACGATTTGTGGCTGTTTGTCCATGGAAGTTACCTTTTCCATACCACCTGTAACTAGCTTTACACGTACACCAAAATGTTTGGCAATTTTACGACAACGATCATACAATTGGTAGGCTAATTCTCTTGTTGGTGCTGAAATGACAGCTTGTACGCAATCTTGATCAAAGTCTAACATATCAAAGATAGGCATAAAGAAAGCGTGTGACTTTCCGGATCCTGTACTAGATACACCAATGATATCTCTATTTTTATTTTTACGATTTAACACCTGCTCTTGAATGGGTGTTAAAGTTTTAAAATTCTCTAAATCCATTATTTCTTGAATACGATTCATATTTTCACATCCTTTTCTTTAGTATTATCCCAAAAATCTTCTTATTTTACAAATACAAATAATTAAGGCATAATGTATATATGAAAACACAAAAAATCATTACAGTCAAGCCTCAAGGCTATTGTGGAGGCGTATTAAAAGCAATTGAAACAGCCAAACAAACAAGGGATACATACCCTAATAAAAAAATCACGATTCTAGGTAATCTTGTGCATAATCAATATGTAAAAAAAGCACTGCAAGCTTATCATATTGATACGATTGAAGATAAGACAAAAACACGTTATGAATTGTTAGACGAGATTAAAGATGGCATTGTCATCTTTACAGCACATGGAGTAAGTCCTAAAGTCTATGAAAAAGCAAAGGAAAAAGGCTTGATTTTAGTCGATGCAAGCTGCCCTTTTGTCTTACAGACACAAAAGATTGTGAAGCAATATTTAGATCAGGACTACTCAATCTTCTATATCGGTAAAAATAAACATCCCGAAGCCGAATCGATTTATACAATGAGTGATCGTGTCTATTTAATTGAACCAAAAAAAGATATTCCAATTATTCAAACCAACAAAATTTTTGTGACAAATCAAACAACAATGTCGATCTACGATATTCAAGATGTCTTTGAACAGATCAAAGAAAAATATCCACAGGCTATATTCCATGATGAAATCTGTAATGCGACGCGTGTTCGTCAGCAGGCTATACTGGATTTGAAGGATGTTGATTGTTTAATTGTGGTAGGAGATCCTACGAGCAATAATTCGCAAAAGCTTGTAGACATCGCAAAAAAGGCTAATATTCCCAATGTATTCTCAATCCAAACGGTAGAGGATATTGATAAGAAGGACTTTGAACAATACCAAACCATTGCGATCACAAGTGGAGCAAGTACTCCGACATATCTTACAAATCAGGTAAGGGATTATTTAACCAATCCGATTGAAAAACCAAAAATCCGTATTCAGGAAATTCTCTGAGTACGGATTTCTTTTATATATTCAATTTTTTCAAGAAACTCTGGCTTCGAAACTTTATTAAGTATGTTTTTATACTTATTCTCTTCAAAATCTAAATAATCTTGATACGTATCATTTCTTAACATATTCATTCCAAAACGAAGATGAGCTTCGGATATATTTTGAACAGTTGTATCCACAACACAATCCAAAATTGGATAATAGTGATTGTTATCGTAAATCATCTTTTCACGAACAATATGAATGTTGTTTTCCATCAAATATTTTCTTAAAGCATAATCATCTTTATGACTTGACAACAATAAACGTAATCCTGGATAAAGCTTTCCTTTAGAAAGAATATCAATGATGAGTTTGCCACCCATGCCACAAATAATGATTTGATTGACATCGTCATGAAGTCCTTGAATACCATCCAATAAACAACAAGTAACTTGGTCACTTAATTGATTTTCAAGAATAGTTTTCTTCGCATTATCTAATGGACCTTGGGCTACATCACATGCATATCCTTTTTTTGCCTGTTGGTTCAAAATAGCGTTGCATACAACATAGGCATGATCACAGCCAATATCGGCAATGACATCTCCATTGACCCATTCTAATATTTCTTGAATTCGATTCGAACAAGGTATCATTATTTCACAAAGTCTCTTAGGCGTTTGCAGCGATTTGGATTTTTTAGCTTACGTAAAGCCTTCGCTTCAATCTGACGAATACGTTCACGTGTTACGTTGAATTCTTTACCAACTTCTTCTAGTGTACGTGTTCTTCCGTCTAACAATCCAAAACGTAAACGCAATACTTTTTCTTCACGTTCTGTTAGGCCTTCTAATACCGCGTTGATTTCATCCTTCAATAATTGGTTGTTTGTATAATCATCTGGAGATAATGTGTCTTTATCTTCAATGAAGTCCCCTAAATGTGAGTCATCTTCTTCACCAATTGGTGTTTCAAGGCTGACTGGATCTAAGGCAATCTTTTGGATTTCACGAACCTTTTCCGCTGAGATGTTTTCCATCTTTTCAGCGATTTCTTCAGGCAACGGATCACGACCAAGATCTTGAACCAATTGACGTTGAATACGTGTTAATTTATTGATGGTTTCAACCATGTGCACAGGAATACGAATGGTACGTGCCTGGTCTGCGATAGCACGTGTAATGGATTGACGAATCCACCATGTCGCATATGTTGAGAATTTGAATCCTTTTGTGTAGTCAAATTTTTCAACGGCTTTGATTAATCCACAGTTTCCTTCCTGGATCAAATCCAAGAATAACATTCCACGTCCTACATATTTTTTCGCAATAGAAACAACTAAACGTAAGTTTGAAGATATCAATGTTTGTTTCGCATTTTCACCTTCATCAATAACTTTTTGAAGTTTCTTTCTTTCTTCTTCACTTAAATCTGGATTCTTAATATCTTCCTTGGCTTGTTCCCCCTCTTGGATCTGACGAGCAATGATCGGCTCTTCCTTTGGATCCAATAATGGAATTTGACCAATTTCCTTTAAGTACATCTTAACTGGATCATTGATCTTTGCGTGTGAAGCATTCGCGAATGTTTTTTCCAATTGTGAAATTTCTTCAGCAATTGAATCTTCTTCATCTAGATCTTCATCACTTAGATCATCATCTAGAACTTCATCTTCATCCAATTCATCACCATCAATGAATTCGATCAAGTTTTCGTCAATCCAGTTATATAGATCATCCATTGTATCATCATCTAAATTTAAAGCACTAACGGCATCTAAGAAAGCTTTTTGTGAAACATCCACATTTTGTTCTTTGCACTGTAACAAATATTCTTTTGCTTCTTCTAAGCTCGCAAACTTTAATTTTTTAGATTCACTTGTATTTGCCATACTTTCATCCTTCCTTTCGATGTAAGATTTCATTTCTTTGAACTATAAGTTCCTGTTTTTTACTCGCCAATGAAATCTTGATCATCGGATCCTGAACATTCTTGATCTGATTGTTTAGATTGTCAATTTGGGCTTGTAAAGTACACTCTTTGATCTTCATTAAGCTATCGTTAAAGAAGTCTTCATTATATCCATAAACATGAAATGGATTTTCCATTAGGGTTACTAACAAATTACGAACCTCTTCTTTTTCAATGTGACTCATCAGTACATCAAAGTCGATGTGGTCCATACTTCGATACATGTCATAACAATATAATGACAATTCTTCACAGACTGGATCTTCAAAGAAGCCAATCTGATCTTTGAATTGGTCGGCCGCAATTTTACTATTTAGAATCATCCATAAGGCCCCATGTTCTGCTAACGTTCTTCCATTTTTTAATGGCTCTATATTTTGAATTGCTGCAGGTCTAGTGTAGGATTCCTTTTTGGGCATGACTTGCGGTGTTTGATGCGATAGATCAAAGCCCGTCAAATCACGGATACGAGAATAATAATCGGCCTTTTCAAAGTCGGTGCATGTTCTTTCAATAAAGGACTGCATTTCCGAAGTGAATTTTTTCTTATCCTCGTAGTTATCTAAATCATATTGGTTCGGTAAATATTCAAATAAAAATTCGACAAAGGAAACTGTTTTATGTACCGATAGATACAATTCATCTTTTCCTAATTCATTAAATATTTCATCCGGATCTTTACCCGTTGTATTTTTTACGATGGAAAAAACTAAACCATAATCAACGGCTAGCTTTCCAAATTTATAAGTGGCTGCCTTACCGGCTCTATCCCCGTCATAACATACCACCAATGGAACATTTAAACGTTTTAATAACACCATCTGCTCTTTTGTACAAGCCGTTCCTAAACAAGCAATGCTTTCATGGATATCTGCCTTTTCAAAGGCAATCACATCCATAGCCCCTTCGACTAAAATACATCGTTTGTTCTTTTTCGCAAATTCCTTAGCTCTATGATAATTAAAAATCAAATTACCCTTATGATAGATTTTCGTTTCAGAAGTATTGATATACTTTGCCGTTTCCTTATCTTCATTAAGGCGTCTAGCCGTAAAGCCAACAGGATTTCCATTCTCATCATGAATGGGAATCATAAGTCGTTGCTCAAATACGGCATAGGTATCTAAATCGTGAGTACGAATTAAACCTGTTTCTGTAAGTATTTGTTCGTTAAAACCTTTTGCCTTGAGATACTTCACACTACGACTCGATTCAGGTGCATACCCAATCTCAAATCTTTTTATAATATCTTCATTTATTTTTCTTTGACTTAAATACCGTTTAACACTTTCTCCATTCTCACTCTCTAGCTCAAATGTTAAAAAACGAATGTACGATTGAATACAGTCATAATATGGCTTATTAACATCCACCTTAGGTTGAAACTGATGTGCATCCAAATGAAGTGGATAATGGATCAGTTCCGCCACCTTACAAACGGCTTCTAGAAAGGAAATATTTTCAATCTTTTGTACAAAGGTAAAGACATTTCCTCCTGTACCGCACACAAAACATTTGAAGATTTGTTTATCTGTTGAAATGGATAAGCTTGGATCATGATCATCATGAAAAGGACAGATTGCTTTATAATCTTTGCCTTTTTTTTCTAATGTGATGTAGTGGGACATCACATCAACAATATCAGCTTGTTGACGAATGGCCTTTATATCATCTTCAGATATCCAGCTCATTAAAATGCGATTCTATTTTCAATATATGAAACAAGATCATCTAAAGAAACACGTTCTTGTTGCATAGTGTCACGATCTCTGACTGTTACACATCCATCGTTAGCTGTTTCAAAGTCAACAGTTACACAGAATGGTGTACCAATCGCATCCTGACGACGGTAACGTTTACCAATGCTTTGTGCATCATCATAAGTTACACTGAAGTGTTTAGCTAATTTTGCGAATACTTCATCACCTTGGTCAGATAATTTCTTAGAAAGTGGAAGTACAGCAACTTTATATGGTGCTAAAGCAGGATGTAATTTTAATACAACACGAGAATCGTTTTCTAATTGTTCTTCTTGATATGCTTCACACATAACGGCCAACATCAAACGTTCAACACCTACACTTGGTTCGATAACGTAAGGGATGTATTTTTCGTTTGCTTCTTGGTCAAAGTATTCTAAGTTTTGTTTAGAAGTTGTCTGGTGTGCTTTTAAGTCAAAATCTGTACGGTCTGCGATACCCCATAACTCACCCCATCCGATAGGTTCAGAGAAGTGGTATTCGATATCACTTGTACCATTTGAATAGTGAGCCAATTCTTCTGGATCATGTGCACGTAAACGAATATTTTCTTCGTTGATACCTAAGTCCTTTAAGAATTGAACACAGTTTTTACAATAGTATTCAAACCAATCTAAATCAGTTCCAGGTTTACAGAAGAATTCCAATTCCATCTGTTCGAATTCACGAGTACGGAAAATGAAGTTTCCTGGTGTGATTTCGTTACGGAAGCTTTTACCAATCTGTCCAATACCAAATGGTAATTTTTTACGCATTGTTCTTTGTACGTTTTTAAAGTTGACAAAGATACCCTGTGCAGTTTCAGGACGTAAATAGATTGTGCTTTTTGCATCTTCCAAAACACCTTGGAATGTTTTAAACATTAAGTTAAATTGACGAATGTTTGTGAAGTTTTTAGCACCACATTTTGGACATGTGATTTCATGCTCCGCAATATAGTTTTCCATCTCTTCATTTGACATACCACCACAGTTTACTGTGTGGTTGCTCGCTTCTTCAATCAATTGATCCGCTCTAAAACGGCTTTTACATTCTTTACAATCCATCAATGGATCACTAAAGCCTCCAACGTGACCACTAGCTACCCAAACATTTGGATTCATTAAAATGGCACTTTGTAAACCAACATTGTGTTCACTTTCCTGGATGAAGCGTTTCCACCATGCATTTTTAATATTGTTCTTTAATTCAATGCCTAAAGGACCAAAATCCCAAGTATTTGCCAAACCACCATAGATTTCTGAACCTTGGTAAACAAACCCAGAGGTTTTCATGTGATTTACTACATCATTGAATGTCTTTTCGTTCATGTTAATTACCTCATTTCTTTCATGTATACAGACAAAAGGATACACTTTCATATTATATCCTATTTTTCAATAAATTTCTAGACCAAAAGCCACACAGACAAAAAACAAAAAGCCACGATTTCTCATGGCATGTTTTTAATCATTCACTCGAGCACCAACTCACTATGCATGCATAGCCAAATAAAGAACGGCCTTCTTATACTTCTCTAGTCTTTTAAAATCTCTTTCTGTTGGTTCCTTGATTCTTGTGATATCTAGGTTGTGCAAAAGATCTGCAACCTTCACTTTCTTAGCCACTCTACAAATATAATTTTGGTAGTTTTCATTCTTTTTTCTCGTTAATATGATTACGGTGTCTACAATTTCTTAGTTGCTCTACTGTAATATCTGTATCTTCTAATACATCATGTAAATAGGCGACGGCTTTTTCCGTATCTGTATCCATATAAGATGTGACTGTCATAGGATGAAGAATATAATCCTTGCCGGCTTTATCCACTTGACCAGCATGTGCTTTTTTGGCGATTTGAAGTGCTAATTCTTGATACATTTAATTTAACCCTCGAATATTTTCTACAAAGCGAATGCTTGGGTAATTCTTTTGACTATGATACTCCATCCATTTGGCTAGATAGATTAAATCGTCAAGATTGAAATTGAAATGATTTTTAACATAGTCCAAATTTTCTTCTTTACACTTAAATAAAGCACGGTATTTTTTCAGTTGTTCAATACTCCATTTTGGATATTGACCATGATTACATTTTTCGCATAGGAATCCACCATCCTTTTGTGAAAGTGTTTCAACTCTTGTACTACTACAATGTACACAGCCATCCACGAAAGGCTGAATTCCCTCTTGTTCGATGCAGTATTTTAGAACGATACATGCCCAGAAATAGAAATCATCAAGATTTTTATCGGCTGAGTTCCAACAATCCAACAACACATTGAATAGATTTTCTTCTTTTCGCGTTCTTTGAATCAAATCATGTAACACGAAGCAGCAGCTTGATTTAAGTAAATCTTCTTGAATATGGTAGTAATAATGAATGGTATGTCCCTGTAGCAACAAGGGCATCTTCATTTTATCTTCAATCATGAATTCGTTATAAGAAAAGGGCTGTACAAGCCGCAAATTCTTAGAATTTGGTTTGAACAGTCCTCTCGCATATAAAGTTAGAATGGAATCGGCCGTCAACACCTTGACTAAGCCATCCTTTTCTTTGTATTCAACAACACTTAAAACAAGCGCTTGAATTTTAGTCTTCATCGATTTGTTCCAATTCGTCTAAGCCAAATTCTTTGATCTTGTTTTCATGATTACGCCAATTCTTTTCTACACGCACAAACAATTCTAGATCCACACTGCATCCAAGCATATCCTTTAATTCTTTTTGCGCTTCAAGACGAATGGAGCGAATCATACTTGCTTGTTTTCCAATCAAAATACCCTTTTGTGACTCACGATCTACCACAACCATCATCTGAAGATACATACGGTTTCCACGTTTTTCCTTACGTTCAAGAATGACCGCTACACTATGAGGAATTTCCTCGTGTGTCTTAAATAAAATCTTTTCACGAACGATTTCACACATTCTAAAATTAATATCATGATCGGATTTCATTTCTTCAGGAAACATTGGCTCCCCTTCTGGTAAATACCCCTTAAATACTTTTAATAACTCTTCTAGGTTATCTTTATCCAATGCACTGATTGGTACAATGTCATTAAAGTCATATTGTTTCTGCCAATACATCAAACGCTTTAATAATTGTTCCTTTGGAAGCTTATCAATTTTATTCATAATCAAAACAACAGGTTTGTGCAGTGTTTCAATACGTTTTAAAATAAAGGAATCCCCTGTCCCAAAGGCTTGACTTCCATCTACAATCCATCCGATCACATCGCAATCTTCCATAGCAGAATAGGCATTTTTATTTAATACACGTCCAAGCTGTTGTTGCGGCTTATGAATACCTGGTGTATCCACAAACACATATTGACAATCTTCATGTGTTAAAATGCCTGAAATGTTGTTTCTTGTCGTATTTGGTTTATCCGACATAATCGCAATCTTTTCTTTCAACAATGCATTCAATAAGGTTGATTTTCCAGCATTGGGTCTTCCTACGATCGCAATAAATCCTGATTTATAATTACTCATTTTACCTCCGATTAAAATAGTTTAGGGATAAATACATAGAGCCCTATAATTGCAGCAAATATACTGATAATAAAGACAGCTCCTGCTGCCATATCCTTGATGTGTTTTGCCTGGTCTGTATGCTCTAAAGAGATGTAGTCTACACATCTTTCAATACATGAATTGATAATTTCACTAAACCAAACCATACAGATAGCTCCAATCAACAGTATCCACTCATTGAGTGTACAATGAAATAGAAAGCCAAACAAAATCACTATAAGTCCAAATATCCCTTGAAGACGTATACTACGATCACATGTGAAAGCATAAAACAGTCCTTCAAAAGCATATTTGAATCTACCTTTGAACCAATTCATCTAAAATCTCATCCTGTAATGCGAACATGACCTTTTCATCCTCTTCCTTCATGTGGTCATATCCCATTAAATGCAAAAGTCCATGACAAAACAAGAAACAAGCTTCACGACGAATCGAATGGCCATAAGCCTTAGCTTGATCACGAATGGCTTGTACGTTAATAAAGATATCACCAAGCTCATATTGATCCTCTTCAATCAACATATCACTCATATCGTCTTGAATCGCAAAGCTAATCACATCCGTAGGACGATCGACATTACGATAATCACGATTGATTTCATGAATCTGTTCAGGTGTCACATAAATTACAGATAAACTCCAATCTCCCTTTCTGTCTAACACCTGGCAGGCACGTTCTAGTATCATTTCAAAGTCTTTTTTGTATCGATAGACACTTCTATCTTTTGCGTTGTTTGTAAAAATTATTTCCATGCCTAGATTATACAACAAACTAAAAAAGAGTTCAAAATGAACTCTTACTTTGTCGTTTCTCTAAACATTTTTGAGAATGAGATTTCAATATCTTTATTCTGTTTTACCGATTCATCATCTACTAACATCTTAGTCAATAAACGCATCGCAACAGCACCTAAATCATATTCAGGAATGTTGTATGTTGAAATCGTTGGACGCATCATTGTTAGATATTTTGAATTCAAGATACATACAAGTTCTGTATCATCTGGAATGGAATATCCACTCTCTTTACATGCATTCATCAAAGCGATGGCTTGAGAATCACGGAATGTGATAACCATACGACTTGGCTTATGACTCTTATAGTAGTCAGATAAGAATGTATAGCTTGACTTATAACTATCATCATAAGTTACATATTTATCGAATACTAAGCCTTTTTCTGCATAAGCACGGTCTACACCGGCTTTTAATTGTTCCATCATAGAAAGATTTAATTTATCTTCTACCATTGAAATATCATCAATACCCTTTCCGAAGCATTCATTCACAAATTCATAGGCCATGCGTTCAAAGTCAATATAAACATTTCCTACATTACCAATCTTTTGTCCTTTTAATTTGCTTCCAACAACTACCATTGGAATCTGGTATTCGTGTAATACTTCCATTTCATCTTCTGAGAAATTATCGTTAAATAAGATGACACCATCTACACGTGATTTAATAATAGATTCAATCACATCCTGCATTTTAGAAATACCCTTACTTGTCGTATGGAACATGATGTTGTAGTTGTAGATTTTTGCGACATCCATCAAACCATTCAAAATCTTTGCGTTATACGCAAATAATTTTTCACTCATAACGATTGAAATCGTAGTTGTTTTTGATAGCGCTAGCCCTTGCGCAATCGCATTTGGTTTGTAGCCCAATTTTTCAATGGCCTGTTGAACACGTAAACGTGTGTCTTCACGTACCACATTACTATCATTAATAACACGTGATACAGTTGCTAAAGAGACATCTGCTTCTTTGGCAACATCATAAATGGTAATTCTTTTCATCCTTATTCGTCCCCCTTGTTAAATATCTTCTTCAATCCACTAAACAATGCATCTGTGGCTTTACCTGTTACTTCTTCTGCTTTATCAACGGCACGAATAACAGAATCATTTGTACGAATCTCATCTACCTTTTCATCTGCCTTATCGATGACTTTACGTAAAGAATCATTTTTTCTTAATGTATCCTTTCCATACTTAAAACCTTCAACAACTAAGCCGGCTGTACCTTGTAAAAATTCTTTTCCTGCAGAAACAGTCTGTTTAAATTGTTCACTTTCACTGACTTCAATTACTTTGTTTTTTGTAGCGGCAAGGATATCCTTCACATCATCCTTAGCATTTGCTAATGCTTCCTTCACTTTTTCTGGATCCTTTGCATCCTTTAATAAGTCACGCACATCATCATAGATCTTTTCAATTTTTGATTTAGCGTCCTCTATAATTCTTTCATTATCTGTATTTTCGGACTCATGCATAACTTCAAGTTCCTGAATCGATTCTTTTTCTAAATCATCAATTAATTGTTTTTCATCCATGTCATTCATCCTCCTTTGTTTCTAGACTCTCTTTGCCAGCCTTTTTAACCTGTATCCAGTCTTTGGCATTTTGCACATTTTCACTCACTGCGCCCACGACATTCATAAAAGCATCTCTAGCCGTTTGATTCACTTCATCAACCGTATTTGAAATATTTTCTGCCGTCTTTAATGGCGCATCCAATTTTTTCAATTGATCATTGGCTGTATCTAATGTTTTTGATACTTGTTTTAATGTTTCAATCAATTGTTTTAAAAATAAAATTAAATAAACTAAGGCAATTACACCTACGATTGGTAAAATATATGAAAATGCACGAGCTAACGTTTCCATCATCGCATCTATAGTCACAAATACCACCTCAGAAAGATTATAACATGAACTTTCTAACTTATCTATTGAAATTGAAACTTTTTTCACAAATGTGTAAACGCTACAAAATATAAAAGTACCTAATATACACTTCAACTAAATATATTCAATTGGTAATGCGATCATATCTTCAGTTAAATACATCTTTCGATCATATCGACACAAAATGATACCTGGCTGCACTTCCTTATTTGGAATATCTTTTAATGCCGAGAAATGTTTTCCCATCGCCTTTGTGGGATTACCCGTCATTTTAATTTCAATCGGATACAATTTCCCATCTTCATCAATTACTACATCAATTTCTCTTTGATCACGATCACGATAGAAATATATGTTTGAAATGGTTTTACCTGCATTTAAATGACTTTTTAAAATTTCAGAGACAATGAAATTCTCGTATATATTTCCAGCTTGAGCACCTGTCATAGCTGTATCTGCACTAGTCCACCTAGCTAAGTAACATACCAATCCAGTATCATAAAAGTAAACTTTTGGTGTTTTGACAACTCTCTTTAATATATTGTTAGAATATGGTTCCAACAAATAGATAATTCCTGAAGTTTGTAGTATAGAAAGCCATCGTTTAATAGTATCCGCACTTGTTTCTACTTCATTCGCAACTGCATTTATGTTTAATAATTCACCGCACCGTACCGCAAGGGATGTTAAAAACTTAATGAATTTTAACTCATTAGAAACATTTATAATTTGTCGAACATCTCTTTCGATATATGTTTTCACATAAGAAGAATAGTATCTTTGCCAATTCATCTCTCCATCTTGAAGTTGTGGCATACTTCCTCTATGAATCCAATACCACAAGTCAGAATAACTTTGAATTTGTGATTGTCTTTCATTAAAATAGGCTTCATTTGGGATAAAAGGCTTATTAAATTCAATATGATGGATTTCGCGTAACGACAACCCTTTTAATTCCACAATCGCCATGCGCCCAGCTAAAGTTTCACTGACCCCTTTCATCAATTCAAAAGCCTGTGATCCAATAAGCGCAAAGCTTCCCTTTTGTTTATTCGTGTCTACATACATTTTCAAATATCTAAAAATACTAGGTGCATATTGTACTTCGTCAATAAACACGGGTGGTTGATAGTTTTTTAAAAACAAGTTTGTCTCTTCTAAAGCCTGTGTCAAAACAATTGGATCATCTAATGTTACATACTGAAATTTATCACAAACATTTTGTAGAAGTGTTGTTTTACCAACTTGTCTAGGTCCAGTAACTAATACTATTGGAAACTGTTCTAAACACTCTTTTATAGTTTCCTCCATATGTCTTTTAATATACATATCCGTTCTCCTTTCGGCTAATCTAAGATATAACCATATCATAGCCGCTTTTCTGTTTTTCCACAACCAAAAAAGAGAACAGGAAGACTGTTCTCTTATAAGATTTTCTCTAATTTATCTCTTAATAGATAGATATCTTTACTAGACATAAACACAAAGGCTGCTGGAGCTAGTTCTTTTAGCTTTTCTGCCGAAGCATCATCTACATCTAATAAAAGCGCATTTGGACAACGATCCATTAAGTCTTGAATTGTAACGGTAATCGTTTCGTCTTCTCTTACGGCATTCTTAGGAAAATCAAGCAAACATACTTGATCTGCCGTATTTAGACTTTTCGCAAAGTCATCCAAGAAATATTGTAAACGAGAATAACGATCTGGCTTATATAAAGCGACAACCTTCTTTTCTGGATATTTTTTACGAACCGCATCAATCATATAACGAATAGCTGTTGGATGGTGTGCATAGTCATCCACTAAAACACTGTCCTTGACTTCATCAATCACAAATCGACGAGCAATTCCTTTATATTCCTTTAAGCCTTGTACAATTAAATCTGCAGGCATTCCTAACATATGAGCTACGGCAAAGCAGCCAAGTGCATCCTGCATAAATGGATCTCCTACCTCATTTAATTCAACATGAGCTAAGATTTCACCATTGTGCTTACAATCAAAATGCATACCAAATGGACCTTGTTCAATATTGATAGCTTGATAGTCATTACCATCCTGCATACCATATGTAGTAACTGGTACATTATAATGCATATTTTTTAAGTGTGCATCATCACCAAAAATCACAACGCCTTTTTTAACTTGATTCGCAAAGCTTTGGAAGGCAGAAACATAATCATCCATATCTTTGTAATAGTCTACGTGATCCATTTCAATATTGGTAATGATCGCATAATCTGGGTGATATGCCAAAAAATGTCTTTGGAATTCACATGACTCCAACACAAAATGGTTGGCATGTTCTGGCATATAGCCATGTCCATCCCCAATTAAATAGGCACATTCATCCTGCAAGGCTAGAACATGACTTAAAATACCTGTTGTGGTTGACTTTCCATGTGTTCCGGCAACACAGATTGAGCTATAAGACTCTAATAAAATACCTAAGTATTCATTATAATAATACGTTTTCACCGTTGGATTGTCTAAGGCAGCCTTTACTTCTGGATGACTCGCATCAAAAGATAGACCAATGATAACCGTATCGTTATCTTTAATATTCTTTGGATCAAACGAATAAATTGGAATATTACGAGCTCTTAAATCATCTTCTGTAAAAATATATTTCTCAATATCACTACCCGTTACCTCTTTATGTTCATCATAAAGAATGCATGCCAAGGCAGCCATACCTGTTCCTTTAATACCAATAAAGTGATAAGCCATTTTATTCACCTTCTTTGTCAAATAAAGTTTCTTGTTTGTTGGTTTCCTTTTTTGGCTTTTCTAACATTTCAGAAAGATTCATATTCTCTTTCTTATCCTCTACCTTATATTCAGGAATCGATTCAGCTGGCTGCATACTAGGTAAGTAGGTTCCAAACATTGGAGATAAGATTTTTGAGAAATCTTCATCTTCTGGTTTTTGTAAAGAAATCGCATCATGAACCTTGTCGAATTCTTTCTTTGAATCCTCTACATTTCCAAAGATTGGAGAAATAACTGGTTGATAATCTAAATCCTCAGCTACACGACGAACTTTTACTGATTTATGACGATCATATTTGTATTCCTTTTGTTTCTTTTGTGGTTTTACCTCTTCACGAGTAACTGAATCAACGTCTAAGCCTTTGAAAATCGTTGTTTTCTTTTGTTTTGGCTGAATAATTGCCTTTTCAAAGATTGGAGAATTCATATAGTCTGTAGAATCTTTTTCTACTACCTTTGATTCTTCTACGACTGGTTCTGGCTGAACCACTTCTTCCTTGACTGGTTCTACTTTTTCAATAACCTTTGGCTGTTCTACAACTGGCTCTGGTGTTTCTTTAACTTCTTCTTTTGCAGGTTCTTCGACTACTTCATCTTCATCTTCTTCAATATCTTCATTGAAGATCGCATGCATTAAATCCTTTAACATAGTTCCTTCTCACTTTCTATTGTTTGACTCAAAAATGCTTCTATCTCTTCCTTTGTCTTACGAAGTGTAGAAACAAATCTAGAAATCTCTTTTCCATCCTTAAAACAGATAAAGCTAGGAATTCCCATCACTTCATATTCAAGTGCAATATCCATACATTGGTCTCGATTTAAGGAATAGAATTGTAAATCATTAAATTCTTCTTCAATTTCAGGTAAAAACGGCTTGAAGTACATGCAGTCTGGACACCAGAAGGCTGTAAACATCATGACCTGAATCCCCGAATGATTGAGTACCTTTTCAAACTCTTCTTTATTTCGAATATCAATCATGTACATATCTCCAAACACAACGATAGATAGGTTGTCCTAAAGAAATGAATTTTTGTTCATATTCTGTGATCGCATCCTCATCATGTGTTTCCCGACGATAATCTACACTGACTTCGACCATTTTAAAGCCGGCATTTTGAAATTCAATTAAGCTATATTCGAATAAAGCACTGTTATCTGTCTTCATTTGAATCTCACCATCACGAGATAAAATACGCTTATATTGATCCAAGAACGTGGCACTGGATAGGCGTCTTTTCGCATAACGCTTCTTAGGCCATGGATCTGAGAAATTTAAGTGAATCACATCAACTTCACGAGGACCAAACCATTCTCCAATGGCACTGGCATCATCTTGAATTAATTTTAAATGCTTGTCAGCTTCATCCTCATCATATTTTTTAGCGGCAATTCCCGCTGCACTTTCATTCTTTTCAATCGCAATAAAACCTGTATCTGGATACATCTTCGCCATATCCAAAGAATAGTTTCCTTTACCACATCCAATTTCGATATGTAAAGTATCTGTACCTAATAGTTTTTTCCATTGACCCGCTTGTTTTGAGGGTTCTTTTACTAAACAATTTGCGTTAGGCAAGTAATCTGTTGCCCACTTTACTTTACGCATTCTCATATTAGCTACACAATGTCACAATCGCATCGGCATAAATACAGATAGCCTGTAATAGATTATCTAATTTAATACCCTCATCACGTTGGTGACATCCTCCTACAAACGCATCGGTTTCAATCACTTCATTTGGAAGTTCTGGACCATAAGATACGAAATTCTTAAATTTACGTGCATACGTTCCACCACCAATTGTGATTGGGCATGAGAAAGTATCGCCAGTATATTTTTGGTAGACACTCATTAAGTCTTTAACTAAACGAGAATCTGGATCTACGAACAATGGTTTTGAATCCCCACGATTTTCAGCCTTGATATCTGAAGTAAGATTTGCGCAAGCCTCATCAAATTTAGCCATGATTTCATCCCCATTTGTATCATTTGGATAACGAATATCAATTAAAATATCCGTTTTATTATCTTCCATATTCACAATACCAGTGTTCATTGTTAAGAATGACATATATAAACCATCCTTTTCAATACCTACTGGTTTTCCCATCCAATCCTTCAATAAGAAGTATAGATCTTTTGACAATTGATCATTGTAAGCCTGACCAATAAAGTTCAATAATAGAACCGCTGCATTTACACCATCATATGGCATAGCTGCATGGGCAAATGCACCATCGATATGAAGTGTAACTCCGTCAGCACTTCTTTTAATAGATCCTTTCACGCCTTGAGTATCACAATAGAATTTAAATAACTCTTCCTGTTGATAGCTCATCACTTCAACAGTTACATCCGCTTTCCCAATAACGATATTTGGACGACTTCCCGCATGAAGCTTTTTAATTACAGTAACATCATTACTTACAAGTCCAACATGTAAGCCACCCTTTTCTCCATAGATAACTGGGAAGTTTGCATCAGGTACAAAGCCCATTTGTGGAACTTCGGCATGATCTACATAGTAGTTCATACATTCCATACCTGATTCTTCATCGCATCCTGTAATCAACATCACACGTTTCTTTAATGGGATGTTTAAATCACGAATCATTTTCAATGCGTAATAACCAGCTAATGCAGGTCCTTTATCATCCATTACACCACGTCCAAAGATGTAGCCATTTTCTAAAGTTACCTTTAAAGGATCCTTTGTCCATCCTTCACCAAGAGGAACAATGTCCAAGTGGCCAAGAACGCCAAAAGTTTCTTCACCTTGCCCATATTCAACAACGCCAGCATATCCGTCCACGTCTTTTGTTTCAAAGCCATCACGTTTAGCCATATCTAGCATCGCATCTAATACGTCACGACAATTTTTACCAAAAGGTGCATTTTCAGCCTTTGTTGATTCGTCACGAACACTTTCATACGATACAAGTGTATTTAAATCTTTTAAGAAATCATCTTTATATTTAAGTACTTCTGTATTAAAATCCATAATTTTTCACCTCTACCCAACTATTTTACCACAACCATAGAAAAAAGGAACTCGCATTTTAACGAGTTCCTGACTTTTACGCTTCCGTTTTTTCTTCTTCTGTTTTTGGCTTTGGAAGTAAAGCTTTCGCGCTTACATTAATACGACCCTTATTGTCGATTTCTGTAACCTTAACATCGATGATATCACCTAGTTTTAATACATCTTCTACTTTTTCTACACGGTGATGAGAAATTTTAGAAATGTGTAATAAACCATCAGTGTTACCAAATAAGTTAACGAATGCACCGAATTTTTCTAAACGAACAACCTTAGCCGCATATACATCGCCTACTTTAGCTACACGTACAATGTCGCTAATCATTTGTTTCGCTTTTTCGATTGTATCGTAATCATTGTGGTAGATCACAACCTTACCATCATCATCAATATCAATCTTCACATTGTCACATTGTGCAATGATTTCGTTGATCATTTTTCCACCAGGTCCAATCACATCTTTGATCTTGTCTGGGTCAATGTTCATCATCGCAATCTTAGGTGCATATGGACTCAATTGTTTTCTAGGTTCTGAAATACATGCCAACATGTTATCTAAGATTTCTAGACGAGCCTTGTGCGCTTGTGCCAATGCTTCTTCAAAGATATTTTTAGTGATACCTGTTACTTTGATATCCATCTGTAAAGCTGTGATACCATTTGTTGTTCCGGCAACCTTAAAGTCCATATCTCCAAAGTGGTCTTCCATACCTTGGATATCTGTTAATACAGTATATTTACCTGAATCATCATCCATAATCAATCCCATCGCAATACCAGCTACTGGAGCTTTGATAGGAACACCGGCAGCCATTAATGACATTGTTCCAGCACAAATACTTGCCTGAGAACTTGAACCGTTACTTTCCATAACGTCCGCAACTGTACGAATTGTATATGGGAATTCATCAACACTTGGCAATACTTGAGCTAAGGCTCTTTCACCTAGAGCACCATGACCAATTTCACGACGTCCTGGATTTCCCATTCTTCCTGTTTCACCAACGCAATATGGTGGGAAGTTATAGTGGTGCATGAAACGTTTTGATTCTACAACTGTTAAGTCATCAATAATTTGGTTATCATTTAATGCACCTAAAGTAGTTGTTGATAATACCTGTGTTTCTCCACGAGTAAATAAAGCAGAACCATGAACACGTGGCAATAAATCTACTTGTGAGTTTAAAGGACGGATTTCATCGATTTGACGACCATCTGGACGAACCTTGTCTTCAATGATCAAACGACGTACTTCGTCAGCTTCAATTCCACGACAGATTTCACGAGCCTGTTTAACTGCATTGTTCTGATCTTTTTCAGATGCATATTCTTTATTTGCGATCATTTCAGCTGCTTCATCTGTTAAATCATCAATTTTTCCGTAACGCTCTAATTTTTCTTTAATACTTACAGCCGCACGAATTTGTGCTTCAAAGTTTGCACGAACTTCACTATCGATTGTTTCATCAACGGCATATAATTCGATTTCACGTTTTTCTTTACCACAAGCCGCAACAATTTCTTCCTGGAATGCACATAATTTCTTGATTTGTTCATGTCCAAACATCAATGCCGCAAGCATATCTTCTTCACTGACTTCTTTTGCTCCAGCTTCCACCATATTTAAAGCCTGTGCAGTACCAGCTACTGTTAAATCGATATCGCTTTCTTCCATTTGAGCCACTGTAGGGTTGGCAACCAATTCTCCATTGATACGTCCAACCTTAACACCTGCGATAGGTCCATTGAATGGAATATCTGAAATACATAATGCCAATGAAGCACCAAACATAGCTGCCATTTCTGGACTTGCATCTTGGTCTACACTTAATACAGTGTTAACAACCTGTACTTCATTACGGAACCCTTCCGCAAATAAAGGACGGATTGGACGGTCGATCATACGAGCTGTTAATGTCGCATGTTCGCTTGGTCTTCCTTCACGACGTAAAAATCCTCCTGGAATCTTTCCAACAGAATATAACTTTTCTTCAAAACTTACTGTTAAAGGGAAAAAGTCAATCCCTTCTTTTGCCTGGTTTGATGCACAAGCAGTTGATAAAGTTACTGTATCACCATAGCGGATGATAACGGCTCCATCAGCCTGTTTTGCGATTTCCCCAGTTTCTACTGTGATCCCCCGACCACAAAAATCTAAATGAAACTCTTGTTTCGCCATTTTTTCACCTCAATCATACTTGTATATAATAACAAATAAATAGCTAAAAAAAAAGTAATCTTTTCGATTACTTTCTTAAACCTAATTTAGCGATCAATGCTTTGTAACGGTCTAAATCTTTACCCTTCAAGTAAGCTAATAATTTTTTACGACGACCAACTTTTTTCATCAATCCACGTTGTGAGTGGTAATCGTGTTTGTGTTCCTTGAAGTGTTCAGTTAAACGGTTAATTTCTTCTGTCAATACAGCGATTTGAACTTCAGGAGAACCTGTGTCACCTTCGTGTACTGCATACTCTTGCATAATTGCTTTTTTTTCAGCTTTTAATAACATTTTTTTCTTCCTCCATGTATATTAGTCCTTTTCTACCGAGCGAAAGGTTGGAAGTTTCCAGACTCTCAGTACAAAAGCTATTAAATAATATCACTCAATCATCATAAAATCAACTAGAATCGTATTTAATATTTCAAGTCCAGCATCATTTAAATAGATTGTATCATCCCCATATTCAAAATACGAACAATACGTTTTCAACACACTTTCATACTTCGTTTTAAAGTTTAAATGATAACGCAAATTCCATTCCCTAATATTTAATCCAAACTTGGTACGCAAAGCCATCATAATCGCATCCATACTTCTTTCTAACAATGTTTCAGAAATATATGTAGGACAAGGTCCTTTCAAACAATACTCTTTTAAGTTTGTCGTATTATCATAACGAATTCCATTGATTCTTCCACTAGCTCCGCATCCAATTCCATAAAAGTCTTGATCTTGCCAATAGGCTAGATTATGTCTTGAATGATGGCCTGGCTTACAAAAGCTTGAGATTTCATAATGAATATAACCTGCTTCTTCTAAAGTCTTTGTGATATATTCAAACATATCGGCCTCTAAATCCGAATCGATTGGTTCAATGCCAGTCTTGCCAAAGACAGAATTTTCTTCAATCTGCAAAGAATAAATAGATAAATGCGGTATATCTAAACTTAAAAACATTGAAATATCATGCTTCACATCTTCCATCGTTTGGTTGGGCAAGCCAAAAATCAAATCAATGGAAAACGTTGAAATCGAACTCTTCTTAATTTTTTCAATCACCGAAACAGCCTGACTAACCGTATGTCTTCGGTTGCATACTTGAAGAAGTTCATCCTTAAAACTTTGTACACCTAAACTAATACGATTGACACCTAAGCTTTCATATAACCTTAGCTTTTCATCACTCAATGATTCCGGATTGCATTCTACAGTAAATTCATCGATAGAAGCGGGAAAATAATTTCGTATTTCACTAAAGTCATTCACACTTAATAAACTGGGTGTGCCTCCACCAAAATAAAGAGTATGAAGATCATGGATCTTATACTCTTGAATTTCTTGAATCAACTGCTCTTTCCAATTTGAAAAGAACATCTCATTTTTTTGAATGCGAACAAAGTCACAATAGCTGCATATCGAATCACAGAATGGAATATGCACATAACATGAGGGTACCATTAATCATCATCCATACTAAGAACGGCCATAAACGCTTCCTGAGGAATTTCTACCGAACCTACCATCTTCATACGTTTCTTACCTTCTTTTTGTTTCTCCAACAATTTCTTCTTACGTGAGATATCACCACCGTAACATTTTGCCAAAACGTTTTTACGCAATGCCTTAATGTTTGTACGCGCAATGATTTTTCCTCCAATGGCAGCCTGAACAGGAATTTCAAATTGCTGCTTAGGAATCAAATCTTTTAATTTAACAGCCATCGCATTACCGCGGTTATACGCAAAGTCTCTAAAGACAATTGTAGATAGGGCATCGACAATTTGTCCATTTAACAAGATATCCATCTTCACTAATGAGCTAGTGCGATAACCACTAAATTCATAGTCAAAGCTCGCATATCCTTTTGTGCAGGATTTCATCTTATCAAAGAAGTCATAAATAATTTCACTTAATGGCATTTGGTACACCATCATCATACGAACATCGTCTAAGACTTGAAGGTCTACATATTCTCCACGTTTTTTCTGACAAAGATCCATCATAGGTCCCACATATTCCTTTGGTACCATGATGTCACATTTTACATATGGCTCTTCAATATGATCTACCTTTTGTGGCTCTGGTAAAGCCGATGGGTTGTCGATTTCTTCCATCGTACCATCAGTTTTATAGACATGATAAATTACGGATGGGCTTGTCGCAATCAAGCTTAAATTGTATTCACGTTCTAAACGCTCTTCTACAACGTCCATATGTAATAAGCCTAAGAATCCACATCGAAAGCCAAAGCCTAAGGCTTGGGAAGTTTCGGGTTCAAAATGTAGGGCTGCATCATTTAATTTTAATTTTGATAAAGCTTCCTTTAAATCATCATAACGCGCATTATCCACGGGATATAAACCGCAATAAACCATTGGGTGCATTTCACGATATCCAGATAGTGGTTCATCAGCTGGATTGGATGCGATTGTAATCGTATCACCGACACGGACATCTTCAATATTTTTAATGGCTGCACTCACCCATCCTACATCTCCACAGTTCAACTGGTCTTCTACTACTTCTTTTGGTGTACGAACACCGACTTCTGTGACTTCATATTCTGCACCCGTAGCCATAAAACGAATCTTATCTTTTGGTTTGATAGTTCCATTCTTTACAGAAACAAACGCAATAATTCCACGATATGAATCATAGAAAGAGTCAAAAACTAAGGCTTGTGTAGGCGCTTCTTTATTTCCTTTTGGACTTGGAAGCTTATGAACGATTTCTTCTAAGACTTGATCAACATTCAATCCAGATTTTGCGCTGATTTCAACGGCTTCACTACAATCTAATCCGATTAGGTCTTCAATTTCTTTTTTTACAACCTCTGGCTGTGCACTTGGAAGATCCACCTTATTTAACACAGGTAAAATTTCCAAATCATTTTCTAAAGCTAAATAAACATTTGCCAAAGTCTGTGCCTGTACGCCTTGTGCTGCATCAACCACAAGAATAGCCCCATCACATGCAGCTAAAGAGCGAGACACTTCATATGTAAAGTCGACATGGCCCGGTGTATCAATCAAATGAAACAAGTAGTCCTGACCATCCTTGGCATGATATACAAGCTGTACAGCATTTAATTTAATTGTGATTCCACGCTCTCTTTCTAGATCCATTGAATCTAGAATTTGATCTTTCATTTCACGTTTTTCAACCGTATCCGTTAATTCTAGGATTCGATCGGCTAACGTACTTTTTCCGTGGTCAATATGTGCAATGATACAAAAATTACGAATATTCTTTTGATCCATAGACTTCCCCCTACTCTACACTATTTCCGACTAAATTACGGCCTTGTCCATTAAAGAAGTTTGCACAATCCATGACTGGCTTTCCTTCCATTTGACAAGTTTCAATCACAAGTGTACCTGAATGAAGTCCAATTCCTAGTTTGTTCTTGCCAATCTTGACTAAAGATGCGAATGAATTGGCTTCCTTCAAATAACTTGCCTTTAAGATTTTAAATTTCTTTCCTTTTAATAATACATAGGCACCTGGCGCATCGGAGAAGGCACGAATTTGATTTAAAATATGTTCATCATCCTGATTCAAATCAATATGCTCCTCTTCTTTTGATAAAACTGGTGAAAAGATTACTTTACTTTCGTCTTGCTCTACATATACAGCCTTTCCGGAACAAATTTCTTCAAAATGTTCAAGTAATAGTTCACTCGCACAAATTCCCATCTTATCAAATAAAGATGTGGAATTATCACTAGGCAAAATTTCAATTTCTTTTTGAGCTAAGACAGGACCCGCATCCATTTTTGGTGCCATTTTCATTAAAGACATACCACTGACCTTATCTCCATTCCAAATAGCTCTTTGAATTGGTGCTCCCCCTCTATATTTAGGAAGCAAAGAACCATGAAGATTGACACAACCATACTTTGGTAGATCCAATACTTCTTTCGGTACGATTTGTCCATAGGCACAAGTGACAATTAGATCGGGTTCAAAATCGAGAATGGCTTGATAATCCGATTTAATTTTGATCGGTTGAAATACAGGGATACCATATTCTAAAGCTACTTCTTTAACTTCCGAATAAACAACCTGTTGTTTACGTCCCTTTTTTTTATCTGGCTGCGTTACTACTAAGCCTACATGTATATCGTTTTCTAACATTGTTTTTAATACGACACTAGCAATTTTGGGTGTTCCCATAAAAATAATGCGTCTATTTTCCATATATATCACTCCAATACTAGAGTATTATAGCGTATTTTTGCGAAGTTGTGTTGCAATAAATCGAGAAATTTGCTATAATCCATTTGCAATTTATGTCAGGAGGTGCACTTCATGCCACAGATTAAATCTCAAAAGAAACGTGTCTTAACAAATAACAAGGCTCACAAATTAGTCGTATCTAAAAAATCAGCATTGAAATCAAGTATTAAAGCCGTATTAGCAGCTGTTGATGCTAAAGATAAAGAAGCTGCTGTAGCAGCTTACAACGACTGCAGTTCAAAATTGGACAAAGCCGTAGCAAAAGGTATTCACCACAAAAACTACGCTAGCCGTCAAAAAGCACGTTTAGCAAAAGCTATTAACGAAATCGCGTAATGAAGGATTAAGAAGTCATATGACTTCTTTTTTTTATAAATCGAACCTTTTTTACATCCTAAAAAGTTTGAATAACACCTTCACTTTTCCACACATTTCATTTTTTGCTAATTAAAAAAAGAACAAGGACTATTCCTTGTTCAACATTAAGTTTAGACAGAAGTATTCAAAGCCATCATCCTTATCAATTTTACCCATTTTCATTTGTTGATCAAAGTCAGCTAATAAAGATAGATTGTAAAGTAAGGCTTCGCTTGAAAAGCGCATAGCCTTCTGCATATTGATCTTTACACGATACGGATTGGCCTTTAGCTCTTGGGCAATGGTTGCCTGCGCCTTGCCTTCATCCATTAATACGCGTACTTGAAACAGAAAGCGAATTTGACTAGCAAGTAGTGCCACTATGGCTACGGGCTGCATATTCAGCTTTCTAAAGTTACGGTAGTAGGCTAACAATAAAATTCCATTTTGGCTAAAGAAAGCTTCCACCATTTTAAAAATATCATTCATCGGTTCTACGACTAATAAATTTTGTACATCTTCTAACGTCGGGTTTTTAGAATAGATTGAAATCTTTTCTATCTCATTTTGAATACACATGGGATCCAAACCCATTCTTGATGTCATCCAATCTAATGTTTTAAAATCAACCTTTACACCATACTCCTTTAATTTATCCTGCACATAAAACTTTTGTGACTTTTCATCCAAAGCTAGACAAGAATATAATGTAGCCACATTACTGATTTCCTTGACCTTTTTCTTTCTAGAATCCAATTTATCACTTGGACAAACCAGCACAAGAATCATCTCTGTGTCTTTTCTTAAAAGAAAAGGATCCACTTCATAGCTTGTCGTATTCTTGCTCGATAAGAAAGTACAATTATTCACAATAATCATCTTATCATCATCAAAAATCGAATAGGCGTCTAAATCCTGTAAAACAGAAGATATATCATCGGTTTGTGCATCATATACATTCACATTTTCTTCTATATGATGTCTTTTTTTAATCGCATCCAGCTTCATCTTATAAGCAAATGCTCTTTCACTCGGCAGGATA
>ERZ779875.68-NODE-68-length-101207-cov-8.277820_pt1 | contig 101207 bp, 96 predicted proteins | sample MGYA00511246_ERZ779875 | MGnify/ENA primary metagenome ERZ779875 (study PRJEB29588, sample SAMEA2155093) | human gut metagenome | biome: human gut; feature: human-associated habitat; material: faeces | place: Denmark | collected 2008/2010 ... | reverse complement strand
CGGAAGCGGAAGCGGAAACCAGTTCGCGGCAAACCCGCGGGAACACGCAAGGGAGCGGAGTCGAAAAACGGGTCATCCGAAGGTCGGCCGAAAAAGAACGGCATGGATGCTCTCTGGCAGCAGACTTTTTATACCTTCGGAAGGTGTTGCAAACTTTTCATTAAGGATAAAATTTCTATCTTTGTATATTATATTCGAACAACCCGACCACCATGGCAACCCAAAGCGAGGCCGCATTAGAGAACGGCTTGATAAAAACATTGATAGACAATAGCTACGAGCGTGTTTTTATCCAAGAGGAAGAGAATCTCAAAGCGAACTTCAAAGTCCAGCTGGAAAAGCACAATCAAAAGGCTCTCGCACTGATCGGACGGGCGCAATTTACCGACAAAGAGTTCGAGAAAATTCTCATCTACCTCGAAGGCGGGACACGGTTTGAAAAGGCTAAAAAATTGCGCGATCTCTATCCGCTGGAAACCGAAGACGGGCAACGCATCTGGGTCGAATTTCTCAACCAACGCAAATGGTGTCAGAACGAATTTCAGGTATCGAACCAGATAACGATCGAGGGACGAAAAAAATGCCGCTATGATGTAACGATCCTTGTAAATGGCTTACCGCTGGTACAGATCGAACTGAAAAAGCGCGGAGTGAAGAAGTTAAAAGTCGTTTACTCCACGGAGCAGCCGGTTGAGCAGCAGGAAGACATGAGCATCAGCTGCCGGAAAAACTGTATCTGCCCGCCGGGGGCAAAACATAAATGCACCGAGCGGCGTGATATCCCGGGAAGTGTCGCCTTTGTGCCATCGGTAGCGGGTCTTATCATCGCCGGAGAAGTTGTGAAAGACTTATGTACAATTTAGCATTGTGAAATCGAAGAAAATTGTGTATAATAGGAAACAGATAGAATGTTTTCGTGGTACCAGCAGGAGAATGTGAGGAACGGAGGAAGGATATGATCGACAATAAAAAGGTTCTTGCGATTATCCCTGCCCGCGGGGGAAGCAAGGGGATTCCGAGAAAAAATGTAAAAGCGATATCAGGAAAGCCGATGATCCAATATACGATTGAAGCGGCGAAAGACTGCGAATATATTGATAAAGTGATTGTTTCTACCGAAGACGAAGAAATCGCAGATATTTCTATGCGTGCAGGAGCGATCGTTCCTTTCTCGCGCCCGGAAGAACTGGCTACAGACGAGGCCAAGATAATCGATGTCGTTATGCATGCAGTCGAATTTTATGAGCGCAAAGCGGAACATTTTGACATTATTGTCCTTCTTCAGCCGACAAGTCCGCTGCGAAATGCGGAAGACGTGACAAAGGCTTTGGAATATTTTATCCGAAAAGAGCAGAAATCGCTGGTAAGCGTCTCGGAAGTATCGGAGTCACCGATTTTTATGCGTTCCTTTAACAAAGAAAACGAATTGGAAAAAATTGTATCTGAAGACGACGATGTGCGCGGTCAGGACATGAAGAAATATTATCGCATTAATGGGGCGATTTATATAAACAAAGCTTCGGAATTAAATCCGCAGACCAGTTTCAATGACAATCGAATGGGGTATGTTCTTACGAAAGAGCATGGGATTGATGTCGATGAGCCAAAGGATCTGGTTGTGGCGGAATACTATCTGTCACAGGCATGCGACGGAGAATTTTTGTCTTTTATTGTTTACTAATTCGTAGGGAGTGCCGATATATAATGTAAGAATTATCGCAGTGAAAGGGGCGAAAAAGGATGCAGAACGGAAAATCAAAAAAGAAATATTATGGGATCGTGGGGGCAGTGACGTTCGCTGCTCTTTTTTCCATTTTTATAAACGAAGCATCGAGCGAAGCTAAAAAGAAAATTCAGCCGAAAAAGATCACGGCAGAGGCTTCGGTTCAAATGACAAAAGGGGAGAAAGAGACACTTTCTTATCAGGTAAGACCGAAGAAAACGACAAATAAAAAAGTGACGTTTTCATCTTCCAATAAGAAAATCGTTACCGTCAGTAAAAAGGGTGCTCTTCAGGCAAAAAGTGAAGGAACCGCGACGATTACGATTCGTTCGAAGGCAAAAAAACAGATTAAAAAGAAAGTAAAAATAAGTGTGGCGGCACCGAAGAAGATTCAAAGGACACTTCCGGTCACAGTACCGAAAACAATGCAGCCGCAAACGGCGGTGCAGACGGCATTGGACGAACTGGAAATGAGTGCCTTGTCTGCCAATACTTCAATCACAAAGATTACATTGGACCGCACCTATATCAAGTTGGCGGCCGGCGAAAGTGACCGCTTGACAGCGACAGTATTTCCGGTAACTTCCACAGAAAAATTGACATGGAACTGTGATTTCTTTGGCGGTATCAATGTCTATCAGGACGGACGTATATTTATCACCGAAGATACGCCGGTTGGTACGACAGCGACGATTACGGTCTTTTCCGGAAAAGTATCCGCGACCTGTCAGATTGTTGTGGCTCAGGGACCATGTCAACACGTCTGGGGAAACTGGGCAATTGTTGAAAATCCGAAATGTACGAAAGAGGGACTGCGTCGTTCCATTTGTACAAAGTGTTCGAAAGTACGGGAAGAGCCTGTGGCTGCGACCGGACACAGCTGGCTTAGCAAAACAGTAACGGATGCGACCTGCGATGCCGTGGGTGAGCGCGAAGATACCTGTCAGAACTGTGGCGAGAAAAAGAGAGAAGTGATTCCTGCAAAGGGACATGACTGGGCTTCAAATGGTACGATCAAGACCGAGCCGACTTGTACAAAAGCCGGTGAAATGGAATATGTTTGTAACATCTGCAAAAAGACAAAGACAGAGCCGATCCCGGCAAACGGCCATTCATGGGATCTCGGCGAGATTACAAAAAGTCCGACCTGTACGGTGGCAGGCGTGAGAACCTATCATTGTACGGTGGATGGATGTGCCGGTACGAAGAAGGAAACCATCGAGGCGACCGGTCATACATGGACTTACGGTGAAATTACCGAAGAACCGGGATGTACGACGAGAGGGAAACGACTTTCTACCTGCCTTACCTGCGGTGCAAACAGCACGGTAACACTGGAAGCGCTCGGACACACTTGGGATGCCGGTGTGGTGTCAAAAGAACCGACTTGTACAATCAGCGGTGTACGTGTTTATACTTGCCAGGTCTGTGGAGGCACGAAAAAAGAAAATATCGCACCGCTTGGACATGATCTGGGTGACTACGTGACAGATAAAGAAGCAACTTGTGAAGAATCCGGAAAACAGTCCAAACATTGTAAACGAACGGGCTGTACGTATCGGACGGATATTCGTACGATCAAAGCATTGGGCCATGACTGGGATGCCGGCGTGGTGACAAAGAACCCGGATTGTTACAATATGGGACAATTAACACAGACATGTCAACGAACCGGATGTACTAAGACACGGCGAAGTAGCACACCGAAGCTGGAGCATCAGTTTGAAAACGTGGTTCTTCGTGAGCCGACATGTACGACAAATGGAAAACGATGTGATAAGTGTAAACTTTGCAATAAGACAAAAAATGAAGTGATGATTCCGGCAACCGGTCACAATTGGAAAAAAGTGGATGCGGATACGGTGGATCCGACGTGTACCAAGGACGGTTCGGCACATTATAAGTGCATCAATACGTATACGAAAGATGGAAAAACATTGACATGTGGTGCCGACAAGATTGAAATTCTGGATGCGACCGGCCACAATTATAGCAGTACATATACCATAGACAAAAAGCCGGGTTGTGTGACAAAAGGAGTACAGACAAAGCATTGTACAAATACTTATAAAAATGCCGCAGGAAATGTGGTGGCATGCACAAGTACAACGGATGCCAAGAGCATTGCCCCGACTGGTCATTCCTTTGGCGGCTGGACGCAGACACTTGCCCCAAGTCACGGAATCTCCGGACTGGAACAGAGAACGTGCTCGGTCTGCAAAACGGTGCAGGAAAGAACCGTCAATAGCGGACACAGTTATACGGCAGACGGAAAATGTAATTCCTGCAGCAAGAGTTTCACGTTTGTGAAGACGACAGCAAAAGATTGGGATTACGTGACAGACGATACGGCGAAAACCATTCTTTTGAAAAAATACACCGGTACCAATACGGCGATAAAAATTCCGGCGAAAATGGATGCCACGGTCAGCGGAGTTACCTCTTCTTATCAGGTGGTATTTGCCGGTCATTATGAGGACCGCACCAAAGCCGGAGTATTTGCTTCCAATAAGAAAGTACAGATTCAGGCGGTTACATTCGAAAACGGAGTGCAGATCGACAACATGGATTATATGTTCTCAGGCTGTGAATCTTTGGAAGTGATATCCAATATTCCTTCGACGGTAACGAGCATGCTTGGAACATTTAAGAATTGCACCAGTCTTTGCACCGTTTCCGCACTCCCGGCAAACGTGGAAAATCTTTCCAATACTTTTGAGGGATGCGAAAGCATGGAGACGGCACCGGCAATCCCGGATGATGTAACAAGTTTGTATGCGACCTTTAAGAAATGCAGCAGTCTTTCTGCAGCACCGACACTTCCGTCTAAACTTACCAATATGGATTGGACATTCAGTGGTTGTGCAAGCATTACGGCGGCACCGGCACTTCCGGATACGGTCACATCAATGACCAATACGTTTGAGGGATGTAAAAATCTTCTTGATATTCCGGCAAATATTCCGGAGGGCGTCAAGAAACTTACAATGACATTTTATGACTGCGATGCATTGGAAATGATCCCGGTTCTTCCGAACACGATTGAAGAGATGGAATATACATTTAAAAACTGCGATAATCTGAGTTATGCGGCGGGACTTCCGAAGAATCTCATACGAAGTGTAGGAGTGTTTGACGGTTGTGACAAATACGAAGCATAAGACAGGTAAAAAGATAGAAAAAAGGGAAGTGACACCGATGAGAATTATTCTCAGGTGCTGCTTCCCTTTTTCTGGTTACAACCACATTGTAATTCTAAACTTTTACACACAAGAGCATTTTGTGATTCAAAATCACAAGAAACTCTTTCATCTATAAAAATTAGTCATTAAATTCGATTATAACTTTGTTACGTTTGCTGCCTGTGGACCTTTTTCTCCGTTGACAACTTCAAATTCGACTTCGTCGCCTTCGTCTAATACTTTGAAACCGTCCATCTGTAAAGCAGAAAAGTGAACAAATACGTCGTTTCCTTCTTCATCAGAGATGAAACCAAATCCTTTTTTAGCATTAAACCATTTAACTGTACCTTTCATGTTTTTTGCCTCCTAAAACTATAAATAATTGATACTCCCTTACAATACCACATCTGGATATAAAAGTCAAAGAAAAGTTGTAGCAATTTTGCTGCGTTTTATTATCATAAATATGCCCCTTATTTTCCCACTTCGGGGCCGCTTGCGTTTAGAGAACGCTCGCAGCGGTGCATGAGGACAAAAAACGTCCTCTAAGCACCGGCGGCGTCCTAAATCCCTCGTTGGGAAAACAAGGGACACATTATGATTAAGACAAGACCACAGCAAAAAAATAAGGGCGAGGGGAAAGGCTAGTCACACGGTCGTATGGTCTCAAAGAGGAAATCGTTGTTTGAGGTCAAAAGAATTGTCACGGTCGTATGGTCTCAAAGAGGAAATCGCCATTTTAGGTCAAAGGGAACGTCACAATCATATGGTCCCAAAGAGAAAATCGTCATTTTAGGTCAAAAGAATTGACACAGTTGTATGGTCAAAAAGCAATTTACCAACATGATACATTTTCTATTTGAAATCTCACCCAAAATGTAGTACAATATAAACAACTATGTATTTGCCGTTTGTCAGGCAGGCATAAGAGGAACAAGAAAAGAAGATATGTCACATCCGGTGACAGGAAATGAGGTTAAAAATGAGCGACAAGTTACGTGTAGGTATCCTTGGTGGTACAGGAATGGTAGGACAGAGATTTATCTCCCTTTTGGAGAATCATCCATGGTTTGAGGTTGTTGTAATTGCAGCAAGCCCACGAAGTGCAGGGAAGACATACGAAGAAGCTGTTGGTGGACGTTGGAAAATGCAGACTCCGATGCCGGAAGCAGTGAAAAAAATTGTCGTTAGAAATGTAAATGAAGTAGAGAATGTCAGCAAAGATGTTGACTTTGTATTTAGTGCTGTAGATATGACAAAAGAAGAAATCAAAAAGATCGAGGAAGAGTATGCAAAGACAGAAACTCCGGTTGTATCCAATAACAGCGCACACCGCTGGACACCAGATGTACCAATGATCGTACCGGAGATCAATCCGGAACATCTTGAAGTCATTGAAAGCCAGAAGAAACGTCTTGGTACAAAAAGAGGTTTTGTATGTGTAAAACCAAACTGCTCGATCCAGAGTTATGCGCCGGCACTTACTGCTTGGAGAAAATTTGAGCCTACAGTTGTAGTAGCAACAACATATCAGGCAATTTCCGGAGCCGGAAAGACATTTAAAGACTGGCCGGAGATGGAACACAATATCATCCCTTACATCGGCGGAGAAGAAGAGAAGAGTGAGCAGGAGCCACTTCGTCTCTGGGGTAAAGTGGTAGATGGAAAGATCGAAAAGGCACAGACACCATTGATCACCAGCCAATGTATCCGTGTACCTGTATTGGACGGACATACCGCAGCCGCTTTCGTTAATTTCAAACAGAAACCGACGAAAGAAGAATTGATTCAAGCATTGGTAGAGTTCAAGGGAGCACCTCAGGAATTGAATCTTCCAAGTGCACCAAAACAGTTTATCCAGTATTTGGAAGAAGATGATCGCCCACAGGTTGCTTTGGATGTAAATTATGAAAATGGATTTGGAGTAAGCATCGGACGTCTTAGAGAAGATTCTTACTTTGATTGGAAATTTGTAGGCTTGTCCCACAATACAGTACGTGGTGCCGCAGGTGGAGCCGTTCTTATGGCAGAACTTTTGAAAGCAAAAGGTTATATTTCAGCCAAATAATCAGATACCTATACGAAAAGGAGGTTTATCATGGATAAGTATCGTATTCTTGTAAAAGGAATCGTTCAGTGCCAGGATCACTATCTTGTAGTAGAAAAATGGTACGACGATCGTATATTTGATCCCTATCAGTGGGAATTTATCGATGGAACCATTGAATTTTCAGAGACACCGGAAAAGGCTGTACAGCGCGTGGTGGAAGAAAAGACAGGATTGTCGGTTCTGGTAGATAAACCTCTATATACATGGGGATTTACCGTTGGAGAAGTCTGCAGTGTCGGAATTGCCTTTGAATGTACTTCCCAGTCAGAGGAAGTGATTCTGGCAGAAGATCTGAATGATTTTAAGTGGGTGACAAAAGAAGAACTTTCGGAAGTCATCACCAATCAGGCAGTGTTAAAAGACATTGAAAAAGCGGGGCTGACAAATCAGTTTACGCTCGATGATTTTGGAAAGGTGGACTTGTTTATTGAACCTATGGATTAAAAATGGACATATTGTGGACCCGGCGACCGGAAGAGATGAAGTCGGAGACGTGTATGTCGTAGATGGAAAAATAGCAGATGCGATGACCGGTGAGTATGAAACAATAGATGCTTCCGGAAAATATGTGATGCCGGGATTTGTGGATCTTCATGTGCATTTGCGTGAACCGGGATTTGAGTACAAAGAGACGATCAAAACGGGAACAATGGCAGCGGCAAAAGGCGGATTTACCGGAGTATGTCCGATGCCAAATACCAAGCCGGCGACGGACTCCCCGGAGCGGATCCGGAAAGTTTTGGAAATTGCAGAGAAAGACAGTCCGATTCATGTATATCCGGTAGGAGCTGTGACGGTCGGACAAGCCGGAGAAACGGTAACCGATATCGAAGGCATGGTAAAAGCCGGAGCAAAAGCAATCAGTGAAGACGGTAAGAGTGTGATGAATGCAGCCGTTTATGAAAAAGCGATGAAAGAAGCAGCACGCCTTGGCATCCCTGTGATGGCGCATTGTGAAGATAAAAACCTGGTAGGAAAAGGGGCAATGAATGCAGGAAAAGCGGCAGAGCGTCTTGGAATCCCGGGAATTACCAATGCGGTGGAAGATGTGATCGTAGCAAGAGATATTTTACTTGCGAAGGAGACAGGGGCAAAATTGCATTTGTGCCACTGCTCGACGGCAGACAGTGTTACCATGATTCAGAAGGCAAAGGAAGACGGTGTATGCGTCAGTGGAGAAGTGTGTCCGCATCATTTTTCCATGACAGAGGATGATATTCTCGAAGATGATGCAAACTATAAGATGAATCCGCCTCTTCGTACGGCGGCAGATGTGGAGCGCTTGAAAGAGGGATTGAAAGAAGGCATTTTGGAGGCCATTTCGACAGATCACGCGCCACATGGAGAAGAAGAGAAAAAGAAATCAATCGCTGAGGCACCATTTGGTATCGTAGGTTCTGAGACGGCATTTGCACTTGCAGTCACAGAACTGGTAAAAAAAGGATATCTTACGATGTCAGGACTGGTGGAGCGCATGAGTGTGAACCCATGTCGTATCCTTGGCGTGGAGGGCGGTTCTTTGGCAGTCGGAAAACCTGCGGACATTACGATTGCGGAGATTGACAAGGAATATGCCATTGATAAAAATACATTTGTTTCCAAAGGAAAAAATACGCCGTTCGATGGAAAAAAAGTGTATGGAAAGATTGAATATACCATCGTAGATGGGGCAGTTGCCTATCCGTTTGCGTAGAACGAAGGAGGAGAATAACACATGATTAACCAGCTGGTTAAGAAAATCAAAGAAATGGAAGCTCCGATCGTAGTTGGACTGGATCCAATGTGGAATTATATTCCGCAGCATATTCAGAAAAAAGCGGTCGATGAAATGGGCGAGACATTGGAAGCGGCAGCAGAAGCAGTTTGGCAGTACAATAAAGGAATTGTTGATGCTATCTGCGATATCGTTCCGGCAGTAAAACCGCAGATTGCCATGTATGAGCAGTTTGGAATCCCGGGACTTGCGGCTTTTAAGAAAACGGTAGATTATTGTAAGCAAAAAGGATTGATCGTGATCGGAGATGTAAAGCGCGGTGATATCGGCTCTACTTCAGCCGCTTATGCGACCGGTCATATCGGAAAAGTGCAGATCGGAAATACAAAGATCGCACCATTTGATGAGGATTTTATTACCGTAAATCCATATCTTGGAACCGATGGAATCAAACCATTTGTGGATGTTTGTAAAGAAGAGAAAAAAGGATTGTTCATACTGGTAAAAACTTCCAATCCTTCAAGCGGAGAGTTTCAGGATCAGAAAATTGATGGCAAGCCATTGTATGAAATGGTTGGCGAACATGTAGCAAAATGGGGCGCTGACTGCATGGGTGACAGTTACAGTTATATCGGTGCTGTCGTAGGAGCAACGTATCCGGAGATGGGAAAAGTGCTTCGTAAAGTAATGCCAAAATCCTTTATTCTTGTACCTGGTTACGGGGCGCAGGGCGGAACCGCCAAAGACCTGGCACCATATTTTAACGAAGACGGACTTGGCGCGATCGTCAATTCCTCTCGTGGAATCATTGCAGCATACAAGCAGCCTGCTTACGCTTCTTATGGAGAAGAGGGCTATGCAGAGGCATCGAGAGCAGCAGCGATTGCGATGAAAGAGGATCTGGCAACGATATTTTAACAAATAACCCCAAAAAAGGAGAAAGAAAATGAAAAAAATCAGCAAATTACTGGCACTTGCTCTGTGCCTGACATTAACAATCGGCAGTCTTGCCGGATGTGCAAAGAGTGAAAAAGACGTGATCAAGAATTCCGTTTCAAAGATCAACAATGCAAAGAATTTTGAGATGGATGCTTCCATGGGCGGCAAGATGACGATCGCAGTAGCAGGTACTTCTCAGGATGCCGATATGGATATGAAGATGAATGTAGTCTCTTTCCAGGATCCGTTGAAGGCAAAAACGACGGCGACGATAACTTCAGCCGGAGTATCTACAACGACAGAGACTTATATGCAGAAAGATGGAAATGACCTTGTTGTATATACAAAAGCAAATGACACATGGACGAAGACAAAGATGGAAAATGCCGTTGATATCATGCAGTCTTCCGGGGATATGTCAAAACAGCTGTCAGAAGACAGTTCCAAATATGTAAAGAAAGACGATCAGATAGAAAATGATAAGACATATGCGGTATATGAATATACGGTAAGTGCCAAAGATAATCAGGAGATGATGGAAAAACTGATGTCTTCCCTGACCGGCGGTCTGGGTGCAATGATGCAGGAAAAGGAAGTCAAAGAAATTCTTGATACAATCATTAAAAATATGGGGGATATCAAGATGACGATCTGGTTTGACAGTGACGATGAGAATATCTACAAGATCACATATTCTATGACGGATATGATGAACAAAGTAATGGATGCCATTATTTCCAAAATGAAGGAAAGTGCAGCTTCGGATAAGAGCGATGATTCCGTGGATCTTTCCAGTGCGCTTGCTGATGCGAAGATCACAGTGAAAGACATGAATATGACATGTGTTTATAAAAACATAGATTCTGCCGCAGATTTTGAAATTCCAAAAGATGCATTGGATGCAAAAGAGCAATAGTTTATAAAAGAAAAAGAAGAGAGGTTTGACTTATGAGTAAAGTGAAATGTCTCTGCAATGTCCGGGAGTCAGTTATGCTGGCTCCCGGGGTGTTTAGTCTGTGGATAGATGCCCCTGAGATTGCAGAATCTGCTGCGCCGGGACAATTTGTATCAATCTATACAAAGAGTGAAGCGCGACTGCTTCCACGTCCCATCAGTATATGTGAAATTAACCGCGGGGAAAAGACGATGCGTTTTGTATACCGCGTGGTTGGCGAAGGAACGGAAGAATTTTCGAAACTTTCTTCCGGTGATAAGATTGAGGTGCTTGGCCCTTTGGGAAATGGATTCCCGATTCCGGAAAAGAAAGCAATCCTGATCGGCGGAGGAATCGGTATCCCACCAATGCTTGCGCTTGCCAAAGCATGCAAAGAGCGTCCGACTGTCGTACTTGGATACCGCGATGCCACGTTATTTTTGAAAGAAGAATTTGATAAAGTGGCCGATGTCGTTATCGCGACAGACGACGGAAGCGTGGGAACTCACGGAACGGTTATCGATGCCATGAAAGAAAAAAATCTTACGGCAGATGTTATTTGTGCCTGTGGTCCGATGCCAATGCTCCGCGGAGTAAAGGCATATGGTCTGGAAAACGAAATCGAAACGTATGTATCCATGGAAGAGCGAATGGCTTGTGGAATCGGTGCCTGTCTTGGCTGTGTATGCCAGTCAACAGAGGTAGATTCCCATTCTAACGTGCACAATAAGCGTGTATGTAAGGATGGACCGGTTTTTCTTTCTACGGAAGTAGAATTATAGAATTACGCGCATAGCAGAAATGGAGGACGAAAAATGAGTCTGGAAGTAAATTTTGCCGGAATCACATTCAAAAATCCTGTGACGACAGCTTCAGGGACGTTTGGCTCCGGTATGGAATATAGCGAATTTGTGGATCTCGAAAAACTGGGCGCAGTGACGACAAAAGGGGTTGCCAATGTACCATGGGCAGGAAATCCGACACCTCGTATCGCTGAGACAAAAAGCGGAATGCTCAATGCGATTGGATTGCAAAATCCGGGAATTGAAACATTTATCCAACGAGATCTCGCTTTTCTACACGAGAAGAATGCAAGGATTATTGTAAATGTGTGCGGCCATTCGGAAGAAGAATATCTGGCAGTTGTGGAACGGCTTGCCTCAGAGGATGTCGACATGCTGGAGATCAATATTTCCTGTCCAAATGTAAAGGCAGGCGGTATTACCTTTGGCCAGGATCCGAAATGTGCTGAGGATATCACGAAAAAGGTAAAAGCAATTGCAAAGCAGCCGGTTATCATGAAACTCAGCCCGAATGTAACGAGTATCGCGGAGATGGCGAAGGCGGTGGAAGCCGGCGGAGCCGATGGCGTTTCCTTGATCAATACGCTCACCGGCATGAAGATCGATGTCGCAAGAAAGACATTTGCCCTTGCCAATAAAACGGGCGGTATGTCCGGCCCATGCGTGAAACCGGTTGCGGTGCGTATGGTATATGAAGTGGCAAATGCGGTCAATATCCCAATCCTCGGAATGGGCGGAATCCAAAATACGGAAGATGCTCTCGAGTTTTTGATGGCAGGTGCTACGATGGTAGCGGTCGGAACCGCGAATTTCTTCAATCCGTATGCGACGTCAGAAATTATAGATGGATTGGAAGATTATGTAAAGAAAGAAAACCTTTCCGGAATACAGGATATTATCGGAATTGTGAATCGATGATTTATTCATTGGAGAAAAGAGGAGAAGGCTATGATAAAAGTTTTTTTAGTGGAAGACGAAGTTATCATACGAGAAAGTGTCAAAAACAGTATTGATTGGGAAAAAGAAGGTTATGAATTTGCAGGAGAGGCAAGTGATGGGGAACTTGCCCTTCCTCTGATTCTTGAAGAAAAGCCGGACATAGTGATTACGGATATACGTATGCCATTTATGGATGGATTGGAATTAAGCCGTATTGTAAAAGAAAAGTTACCGGATACGAAAATCATCATACTTAGTGGGTATGATGATTTTGGTTATGCCAAAGAAGCCATTAAAATTGGAGTGACAGAATATCTGTTAAAGCCGGTTTCTGCCGCTGTGCTATTGGAACATTTGCAAGAGGTGGCGGATAAAATTCAAAAACAACAAGATGAAAAGGAAATGCTCCTGGTTTATCAACAGGAAATGCAGGAAAATGAGAAACTGATTAAGACTAAATTTTTACGTGAATTGTTTTCAGAGGAAATATCATTAGCGGATGCGCTGGAAAAGGGAAAACGCTTTGACATTGATTTGAGTGCAAGATTTTTTCAAATTTTATTATTTAAATATTTGCAAGATGATGTTTCCTTGCGGTTATTTGAAGAAGTAGAAGAATGTGAAGATAAAAAAGACGGAATTTATGTTTTTGAGCGCGGAATTGAGGGTTGGGCATTTTTGATCACGTCGTCGAACGATTTTATCGAAGAAAAAACAGCAAAATTAAAAAATAAATTAGAGAATATTTCCCAAAAGTATAGTGAACTAGATTTTTTTGGTGGAATTGGTGGAGTGGTGCCACGGATTCGAGAATTGAAAAAGTCGTTTCAAGATGCAGACCTTGCTTTTGCAGCAAGATTTGTGAAAAATCCGAATCAGATTATTTGCAAAAAGGACTTACATCCGGTGAATCAAGATGATGAATTTGATGTTAGCAGTTTTGATGCTGTCAATGAAATGCAGAAGATAATTGAAAAATTTTTAGAAAATGGAGCAAGAGAAGAAATTGTCAGTTTTGTGCAAGCGCTTTTTGCAGAAGTATCCGAAGAGCATTTTCGATCTTTAATGTTCCGTCAATATATTATTATGAATTTGTATGCAACCGTTATGGAATTTTGCAAGCGATTCAAAAAAGAAGGAACAGAAAAACAATTGGAAGATATATTACAAAATGAAGATTTGTTGAAAAATGCCGTGATGACAGTGGAGACAATTCCTGACATTGAAGATTATGTGGTTACACTTCTTCAAAAAGCGATTGATTTACGAAATACAATTAGCGGAAGAAGGTATTCGGACATTATCCTTACTGCACAAAAACTGATTCGCGAAGAATATATGTCAGAGGAGATTTCCCTTAATGTTGTGGCTGCCAGGGTGTGTATGAGCCCAAGTTATTTTAGTACAATATTTAGCAAAGAGACCGGAAAGACATTTATTGAATATTTGACAGAGGTACGTATGGAAAAGGCAAAGGAATATCTGGTATGTACAAATAGGAAAACGTCGGATATTGCATTTGAAATTGGTTATAAGGATCCACACTATTTTAGCTTTTTGTTCAAAAAAACACAGGGATGTACTCCTAAAGAATACCGAACAAGCCGGAAGGAATGGTGATAGCTATGTTTTCCTATAAAAGGTTTACATTAAACAAAAAATTAGCCATAATACCAGTTGTCGCAATTGTGCCGATGATTGTACTGGCAGTATATTTGCTGCTTACGGCTTCTTATACAACAAATGCTTATGCAGATATTACAAATAATGTTGTACAGGCAAATAAATATGTGCAGGATTTTAAAGAACGTGTGGATTATACCATGTATCTTTCTGTAATAAAGAATAAAACCATTGATGAAATGCAAGTGGGAAAGGTGACGGTCAATGGAATTTTAACGGTAAATCCATATCAATACATTACGGAATTGGAGAACGTGTGTGATGAACTAGGAAAGAGTGCGACAGTGGAATCAAATTGCGAGCAGATTCGTCGTCTAAAGAATACATTAGGTTCACTGAGAAATTGCGTTGAGGAATTGGAAAAATGTATAAATGACAGAAATTCTTATGATGAAAACATGCAATATCTTGATAATAATATTTATGTTTTGACATCTCTAGTGCAGTCTGGCATAGAAAATTATATTTATGTGGAGACAACGAATTTTGAAAATGTAAAGGCACAATTGAATAAAAAAAATAGGCAGGATATATGGATTGCTGTTATTACAGCAATTATAGCAGTGGCGGTATCGACAGTTTTGTCTATTCGGGCGGCGCAAAGTGTGACCGGACCGATAAAAAATCTTTGTGCCATGACAAGCAAAGTGGCAGAAGGGGATTTTACAGCGAAATCGAAAAAAGTAGAATCGCAGGACGAGATTGCTGTATTGGTTCGGAATTTTAATGATATGACGAAGGAAATTGGAAGTCTTGTTGATGATATGAAAAAGAATCATGAAATGCTCCGGATGATTGAGATGAAACTTTTGCAGGCACAGATTAATCCGCATTTTCTCTATAATACACTGGATACCGCTGTTTGGCTTGCTGAATCAAATCAAAATGATCAGGTAGTAACCATTCTTACCTATTTGTCAGATTTTTTTCGGACAACACTTAGCAATGGACAAAGTTTTATTCGGATTGCAGAAGAACAAAAGCATGTAGAAAGTTACCTGAAAATTCAAAAGCTGCGTTTTCGAGATATTTTGGATTATACAATTGATATAGAAGAAAATATTGAAGAGTATATTATTCCCAAACTTTTATTGCAGCCACTTGTTGAAAATGCCATTGTGCACGGAATACGTAATAAGCGCGGAAATGGACACGTTAGTATAGAAGGAAGACAAAAAGAGGATAAAATTGTTTTTTATGTGTCAGACGATGGCAGAGGAATGACCACAGAAGAGCTTGCTAAATTGAAAAAACGTCTGAAAGAGGATGAAGAAGTAACACAAGAAAGTGGATTTGGGGTGGTTAATGTAAATCAGCGTATTCATAGTTATTATGGTGAAGAGTATGGAATTTTTTATGAAAGCCGGGAAGGAAAAGGAACAAAGGTTACGGTAGTAATTCCTGCAAAAAATGTAAGAGACGTTGTTTTGTAAAAAAATATACCTTTTTCAAAAAATAATCTACTTTGGTTTGATTATTCAAAAAAAATACAACTAAAAACAAACAATACTCTGTTTCAAATAAGGAAAAAATATAGTATTCTATCATCAAGATAAAGCATTGAAATAAATTTAAGGAGGTAATGCTTATGAAAAAGAGAAAATTATTGGGACTGATTTTATCTGTAGTGATGGTAGTGACCATGCTTGGAGGATGTGGAGGTGCATCGAATAACAAAACAAGCAGTGGAGATGGAGGCTCAGGAGACGGAAACGATTTGATCACAGTCGGTTTTTCCCAGGTAGGAGCAGAATCCGACTGGCGTACAGCCAACACAGAATCTATGAAATCCACATTTACAGAGGCAAATGGATATCGATTGATTTTTGATGATGCTCAGCAAAAACAGGAAAATCAGTTGAAAGCAATTCGTAACTTTATTCAGCAGGAAGTAGACTACATCGTACTTGCTCCTGTAACAGAATCCGGTTGGGATGCTGTATTGAAAGAAGCAAAGGACGCAGACATCCCGGTAATTATTGTTGACCGTATGGTAGATGTATCAGATGACAGTTTGTATACTGCATGGGTTGGCTCTAATTTTAAACTGGAAGGTCAAAAAGCGTGTGCTTGGTTGAAAGCATATCAGGATGCAAAGAAAATTGATAAGATTAACATTGTTGATATTCAGGGTACCATTGGTGCATCTGCTCAGATTGGACGTACAGAAGCTTTGAATGAAGCAGTGAAAGCAAATGGCTGGAATCTTCTTGCACAGCAGACCGGTGAATTTACACAGGCAAAAGGACAGGAAGTTATGGAGTCTATGCTGAAACAGTACAAAGATATCAATGTGGTATATTGTGAAAATGATAATGAAGCATTTGGTGCTATTGATGCTATTGAAGCAGCAGGTAAAACTGTCGGACCGGATGGTGACATCCTTGTAATGTCCTTTGATACAACAAAAGCCGGTATCACAGATACACAGTCCGGAAAGATTATCCTTAACACAGAGTGTAATCCACTTCATGGACCACGTGTGGAAGAGATTATTAAAACTCTTGAGAGTGGCGGAACTCCAGAGAAAAAGGCCTATGTGGAGGAAGGTGTTTTCGCACATGGCGACGAAGTGCCTAGTGTGACAGTTGACGACCAGAAATACGATGTAACAAAAGTTACAAAAGAAGTTGTTGCTGGACGTGCATACTAATTATCAAGCCTAATCTTTACAAAAATTAAACATGCGGCGTGGTAGAAAGGCAGAAGCCTAATCAACTGCCACGCCATTTTTATACTCAAAAATAGTTGAAAGGCAGAAGAAAGCAGGTGAGTGTGGTATGGAAAAAGATATTGTATTACGGATGACGAATATATCCAAGTCATTTCCCGGGGTAAAGGCACTGCAAAATGTGGACTTTGCACTTCGTAAAGGCGAAATTCATGCTCTTATGGGAGAAAATGGTGCGGGAAAATCTACATTGATCAAGGTACTTACCGGTGTATATTCCATGGATGAGGGCAAGATTCAGATGGGAGAAAGTGGAGAAAACATTGTAAATCGTTCTCCTCAGGAAGCGCAGGAACATGGAATCAGTACAGTATACCAGGAAGTGAACTTGTGTCCCAATCTGTCAGTGGCAGAAAATCTCTTTATCGGAAGGGAACCGAGAAAACTTGGATTTATTGACTGGCGTTCCATGAATAAGCAGGCAGAAGAATTGCTGAAAAGTTTAGATATCACGGCAGGGGCGACGGATAAATTGGAAGAATGTTCTATCGCCAAGCAGCAAATGATTGCGATTGCGAGGGCAGTAGCGATGAAATGCCAGGTGTTGATACTAGATGAACCTACTTCTTCGCTGGACGATGAAGAAGTTGAAAAACTTTTTGTTCTGATGCGTCGTCTTCGTGAACAAGGGGTCGGCATTATCTTTGTTACTCATTTCTTGGAGCAGGTATACGAGGTCTGCGACCGTATTACGGTGCTTCGAAATGGAAAACTCGTGGGAGAGTATCCGGTGCAGGAACTTCCGCGAGTGGAATTGGTTGCAAAGATGATGGGGAAAAAGTTTGATGACCTTGCAGATATTAAAGGTTCGCATAAACAACTGGAAAAATTTGAACCGGTTATTGAGGCGGAACAGGTTGGAAGGCGTGGCAGCATCAAGCCGTTCGATTTTACTGTAAATAAAGGAGAAGTAGTGGGACTTACCGGACTTCTTGGATCGGGACGTTCTGAATTGGTAAGAGCAATTTATGGGGCAGATAAACCGGATTGTGGTATGATTAAAGTAAAAGGAAAAGAAGTGAAAATCAATTCTCCTCTTGATGCAATGAAGCAGGGAATGGCATATCTTCCGGAGGACCGAAAAAAAGATGGAATTTTGGCAGATTTGTCTGTTCGTGAAAATATTATCATTGCATTGCAGGCAAAAAAAGGTATGTTTCATCCGATGAGCCGCAAAGAGATGGAAGAAGCAGCAGATAAATACATCGAATTACTGCAGATAAAAACAGCAAGCAGAGAAACTCCGATCAAGAGTTTGTCTGGTGGTAACCAGCAAAAGGTGATTATTGGAAGATGGCTTTTGACCAATCCGGATTATCTGATTTTAGATGAGCCGACACGAGGTATCGACATTGGTACAAAGACAGAAATCCAGAAACTTGTGCTTGATCTGGCAGATCAGGGGATGGCTGTAACTTTCATTTCTTCGGAAATTGAGGAAATGCTTCGAACTTGTTCCCGCATGGGAGTTCTTCGTGACGGAAAGAAAGTTGGCGAGATTAGTGGAGAACAATTGACACAGGAAGGCATTATGAAAGCCATAGCAGGAGGTGGAGACAATGAGTAAATTGAAAAAAATAACGTCAGCACGATTGTTTTTGCCGATAGTTTGTCTGATCGCTGTATTGATGGCGAATTTAATCACGACACCTGGTTTTTTTAAAGTATCAATCAACAACGGTGTGCTGTATGGTTATATTGTAGATGTAATTAACCGTGCCTCTGAGTTGGTTATTCTTGCCATTGGTATGACCCTTGTAACAGCAGCATCGGGCGGGCAGGATATTAGTGTAGGAGCAGTGATGGCAGTTTCCGCAGCGGTCTGCTGCCGGATTTTGGCAGGTGGAGAAGTTTCTGTAAATGAACTGGCTGCACCGATGGGACTGGCAATACTGGCAGCCCTTGGAGCTTCCGCATTGTGTGGAGCATTTAATGGTTTTTTGGTATCTAAATTGAACATTCAACCGATGGTCGCCACGCTGATCTTATTTACAGCAGGGCGAGGAATTGCACAGCTTTTCACAGACGGACAAATTACTTATATTCGCGTGGATTCCTACAAAGTACTCGGTGGGTATATCGGTAATATTCCGGTGCCTGTACCAATCTTTTTGGCAATCATTATGATCATTATTGTGAATCTTGTGTTGAAAAAAACGGCACTTGGTTTATACATTGAAAGTGTAGGTGTTAATGGTACAGCTTCCAGACTTGTGGGATTAAATTCAACGATGATTAAATTTATCACTTACGTAATTTGTGGTGTGCTTGCAGGTTTTGCGGGGGTTATTGCATCCAGCCGTATCTATTCAGCAGATGCGAATAACATCGGTTTAAACTTAGAAATGGATGCCATCTTAGCGGTAGCACTCGGTGGAAATGTTTTAGGTGGTGGTAAATTTAGTTTGATGGGATCGGTAATTGGAGCATATACGATTCAGGCTTTGACAACAACGTTGTATGCGATGAACGTTGCAGCAGACCAGCTGCCGGTTTATAAGGCCATTGTCGTTGTTATCATTGTGACATTGCAAAGTCCGGTATTCCGAGCGTTTATTGAAAAGCAACGTGCGAAAAAGCAAAAAAACGCTGTTGTGGAAGGAGGTAAATAGATATGGGTATTTTTCAATCAAAAACAAGTACGAAGAAACGAATTAATGGAAACACCTTCCTTCTTATCATTACGGTTGTTCTTTTTGTGGTAATGTATGGTGCAGGAATGATTATGTTTGAAGATAAAGGATTTGCAAAACCACAGATGTTTCTCAATCTTTTTATCGACAATGCAGGACTTTTAGTTATTGCAATAGGTCAGACGATAGTTATGATCACAGGTGGTATTGATATCTCTGTCGGATCGGTAACCGCATTGGTATGTATGGCAGCAGCCAATCAGATGGAAAACCATGGGATGAATGCATATACAGCGATTGCCCTGGCACTTGTTATCGGGCTTTTGTATGGCATTGTTCAAGGATATTTGATTTCCTATCTTGAAATACAGCCGTTTATAGTCAGTCTGGCAGGTTTGTTTTTTGGACGTGGACTTACTTCGATGATCAGTACAGAAATGATTTCGATTAAAAATGAGACATTTCTTGCTTGGGCAAATTATAAAATTTATCTTCCCATTGGATCATACAGCCGAAGAGGAGTATTTCATCCGGCGTACATTTATCCGACAGTAGTCGTGGCACTCATCATTGTTGTAATTATAGCAATTGTCATGAAGTTTACAAAATTTGGTAGAGATGTATACGCCGTCGGTGGAAATGCACAAAGTGCAATGATGATGGGACTGAATGTTAGAAAGACTAAATTTAAGGCCTACATCTTAAATGGTGTGCTTGCCGGATGTGGTGGATTTCTCTTTTGCTTGAACAGTTGTTCCGGATTTGTAGAGCAGGCGAAAGGTCTTGAAATGGATGCTATTTCTGCTTCTGTTATTGGAGGAACTCTTTTAAGTGGTGGCGTTGGAACGCCATTCGGAACCATCTTTGGTGTGTTGATCAAAGGAACTATTTCCAGTTTGATCACAACCCAGGGTACATTATCCAGCTGGTGGGTACGAATCGTTCTTTCCGCATTGCTATGCTTCTTCATTGTACTGCAGGCTGTGTTTGCACATTTTAAAAAGAAATAATTTCTAGAAAGAAATTGTTTTTTACCGCATTGTGTGATAGTATTAGGGTATAATAAAAGGCAAAAAGCCTTGCAAGCAGGAGGTTCAAAAGAAGATGGAACAGTATAAACAGGAATTTATCGAATTTATGGTGGAAAGTGATGTATTGAAATTTGGCGATTTCACATTGAAAAGCGGAAGAAAATCCCCGTTCTTTATGAATGCCGGAGCATATGTCACGGGATCCCAGTTAAAGCGCCTTGGTGAATATTATGCCAAAGCAATCCATGACAATTACGGAGATGACTTCGACGTATTGTTTGGACCGGCCTACAAGGGAATTCCACTCAGCGTAGCAACGACGATCGCATTTTCAGAATTGTACGGAAAAGAGATCCGCTACTGCTCCAACCGTAAAGAGGTAAAAGACCACGGTGATACCGGAATTTTACTTGGCAGCAAGATCAAAGATGGCGACAAAGTAGTCATTATCGAAGATGTTACCACATCCGGAAAATCCATCGAAGAGACATTCCCTATCGTGAAAGCACAGGGCGATGTCGAAATCATTGGGCTTATGGTTTCTTTGAACCGAATGGAAAAAGGCAAGGGCGACAAATGTGCATTGGATGAGATCAAAGAACTTTACGGAATGCAGGCAAATGCCATTGTAACCATGGACGAAGTCATTGAACATCTGTATAATAAGCCGTGCCAGGGTAAAGTTGTGATCGACGATGCCATGAAGGAAAAAATTGATGCGTATTATGCTCAGTACGGAGCCGTGAAATAAGAGGCATAAAGCAAATAGATGCGAGAAATGGGACAGTTGGGAGAAAAGAACTTTAGAAAGCAAAAAATCACTTGCATTTGGTAGTGTATCATGCTATACTATCAAAACGCAAGTGATTTTTAGTCTAGAATAAAATAAATGAAAAGTCGAATAAGTTGGTATATCATTCTTGCTTTAAATCTTCGATTTTTCTAAAATTCCCCTATATCAACTCTTTTACATCCTCATAAATCTCCTGGATCCGAGCATCGTCAATCTCAGTTCCCAAGAAAATCTCAACAGCATATTTTGCCTGAGCGACAAGCATTTCCAGGCCGTTCACGCCGATCATGCCAAGTTCCTTTGCCTGAGCGACAAATTTTGTTGTGAGAGGATTGTAGACAACGTCCAGGACGGCTTCACATTTTGGAAATTTCGTGAGGTCAACCGGGGAAGCATCCACTTTCGGAAACATGCCAACCGGGCTTGTGTTGATGATAACTTCTGCATCTGTGTGATGTGCAAAGCATTCATCGTAGGAAATTGCCTCGCCGTCATCGATTACGTCTACGACAATCATGCTTTTGGCGTTGTGTTTGCGGACAACGGCTTTGATTGCCTGAGCCGCACCACCATTTCCCAGAACAACTACTTTTTTGTCTGTCAATGTGATGCCGTGGCGGAGTACCATGTACTCAAAACCGGAAAAGTCTGTATTGTATCCGCGAAGTTTTCCATCATTATTAACGATGGTATTTACTGCGCCGATGGCTTTGGCATTATCATCCATGGAATCCAGATAAGGGATGACATCCTTTTTATAAGGAATCGTGACATTGATGGCACGAAATGGCTTTTCCTCCATAAATACCTTAAACTCCTCGCGTGTCAAAGGGTGAATATCATAAGTGTAGTCAGCAAGACTTTCATGAATAGGTTTTGATAAGCTGTGTCCCAGCTTTTCTCCGATTAATCCGTAGTCCATAATATATAAAATCCTTTCTGTAAAATTACTAAAATATTCTCTATAAAACAGTACCATATTTTTTTTATTCTTTCAAGCATAATCCCAAAATAATCGCATATATTCAAGTAAAACATTTCGAAGGAGGAACGATTATGGCAGGACAAGATATCATTGAGGTCATACCGCGAAAATACCGGACGCTTTTGGAACAGAGTCTGCGGGGCAGATGGCAGACGCTGCAGGAAGTGCGGTTTCGCATCGGACAGGCGGTAGAATGGTATGACGGGAAAAAGCACCGGATCGATGCCACGCGGGTAACACGCATGGATATGAAAGAAATGATGGACTATATGAGTGGGTATTCCCTGTATGCTTTTGAGGATGAAATTGCTAAAGGGTATCTGACGATTCCGGGAGGACACCGCGTAGGGGTAGCCGGACAAGTTGTCGTCGAAGAAGGAAAAGTAAAATACATACAAAATATATCCTTTGCCAATATCCGTATTTCGCATGAAAAGATTGGGTGCGCTGACAAAATATTACCGTATTTGTGGAAGGGAAACAGAATTAAAAATACGCTGATAATAGCACCGCCAAGGTGCGGGAAAACTACGATACTGCGTGATCTTGCGAGAAAAATATCGGGAGAATATGCAGAGAAAAACGTCGTGGTTGTGGATGAAAGAAGCGAGATCGCCGGATGCTATCGGGGAGAGCCGCAGAAAGATGTGGGACCGCGGACGGATGTACTTGATCGATGCCCAAAGGCGGTGGGGATGATGATGGCAGTGCGGAGCTTATCGCCGGAGGTACTTGTCGTCGATGAAATTGGCGGAAAGCAGGATATATTGGCACTGCAGGAAGTGCTGAAATGCGGGTGCAGTGTGATCGCGACGGCACATGGAGAAAAATGGGAAGAATGGAAACGCCGCCCGGACATGCAGGAACTGTTTGAAAAACGGTATTTTGAATGCTACATTTTATTGCAGCAGGGAGAAACGCCGGGGCAGATCGCCAGCGTGCGGGAAGCAGGGGGAGTGGAATGTTATGATATATAAGATCGTCGGAAGCTTGATATTGGTTGTGGGGACGGCAGCGCTGGGGGTGTATTACGCGGGGCAGTATATGGAACGGCTGCGCAATCTTATTGAGCTGAAAAAAGCGCTGATGCAGATGCAGGGAGAACTTCGGTATCTGCATTCGGCGATGCCGGATTTGCTGGAAACAATTGGAAACAGAACGCAGGGAGTGCTGAGCCGCTTTTTTCTTTCACTGGCAAAGGAAATGGAGAAAAAAGAGCAGGGAGATTTTGCCAGTCTCTGGGACAGCCAGATAAAGAAAAAAATACCGGCGTCGGCTCTGGAACCGGAAGCGAGAAGCCTGCTTTTTGAGACGGGAAGGCAGCTTGCCGACAATGACAGACAGTCAAAAGAAGATGGAATTACGTTTGCGTTAAAACAGCTGGAGGACATGATACAAAAGCGGAATAAAGAAAAGCAGAACCGGCTGAAACTTTACTATGTGTGCGGTATTATGGTGGGAGCGATGCTTACAATATTGCTTGTATAAGGAAGGTTTTACAGTGGAGATAGGAATTATATTTAAGATCGCGCTTGTGGGAATTCTGGTTACGATATGCAACCAGATCCTAAGACAGTCGGGGAGAGAAGAGCAGGCATTTTTGACAAGCCTTGCCGGACTCCTGATCGTACTATACTGGGTGATTCCCTACATTGTCGATCTGTTTGAAACGATAGAGAGGTTGTTTGACTTATGATTCAGATTGCTTTGTTTGCCATCGCCGGCATGATGCTGGCGGTCTTTGTGGGAAATATGCGCCGTGAGATCGGCATCTGGATTGCCCTTGTCACAGGGGTTATCGTATTTTTTTATGCGATACGGAAATTTGAATACATGGTGGACATGTTCCGTACGATGACGGAATATACCGGGATCAAAGAAGAATATATTGCGGTTGTCCTGAAAATGATCGGCATCGCGTACATTTCCGAATTTACGGCGACACTCTGCAAGGATGCCGGGCAGCATGCGATTGCCTGCCAGGTTGATTTCTTTGGGAAAATGAGTATGGTAGTGGTAAGCCTTCCGGTACTTCAGACCCTTTTGGAAACGATAGGAGAGATGATGCCATGAGAATAAAGATCGTGTTTTGGGGTCTGATCTGTCTTTTATTAATTGGCGGACAAGTCAGTGTTTATGCGGAGACAGAGGACCGGACAAGTTCTATTTCCGATGAAATTAAAGAGAGTATTTCGCTGGATGAAATCGATGATAATTTGAAAAAGGAGAGCGAAAATAGAATCCCATTTTCGATTTCCGATTATGTCGAAAGAGTGTGTGAGGGAGACTGTGAATTGTCGATTGATACCATTGCAGATTACATAAAAGAAGGGGCTGTCAGTCAATGGGATGCAAATAAAACATTGGTATTCCGGCTGCTGCTCTATGCAGTACTGTCTGGTGTGTTTTTAAACCTGACAGGAAGCATGTATGAAAAGCAATTGGGAGAAAATGGCTTTCATATGCTGTATTTTCTTGTTGTGACCATCCTGCTATCGGCATTTTATGCGGTATTTTCTGTGGCAAAAGAAGTGCTCTGGCAGGTGCTTTCCTTTATGAAAGCTCTGGTGCCCGCTTTTTCGCTTGCGTTGACATGGAGCAGCGGGAGTGCGACCTCCTTTGCTTTTTATCAGGCGACGCTTGCGACAATCGGAGTGGCGGAAACGTTGATGTATTATTTGTTTTTGCCATTCATTCAGATTTATTTTCTGCTGCGGATATTAAATCCTCTTTCCGGCGGGAAATTTGATAAGCTGGCGGCGCTGCTGGAAAGTGTTGTGCGCGTGGGAACAAAGATCATATTGGGGATCATGCTCGGACATCAGGGGATTAAAGGACTATTGATGCCGGCACTCGATCAGGCAAAGCGAAGTGCGGTCTTTCGGGCGGCAGAGAGCATTCCCGGAGTGGGAAATGTCTTTGGCGGCATCACTGATACGATCGTGGGAAGCGGCGTCCTTATTAAAAGCGCCATCGGAGTAGGAGGAATCATTGCCATCGCGTTAATCTGCCTTCTTCCGCTTTTAAAATTAGGGTTGTTTACTTTCTTTTACCGGGTGATCGCGGCATTTTCACAGCCGGTAGCAGACCGGCGGATGGTGGCGGTGTTTCAGGGGAGCGCAGACAGCGGGAAATTATTATTTCAATTGGTATTTATGACAGCGGTGCTCTTTTTGCTGACCCTTACGATCATCATTGCGGCGACAAATTAAAGGAGGCAGAAATGGAACAGATATTTGACATTGTAAAACAAATTACGGGAGTTATGATTGTCTTTTCCGTACTTTTGCATATTTTTTCCGGTTCCCCGTACCGTAGGTATTTCCAATTTGTGGAAGGACTCCTCATTTTACTGTTGGTCACGGCACCATTATTTCGACAATGGAAACAAGAAGATATCGTGGAGGACTGTTTCCGAAAATATCAGAAGCAGTGGGAAACGAGAGAGGTCGAAGAGGAGATGAAGCGTATCGGAGAGCGGCGGGAAAACCTCATAAATCAGGAAGGGCAGGCGGTGCAAAATGAAGGAAACGTGGAGTGATACGATCAAACAGATGGTAAAAAAAGCAGGAAAAGGAAAAATTTTACTGTTGATCGCAGTCGGAGTGCTGCTTTTGCTGGTGTCGATAAAGGACAGCGGAAGACAGGCGGCGACTACAGAGAAATCGCAAAATACAGTGACGGAGCAAAGCACTTCGGACGATATGCAGAGATACCGGGAAAAGATGGAAACGCAGGTGAAAGAAATTCTGGAGCAGGTGGAAGGTGTGGGGAAAGCGGATGTTATGCTGACGCTGCAGGCCTCAAAGGAAAAGGTGACGCTCAAAGACAATAAGCAGGACGACACCAAGACGGAAGAAGAGACGGTTCTTTTGGATGGTGAATCCCGCGAATCTTCGCCGTATGTGGTGCAGGAGATCGAACCGCAGATCGAAGGAATCGTCGTGGTGTGCAGCGGCGGTGACAGTCCGGCGATGCAGCGTGAAATAATCAGTGCAATTTCGGCATTATTTCCGGTGGAAAGTCATAAAATTAAAGTAATGAAAAGTAAGGAGGCAAAATAAGTGAAAAAACTTTTGCGAAAAAATCAGATTATTATAACGGCTCTCGTTGTCATGGTTGCTCTTGCCGGCTATCTGAGCCTTACGGGGGAAGAAGAATTGGCACTGAATCTCACCGGGGACGGGACGACGGCGCAATCCGAGCAGGAGAGTACGGAAAATACGGAGGAAAATGTCGCAGCGGAAAATGTGGATGACAGCGAGGTAGCAGACATCAGTGACGAGGATACCGCAGGAGAAACCGCAGAACAAGTAGATTCGGAAAATGTAGCATCCAAAGAAAATGCGGGCGAAGCTGTGCTTGTCAATAATACGGTAAAGGGAGATTATTTTGAATCTGCCAAACTTTCCCGAGAGCAGACGAGAGCCAAAAACAAAGAAACCCTTTTGGAACTCGTAAACAGCAAGACAGCATCCGATGCGCAGAAAGAAAAGGCGATGAATGAAATCGTTGCCATGACGGCAGTCAATGAAAAAGAGACAGCGACAGAAAATCTGCTGGCGGCCAAAGGGTTTGATGAGACCGTCGTAACGATCGTCAATGACAGCGTGGATGTTATCGTCAATGCCGAAGAACTTACGGAGCAGCAGATCGCACAGATCGAAGATGTGGTGAAAAGAAAGGCAGAATGCACTTCTGATAAAATTGTTATTTCTCCTGTTGGCAAAAAACAGTAAATGTGGTAAACTAGTACTATATAATGTTTTTTAAGGAAAGATAGATGAGGTGACAGATATGGCAAAAGAAGTATTTGGATCAAAAAACAGCATCGGGGAAGTGCAGATCGCAAGTGATGTGGTTTCTGCTATCGCAGGGATTTCCGCAGCAGAGGTAGACGGAGTACAGGCTATGGCTGGTGGAAGCATCAATGACATTGCCGGAAAACTGGGGATGAAAAACTATTCCAAAGGAGTCCGTGTGACGATTGCCGGCGATAAGGCAGCAGTTGAAATTTCCGTCACTTTGAAATATGGATACAGCATTCCGGAAGTATCAGAGAAAGTGCAGAAAAAGGTTTCGCAGGCGATTGAAAACATGACCGGCTTGGAAGTTGAGAAAGTTAATGTCCGTATCGCAGGAATTGCAGCGGAAGAACAGGCATAAAAAGCATAAGACACATTGGGAGCATGCAGCGAAGCGGCTTGAAAAAAGGCGCTTTGTTGCGCTCTTGTTATGTCATAAAGACAAATAGAAAGAAATGAGGACGCATATGACTAGAAGAGAAATCAGAGAACAGGTTTTTATCTTGTTATTCCAAAGAGAATTTTATGGAAGAGAACCGTTTGATGAACAAAAAGAGACCTATATGGAGACCAAAGAATGGACGGAAAAAGATCAGGCTTATATCGAAGAGCATATGGCTAAGATCATGGACAAGCTGCCTGAGATTGATGAACTGATCTCAGAACATTCCAATGGTTGGAAACTTGATCGAATCGGAAAAGAAGAACTGGCGATCCTGCGTCTGGCAATTTATGAAGCAAAATTTGATGAGGAGATTCCGGTCGGAGTCGCTGTCAATGAGGCTGTCGAGCTGGCAAAAACGTACGGCGAAGACGGCGGTGCTGCTTTTGTAAATGGAATCTTGGGGAAAATTGTAAATGAATAGAGGACAGGTTTACACCGTATCTGCCGTCAATCAGTACATCAAGATGATGTTTCAGCGAGAGGAGGCACTTGCGGTTGTATTTGTAAAAGGAGAAATATCGAACTGCAAGTATCATAGCAGCGGGCATATTTATTTTACCTTGAAAGACGCTTCTTCGGCAATTTCCTGTGTGATGTTTGCCGGCGACCGCAGACGGCTTTCATTTCGGCTGGAAAATGGACAAGAAGTCTTGATCGGCGGCACGATCAGCGTGTATGAACGCGATGGCAGATACCAGCTGTATGCGAAAACCATTCAGCATGCAGGCGAGGGAATCCTGGCGGAAAAGTACGAGCAGCTAAAGAAAAAATTGGAACAAAAGGGATATTTTTCCGAAGAACACAAGAAACAAATTCCAAAATATGTAAAACAAGTTGGCATAGTCACGGCAAAGACCGGGGCTGCCATTCAGGATATTATCAATATATCGACACGGCGCAATCCTTATGTGCAATTGATCCTGTACCCGGCGAAGGTGCAGGGAGAGGGTGCGTGTGATACGATCGCGGCCGGAATCCGTATACTGGATGCCATGGATCTTGATGTGATTATTGTCGGACGTGGAGGCGGTTCGATCGAAGATTTATGGGCATTTAATGAAGAAGTGACGGCAGAGGCAATCTATCAATGCCATACTCCGGTCATATCGGCGGTTGGACATGAGACCGATACGACGATCGCGGATTATGTGGCAGATTTGCGTGCCCCGACACCGTCTGCGGCGGCAGAACTTGCTGTTTATGACGTAGAACGGCTGCTGGATCAGATTGACGATTACCGCAGTTATCTGATCCGTGGGATGAGGGACCGCATCGGTATGGCAAGAGACCGCATGAAACTTTTGGAGCGACAGACAAAATTGTATCATCCGTCCAATCAGATCGCACAAAACCGGCAGTACATCGCCGATCTGAGTGACCGGCTTACGATGCAGATGACCCGGATGCTTCAGCAGAAACGACAGGAACTGCAGATCCTTTCCGGAAGATTAGACGGGCTGTCACCATTGAAACGATTGGAAAGCGGCTTTGCTTATGTAGAAAAAGAAGATGGTGCGATGATTGACAGTGTTGACCGAATCGAAATGGACGATGTGATCCGTATTTTTGTGGCGGATGGCAGACTGGAAGCCAAAGTGGTCGCAAAAGAGAAAAATCCGGCTTTGAAAGGGGAAGAATAAATGGAATTAGAAGAAATTATGGAAAAATTAGAAGAAACCGTGATGACGATGGAGCATGAAAAACTTTTTCTGGAAGAGGCGTATGCGACGTTTTCCAGAGGAATGAAGCTTGTTGTGGAAGGAAATAAAGCCATCGATCAGGTCGAAAAGAAAGTTCAGATCCTGATGGAACAGGAAGCGGAGGAAGAAGCATGAATATCGAGCAGACCTTAAAGGAAAGAGCCAAAGAAGCCGAAACTACAGTGGTTTCCTATCTTCCGGAAGTGACCGGATATCCGAAAACGGTTTTGGAGGCGATGGAATACAGTGTCGAAGCCGGAGGAAAAAGGATCCGACCGGTTTTGATGCGGGAAGTTTATCATATGTGTGGAGGTACCGAGGATTCGCTGATCGCACCTTTTATGGCGGCAATCGAGATGATTCATACGTACTCCCTTGTGCATGATGATCTGCCGGCGATGGACAACGATGAATACCGCCGCGGCAAATGGACCACGCATAAGAAATACGGCGAAGCAATGGGGATTCTCGCAGGAGATGCACTTTTGAATTATGCGTATGAGACAGCGATTCAGGCATTTGAGGCAGCCTCGGCAGAAAATCTGGCACAGACGGCAGAGGCATTACGCGTCCTTGCCCGAAAAGCCGGAATCTATGGCATGGTTGGAGGCCAGGTTGTGGATGTGGAAAAAGATGGAAATTTTGTCGATGAAGACATGTTATTATATGTTTATGCAAATAAAACATCTGCGCTTTTAGAAAGCTGCTTTATGATCGGAGGAATCCTCGCAGGCTGTACGGCAGATGAGGTGCAGACGTTGGAAAAGAGTGCGCGGAAACTTGGCGTGGCATTTCAGATTCAGGATGATATTCTGGATGTGATCGGCGATGAGCAGACGCTTGGAAAACCGGTGGGCTCAGACGAGCGAAATGAAAAGACAACGTATGTGTCGATCCACGGACTGGAAAATGCGAAGGAAAAGGTAAAACAATATACTGAACAATCGATCGAACTGCTTCAGGCATTTGACGGAGATAAAGAATTTCTCACCGGACTTATGACCTGGATGATCGACCGCGACAAATAAGAGAGAAAAGAGTGAGAGAATGAGCCGTTTACTGGATGAAATAAAAAAAGAAAATGATATAAAGAACATTCCGCCGCAGGAATACCGGAGACTGGCAAAAGAGATCCGTTTTCAACTGGTGAAAAATGTAAGCCGTACCGGAGGACACCTTGCTTCGAACCTTGGGGCCGTGGAGCTTACAATGGCACTGCATCTCTTTCTTGATTTTCCAAAAGATAAGCTGGTTTGGGATGTAGGACATCAAGCATATGTTCATAAAATGCTGACCGGAAGACTGAAAGATTTTCGAAGTCTTCGCCGGCTCGATGGTTTGAGCGGATTCCCGAAAGTGAGCGAAAATCTGGCAGATACGTTTAATACCGGACATAGTTCCACGTCGTTGTCTGTTGCGCTGGGTCTTGCTAAAGCCCGTGATCTGCGCGGCAGTGATGAAAAAGTTGTGGCAGTCATCGGAGATGGTGCACTTTCGGGAGGTATGGCCTTTGAGGCCCTGAACAATGCGGAGCAGATGAAGTCGAATCTGATCATGATTTTAAATGATAACAAGATGTCGATCTCAAAAAATGTAGGCGGTATGGCAAGATATCTTGGAAAGGTGCGTACAAACCGCAAATACAATGATTTGAAAGTAAATATCGAAGAACGTCTTGACCGCATCCCGAATGTCGGAGTGTCAATGGCGGAAACGATTAAAAATGCGAAAAACTCGCTGAAGCACCTGTTTGTACCGGGGATGTTTTTTGAAGAAATGGGAATCGTATATGTCGGTCCGATCGATGGACATGATGTCGAAAGTATTCTGACGGCATTGGAGGCGGCTGCGCGGATGAAAAACCGCCCGGTTCTGATTCATGTAGTGACAAAAAAAGGAAAAGGATACCGCCCGGCAGAAGAAAATCCATCGATCTTTCATGGCGTCGGACCATTTGATCCGAAAAGTGGAGAAGTGCCGGAATCGGAGGAAGAAACCTATACGGATGTATTTGGAAATTGGATGATGGAAAAAGGGAGAGCCCATGAAGAACTGGTATCTGTTTGTGCGGCGATGCCGGATGGAACCGGAGTGAAGAGATTTGCCGAAGAATTTCCAAAACGATTTTTTGATGTGGGAATTGCCGAAGAACATGCAGTGACGTTTGCAGCCGGACTTGTGGCTGGCGGACTGCGCCCGGTCGTATCGATTTATTCGACCTTTTTGCAGCGTGCTTACGACCAGATCATTCATGATGTCTGCCTGAACAATCTGCCGGTTATTTTCGCGGTGGATCGAAGCGGAATTGTGGGCAGAGACGGCGACACCCACCAGGGAATATTTGATATTTCGTACCTTACAAATATTCCGAATATGACCGTGATTTCGCCGATGGATAAAGAGGAATTGACCGCGGCACTTGATTTTGCTTATGATTTTGACAGTCCGGTGGCAGTACGTTATCCGCGTGGAGAAGTGTACAAAAATACACTGGATCATATGGCGTTAGAATTAGGAAAAGCAGAAGTTTTGCTGGAAGCAGAAAACCCGCGGATTGTGATTTTTGCCGTAGGCGATATGGTAGAAAAGGCACTTCGGACAGCGGAACATTTTGCCGGCATTGTAACTGTCGTAAATATGCGGTTTGTGAAACCGTATGACCGTGCGCTGGTAAAAGAACTGGCTGTGAAGCATGACATTGTCGTGACGATGGAAGACAGCGAAAAAATAGGTGGCTTTGGGCAGCAGGCAGAGGCATATCTTATGGAAGAAGGCTGCATTCCGAAGAAATTTATCAACTGCTCGGTGGATGACTGCTTTGTGGAACATGGCTCGCCGGAAGAATTATATGCGCGCTATGAAATGGACGAGAATTGGCTTGCCCGACAGATCAATGAGGCATTGGAAAGGAAATAAAGGATGGAAAAAGAGCGTCTGGATGTGCTTTTGGTAAATCGCGGGATGGTGGAATCCCGGGAAAAGGCGAAAGCAATCATTATGACAGGCAATGTGTTTGTCAATGAACAGAGAGAAGATAAAGCCGGGCAAAAGTTTCCGGTGGATGTCTATATAGAAATTCGTGGCAAAAAGTTAAAATTTGTCAGCCGAGGCGGGTATAAACTCGAAAAAGCACTGCAGGTATTTCCAATCGATCTGACGGATCTTACCTGCATGGATGTAGGTGCTTCTACCGGCGGATTTACGGACTGTATGTTGCAAAATGGAGCGAAATTTGTCTATTCGATCGATGTCGGTACGAATCAGCTTGCCTGGAAATTGCGGCAGGATGAGCGTGTCCGCTCCATGGAAAAAACGAATATCCGCTATGTGACGGCGGAAGATGTCGGTGAATTGGTGGACTTTGTGTCGATCGATGTGGCATTTATCTCGCTGACCAAGGTGCTGGAGCCAATCTGGCATTTGATGAAAAACGAGGCCCGGATGGTATGCCTGATCAAACCGCAGTTTGAGGCCGGCAGAGAAAAAGTCGGGAAAAAAGGTGTTGTGCGTGATCTGGCCGTTCACAAAGAAGTGATGGAACAAGTCATTACTTATGCAAAAAGTCTTGGCTTTTTGATTAAGGGACTTGATTTTTCGCCAATTCGCGGACCGGAAGGAAATATTGAATATTTGTTATATATCCAAAAAATGGAAAATGGTGCTGCGACATTTCCGGAAGATGAGTGGAATGAGTGGCAGAAGGTGATGGACGAAACGATTCAGGCAGCGCAGGAACATGCGGTAAAACATGCGGAGGATATATCGGGATGAGTATGTATTATCTTATCGTAAATGAAGAAAAGGATTCCGGATGTCAGGTGGCAAAAGGCATTCAGGCATATATGCAGGAAGCGGGACACCGCGTTCTCGTTCAGTCTCACGATGCCATTGATATTCAGGAAAAAGCGGATATGGCGATCGTTCTTGGCGGAGACGGCACGGTGATCGCGGCCGCAAAAAAGATCGCGGATAAAGAAATCCCAATCCTGGGAGTGAACCTTGGTACACTGGGATTTTTGACGGAAATCGAAAAACCGAAGATTTATCCGGCACTGGACGCTGTCATGTCGGGAAAATATACGATTGAAAAACGCATGGCATTGTCGGCCCAAATGCAAAAAACGGGAGAAACTTTTTTTGCGGTCAACGAGATTGTCGCTGGGAAACGGGATTTTGGAAGAATGGTGACGACGAGTGTCTGGGTAGACGGTAAATGGATGGATAGTTATGTCGCAGACGGCGTGCTGATCGCAACGCCGACCGGCTCAACGGCATATAATTTATCTGCCGGAGGACCGATTTTGTCGCCGACGATGGAAGCGGTTGTCATCACGCCTATCTGTCCACATTCCTTTAACAAACGAAGTGTGGTGGTTTCTTCGCAGGCTGAGATTTGTGTAAAGGTGGAAAAGACACGCGAGAGTTATGTCGATGAAGCATCGGTTCGATGTGATGGGGAGGTGTGTGCCGCAATTGAGACCGGGGACGTGATCCGGATTCAAAAGGCGGAACTTCCGTTTAATATGGTATGTGTCGGAGAAATTGGGTTTTATCAGAAGATGCGAAGCAAGCTGAACCGCACATGATGAGAGGAAGAGTGGCAGCATGAAAAAGAAGCGACAGGAACAAATTATTGAAATTATACAAAATCATGAAGTGGAAACGCAGGAAGATCTTGCCGGATATCTGACAGAAGCCGGGTATGCTGTGACACAGGCGACGGTTTCCCGCGATATCCGGGAATTGTCATTGGAAAAAGTTCCCGGTCAAAAGGTTCGGCAGAAATATGCGATGCGAAGCACGATTCCGGTGGCGGCGGAGATCAAACATCCCGCAGCACAGCCGGCAAACCGGTATGCGGCACTTCTTCAAGATGGCATCGTTTCGATGGAACAGGCGGGGAATCTGCTTGTCATAAAAACCGCAGTCGGGATGGCGATGGCGGTCGCTGCGGCGCTGGATGCGATGGAAATTGAAGGGATTATCGGCTGTATCGCCGGTGATGACACGATCATGTGCGCGGTAAAAACAGAAAAAATGGTTCAAAACGTCATTGAGAATCTGCAAAACTTGATTCTTCAGATAAAATGATGTATGATATAGAATACAAAGGTAACAAAGTTTAAGGAGGCTAACCATGTCAGGACATTCAAAATTTGCTAATATTAAGCATAAAAAAGAGAAAAATGATGCGAAGAAAGGAAAAATCTTTACCGTAATCGGCCGTGAGATCGCCGTAGCAGTCAAAGAAGGCGGTCCGGATCCAAATAACAACAGTAAACTTCGTGATGTTATCGCCAAAGCAAAAGCGAATAACATGCCAAATGATACAATCGATCGTGGTATCAAAAAGGCAGCAGGAAACGTCGATGCGGTAAATTATGTAAATATTACATACGAAGGATATGGTCCGAGCGGAACAGCAATCATCGTAGAAGCGCTTACCGACAACAAAAACCGTACTGCTTCCAATGTACGTAACGCATTTACCAAAGGAAACGGAAACGTAGGAACGACAGGCTGTGTATCTTATATGTTTGATACGAAAGGCCAGATCATCGTGGACAAAGAAGAATACGAAACCGATGCGGATGAATTTATGATGCTTGCTCTGGATGCCGGCGCAGAGGATTTTAATGAGGAAGAAGACAGCTACGAAATCCTTACCGATCCGGATGATTTCAGCCAGGTACGTGAAGCTTTGGAAAAAGAAGGCGTTCCGATGGCTCAGGCAGAAGTAACCATGATCCCGCAAAATTACGTAGAACTGACAAGCGACGAAGACGTGAAAATGTTCAACCGTATCATGGATCTTCTCGATGAAGACGACGATGTACAGGCAGTATATCATAATGTAGAGGAATAAAGTGTACTGAATAAGGTACATAAGAGAATAAAAGGAAAAGGACAAAGCGAGGTTTTGTCCTTTTCTTGTTATCTGGATAAAGAGGAGAAAACTCATTTCCCAAAAATGAAAAAATATTGATTTTGGGAAATAGACATACTATAATAGTATATGAGGTGATATCTATGAAATTGATTGAAAGAAAACAGTATTTGGATAAAATGATTAATGTTATCGGAACACCAGATATTAAAGTCATAACGGGAGTGAGACGTTCGGGAAAATCAAAATTATTAGAAGCTTTTAAGGCTTATGTACAGAAAAATATTTCCGATGCTAATATGATTCATGTGAACTTTAATTTATCTAAATTCGATGATTTAAAAGAATACAAGGCTCTTAACGAATATATTGAAAGCAGTTATATAGAGGATAGGGAGAATTTTGTGTTAATTGATGAAATTCAAATGTGTAACAATTTTGAATTATGTATAAATAATTTACACGCAACAGAGTTGTATGATATTTATATTACAGGATCTAATGCCTTTTTGCTTAGTTCAGATTTGGCAACTTTGTTTACGGGAAGAACTTTTGAAATCAAGGTATATCCGTTTTCTTTTGCTGAATATGTGCAGTATTTTGGATTGACAGATATATACAATTCTTTTAATGATTATATGGTTGAGGGAGGGATGTCAGGATCTTATTTGTACAAAGAAAGAGAAGATAAATTTGATTATATTGAAAATGTTTTTGATACATTGATATTAAGAGATATTCGTCAAAAATATAAAATAAAAAATTCTGTTTTGATGGAAAGAATTTCGCAATTTTTAATGGACAATATATCAAATCTAACTTCGGCAAGAAGTATTACGGATACGTTGACTTCAAACAAAGACAAAATCAATCATAAGACAGTGGGCAACTATCTAAACTATCTTTGTAATGCTTTTGCTTTTTATAAGATTCGCAGATATGATATTAAGGGAAAAAAGTATCTTAGTTCTAATGATAAATATTATTTGAGTGATCATACTTTTCGTTATGCAAAACTTGGTACAAAAAATTTAGATAGCGGCAGAGTGATTGAAAATATTGTTGCAATGGAATTACTCAGGCGTGGTTATGAGGTTTATGTAGGTGTTTTATATAAAAAAGAGATTGATTTTGTTGCATTAAAAAGAAGCGAGAAGATTTATATCCAAGTTTCAGATAATATAGCGTTGCCTGAAACTTTTAAGAGAGAAGTTGATCCTCTTTTGAAAATAAAAGATGCGTATCCTAAAATGATAATAGCACGAACAAGAAGTGAGGAATATCAATATGAGGGAATTAACGTTGTTGATGTGGCTGATTGGTTGTTAAATAAGAAGTGACTTCCCACAAAGGGAAAAAATGATTTTGGATAATAAAAGGAAAGGACACTAAACATGCCAACATGGAATTCACGTGGTCTGCGAGGATCATTTTTGGAAGAACTTGTAAATATGACAAATGAAAAATACCAGACCCAGAATCTGGCGCTGGTACAGAAAATCCCGACGCCGATCAAACCGATCAATATTGATCAGGAGACGAGGCATATTACACTTGCGTATTTTGAACAAAAAAGTACCGTTGACTATATCGGTGTCGTGCAGGGCATTCCAATCTGTTTTGATGCAAAAGAGTGCATCGAGGACCGTTTCCCACTCAGCAATGTGCATGAGCATCAAATGAAATTTATGGAACAATTTGAAAGGCAGGATGGCATCGCATTTTTGCTTATTTATTTTAAAAACCGGGAAAAATATATGTATCTTCGTTTTCAAAAATTATTGGAATTTTGGAAACGGATGGAGCAGGGCGGCCGGAAAAGTTTTACGATCGATGAGATGGAACCGGAGTTTGAAATCTCTACGTATTCGGGAACCTTTCTGCATTATTTGGAACCGTTGCAGAGAGATTTGCAGGAACGATAAAATTTGGCAGTAATTACCAGAATGAAAAACTCCTTCGTGGGTACAATAGTATCAGATAACCGAGTGGCTTACATGAAAATGTTTCGATGACGGAATGTTTTCATACAAAAGACATTCCGTTATCACTTACGATAAATACTAAAAAACACGGAGGTGAAATGTTATGAGTAAAACAGCAAGAATGGAAGTACCACAGGCGAAAGATGCTATGGACAAATTCAAGATGGAGGTTGCGTCTGAACTTGGCGTAAACTTGAAAGATGGTTACAATGGTGACCTCACATCCAAAGAAGCAGGAAGTATCGGCGGCGAGATGGTGCGACAGATGATCAAGAAACAGGAGGAGTCTATGCGTTAGTCTAGACTACCCTGCGATAAGATCGTAAAAAAGATAGTCCTTCGGAAATTCTCCGGGGGACTATTTTTTTGGTAGACAGGGGAAGGGAAAAAGGTTATAATAAAATCAACAAAAAAGAGGGGGTAACCCTTATAAAAACGAAATGGAGGATACAGAATGGGATTAATTAAGGCAATTGGAGGTGCAATCCGTGGTACGATGGCAGATCAATGGAAAGAGTATTTTTATTGTGATGCGATGGAAGCGGATGTGCTTGTTACGAAGGGACAAATGAGAAAAAGCGGAAAATTTGGTACATCCAATAAAGGAAACGATAATATTATCTCGAATGGATCGGTAATTGCTGTCAATGAAGGTCAGTGTATGATCATCGTAGATCAAGGGAAAGTGGTTGAGTTTTGTGCAGACGCAGGAGAATTTATGTATGATACTTCAAGCGAGCCAAGTTTGTTCTGTGGAGATTTAGGAGACACGATTAAGCAGACGTTTTCACAGATAGGTAAGCGTTTTACGTTTGGTGGAGATACCGGGAAAGACCAGAGGGTATATTTCTTTAATACCAAAGAAATTATGGGAAATAAATATGGTACGGCAAATCCGATTCCATTCCGTGTGGTAGATAACAATATCGGACTCGATGTAGATATCTCGGTACGCTGCAATGGTGAATATTCTTATAAAATTTTTGACCCAATTTTATTCTATACCAATGTGTGCGGAAATGTAACGGATGAATACACCAGAGACGAGATAGATTCGCAGTTAAAAACCGAACTTATGACGGCACTGCAGCCGGCATTTGCAAGAATTTCGGAACTCGGAATCCGTTATAGTGCAGTTCCGGCACATACGAAAGAGGTAGCGGATGCGCTGAATCAGGAATTGTCTGAGCAGTGGGGAAAACTTCGCGGACTGCAGATTGTTGCCTTTGGTGTGAATACGATCAAGGCATCTGAAGAAGATGAGCAAATGATCAAAGAAATGCAGAAAACCGCTGTACTCCGCAATCCAAATATGGCAGCAGCAACACTTGCCGGAGCACAGGCAGAGGCGATGAAAGCAGCCGCTTCGAATACGGCGACAGGTCCGATGATGGCATTTGCCGGTATGAATATGGCGACGCAGGCAGGTGGAATGGATGCGAATTCGTTATTTGCGATGGGAGCTCAGCAGCAGGCAGCCGCACAGGCACAGCCTCAGCCTCAGCAGGCACAGCCTCAGCCTCAGCAGGCACCACAGCCACAGGCACAGCCTCAGCAACAGGCAGCAGAAGGCTGGACCTGCTCTTGTGGAAAAACAGGAAACACAGGGAAATTCTGTATGGAATGTGGCACGCCAAAACCGGAAGAACCAGCAGGCTGGACTTGCTCTTGCGGAACATTGAATCAGGGGAAATTCTGCATGAACTGTGGAGCAAAGAAACCGGAAGGTGCCCCATTGTATCGTTGTGATAAATGCGGATGGCAGCCGGAAGATCCATATCATCCACCGAAATTCTGTCCGGAATGCGGGGATATTTTTGATGAAAATGACATTCAGTAATAAGAATGGAGGAAAAGAATGAACCAGCAAGAGGAAAATTTTGACAATATTAATTTTGCGGAGACCAAAGAAGAAACGGATAAAAAATGTCCGCAGTGTGGCGGTATTATGGACTTTGATCCAAAAACCGGACATATGAAATGTGGTTTCTGTGATTATGAAGAAGAAATCGCCGTATCCGATGAGGAGCCCCAAAAGGCAGAAGAACTGGATTTTGATCTAGTGGATAAAACGGCGAATAAAAACTGGGGTGTAGAGAAGAAGACCGTAATTTGTGAGGCATGTGGTGCAGAATCCATTTACGATGCCCTTCAGACATCGGCTGTCTGTCCATTTTGCGGATCCAACCAGGTTATGGAAGCAAACGATCAGGATACGATCGCACCGGGAGGAGTTGTGCCGTTTCAGGTAAATGACAAAGATGCTTCCCGTCTCTTTAAAGAATGGATCAAAAAGAAATGGTTTTGTCCGCGTCTTGCCAAAGAAAGTGCGCGACCAAAAAGTTTCAACGGAATCTATCTTCCGTATTGGACCTTTGACACCAATACATTTTCGACATATACCGGTCAATATGGTATCGATCGGGAAGTGCAGGATGACGATGAACATAGCCATACGGAGACAGACTGGTATTCGACCTCCGGTACATACAGCGAGTTTATCGATGACGAATTGATTCTCGCATCGGACCGCCACGATTCCAACATGCTTCATAAACTGGAGCCATTTGATACGGAAAACAATAAGGCTTACAAGCCGGAATACGTAGCCGGATTTGTGGCAGAGCGTTATGCACTTGGTGTAAAAGATGCCTGGAAACAAGCGAAAAAAGCCATTTCGGCAAAATTGAAACGCAATGTCGAAGATAAGATTGAAAATGAGCACAATGCCGATCATACGAGACGAGTGATATTAAATACGTCATTCAATGATGTGACATACAAATATCTTCTTTTGCCAATCTGGGTATCCAACTTTAAGTATAAAGACAGAGTTTACCAATTTATGGTAAATGGACAGACCGGAAAGATAGCCGGAAAGACGCCATTGTCAATACCGAAGATTATCATTACGGTGGCTGTGGCACTTTTGGCAGCAGGAATCATTTACTATATTTGGAGTTAATAGAATGTAACTATTCAGGCTTCCCCGCCCACACATTCGCATTTCGAACACTTCGTGTTCTTTTCTCGCCTTTGACAAGGCTAAAAATGCTCATATGGGGGAGGGGAGCCCTATTAGGATTATAGAAAAGTCATTAACTTTCCATCAGATATTTTTCATTGATCGCCAATACTTTTTCCATGGCATTGCGCCCCGGAGCTCCGATCGTATTTCGTTTCTCTACGCAGGTTTTCATGGAAATTGCCTCATAAATATCTTCCTCAAATACCGGCGAGATCTTTTTGTATTCTTCCAGTGGAAGGTCATCCAAAGAAATGTTTTTGTCAATGCAAAGGAGCACAAGCTGGCCGATGATACCGTGTGCATCGCGGAACGGAACTCCGTGGTTGACAAGATAATCGGCGGCATCCGTCGCATTGGTAAAGCCGTTTTTCGCACTGGCTTCCATATTTTCTTTCTTAAATTTCATCGTGTCGATCATGCCGTTAAAGAGAGAAATACATCCTTTCACGGTGTCGATTGCATCAAAGGTGAACTCTTTGTCTTCCTGCATGTCCTTATTGTAGGCAAGAGGGATGCCCTTCATCGTCGTAAGCATGCTGATGAGAGCACCATAGACACGTCCGGTCTTTCCGCGGATCAATTCTGCGATATCCGGATTCTTTTTCTGTGGCATGATACTGCTTCCGGTTGAATACGAATCATCGATGTCTACAAACTGGTATTCATTGGAATTCCAGACAATGATCTCTTCACAAAAACGGCTCAGATGCATCATAATCGTAGAAAGTGCACTGAGAAGTTCAATCAGGTAATCACGGTCGGAAACAGAATCCATGCTGTTTAATGTAGGACCATCAAAATTAAGCAGGGAAGCGGTATATTCACGGTCAAGCGGATAGGTTGTTCCGGCAAGAGCACCGGCACCGAGCGGACAGTAATTCATGCGGTCATAGATGTCACGCAGACGGCTGCGGTCGCGGCGGAACATTTCAAAATATGCGCCAAAATGATGCGCCAGAGTGACCGGCTGCGCTTTTTGCAGATGTGTAAAGCCCGGCATAAAAGTATCCACATTTTCCTTCATAATGCGGTGAATCGTCACAAGAAGTTCTTTCAAAAGATCGTTGATTTCGACAATCTCATCGCGGGTGTACAATTTCATATCCAATGCTACCTGGTCATTGCGGCTGCGTCCGGTATGAAGTTTTTTGCCGGGATCGCCGATACGTTCGATCAGATGTGCTTCGACAAAACTGTGAATGTCTTCGTGTTCTGCGGTAAATTCCAATTTACCGGATTCGATATCCTCCAAAATGCTTTTCAATCCGCCGATAATCGTCTCTTTTTCGTCAGCGGTAAGAATTTTCTGTTTTTCAAGCATCGTTACATGGGCGATACTACCGAGGATATCCTGTTTATAAAATTTCTGGTCAAAAGAAAGCGAAGCATTGAAATTATGTACCAATTGATTCGTCTCTTTTGTAAAACGTCCTCCCCAAAGTTTCATGGTTCCACCATCCTTTTTAACAATAGTAATACTATGATAGCATTTTATACCAAGGAAATCAACTATTTTCAATTGTACATTGTACAGAAATTTGATATACTGGAAGCAGGAACGATACGATGAAGGAGAATGACGATGACAGGGCAGTTGAGTGATAAAAAAGAATTGACATGGCAAGAATGGGAAAAAATGGAAAACGACAACACCGTTCTGGTAGATCTGAGAGAAGAAGTGGTCTACCATCATGGGTCGATTCCCGGAGCGGTCTGTATTCCGCTTCGCTGTTTTGCAGAAGAAAAGGAAAAATTGCCAAAGGATAAATGTATCGTGGTATTTTGCCAGCGTGGGGAAAAAAGTCTGCAAGTGGTAGAAGAACTGCGAAAAGAAGGCCGGCAGGCATACCATCTCGAAGGCGGGTTTTTGCGGTGGCTGATCGATCATGCAAAAGAGGTAAATATGGAACGGTATTCCCGCCATGTGCTTTTGGATGAAGTGGGGCAGGAAGGACAGGAAAAACTTCTGGCATCGAAAGTGCTTGTTGTCGGAGCCGGAGGACTTGGTGCGCCCGTCGCTCTGTATCTTGCGGCAGCCGGTGTCGGAACGATTGGAATCGTGGATGCGGATGTCGTGGAATTGTCCAATCTTCAGCGGCAGATCATTCATAATACGAGTCGTCTCGGACAGAAAAAGGTGGATTCTGCCAAAGAAACGATCGAACTGCTCAATCCTGATGTGACCGTAAAAACGTATGCGATGCGGCTGACACCGGAAAATATCGGGGATCTTATCGAAGAATATGATTTTGTCGTAGACGGAGTGGATAATTTTGAAACCAAATTTTTGATCAATGATGCGTGTGTGCTTGCCGGCAAACCATTTTGCCATGGCGGGATCCTGCGGTTTCAGGGACAGGTTATGACGTATGTGCCGGGGCAGGGACCATGTTACCGCTGCATTTTTGAGGAAATTCCGGAGCAGGGAAGTGTACCAAATTGCAGTGAAGCCGGCGTGATCGGCGTAATGGCGGGGATTATCGGCTGCGTGCAGGGCTTGGAAACGATAAAATATCTTCTTGGCATCGGCAGACTTTTGACCGGCCGCATGGTCGTTTTTGATGGCTTGAATCTGACATTTCGAGAGGTAAAATTTGGAAAAGCGATACCGACGTGTAAAGTCTGTGGAGAACATCCGGAGATCAAAGATGTGAAAGCAGAAGCGTGGCGATATGAAAGCCACGGAATTTGTACACTTCATTGACTTTTTCAAAAATTCTCGGTATAATAGAAAAGAATGACTAAGGGAGGATTCAGGATGACAAAAGAACGCCTGAAAGATTTGGCGGAAGTCAGTTTTTCGCAGGGACGATATACATTTACTCATTTTCTGTCCTTGGCAGAACAGGATGAGTTTTATACGATAGAACCCGAACTCCGGTATGCCGGGATTACGGTGTCCGGCGGCTGTGACGGAACCGAGCGGCAGATGATCCGTTTTGGCAATCCGGAAGAATTTGGGTATGAGGAAGCGTTTCCCATTTCCTGCATTCACTGCCGGCCGATGGCTGCAAAGTTTGCAGAAAAATGTAATCACCGGGATGTCCTGGGAGCCCTTATGCACCTTGGAATCGAGCGGGAGGTAGTCGGAGATATCTGGGTAATGGAAAAAGAAAGTTATTTTTTCTGCCTGGCTTCGATGAAAGATTTTATCTGTGATAATCTTACCAAAATCCGCCACACCAATGTGGTATGTGAAGAGATGCAGGAGATTCCGCAGGCGATAAAACCTGTTCTGAAAAGGGAAGAACTGGTTCTGACATCGCCGCGTTGTGATGCCGTGGTGGCAAAAGTGTTTTCGTTGTCACGCAGTAAAGTAATTCCATTATTCCGTGAAAAAAAGATTTTTGTCGGGGGCAGAGTGTATGAAAATAACAGCGGGATATTAAAAGAAGATGATGTGGTCAGTGTGCGGGGATATGGAAAAATCATTTACCGAGGTGTGCTGAGAGAGACGAAAAAAGGACGATATACGATAGCGGTAGATCGGTTTGTCTGAGATGGAGGATAACGATGAAGTGGAGACGAGATGCCAGAGATAAAAGACATTTTATAATAATGAGTGCCGTGGCAGCGCTGGTTCTTGTGATTGGTCTGTTTTTTGATCAAAACGGAGAGCAGGCAGTGGAAACAAGCGGTACGCAGACAGTGACCGTGCGTGAAGGAGCCGTGACGGATGCTGCCGTGATGGCAGCACCGATAAGTGAAAGTGCAGTGCAGGCAGCGGCGACACCATCTCCGGAAGACGGAATTTATACATATCTTCAAGGACCAAAATCCTGGAAGGAACGACGGGAATGGTCCGGAAAATGGGGGAAAACATTTTATGATGGGCAATCGTTTGGTGCGTTTGGCTGTGGATTCTGCTGTATGGCAAATATTTACAGTTCGCTGACGGAGTACCAATGTCTTCCGACGGATATTTACCGGTATGCAAAAAAAGTAACGTATTATCCGGGGGGAGGGGCCATCTCCTGGGAGCAGATGCAGGCGACTTTAAATTCAATAGGCTTTGAAACATCCCTGCATCACAAACCTTCAACGTACAAACAATTTTTAAAACAGGTACAGGAAGGCCGGGCGAGTCTTGTGCTTATGAGCAGTGCGAACGACTCTTCTTATTGGAAAAATACACCGGGACATTATGTGACCCTTTTCTTATACGATAAAACAGACAACACAGTATTTTTGGCAGATTCCGGAGATCCGGAGCACAACCGCCATCGCGTCAGCTGTAAAACGATTTATAAGGCATTAAAGACGAGCAGCGATTATCATTTTATGTCCATTGACAGTTATAATAAAGAGAAGGATCAGTGGAAGCATAAAGGAATCAAAGGAAACTGGGTTCGTCCTCAGACATTAGAAGATTAAGAAAGAGAGAAGATGGCATGCAGATACCGGAACAGGTACAATGGATTCTTGACAAACTAGAAGAAAATGGCAAAGAAGGCTATGCTGTCGGTGGATGTGTCAGAGATAGTGTGCTGGGACGTGTGCCGAAAGATTGGGATATTACGACATCTGCAAAACCGGAAGAGGTAAAGCAGATCTTTCGCAAAACCATAGATACCGGGATCGCACATGGAACTGTAACCGTTATGGTGGAAGGAACCGGATATGAAGTGACGACATACCGTGTGGATGGAGAATATGAAGATCACCGACATCCCAAACAGGTAGAATATACGGCAAATCTGGAAGAAGATTTGAAACGCCGAGATTTTACGATCAATGCGATGGCGTACAATCCGAAAAGCGGGATGATTGATCTGTTTGGTGGCATTTCAGATCTGGAAAAAAAGGTCATTCGTTGTGTCGGAGATGCGAGACAGCGTTTTTCCGAAGATGCCCTGCGGATGCTCCGTGGTGTGCGCTTTGCCGGGCAGCTGGGATTTGATCTCGAAAAAGAGACTCTCGAGGCCATCTATGAATTGGCTCCGACGATACAAAATGTGAGCAAAGAGCGGATTCGGGTAGAGATTACAAAATTACTTTTATCCGGTCAGCCGGAAAAACTAAAACTGGCAGAAGACACCGGGCTTTGTGAATATTTTTTTCCGGAGTTTCGTAAGATGCTTCAGACGACACAAGAAAACCCGCACCATACATTTTCTGTGGGAGAGCATGCGATGCAGGCTGTGAAGCATGTTCAGAAATTATACCGGGAAATGGAAAAAGAAGAGATGAGAACAAGCATTTTTTCGCCATTTGATAAAGCCTTTGGCGATGAAAAATGCAAGACGATATTAGTATATGCGGCACTACTCCACGATGTAAGTAAGTCGGAGACCAAAACGATCGACGCGGACGGAACCGCGCATTTTTATGGACACGATGTCAAAGGAAAAGAACGGGCAAGGGAGATTCTCCGCCGGCTCCGTTTTGACAATGATACGATTCATATGGTGTCTCAGATCGTAATGTTTCACGAGCGGAGATATCAAGGGGGAAGACGTGAGATGCGCCGGCTTGTTAATCAGGCCGGAAAAGAGGTAATGCCATATCTGTTTTTGATACAGCAGGCAGATATCCTTTCGCAGAGCGATTACCGGAGAGAAGAAAAAGAACACCGGCTTCAGATGGCAAAACAGGATTATGAGAAGGTCTGTGCGCAGGGAGAAGCGGTGTGTCTCAAAGAACTTCATGTGACAGGAAAAGATTTGATCCGGCTGGGAATGAAAGCAGGACCGGAACTTGGAAAAATGTTACAGCAATTGATGGATGTCGTATTGGAAAATCCGGATAAAAATAAAAAAGAGATGCTGCTAGCACAAGCAAAAGAGTGGATAAAAAATAACGAGGGAAGGTAAAGACTATGTTTCACAATAATCGAAAAACGATAGCGATATTTAGTTGTAATTCGCATGGGGAATATCAACGTGAAATTTGTACCGGTGCAGCGATACAAGCTGAAAAATTAGGGTACAATCTTGCAATATTTACATGCTATGGAAATTATGGACAGAGTACTCTTTATGCGCAGGGAGGAAAAGACATTTTTTCATTGCCGGATTATGATGAGTTTTCGGGTATAATTGTAGCAGGAGATTCATTTTCTATCGATGAAGCGATTGGAAATGTGCTAGAGACGTTACGCGAAAAAGTAAAGTGTCCAATCGTTAGTCTTCAACAGAGGATGGCGGGTGCCAATAATCTGTTAGTGGACAATATGATATCAATGGGTGGGATGATCCGTCATCTGATCGAATGTCACGGAGTAAAAGATATTGCTTTTATGACAGGAAGAAAAGGACATCCGGATGCGGAAGAACGACTGGTTGCATTTTACCAGATTATGGAAGAATACCACCTTCCGGTTTCTGAACACAGAGTGTATTATGGAGATTTTTGGAAAAACGAAGGAAAAGCTGCCTGCGACTGGTTTATGGAAGAGGGAAAATGTCCGGATGCGATCGTCTGTGCCAATGATTATATGGCGATGGCAGTCATTGACGAACTGTATAAAAGAAATCTCAGTGTACCACAGGATGTGATCGTGACGGGGTATGATGGAATTAAGTCCGGAATGATATACAGCCCATCGGTAACGACAGTACGTGTGGATTTTACGGATATGGCGAAAAAAGCAGTTACGTTAATTGATAAGCATCAAAATGACCCTTCCGTGGAAGATATTTATGTGACGGCAGAATTAAAAGCGAGAGAATCGTGTGGATGTCTTGCGGATAACCATTCTTCCATCGTGTATTACCGCTGTATGAATCATGATAATATTGTAAATCATGACAATCTTGAAATGCAGTTTTGCTTTATGAATATACGACTTGGAAGGGTAGAAAAAATTGAGGAGATTAATCCAATCATTCAGATGTATATTTACAACATTGAAGGATTTAAAAATTACCTCATCTGCCTCCGTGATGATATTATGATGGATGATAAAAATCCTCATGGATATACCGATCAGATGGAAGCGAGAATTGTATTTCATAACCGTGAAAATCGAGGAAATGTCAGCTATGAATTTGACCGCCGGCAGTTGATCCCGAAAGAGCTGGCGAGCGACGAGCCGCAATGCTATGTGTTCAGTCCGCTGCATTTTCAGGATGAATGTTACGGGTATGAGGCATACGCCTATGAAAGCCCGGAGAATGCCGGGAAACTATATATGCGTTGGAGTATGGCGATTGATGATGTCATTATGAATATTCTGGTAAAGAGCAAGATGAAGCGTGCCATCGATGAACTGGAGATCATGTACATACAGGATGTGATGACAGGATTATTTAACCGCCGTGGATTTGAAAAATATGCAAGAATTCAGTTTATGAATGCGCGAGCGAGAGACAGTGTGGTATGTGTCATCGGAATCGACATGGATGGTTTGAAACCGATCAATGATATTTACGGGCACCACGAAGGTGACTCGGCACTGCGTGCGGTAGGCTATGCGATTCAGGAAGCTGCGATAAGCGGACAGATCGGAGCGCGCATCGGCGGGGATGAATTCGAAGTATTATTCCCATGCCAGGACGAGGAAGATGTAAAAAACTGGGTACGCGTCTTTGAGCGAAGCCTTGCTAATTATAATAAAAAATCACACAAACCATACGAGGTATATGCCAGCCTCGGTTATAAAATGGGCATCCCGGGAGCGGGAGATACATTGGAAAGTTATATGAGGGAAAGCGATGATATCATGTATCACAATAAAGTGGCAAATAAAATGAAACGAAATCAGACATTGCGCTGATTGGATCCGGAGGAGAAAGACGAATGGATATTAATAAAAAAATAGCAGAAGAATTAGAGATTAAGGTATGGCAGGTAGAGGCCGTCGTTAAGCTGGTTGACGAAGGAAATACGATTCCTTTTATCGCCCGTTACCGAAAAGAACAGCATGGGGCCTTGAACGATGAACAGCTTCGTAATCTGCACGAAAGACTGATCTATCTTCGCAATCTGGAAGAGAAGAAAGAACAGGTTCTGGCAAGTATTGAAGAGCAGGGTAAACTGACTGACGAATTGAAAGCACAGATTCTTGCAGCACAGACACAGGTTGTCGTGGATGATCTGTATCGTCCATACCGTCCGAAACGCCGTACTCGTGCGACGATTGCCAAAGAAAAAGGATTGGAAGGACTTGCTAATATTATCCTGCTTCAGATGACAGAGCAGCCATTGGAGACCGAAGCGGAAAGTTATCTTTCCGAAGAAAAAGAAGTGAAAACAGTGGAAGAGGCGATTCAGGGAGCGATGGATATCATCGCGGAATCCGTAGCCGATGATGCCGATTATCGTATGTATATCCGTAAACTTACGATGGAGGAAGGACTTCTTGTATCTGTCGCAAAAGATGAAAAAGAAAAATCGGTTTATGAAAATTATTATGAATTCAGTGAGGCGGTAAAGAAGATCGCGGGATACCGTATTCTGGCGATTAATCGAGGAGAAAAAGAAAAATTTCTTACCGTAAAAATAGAAGCACCGGAAGAACGTATTTTGCGTTATCTGGAAAAGAAGGTGATCACGAAAGAAAATCCATATACGACGCCGTGTCTCAAGGAAGTGTTGGCTGACAGTTATAAACGTCTGATCGCACCATCGATCGAACGTGACATCCGCAATGAATTGACGGAAAAAGCAGAAGACGGTGCCATCAAAGTATTTGGAAAAAATCTTACCCAGCTTCTGATGCAGCCTCCGATCGCCGGCAAAGTGGTACTTGGCTGGGATCCGGCATTTCGTACCGGCTGTAAATTAGCTGTTGTGGATGAGACAGGAAAAGTATTGGATACGATCGTCATTTTTCCGACAGAGCCACAGAAAAAAGTAGAAGAGTCCAAACGTATCGTAAAAGGGCTGATTGATAAATACAATATTTCCCTGATTTCCGTCGGAAATGGAACGGCTTCCCGTGAGTCCGAGATGGTGATCGTGGAGATGTTAAAAGAGATCAATAAACCGGTTCAGTATGTCATTGTAAACGAGGCAGGAGCTTCGGTTTATTCGGCAAGCAAACTGGCAACAGAAGAATTTCCGAATTTTGACGTGGGGCAACGTAGTGCGGTTTCGATTGCAAGACGCCTTCAGGATCCGCTTGCGGAATTGGTAAAAATCGATCCGAAATCCATCGGAGTCGGACAGTATCAGCACGATATGAACCAGAAGAAATTGAGTGAAGCATTGACGGCGGTAGTCGAAGATTGTGTAAACAATGTCGGCGTCGACCTGAATACGGCATCGGCTTCCCTGTTAGAATATATCTCCGGTATTTCCAAACCGATTGCAAAAAATATCGTAGCTTACCGCGAGGAAAATGGTAAATTTACAAGCCGCAGACAGCTTCTCAAAGTGGCGAAACTTGGACCGAAAGCGTTTGAACAGTGTGCGGGATTTATGAGGATCAGCGATGGAAAAAATCCATTGGATGCAACGAGTGTACATCCGGAATCTTATGGGGCAGCAGAGGAACTTCTTTCCCTTCTCGGATTTGGTAAAGAAGATGTCCGTGGCGGTGTAGTTGGTCTTTCTCTTTTGGCAAAAGACCGTAAATCCCTTTCCGAAAAACTTGGAATCGGTGAGATGACGCTCAATGATATCATCAAAGAATTGGAAAAACCTGGAAGAGACCCGCGCGACGAGATGCCCAAACCGGTTCTTCGTACCGATGTGCTTGAGATGAAAGATCTGAAAGAGGGAATGATCCTCAAAGGAACCGTACGCAATGTCATTGATTTTGGCGCATTTGTAGACATCGGAGTACACCAGGACGGCTTGGTACATGTTTCCAAACTGACAAATAAGAAATTCGTGAAACATCCATTGGAAGTGGTAAGTGTCGGAGACGTGGTTGAAGTAAAAGTGCTGTCAGTAGATCTGCAGAAAAAACGTATCCAACTGTCCATGATTTTATAATGATAGAAATGAGGGCTTACAGTGAGAAGGAAAATATTAGCAATCACATTGGCAAGTATGCTGGTGCTTAGCAGCTGTGGAAGCAGCGAACAGGTAAAAAAAGAAACAACCGACATATCGCAGACAAAAGAAGAGGCAAGATACGAGAGCAAAGAAATGTCACTGCCGGATCCTTTGCAGACCGCAAATGCGTCTGCCAGCGATTATCTGGGAGCCTCTTTTGAAGGCTTTGTGGCAGATCTTCAAGGAAAACCGGCGGTATATTCCAGTGATTTTACGCTGGAAGATGACGAGTACAATGCCACGATAAGCAGATGGACACTCGATGAGAAAGGCAACTGGGAATCTGATGAATTGTGCGATGTTTCCCTGAGTGAATTTTTAAATAATAAGTACGAACAGAAGGAGTGGACACGCTGTAAAGTTCAGAATTTCCGCCGGGGCGACAATGGAAATCTGTATGCGGTATTTGTATATTATGAAAAGGCAGATATCGAAGTGAACGGTGAAGTGACAGATGGAATCGCAGAAAAATATTCGATTCTTGAAATCGATGAAGAAAATGATTCGGTTTATGAAATCCCATTGGAAGCAGCTCCGGCAGTGAAGGAAGATTTTGGAAAACGAGAAGCCTGGGAAGTAGACTGGATCACAGATTACCACGTCTATGAAGATGGAAACATTCTTTTGATCTGCGGAGAAAGCGGAGGCGGATACGGTTACTATATCGACGGAGAGACCGGAAAAACATTAAATGATCTTGGAAGTGTCATTTCCTCCAAGACACGGTTTGCTTACGGAGAGAGCGAATTGATCTTTTATTCCAAAGGCCTCAAAAGTTTTCAGGTGCTTGGAATCCCGGATCTTGAAGAGCAAAATAAATTTGGCAGTTCTCTTGGCGATGACGTGCTTGGAAAAGAATGGTATTTTTATATGAATCCGGATGACTGGAAATTGTATCTGTTTAACGGCGATACGGTATATCAGGCAGCCAATTATCAAAATTCCGAGGAATTGGAACCATTGACCAGTGCGACGACATTTGATGATCTGGCGCAGGGGCAGGCGACGGTGATGGACTTTTTTGTCGGAGACAACGAGGATTATTATATTTGTCTGGTGGAAACCACGGAGGAATATGGTATGGAAAGTTCGAGTTACCGGATGGTTCATTATACAAAGGCATAGGGAAGAGAAAAAGGTTTTTGTTTATTTAAGCAAAGACCTTTTATTTTTTAAAAAAATCCCCCCCTCGTGAACCTTTTGCCATTTTAAAGTATCTAATATATAGAAGTACTTCCGACGGGAAGTATATGGAGGAAAAGCGCTTACCATGAAAAAAGAATACTTCAGTTTACAGATACGACGGTATAAAGAGGAAATGTTTCTTTTGGCAAATAGTATTGTGAACAATTATCATGATGCCGAAGATGTCGTGGCAGAGACGATATTGACGGCTTATGAGAAAATACATACTCTTCGCGATGAGGAAAAATTCAAAAGCTGGCTGATGCAGATACTAGTGAACAATGCCAGAAAGGAAATTAAGAAAAGAAACCGGTATCTTTTTACGGATGAGATTGAAAAATTTCTTCCGCAGGAGAATGAACAGACTAAGAAAGTGTGGGAATTTATCTTTTCACTGGACGAGGATCTGCGTGTTATCGTTGTATTACATTATTATCAGGGATTTCAGGTAAAAGAAATCGCCAAAATGCTGCATGTTCCGCAAGGGACAGTAAAATCCAGACTGTTCCGGGCCAGGAATGAGCTGAAAAAATTAATAGAAGAAAATGAAGAGAGGGTGCGATGAGATGCAGGATATATTTGGTGAAGAGTTAAAAAAAATATTACAAAACTCAAAGATACAAGTACCAAAAGCATATGACAAAAGAATAGAAGAAACATTGTCAAATATTTCCGCAAAAGAAAAGAAACCATATTTGCATTTTTTTTATTCGAAGACAGCAGCTATGATTACGATATGCATTACGGTGTTTGCTTCTTCCCTAGGAGCAGGGGCGGCAATTAACTTATATCACGAAAAAATGCAGTCTATTACACAGGAAGATAAAAAGAATTATAACGAAACGGTGCAAAATTCAGAAAAGGCGGGAGACAGTTATTCCAGAAGTTTGACAAAGCAAGAAGAAGAAAGAATGCAGTCTTTGCGAATTGCCTATGAAAAACGTGGAAAATTTCCTGAAAACAAAATACGTGAAGTCTCAAAGAAAAAAGATATACGAGAAAATGAACTGGCATTTTGTACCGAAAACAGTACATTTTATCTTCCACAAGAGACTTTAACAGAGGAACAGATACTAGAAATTGTGGATTATATGGAAAAGCGAGATTATAGTGTCAGAGAACAAAATAAAGTAGTGGAGGAAACACCGCAACCAGATGAAAAAATAAGCAAAAAGGAAGCAATGCAGCTTGCTTGTAAGAGCATTGAAACAATGTATGAAGTATCTACAGATAAGGCAGATGTTACATGTGAATTTAATGCAACAAGAACTGCAAAAGGAAAGCGGCTTGCCAGTTACCAAATTGCTTTAAAAAAACAAACTTGGTTATTTGATGCGTTAGTTGAAGTGGACAGTAAAGAAGGGGAAATTCAACAGATTGCTATCGAACACAAGAAGCAGGAAGAGTATGCCAGTGGAATAAAGGTTGACAAGAAAAAGTTTGTTGCAAATGCTTCTATTATAAAGAACATACAGAAGGCTCTTTATCCTGAGGACAAGGTACAAAAGATTTCTATGCAGTATGTCTGCGAAAAAGATAATACTTTGAAACGCGGCAATGTTAAATACATTGTAAAAGCAGAAACCGGAGAAGCGGTAGTTTATCTTTATAGTATGAGTACTAAAAGTGTTTATCAGATGTATCGCTTAGAAGATGCGTCCTACCTGGATAAACAAAAATCTCAAGATGAATTGGTGTGTGAAGTAGAAATTGATGGATAAATAAAAGATCATAAGCAAAATGAGAAAATGATTTAATAAGGAGGAATCAGATTATGATGAAAAAAGCAAAACGTTTTTTGGCAATGACAGCTGCACTAATGCTGTGCTTCGGCTTGGTAAATCTGCCGGAAATTAATGTTAAGGCGGCAGAAACATTGGAAGCAGAAGCGCAGGAGGAGTATCCGGGGGATGTGATTGGCACTGCTACAATCAATCTTACACAAACTTATGCAATTGGTGAAAATGGCAATATAAAAGGGGATGGGGCAAGATTACGTAAACGGCCGAAAAAGACAGCGACTGTACTTGAATTGATGTATAATGGTGAACATGTGTGCATTAATTATACCAAAAGTGCAAGTGAATCAAATGGCGACTGGTATTATGTAAAACGCGTGAAAACAGGAACATGGGGCTGGGTATATCACAGTTACCTGACACGCTGGTAGGAAAGAAATTAGAGAATCATTTTGCTTTGATATAAATTAAGTGAATGACTGAAAACTGTGTGATGGGTGGAATAGCAACCGCTCATCACATAAATTTGGTCGTTTGTTACTTTGTTACACTTGTTGTAAATGTGGAAGATACTAGGAGTGAGAAGAGAAAGTTTTCGTGATAAAAAGAGATACAGAAGATAAAATGGTAGAGAATTATTTTTCATAATAGGTTGGGACAGAATCATACGATGTATCTCGTGGAAGGAATTTGTTCGCTAAGGCAAAACAAAGAATAGAAAGAACGAGACAGCATAAAAAAGCGATAATTATTCGCTTCGCATAGAAAATACGAGTGTTCCAATAAGGCAGAGACTCAAAAAATAAGTCTTGAACGTCCTGTTTATCTGCATGAGGATGATCGGCAAGATAATCCTCAATGCTTTCGCACAAGGTCATGCTACATTTTTTGAGTTCTGTCTTGGAACATTTATTTGTTCTTTTGTAATAGTGTTTACACTTTAAAAATAATAGCCAATGTGATTTGTATAGCATATTAACTGATAACTCCATTTTTATAATTAGTTAATGATTTCTAATGGTGTAGGTTCGGTATCAGGACTTGCGGTAGGGGCTGGCGAAGAGATGTCTTTTATACTCTCAACATAGTACCCATTTCTCCGTTCATAACTCGTATTAAAATGGCGAATACCAAAATACAATGACGAACCTAAAATAATAAGGACTAATACGGCAACAATAATAAATTTATTGAAGCGAGTATGTTTGAGTTTGTCAGAATAAGCGGATAAAAAAGCATCCTTAATCTCATCTGATTTTCCAAAATGATTTTCCAGATCTTTTAAAGCAGCATCTGGGTTATCGGAAGTAAATTCGGAAATTGCTTGAGTTAATTCGTCTAAAAAACGTTTTTTTATCTTATATGGTCCATTGTAATTCTTTTTTACACAATTAATGTATTGGTTGATTTCTTTCTGTGTCAGCATTGCTAAGCTCCTTGTTTTCTTCATTGTAAAGTAGTACATTTTGGATTGCTTCTGTCATCATAAAATATTCTTGGGAAAGTGCCTGTAAATATTCGATTCCTTTTTCGGTTATGTGATAATAAACGCGCTTACGGCGTTTTCCAACTTTCACTTCATTGTCTGTAAGATAGCCATTATCAACAAGTCGATATAGTGTGGGATACATGCTTGCTTCTTTCAATTCATATTTGTTTAAACTTCGTTCGTATAGTTCGTTTTTTAATTCATATCCATACTTATCCGAGTGCCGTAACAAAGATAAAAGAAGCAAATCAATGGTTCCGCGTTTTAAATTCTCTCGAATTGCGTCTGTATTCATAACTTAACCAAATCCTTATAAATGTAATATTCTAATTGTTAATAAAGAATATAGTGTAAGTGTAATTGATAAAAAACAAAATGTCAAGAATAATGCCCTAAAGGAAATGTTAAATTTATGAGAAAAATATATTGACACACATATACTTTGTGTGATAAAGTAAGTGCAAACATAGAAAACGTGGATATACTAAGTTAGGATGAGAAGAGAAAGTTTTGTGATAAACAAAGATAGAAACACAATTAGAAAACAGAAAGCGAGGCTGTTTTTATGAAGAAATCAATACTATTGTTACTTTCATTAATGTTATGTTTAATCCTTTCGCCGCGGGTATATGCGGAGACTGTTGAAAAGGATAAGGCATTTTATGAAGTAAATGCAGATGGACAGACCGTTTCACTGGAAAGTATAACGGATAATGAACAGAAGGAAACGTATAGGATTCCGGAAAAAGTGGAAGTAAATGGAAATACTTATACGGTTACAGCTGTGAAGGGTGGTATATTTTATGCGAAAAAAATTGTTATCCCGGCTACGGTTAAACAGATTGACTTTGGTGGGGTGAATTGGAGAGACAAAGAGCTGGAAGTTGCACCGGGAAACCCTGTTTATAAGGTGAAAAATAATATACTTTATACAGCAGATGGAAAAACGGTAGTGTTTAGCAGCAAACAGTCCGGAACGGTAAAGATTGCGGATGGAGTCAAAACGATTGCCGGCGAAGCCTTTCATGGATCTGCTTTGACGGCATTAGAACTGCCAAAAAGTTTGGAGAAGATAGAAGCAGGTGCATTTGAAAATTGCACGAAATTTCGTAGGATTAAAGTGTCAGCGAAAAATCCGTATATGATGGAAAAGGCAGGGGCACTGTATACGAAAAATGGCAAAAAACTTTTGTATGCCGGAGTGGCAAGAGGTACCCTGATGCTTCCCAAAAAGACAACGCAGATAGCGGCAAATGCATTTTATGGAAATACAACAGTAGAAATGGTATTTATTCAGGGAAAAATGAAGAAACTTGCAAAGAAAAGTCTGGCATTTTCCCGGATAAAAGATGTTACCTTACCGGATTCTCTTCAGGAAATTGAAGAGGGCGCATTTATGTATTGTAGTAAATTAGCAGATGTGGAAATTCCGAAAAGTGTGAAAAAGATAGGAGCAAATGCCTTTGATGGTTGTTATGAATTGGAACGTGTCGTGTTGCCAAAAAAATTAACCACACTTGAAAAAGAGACATTTCGCAACTGTTACAGTTTGCGAAAGATTGCGTTGCCAAAGTCACTTCGTACGATAAAGGCGGGAACGTTTGAAAGTTGTGGCTTCAATCAACTTGTCATTCCAAAATCTGTAAAAAGCATTGGAAAAAATGCATTGCAGGTGACAACGAAAAAGTTGATATTTAAAGGAAAAAATGTTCCGAAAATAGCAAAACAGGATGCATGCCAGTATGGAAAATACGCCGGAAACACAGATCCGGATTTTGACCTGGGGGTTGTGCGGCTGGATTATATAGACATTCAGTATCCGATGCAGCATGGTATCGGAAAGGTAAAAGTGCCGGCAGAGAGTACAGGAAAATATAAGAAGGCGTTGAAAGGAAAAATGGAGTATCGGGAACTGGAATACTAAAAGACAACGGGTGCTTTAGAAATGAAGTGAAACAAAAGAAATTATTTTACTTTACACATGGTTGAAAAATATCAAATGGTTAGATGAAAATTGGCAATGGTATGTGTTTGTAGCATACCAGCGCCATTAAAAAAATTCATTGTGAACCTTTTTCCCTTCTAAAGTATCTAATATATAGAAGGTGATTAATCACTTTTTTTGTCGTTCATCCTTAAATTGTGGTTGCCTGTCAAAAAATGGTGATTTTATAGAAAAGGTATGTTATACTAAAAAACGAAAGCGAGGAAAAATTTATGAAGAAAAGCATTATGATGTTATTGGGTGGTTTGGCAGTTGTTTCTGCGATTGCTATTTCAAAACCAAGTATGGCGGAGGCTGCACAAACAGAGGCAAAGTATATGGAGGATGTGTTGATAGATGAGGCGCATTTTCCGGATGAGAATTTCAGAAAAAATGTAGAAAATTTTCTTGATGTCAACAAAGATGGGATTTTGAGCAAAGCAGAACGTGAGGATGTCTATTATGCAGAAATTGGAGGTGTGGGATATAAAGATACTTGGTGGTATACGGACATGAAATTTTCAGAACATTGGTACGGATATGCACCTGGGATATCTGTTACGGCAGATGAGGGACGAGTTAAAAGTACAGGTAAAAAAACATTTTCTGTTTCACTAACGGATTTTTCTACAGGGCGTCCGGCAGAGGTTATGGATATTACAGGAATAGAATATCTGTTTAATCTGGAAGAAATTTTGATAAGAGATTACAGTATACAAAAGGGCTCATTGAAAAATAACGCAAATTTGAAAAAAGTTTGGGTGAAAAGTTCACGTTATGGAGCAGTTTCTTATGAAAAAATTCAGCAGGAAATTCCGCTTGCACAGTTGAGTTATTTTCATATGATAAATATTAAGATTCCATCTAAAGGTTTAAATGTGTTAGATATGCCAAACTTAGAAGTGCTTCGTATTATTTTGCCGGATGGAACAAATCAGACAATGAAAGCCTGGGATTTGTCAAAGCATAAAGCTTTGAAAGACATTGAATTGGCTAATATAACTCCGGCTTCACTGGATTTAAGAAAGAATACAAAACTTACTTCTGTCAAGGTGTATACAGGAAAACTAAAGTGCGAAAAGAAGTCAAGATATTACTATTATCAACCAAAGAAAAAAGTTAGTTGTAAGATACGGTTTCCGAAGAAAAATAACATTGCTACACTTTACTATTTTGTTGATAATACCAGTTTAGATGTCCGGAATCTTACAAAATTAGAAGATTTGCATACCTTAAAAACAACTCGCATCAAAGCAAAATCAAGCTGGGTTCGAAAAACATTTAATAAAAAGAATTGGGCTTGTGTATTTGTGAAAAACGGTATTAATCAAAAGAAGGTAAAGGCATCGAAGAAAAAAGTGACGATATTGTAATGAATTCGGTCTCCTTAAATTGTTGTCGTCTGTCAAAAAATGGTGGTTTTATAGAAAAAATATGTTATACTGGAAAAAAACGAAAGCAAGGAAAATTTTATGAAGAAAAACATTATGATGTTATTGGGTGGTTTGGCAGTAGTTTCAGCGATTGCTATTTCAAAACCTAGAATTAACGGAAGTTGCAGTGCAAAATGGCGAAGAAAGTTATCTGACAAACTTAAAAACAGGGAAAATGGAAGAAAAGACTTTTTTCAAGTTCCCGGAACAAAGCTGTAAGGTGAAATTTGCAGCAAAGAACAAAATTAAAAAGTTGGAGTATTACGCTGCAAATAAACAGATTGATCTGCCAAAGTCACTTCGTACGATAAAGGCGGGAACGTTTGAAAGTTGTGGCTTTGATCAACTTGTCATTCCAAAATCTGTAAAAAGCATTGGCAAAAATGCATTGCAGGTGACAACGAAGACGTTGAAAGGAAAAATGGAGTATCGGGAACTGGAATACTAAAAGTATTGTCAAAGAAGACCTCCCGGTTTCAATCCAAGTCAAAAAGTTATAGAATTTCCTTTCTTTTTATGGTATACTTGTCCGTAAGAATATTGAATGGAAGGAAAATGTTAAATTATGTCAGAAATAAAAAAGAGTAACATTCGAAATTTTTGTATTATTGCCCATATTGACCATGGGAAATCTACTCTGGCAGATCGAATCATAGAAAAGACGGGGCTTTTGACGGAGCGGGAAATGCAGGCTCAGGTCCTTGATAATATGGAATTGGAGCGTGAACGTGGAATTACGATCAAAGCACAGACCGTGAGAATCGTATATAAAGCAAAGGATGGCGAAGAATATATCTTCAATCTTATCGATACTCCGGGACATGTTGACTTTAATTATGAAGTGTCACGAAGTCTGGCGGCTTGTGAAGGGGCTATCCTGATCGTGGATGCGGCGCAGGGAATTGAGGCCCAGACGCTGGCAAACTGTTATCTTGCGATTGATCATGATCTGGAGATCATGCCGGTCATCAATAAGATTGACTTGCCGAGCGCGGAGCCGGAGCGTGTCAAAGCGGAGATTGAAGATGTGATCGGGATTGAGGCGGAAGATGCGCCGTTGATCTCAGCAAAGATGGGAACGAATATCGAAGAAGTGCTGGAGCAGATCGTGCAGAAGATCCCGGCACCACAGGGAGACGAGAAAGCACCGCTGAAGGCGCTTATCTTTGACTCGATTTATGATTCATACAAAGGGGTTATTATTTTCTGTCGTATTTTTGATGGAACCGTGAAAAAGGGGACGAAAATACGTATGATGGCGACCGGATTGGAAGAAGAGGTAGTGGAAGTTGGTACCTTTGGTGCCGGTCAGTTTATTCCATGTGAAGAATTGTCCGCCGGAATGGTTGGCTATATTACGGCAAGCTTGAAAAATGTAGAGGGAACGCGTGTCGGTGATACCGTGACGACAGTGGATAATCCGTGTGCAGAGGCACTTCCCGGATATAAGAAAGTACAGCCAATGGTGTACTGCGGATTGTATCCGGCAGATGGTGCCAAATATCAGGATCTGCGTGATGCGTTAGAGAAATTGCAGTTAAACGATGCGGCGCTTCAGTTTGAGGCAGAGACATCGATTGCGTTGGGATTTGGATTCCGATGCGGATTTTTGGGATTACTTCATCTGGAAGTCATTCAGGAAAGACTGGAGCGAGAGTACAATCTTGACCTTGTGACGACGGCACCTGGTGTTGTATATCATGTGTACAAGACCAATGGGGAAATGGTCGAAGTGACAAATCCTTCCAATCTTCCGGATCCGTCTGAGATCGAGCATATGGAGGAGCCGGTGGTAAATGCGGAGATTATGGTTACGACAGAGTTTGTCGGCGCAATCATGACTCTTTGTCAGGAGCGGCGCGGAGTGTACCTTGGAATGGAATACATGGAGGAGACAAGAGCGCTTCTTAAATATGTACTGCCGCTGAATGAGATTATTTATGATTTCTTTGATTCCCTGAAATCACGTTCGCGAGGATATGCGTCATTTGACTATGAGATGAAAGGCTATGAACCATCCAGCCTTGTGAAGTTGAATATACTGATCAATAAAGAAGAGGTGGATGCCCTTTCGTTTATTGTACACGAAAGTACGGCATATGAGCGCGGAAGAAAGATGTGTGAGAAACTCAAACAGGAGATTCCGAGACATCTGTTTGAAATTCCGGTACAGGCAGCGATCGGCAATAAGATCATTGCCCGCGAGACGGTAAAAGCGGTGCGAAAAGATGTCCTTGCCAAGTGTTATGGCGGTGATATCTCGCGTAAAAAGAAACTGCTGGAAAAGCAAAAAGAAGGAAAGAAACGTATGCGCCAGATTGGAAATGTAGAGATTCCACAGAAAGCATTTATGAGCGTTTTGAAATTAGACGAGGAAAACTGATATGGGATCTTTGGGTATTTACGTCCATGTTCCTTTTTGCGTAAAGAAGTGCAATTATTGCGATTTCTTGTCATTTCCGTTAAAAAGAGAGACGGATTGCAGCGAAGTAGAAAACTATGTGAATGCATTGCAGAAAGAAATCTGTAATCCGTTTAAAATGCCGGAGTCTCCTGCGGAGGTAGATACAATCTATCTCGGTGGCGGGACTCCGAGTCTGCTTTCGGGAAGGCAGATAGGAACGATTTTGGAGACAATTAGAAGGAAATTTTCGGTAAAATCAGATGCGGAGATCACGATGGAGTGTAATCCGGGAACCGTGACCGCAGAGTCATTGCGGGCCTTTCGTGATCTGGGGATCAATCGTCTCAGCATCGGGATTCAGTCGGCGGTGGAAAAAGAACTTTCTCTCTTGGGAAGGATTCATACCTTTTCGCAGGCGAAACAGGCGGTATTTTGGGCGAGAGAGGCTGGATTTACAAATCTGAGTGTGGATCTGATGAGTGCGATTCCCGGACAGACGATTGCTTCGTATGAACATTCGCTGCGGGAAATACTGGCATTGGAACCGCAGCACATTTCGTCCTATAGTTTGATCATTGAAGAAGGAACCCCATTTTTTGAAAAATATAGAGACAATCCGCCGGTAGACGAAGACACCGATCGTAAAATGTATGAATTGACGCAGCAGATGCTAGCGGATAGAGGATATGCCCGCTATGAGATATCCAATTATGCAAGACCGGGATTTGAGAGCCGTCACAATACCAAATATTGGACCGGGGAAGATTACCTTGGTGTGGGACTTGGTGCGAGCTCGAAAATCGGAACGTTCCGCTTGAAAAATGAGACCGGTCTGAGGCAGTATGTGAGCCGGCTTAGCCGGGGCGAGACGGTGGCATCGGTTGAGGAAATTCTTACGAAAGAGGACGAGCAGGTGGAATTTTTTATCCTTGGAATGCGGTGCATGAAGGGAGTTTCCCTTAGAAAATACCGGGAAAGATTTGGAGAGGATGCCTTTGCCCGATATGGAAAAACCATTCAGAAAATCTGTGATAGGGGGCTTGCTGCCAGGGAGGAAGACCGGCTTTTTCTGACTGCAAAAGGAATTGATGTGAGCAATCTGGTTTTTGAGATGTTTTTCGGGTAAAATTGGAGTAAAATCCGCAAATTTGACTAGACAATAAGAGAAAAAACAGTTACAATAAATATAACTAATATTTTGTTAAGGAAGTGAACCAATGAATTCAGTATATGAGAAGGTCGAATTGTGTTATAAGCAGATTCGTACGAAAATTGATTTTGTGCCAAAGGTAGCGATTGTTTTAGGAAGCGGACTGGGTGCTTTGGCAGAAGTGATTAAAGTGGTAGATTCGATTGACTATGCTCAGATTCAGGGATTTCCTGTATCTACGGTAGATGGTCATAAAGGTCGTTTTGTATTTGGATATATCGAGGAGACTCCTGTAGTGATCATGCAGGGCCGTGTTCATTTTTATGAAGGATATGCGATCAGCGATGTGGTTCTTCCGATTCGTGTCATGAAAAAACTCGGAGCAGAAATTCTGTTTTTGACAAATTCTGCCGGTGGATTGAATACGATGTACCGTCCGGGAGATTTTATGATGATCACCGATCAGATCGCAAGTTTTATGCCGTCTCCTTTGCAGGGAGCAAATGTAGATGAGTGGGGCAGCCGTTTTCCTTCGATGGAAAATCTTTACGATACCCAGCTTTGCGAGTGCATCCGTCAGTCAGCGAGAGACTGTAATGTGCCGCTTCGTGAAGGTGTGTATGTACAGATGCGTGGACCACAGTATGAATCCACAGCAGAAGTTCGTATGTGTCAGGCAATCGGTGGAGATGCCGTTGGTATGAGTACGGCGATCGAAGCAATTGCAGGACGCCACATGGGAATGCGTGTGTGCGGATTGTCCTGTATCTCCAATATGGCTTGCGGAATCAGCAAGACTCCATTGAACCATATGGAAGTGACAGAAGTTGGAGAAAAGATGGCTCCATTGTTCCGCCTGCTCGTATATAAGGCAATCAGTAAAATGACAGCAGATATGATCGAGAAGACAGAACCGACGGTAAGACCGATGGTGGCACAGCCGGTTCAACAGAGTGTGATTATTGATGATATGTAAGGACAATAAGATACGGTTCTATCATGCCAGAATTGCGGCGATGGGACCGAATCGGGAAATTTTTACAGGAGAACTCCATGTCGAGGGAAACCGGATCACCTATGTGGGCGATGCGGAAAATGCGCCACAGAAAATGTGGGACCGCGAGATTGACGTGGAAAATGACCTTCTCCTGCCGGGATTTAAAAATGCGCATACGCATACAGCGATGACATTTCTTCGTTCGTATGCAGATGATGTGCCATTGCAGACCTGGTTGTACGAAAAAATCTTTCCGATGGAAGACAAACTTACGAAAGAGGATCAATATTGGCTGATCCGTTTGGGAATCATGGAATATCTGACAAGCGGGATTACAGCGAATTTTGATATGTACCGTGATTTTGACTGCCATGCGGAAGTGTCATGTGATGTGGGATTTCGTACGGTAATGTGCAGTGGTCTGAATGACTTCTGCAGTTCGGTAGAAGAAGTGAAAGAACAGTTTTACCGCTTAAATGAGATGTCGCCGCTGGTTTCCTGTCAGCTTGGATTCCATGCGGAATATACGACAAAATGTGAAACCTTAGAACAGCTTGCCAAGGTGGCTTTGGATCTTCGCAAGCCGGTCTATACGCATATAGCAGAAACGAAGAAAGAGGTCGAGGAATGTTATGAAAAGTATCATGTTTCCCCGTTTGGGTTTTTGGATTCTATTGGTATGTTTGCTCATGGTGGCGGGGGCTTTCATGGGGTCTGGATGTCCGAAGAGGATAAGAAAATTTGCCAGAAAAACAAACTCGCGATCGTATCCAATCCGTCGTCAAATCTTAAATTAGCGAGCGGAATCGCAGATCTGTGTGGATTGATGGATGCGGGGATTCCGGTAGCATTGGGAACGGATGGACCGGCGAGCAACAATGCGCTTGATATGTTCCGTGAGATGTATCTTGCGTCGGTACTGCCGAAGGTATATCATAAAGATGCCGCAGCGATGAAGGCGGACGATGTTCTTTCGATGGCGACGACACAAGGAGCACTTGTAATGGGATTAAAGGACTGCGATTGCCTTGCAGAAGGCAAACTTGCCGATATCATACGTATTGATATGAAACGCCCGAATATGCAGCCGGAGCATGACATTCTTAAAAATCTGGTATATAGCGGAAGCAAGGAAAATGTGCGGATGACGATGATAGATGGTAAGATTTTATACGAAGATGGACAGTTTTTCATGGATGAAGACCCATTGGACGTATATCGTCAGACGGCAAAGATTATCGAGCGAATGGAGGCGTGAGATATGAATATTAGCATTAATGTAAATCAATACGATGAGACGAAACTGTTATTTGGCAGACGGAATCCGGATAATGCGAAATCTGTCCGTAGTACATTGGCGAAAAAACGTGCAGATAAGCTGGTAGGAAATATCTTTCAGAGTGATAAAAAGATGGATCTCAGTGTGAATGAGATGAAGGAGAAAAGGGAAGCGCTTCTTTCGGATACCACCCAACAGTTAAAAGAATTGAGTGATCTGAAGGAGCAGCGGAAAGAGATGCTTTCTCAGGCAGAAGATCCGGTTATGGCTCAAAATATAAAAGATATTGATGAACGCATGACAGAGATTAGGAAGAAAGTGGAAGAAAATCGTTCGCTTGCAAAAACATATGGACAGACGGTTTCCGATGTGAAAGTAGAGCGGTTAAAAAGTCATGCGATGGTGGATGCGTCAAATGAGGCAGAAGATTTATTGATTCAAAGTGCCAAAGAGCTGGCGGCTTCTTTGTTGGACGATGCGAAAAATAACATCGAAGAAAAAATGGAACAAGCCAAGGAAGAAGCGCAAAAGATCAAAGAAAAACAGGAGGAGAATAAACAGGACAAGTCGGAGGATACTCTTCCTGAAAAAATGGTGGAACAATCTAAGAAAAAAGACGATGTAGATAAAAAGATTAAGAAAATGGTGGATGATCTGAACCTTTTAATGGATGATATCAAAGGGATTGAGGTCGATGCCAATATCTAATTAAAATTTTATGGGGATGCCATATTTTTGCTTTATGTTATTGTTAGCATAATAAAATCACAACAAGAGTAGAAATGAGGCATACGCATGAATAGCAAAAAGATAGTCAGAATGATGTTTTTAATGTGCCTGCTCTTCGGAGCAGGTACATTTTTTTGTGGTATAAAAACGATACAGGCACAGGAAAAAATTGTATATACGATGAAAAAGCGCAGCAGTAAAACGATTACAAAACTGCTGAAAAATCATCCCTTTACAAAGAATAATCTGGCAAAGTACCGTAATCTTACGTGGAAGTCTACAAAACCCAAGGTAATTGAGGTTAAGGCAAACCGCAAATTGATTGCCAAAAAGAAAGGAAAGGCGTATCTGCGTGGTTACGATAAAAATAAGAAAAAGGTAGTGGCTATCCGTTTGATTGTCGGAAAGAAAGTAAAGAAAATTACCGTTCCTTCGACACAGATCTCGATTCCGTTTGGTGGTTCGGTGCGGCTGGAGGCAGCTGCCAAACCGGAAAATGCATCCTATACAAAATTACATTATGAAGTAAAAAATCCGGAGATCATAACGGTATCTGCGAAGGGAAAAGTTACGTCTCTGGCATCCGGAAGTACCAGTGTTACGATATATTCGAAGGATGGAAACAGCAAAAAAACCGTTCGTGTTAAAGTGGCAGAGGGAACGATCCGTACTACGACGAAAGGAAATGTAAAGGGCACAAAGAGCAGTGATGCAGCTTCGTTGATCTGGTATGGAATCCCTTACGGCGCTTCGACAGGCGGAACCAACCGCTGGAAAGCTCCTCAGCCGGTCAGCGCCTGGAGCGGAACATGGAATGCGCGTATTCCGAAATCGGGAGCGGCATGTTATGGAGATGGCACAAATTACCAGGGAACAGAAGATTGTCTGTATGTAAATATCTACCGTCCGAATACGACAGAAAAGAATCTGCCGGTCATGGTTTATCTGCATGGCGGCGGAAATGCGTCCGGGACAGCCAATACCGACTTCTCTAAATTTGCTGTGGCGGCGAAGGTGGTTGTCGTTTCCGTTGAGTACCGACTGGGAGCATTTGGTTACCTGAGTCATCCGGCATTGCAGACCGGAACGGCAGAGGAAAATAGTGGAAACTTTACCTTGCTTGACATCAAGGCAGCGCTTCAATGGGTACAGAGAGAAATCGGAAATTTCGGAGGAAATGCAGGAAATGTTACGCTGTCCGGCTTTTCTGCGGGAGCAAGAAATGTGATGCTCTGTATGATCTCCCCACAGATGAAGGGGTTATTTCATAAAGTAATTGCTTTTAGCGGCGGTTGTCAGACATGTACGGCGGAGCAGGGAGAAGAATCTTCGGAGAGTAAGCTTGCGACAGTATTAGTGAACCGGGGAACTTATGCGACGAAAGAAGCAGCACTGAAATATATTCAGTCGGCTGATAATGCAACTATCCGGGATCTGTTTTACAGTCTTACGACTGCGGAAGTTGCCAATATGTACCGTTCTTCGGCACTGCGTCTGAATCTTTTCCCACAGGGATTTAACGATGGAACGGTGATCCCGAAAGAAGGATTTTCCGTTATCGCGAGTGGAAATTATAATCGAGTACCGGTGATCCTTGGAAGTGATGTGACAGAATTTTCCAGCTTTGCTATAAAAACGGATATTACCGAGGCGTTAAGTACGACTACAACGACTACGTATGACCGCCTGATGCAGCTGGCAATTCAGTATGGAAGTTTATTCCAATCGGAACATTATATTGAGGAGACGGCAAATCTGCTTTCACAGGATGTGCTGCATCAGCCGGTATATGCGTACCGCTTTTTGTGGGGAACGGATCCGGCAGTGACCGATGCTGCATACAGTACCTATGTAGGAGCGGCGCATGGGGTATCGAAGGATTTCCTGCGTGAATCGTATAAGAATGAAAATCCGGAACTTTCGCCGAATGCGATCCGTACAGAGAATAAAGCGGGCAGGAAAGAATTGACAAGTATTATGCAGAAATATGTAGGGGCATTTTTGAGTAATGGTTCCACGAATGTAACAGGATTGAATACCTGGAGTACATGGAATGCCGCAGCGGGTGTAAATAAGATCATGCTGTTTAATGCGACGGCAAAGAAGGCTTCCGCAGTAATGAGTCCGCAGATGTATTCGGATGAGGAAACCTTTGCTCAGTTAAAGGCAGAAGCAAATGAAGATGAATACCGCATATTGATGGAGGTTATGTTTAAAAACCGATTCTTTATGCCGGAAAATAAGGAATAATTTTCCCACTTTCCGCATATCCTTTTAGTAAGACAATGTTTGCGTAAAGGGATACGCAGGAAAAGGGGGATTCTATGAAAAGAAATACACAGACCATGGACGGCAATATGGCAGCGGCGTATGTATCGTATGCATTTACCGAGGCGGCAGCAGTATATCCGATTACACCATCTTCACCGATGGCAGAATATACGGAAAAATGGGCGTCAAAGGAAAAGAAAAATGTGTTTGGACATGCTCCGCTCATCCGGCAGATGCAGTCGGAAGCAGGGGCGGCCGGTGCCCTTCATGGGATATTGCAGGCAGGAGCTCTTGGGACGACGTATACGGCATCCCAGGGGCTTCTTTTGATGGTACCAAATCTATATAAAATGGCAGGTGAACTACTTCCGGCAGTCATTCACGTGGCGGCGAGAGCTTTGGCGACACATGCGCTGTCCATTTTCTGCGACCATTCCGATATTTACGCCTGTCGTCAGACAGGCTGTGCAATTCTCTGCGCGTCGAGTGTGCAGGAAGTGATGGATCTGGGGGCGGTCGCACATATCGCGGCGATTCAGGGGCGCATTCCATTTCTTCACTTCTTTGATGGGTTTCGTACGTCACATGAGATTCAGAAAATCGAAGTGTGGGATGAGGTTTCTCTGCAGGAAATGATGCCTGTTGAAGCAGTGGATGCCTTTCGGAAACGTGCATTAAATCCGGAACATCCGGTACAGCGCGGCACAGCACAAAACCCTGACATATTTTTCCAAGTACGGGAGGCGGCAAACGGATATTATGACAGACTGCCGGAAATCGTCGAAAATACGATGAATGAGGTCAATGAACGCGCTGGGACAGAGTATCATTTATTTGATTATTATGGCGATAAAGAGGCGACACATGTCATTGTGTCGATGGGGTCGGTCTGTGAGACAATCAAAGAGACGATCGATGCTATGCAGCAGGCGGGAAGAGAAAAGATCGGGCTTGTGCAGGTAAGGTTGTTCCGTCCGTTTTCCAAGAAACATCTGCTTGCGGCACTTCCGAAAAGTGTAAAACAGATTACGGTGTTAGACCGTTCTAAAGAGCCGGGAGCAGTGGGCGAGGCATTGTACCTTGATATTGTGGCGGCATTAAAGGACAGTCCATATGCGTCGGTTCCGGTGTTTGGAGGAAGATACGGTTTGGGATCAAAGGATGTCACACCGGGAGATATTGCGGCAGTTTACAAAAATTACCATACAAAGAATTTTACGATAGGGATCTGTGATGACGTGACGCATCTTTCGCTGAAACCGTATCCGGTGGAAATGACCGGAGAACGCGCTTACGAGTGCAAATTCTGGGGAATGGGTGCCGATGGGACGGTAGGAGCAAATAAAAACTCGATCAAGATCATCGGGGAGAATACGCCACTTCAGGTGCAGGCCTATTTTGAATATGATTCGCGGAAATCCGGCGGCGTTACGATTTCGCATCTGCGGTTTGGAAAGCAGCCGATTCGTTCGGCATATCGTGTCCATCAGGCGGATTTTGTCGCGTGCCACATGCCCGCGTATCTGGAGTGTTATGACATGGCTCAGGATCTGCGGCAAGGCGGCACATTTTTATTAAACTGTCCGTGGACTTCGGAAGAGATGGAAGAAAAACTGCCGGTAAAAGTAAAACAGATATTGGCAGAAAAAGAAATCCGGTTTTATTGCATTGATGGATTTGCGATTGGAAAAGAAATCGGATTAGGTGGACGAATCAATACGATCCTGCAGGCGGCATTTTTTGCCATCAGCGGGATACTGCCGGTAGAAAAGGCCCAAAATCTTTTGAAAGAAGCAGCGGAAAAAACATACGAAAAAAAAGGACAGGCAGTCGTAGAACAGAACCGGAAAGCGATTGAAGAAGGAATGACAAAATTCCGGAAAATCGAAGTGAAAACGGAGTGGAAAAAACTGGAAGGTGAAAAAAGAGAAAAACAAGAAGAACCGACCTCGTTTCTGCATTATGTAAAAACGATTCAGAGAAAAATGAATTCACAGCGGGGAGATGAGCTGCCGGTTTCCGAATTTGTGGAATATGCAGATGGCACGATGCCGGTAGGAACGGCGGCCTATGAAAAACGTGGAGTAGGGATCCGGAGCCCGCGATGGAATCCGGAAGGGTGTGTCCAATGCAATGCGTGTTCGCTGGTGTGCCCGCATGCCTGCATCCGTCCGCTGGTGATCCGTGAGGAGGAGCGGGAACACGCCCCGGAGGGGACATTTACACAACTCCGAGGGATGTCCAACCGGCTTTTTGCGATTACCGTATCTCCGCTTGATTGTACCGGGTGTGAAAATTGTGCGGACATCTGCCCGGGAAATAAGAAAAACAATGTACTGGAAATGATCCCATCCGGTGAGGCGATGGGGCAGCAGCCATTGTATGATTATGGAGAATCTCACGAAAATGATTCCGAAGTTTTGAATAAATTTCCGGAAACCACAGGAAAGGGAAGCCAGTTTAAAAAGCCGCTGCTGGAGTATTCCGGAGCGTGTGCCGGATGCGGGGAGACACCATACGCCAAATTGGTGACGCAGTTATTTGGAGAACGGCTGTATATTGCCAACGCAACCGGGTGTTCCTCTATCTGGGGAGGTTCCGCGCCGTCGTGTGCTTACACGGTAAATGCGCAGGGAAAAGGGCCGGCCTGGGCGAACTCGCTGTTTGAAGACAATGCCGAATTTGGATTTGGTATGATGATGGCGCAGAAGACACTTCGCAAACGGGTATTGGAGGCGGCAAATGACCGACTGAGAGAAGCGGAAGGCGAAGAAAAGGAAGTTTTGCAATCCTATCTGGGAAGCTGGTCAGAGGGAATGAAAAATGCCATTGCGGTGCAGAAAATGACAGCATATTACGAGCAATTGGAAAATCCGAACCGTTTACAGCAGGAGATTGTGCAGTTAAAAGAGTTTGCTTCGAAGAAGAGCCAGTGGGTCTTCGGAGGAGACGGCTGGGCGTACGATATCGGCTATGGCGGACTGGATCACGTGCTTGCGAGTGGCGAGGACATTAACATTCTTGTCTTTGATACGGAAGTGTATTCGAACACCGGAGGACAGGCCTCTAAAGCGACTCCACAGGGAGCGGTTGCGCAGTTTGCGTCACAGGGAAACGAAAAAGAAAAGAAAAATCTGGCAGCTATTGCAATGTGCTATGACAATGTGTATGTGGCACAGGTCGCACTTGGCGCAGATTACAATCAGACCCTCAAAGCCTTGGTGGAAGCGGAAGTGCATGACGGGCCGTCGTTGATCCTTGCGTACGCACCATGTATTAATCATGGCATACGAAAAGGCATGGGAAAAGCAGTCGAAGAGGAAAAAAATGCGGTGCTTTCCGGATATTGGCATTTGTTCCGTTTTATTCCGGAACGGGGCAGAGAGGGAGAAAATCCATTTGTCTTGGATTCCGGAGAACCAAAACTTTCGTATGAGGAATTTTTGAAGGGAGAGCTGCGTTACGAGAGGCTTTTGCGGGAAAATCCGGAGCGGGCTGAGACGCTTTTTGCTAAAGCGGCACAAAAAGCCAAAGAAAAATATGAAAAGCTGAGGGAGATATCCTTGCAATAATCCGTAAAATGGTGTATAAATATTCATAGAGGTTTTTTTAAAAACGGAAAACCATGGGGAAATTGAAATAGAGAACAATGGAGGAAAGAAAACATGGAATTAACAAGTGTACGAAGCTTTTTTCGTGACCGCGAACAATATATCGGAAAGGAAGTAGTGACCGGCGGCTGGGTGCGAAGCATCCGTGCGTCAAAAACATTTGGATTTATCGTTGTCAATGACGGAACATTTTTTGAGCCGATTCAGGTAGTGTATAATGATACCCTGGATAACTTTGAAACGATTTCTAAATTAAATGTAGGTGCTGCCGTGATCGTAAAAGGAACTCTGGTTGCGACACCGGAAGCAAAGCAGCCATTTGAGATTCAGGCATCCGGTGTAGAGATTGAAGGGGCTTCCAGCGGAGATTATCCGCTTCAGAAGAAGAGACATTCTTTTGAGTACCTGCGTACGATCAGTCATCTGCGTCCGAGAACAAATACATTTCAGGCGGTATTCCGTGTGCGTTCTTTGATTGCCTATGCAATTCACAAATTTTTCCAGGAGCGTGAATTTGTATATGTTCATACACCATTGATCACCGGAAGTGACTGTGAAGGTGCCGGAGAAATGTTCCAAGTTACCACGCTGGATCTGAATAATGTGCCGAAAAACGAAGATGGCAGCATTGATTACAGCCGGGATTTCTTTGGCAAAGAAACCAATCTGACCGTAAGCGGACAGCTCAATGGCGAGACTTATGCACAGGCATTTAAAAATATTTATACCTTTGGTCCGACATTCCGTGCGGAAAATTCCAATACGACCCGTCATGCGGCAGAGTTTTGGATGATCGAGCCGGAGATTGCATTTGCGGATTTGCAGGATGATATGATTTTGGCCGAGAGTATGTTAAAATATGTCATCCGCTATGTGCTGGAACATGCACCGGAAGAGATGGATTTCTTTAACCGTTTTGTGGACAAAGGACTGATTGAAAGACTGGAGCATGTGGCAAATTCAGAATTTGCACATGTTACATATACAGAAGCAATTGAAATTCTTGAGAAAAACAATGACAAATTCGAGTACAAAGTATCCTGGGGAGCAGATCTTCAGACAGAGCATGAACGTTATCTGACAGAAGAAGTATTTAAACGCCCGGTATTTGTAACGGATTATCCGAAAGAGATCAAGGCATTTTACATGAAAATGAACGAAGATGGAAAGACCGTTGCAGCGATGGACTGCCTGGTTCCTGGAATCGGAGAGATCATCGGCGGAAGCCAGCGTGAGGACGATTACGATAAATTGGTCTCACGTATGGAGGAATGCGGACTGCGCAAAGAGGACTATGATTTTTATCTTGACTTGAGAAAATACGGTTCTACCCGACATGCCGGATTTGGTCTTGGATTTGAGAGATGTGTGATGTACCTGACAGGAATGTCTAACATCCGTGACGTCATTCCATTCCCAAGAACTGTAAATAACTGTGATTTATAGGAGGCAGAAATGAAGGTACCTGAAGGTTATCAATCCGCCCTTGATGTCCGTGAGACAGAAGTGGCGATTAAAAAAGTAAAAGATTTTTTTGAGAGAGCATTGGCGACAAATTTGAATCTGACACGTGTGTCAGCACCGTTATTCGTAGCACCGGAAACGGGATTGAACGATGATCTGAATGGCGTGGAGCGCCCGGTTTCTTTCGGAATCCGCGAACAGAATGACCGTGTTGTACAGATTGTACATTCTCTGGCAAAATGGAAACGCCATGCATTGAAACGCTACGGATTTTCCGTTGGGGAAGGATTGTATACCGATATGAACGCAATCCGCCGCGATGAGGATACGGACAATATCCATTCGATCTTTGTCGATCAATGGGATTGGGAACGTATCATTGAGAAGGCTCAGAGAAATGAAGAGACATTGAAAGAAATCGTCTGCAAAGTATACCAGTCTTTGCAGGAGACAGAGGATTATATGTCCGTACAATATTCTTACATAAAGAAAACACTTCCACAGGATATCACTTTTGTTTCGACGTATGAATTGGAAGAAAAATATCCGGATAAGACGCCGAAAGAGAGAGAATATCTGGCAGCCAAAGAACACGGCGCAATTTTCCTTATGAAGATCGGAGACAAGCTGGCAAGCGGTGAACCACATGACGGACGTGCGCCGGATTATGATGACTGGTCATTGAACGGCGATATTATCGTGTATTACCAGGTTTTGGATATTGCACTGGAGCTTTCTTCCATGGGAATCCGCGTGGATGAAAAAGCATTGGAAGAGCAGTTGAAAAAAGCGGGCTGCGAAGAAAGGAAAAATCTTCCATTCCAGAAAGAAGTACTGGAAGGCAAACTGCCATATACCATCGGGGGAGGAATCGGACAGTCCCGTATCTGTATGTTCTTCCTGAGAAAAGCACACATCGGCGAGGTACAGGCATCCCTGTGGCCGGATGAGATGGTGGCGGAAGCGGAAAGAGGAAACATACACTTACTGTAACTATTCAGGACCACTGTCTGAGAGACCGCGAATCGTCGTGCTTGCACGTAAGAGGCGCCTGAATAGTAAAACATAGAAAAGAGGTCTAATATGGATAATTTTACATTTTATGCACCAACTTATTTTGATTTTGGAAAAGGCACAGAGGCGCATGTCGGTCAGCTGATCCGCCGTTTTGGCGGAACGAAAGTGCTTCTTCACTACGGTGGAGGCTCCATCAAACGTTCCGGTTTGTACGACCGTGTGACAAAATGTCTGAAAGACGAAAAAATTGATTTTGTGGAACTTGGCGGGGTAAAGCCAAATCCACGAAGTGGTTTGGTTTATGAAGGCATAGAATTGTGTAAAAAAGAGGGTGTCGATTTTATTCTTGCCGTAGGTGGCGGAAGCACGATCGACTCTTCCAAAGCAATTGCTGCAGGAACTTGCTATGATGGTGATTTCTGGGATTTCTATGAAAAGAAAGCGACGATTGAGAAAGCACTTCCGATCGGAACAATCCTGACAATCGCGGCAGCCGGATCCGAAGGCTCTATGAATACCGTGATCAATAATGAAGAGACCGGATTTAAGAAAGGGGCAGCTTCCGAGCATCTCCGCCCGAAATTTTCTATCATGAATCCGGAATTGACCTGCACGCTGCCACCATATCAGTCGGCAGCAGGAGCGACGGATATTATGATTCATATCTGTGAGCGTTATTTTTCCAATACGGAAGAAGTGGAAATCACAGATCGCCTTTGTGAAGCAGTATTAAAGACAATAATCTTTGAGGCACCTCGTATTATTGAGGATCCAAATAACTATGAGGCTCGTGCCAATATTATGTGGGCAGGAATGCTTGCGCACAATAATGTATGTGGTGTCGGACGTGTTCAGGACTGGGCAAGCCACCACATCGAACATGAACTTTCTGCGATGTACGATGTGACACATGGTGCCGGACTTGCGGTAATTACACCGGCATGGATGCGCTATGTGCTTAAGATCAATCCACATAAATTAGTGCAGTTTGCTACCCGAGTATGGGACATTGAACCACAGGAGACAGAGGAGGCGACGGCATTAAAAGGAATCGAAGCGTTTGAGGCATTTTTAAAGAAGATCGGTATGCCGCTTACGTTTGAAGAAATCGGAGCCAAAGCAGAAGACATCGACCGGATGACGGAAAAACTTCTTGGAAAGCGTAAGACAGAAGGTAATTATGTAAAACTTGCGAGTGATGACGTAAAGAAAATCTATCATTTTGCAGCAGAACGCAAACCGGAATGAGATTGAAATCTGGAGGAAAGCCATGAGAGATCAGAATGAATTTATGCGGCAGATGCTTGACCTCGTTGAGTTTGCCAAGACAAATGAAAACCGCATTACCAAAGAACAGGTGGATGATTTCTGCCAGGATATGAAATTGCAGAAATCCCAGCTTAAACTGGTATATGAATTTCTGGAAGAACATCATATCGAGGTGGAAGGGGTCACGGCGAAAGAAGCATTTCGCACAAAAGAGGGCAAAGATCCCTCGATGAATACCGAGGATTCCCGGTATATTACAGTATACCGCCGTGAACTGCGTGAATTGGAACCTTGTTCAGAAGAAGAGAGACAGATGCTGTATGAGCGGCTTTTGGCAGGTGAGGCAGAGGTTTCTCACCGTGTGGTAGAATCCCATCTGCAGCGCGTGGTAACCCTGGCGACAAAATATAAAAACCGCGGTGTACCATTGGAAGATCTGATCCAGGAAGGCAATCTGAGTCTTTTGCTGGCAGTCGAAGAACTTTGCGGAAACAGCGAAGTTCTCGATGTGAAAAAAGAACTTGACCGGTATGTGAAGAGCCGGATGATCGAACTTGCCGATGAGCAGATGGCAAGTAAAGGTATGGAAAATACTATCGTTGCGAAGACGAACCTGATTCATGAGGCGACCAAAGTGCTCGCGGAAGAATGGGGACGTTTGGCAACATTGGAAGAACTGGCAGATTATACCAAAATGCCGGAAGAAGAAATCAGTATGTATGTTGATCTTGCGTTAGATGAGATCCACATCGGCAGAGAATAAGTGACGGAGCAGTTATGAGATATGAGGACAGCATTCGCCAGATAAAAGGCGTCGGAGAAAAAGCAGAACAGCGTTTCCATAAATTGGATATTTGGAATGTCGGAGATCTTTTGGAACATTATCCAAGAGAATACGATGAATTTCATGATCTGGTTAAGATCGCAGACGTAAAAGAAGGCGAGATGGCAGCTGTAGAAGGCGTTATGGCGTGCCGTCCTTCGATTCATACGACCGCAAGGATGAAAATCTTATCCGTGGTGCTCGAAGATGAAACCGGCCGGATTACGGTTACGTGGTTTAATATGCCGTTTTTAGCAAATCGGCTGAAAATGGGAACCCGTTATATTCTGCGAGGGAAAGTTGGCCGCAAAAACGGAAAACTTGTACTCGAACAGCCGAAAATGTATAGTAAAAATGAATTTTTCAAGCAGGTTGGAAGGCTGCATCCGATCTATCCATTGACCGCAGGGCTTACAAATCATGCGGTCGAAAAGGCAGTGAGTGATGCCATCGGTTCGCTGGAAGGGGCTGCGGAATTTCTGCCTGCTGATCTTCGGAAACGTCAAAATCTTCTTGCGTATCGTAAGGCAATTCATGACATCCATTTCCCCAAAAATCAACTGGAATATCGAAAGGCCAGAAAACGGCTTGTATTTGATGAGTTCTTTCTATATCAGGCAGCCTTGCAGGCAATCCGCATCAAAAATTATAAGCCGAGTTCTCATGTTATGACGCAAGATAAAAGGCTGGAAGGATTTGTAAATGATTTGCCCTATGAGCTGACAGCGGCACAAAAAAGAGTTTACGAAGAAATTGAAAAAGATATGACTGGCGGGATGACGATGAACCGTCTGGTGCAGGGGGATGTTGGTTCCGGAAAGACCGTAGTTGCCGTGATGGCATTATTTCTTGCCGTGTGCAATGGAGAGCAGGGAGCCTTTATGGTGCCGACAGAAGTGCTTGCGATGCAGCATAAGGAGTCCTTGGAGGAAATGCTTGCCCCATATGGAGTAAAGATCGGGCTCTTGATCGGCTCGATGACAGCCAAAGAAAAGCGGGAAGGAAAGCAGAAATTGGCAGAAGGCGAATGGGATGTTGTCGTGGGAACTCATGCGATATTGCAGGATAATGTGGAATTTGCGGATCTTGCCCTTGTCATCACAGATGAGCAGCACCGTTTTGGGGTCCGGCAGCGCGAAAAATTGATGGAAAAAGGAGATACACCGCATGTCCTTGCGATGAGTGCGACGCCGATTCCACGGACGCTTGCTCTTGTATTGTATGGAGATATGGATTTGTCCATCATGGACGAACTTCCTGCCAACCGTCTGCCCATCAAAAACTGTGTCGTGGGGACCGATTACCGCCCACAGGCGTACCGTTTTATGAAAGATCAGATTGAAAAAGGACGGCAGGTGTATATCATCTGTCCGATGGTTGAAGAAAAAGAAGAGGTTTCACTTGAGAGTGTAGTGATGTATTCGGAACAGTTGAAGGAGATTTTTCCTGCCGGAATTACGATAGAATGTCTGCATGGAAAGATGAAGCCCAAAGAAAAAAATGAAGTGATGCAGCGGTTTATCGAGGGAACGACGGATATTCTCGTGTCGACGACGGTTATCGAAGTCGGGATTGATGTTCCGAATGCGACAGTAATGATGATTGAAAATGCAGAGCGTTTTGGCCTTGCCCAGCTTCATCAGCTGCGCGGCCGTGTCGGACGTGGAAAAGAGCAGTCTTACTGTATTTTAATGTATGGAAAAGAGAGCAAAGAAGGAAAAGAACGTTTGTCAATCCTTGCCGGCTCTAACGATGGTTTTGAGATCGCCAGAGAGGATTTGAAACTGCGTGGACAGGGCGATTTCTTCGGAGTGATGCAAAGTGGGGACAAGTTGTTTTCACTTGCCGATATCTATGAAGATGCGCCGGTGTTAAAAGCGGCAAACGAGGAAGCAAAGAATTATGCCTTTGATGAGATCACGATGTTTTATAAGAAAAATCGACGTCTGGTGGAAAAATTAAATTCTTATATGGGTAATGTTTCGTTATAAAACAGTTGAAAAATAGTTCAATATCGTTTACAATGATGTTGGGATGAAAAATATTTGCAAGGGAGAAAAACTATGCGAGTAATTGCAGGGACGGCCCGCAGGCTGCCATTGATTGCACCGGAAGGGAAAGATACACGGCCTACGACAGACCGGATCAAAGAGACTTTATTTAACATCATTCAGGACGATGTTCCCGGAGCGATGTTTTTGGATTTATTTAGTGGAAGTGGTGCCATCGGGATCGAAGCATTGAGCCGTGGCGCAAAACAGGCGTATTTGGTGGAATTTGGAAAAGAACCGCTGCAATGCATTAAGGCAAATCTGGCAAAGACACATTTGGAAGATCAGGCAGTAGTGCTTCCGGTAGAAGTGACCTATGCGGTTTCTAAACTGGAAAAGCAGGGGACAACCTTTGATATTATTTATGCGGATCCACCTTACCGAAGCGGATTTGAAGAGAAACTGGCACAATTGATCGGACAGTCAGATATTGTAAAAGAAGATACCTTGGTGATTTTTGAATCTGCTCTTGAAACTCCGATTGATTTTATTGATGAAGATGTATATGAGATTGAAAAAGTAAAAGAATATAAGACGAATAAGCACATTTTTCTGCGCGTAAAGAAGGAAAGATAGAAAGGATCAGGTAAAATATATGAACCCATCAAGAATTGAAAAAGCGATAGATGAAATCTATGATTATGTAGAAAATTGTAAACCGGCAAAACTGGCACCAAATAAGGTGACGGTTGCGAAAGATGAATTATATGATCTTCTCGATGCCCTTCGTATGTGTGCACCGGAGGAAATTCGTACATATCAGAAGATCATTCATAACAGAGATCAGATTTTAGCCAAAGCCAATGCGGAAGCAGAGCAGATTCGCAGTCAGGCACAGCAGGAGACGGCACAGCTTTTGAATGAAAGTGATCTGGTACAGAGTGCGTATGCGCAGGCAGAGCAGATTGTGGCGCAGGCACAGAGTCAGGCAGAACAGATTTTGAATCAGGCAGTGCAGGAGAGCGATCAGGTGCGTACCTCTGCGTTGTATTATACCAGTGATTTGCTTTCTCAGGCGGGAAGAAATATCGAAACTTCTTTGAAAGAGATGGAAAGCAAGTCCACCATGCTTATCAGCGCATTGAAACAGGATATCGAAGTAATCAAGGCAAACCGCAGCGAATTGATGTCTCAGATTCAGGGCGGCTCAGCACAGCAGCCAGAGCAGGCACAGGAAGAAAGCGAAGAAACCGCTGAATAATTTGCTGCCGGCATACCAGAAGATAGACAGCCCATTCTTTTGAATCACACTATTGGTCTGCGCCATCGCGCACAGACCGCCGAAGGAAGTGATGGCAAGAGAAAGGGCTGTTTTTATTGGAGAATCCGCGAGACTTTGGCATAACAGATGGTTTCCCGTCGTGATCTCGAGAATCCCGCACAAAAGAGAAGTCGGGAGAGGACCGAAAAATACTGTTTGTTTCAAAAAAGAAGTGAGAACGGAAAATACAAGGATATAACATCCGATTTTGATGAGAAGTTCTGCGGAATGATTCAATTCAAGGTCAAATTGGTCAAAAAGCGATAAGGAGTCCGTCGACTCTTTTTTTTCTGCACTTTTTGGTAGAAAATGGGTGTTCGCCGGATTCCTTCGAAGGAGAAACCAGGTACAGAAACTTCCCAGGAAGGAGGAAACCAATAGCAGGAGATAAAACACATAACGTTCGTTTCCGAGGTTCAGGAGAGAGCCGCCTACAAAATAGATCACAAACATCGGACTGGCATTGTTGGTAAAACCGGAAAAGAAAACAGCACTGCGATAAGAGAGAACTCCTTTTTGATAGAGTTCGCCGGAAAGTTTTGCACCAATCGGGTATCCGGATAAAATGCCGGCAAATAAAAGGAAATATTTGGAAAGTGAACCGTTCGTATACGTGCGGATCAAAGAAGTACAGAGGCAGAAGGGAAAGAGGGACGGAAGCACGACGGTGGCCCATAAAAAAAGCCCATCTTTTGCCCCACTGCATACCGTCTCCGGAAACAGCAGGAGGAAAGCCAGGATAAAAAACAGGAAAAAAAGCATGGGTGTCCCTCCGAAATTGTATTGGTATAACGTATGTATAATTTTCTCAAATATGCCACATACTAGAAGAAAAAAGGAGTGGTCGGATGTCTTCATTTGCAATTGTGACAGATTCTACAGCAAATTTGCCGAAAGCATTTATTGAAAAACAAGGGATTTATGTACTGCCTCTTACGTGGATCTCCGGAGAGAAAGAATATAGCGGAAGTATGGAAGGAGAAAGAGAAGCATATGCTTTGTTTTATGAGAAACTGCGGAAGGAAAAACATATCTCGACTTCTATGAGTAACCAGAGAACGGCCCAAAAACTGGTGCAAAAACTACTATCGGAAGAAAAAGATATCTTGTATATTGGATTATCCTCAAAATTAAGCGGTACCTTTCATATGATGGAGAGGGTGCTCGGTTATGAAGCAAAAAAATATCCGGAGAGAAAATGGTATGCCGTTGATAGTTTTGCGATAGGTTTGGGCGAGGGGAGTCTTGTGTTTGATGCGGCAAAGATACGGAGACGTGGGGAAGATATCGGCGCAGCATATGCCTGGTGCTGTCAGCGGAGATGGCGTCTGCATACACTTTTTACCGTCGACGATCTCGGCTTTTTACGGCGGAGCGGACGCGCTAATGCGGTTCTTTCCACGGCAGGCAGTGTGTTAAAGATAAAACTTTTGTTTTCGATGCAGGATGGCGGCAAACTTCGTCAGGTTGGGAAAGTACGTGGAAGAAAAAAGGCATTGCAGGAGCTGACGACGCTGGCGTTGACCGGACTGACGGAACCACAGACGATTTATATCAGTCATGGAGACTGCCACGAGGATGCCTGCTATGTAGCAAAACAGATGGAAAAGTCAGAATTTGTAAAAAAGATTATTATGCAGCCTTTGGATCCGGTCTCAGCTTGTCATACCGGACCGAATTCCATCGGAATATTTTTTGTGTAAAATTGCCTTTTTGCTATTGAAATTTCATATCCACAGTTGTATAATTAAAAAGTGTGATTTTTTTGTAACGACTTCGTTACGGATTTGAAAATAAAAGCAGAAAGAAGGAAAAATGATGAAAGTTTTAGTAATCAATTGTGGAAGTTCATCTTTGAAATATCAATTGATTGATGCACAGACAGAAAAGGCATTGGCAGTAGGTCTTTGTGAGAGAATCGGAATTGACGGACGTTTGAACCATACTCCGGCAGGTGGAGAAAAGGTGGTTATCAATAAGGATATGCCAGACCATGAAGTAGCTGTTCAGATGGTGTTGGACGAACTGACAGACGAAAAATATGGTGTAATCAGTGATTTGAAAGAAATTGATGCAATTGGTCATCGTGTCGTACACGGTGGAGAAAAATTTGCTTCTTCTGTAGTAATAAATGATGAAGTTATGGCAGCAATCGAAGAGTGTAATCCGCTTGCACCGCTTCACAATCCTGCAAACCTGATCGGAATCCGTGCGTGCCAGGCAATTATGCCGGGTGTGCCAAATGTAGCAGTATTTGATACCGCTTTTCATCAGACAATGGAGCCAACCGCATTTATGTATGGACTTCCATATGAGTGCTATGAAAAATATAAAGTACGTCGTTATGGTTTCCACGGAACAAGCCATAGTTTCGTATCCAAACGTGCCATTGCACTGGCAGGACTGGATCCTGAAAATTCCAAAGTGATCGTATGCCACCTTGGAAATGGTGCCAGCGTATCTGCAGTGAAAAACGGTAAATCCGTAGATACCAGTATGGGACTTACGCCACTCGAAGGTCTGGTAATGGGTACACGTAGTGGAGACATTGACCCGGCAATCATTGAGTATCTTGCTCATGCAATGGATAAATCTTTGGAAGAGGTAATGAAGATTTTGAACAAAGAGTCCGGTGTATATGGCCTTTCCGGTGTTTCCAGTGATTTCCGTGACCTGGAAAAAGCAGCCGATGAAGGAAATAAGAAAGCACAGCTTGCACAGGATGTATTTGGATATCGTGTAGCAAAATATATTGGTGCGTATACGGCAGCAATGAATGGTGTTGATGCGATCGCATTTACAGCAGGACTTGGCGAGAACAACGGTATCATGCGTGAGTATGTGTGCAGCTTCCTTGGATATCTCGGCGTAGAGATTGACAAAGAGAAGAATAGTGTTCGTGGAGAAGAGACAATTGTTTCTACACCAAACAGTAAAGTAAAAGTTTTGGTTGTTCCAACAAACGAAGAACTTGCTATCGCACGTGAGACCATGGAACTGGTAAAATAATATTTAAAAAATCTATTGACAAATAACCGCATTGACGGTATAATGGTAAAAGTGTTTTGAGTTTTTAAGGAGGTGTAAAGACATGTCAATCTGTCCTAAGAATAAATCTTCAAAAGCAAGAAGAGACAAACGTAGAGCAAACTGGAAAATGACTGCTCCTACTTTAGTTAAATGCAGCAAATGTGGAGAATTGATGGTGCCACATCGTGTATGCAAAAACTGCGGCAGCTACAATAAAAAAGAGATTATTGCAGCAGCTGAGTAATGAACATAGTAGTTTATGGTCAGGGCTTATCATCGTTTTTGGTTGATAAGCCCTGTTTGTTTTCATGAAGAGGATGTGAATGAATGAGTAAAGTTTGCATTATTACAGATAGTAATAGCGGAATTACACAAAGTGAAAGTAAAGAATTGGGAATCGTAGTGATTCCGATGCCTTTTTATATCAATGAAGTGCAGCATTTTGAAGATATTGATATGACCCAGGAAGAGTTTTATGAGGCGCTGATGGATGAAAAGACGGAAGTGTCGACGTCACAGCCGTCTCCGGATACGATCATGCAGACATGGAGAGAAAACCTGGAAGAGTATGATGAGATCGTGCATATTCCAATGTCGAGTGGAATCAGCAGTTCCTGTGCGACGGCGATGATGTTAGCACAGGAAGAAGAGTTTGAGGGCAAAGTTTTTGTCGTTGACAATCAGCGTATCTCGGTTACTCAGAGAAGAAGTGTGCAGCAGGCAAAAGAACTTGCAGAGCGGGGATACAGTGCAAAAGAGATTCATGATATCTTGTTTAGGGACAAATTCCAGAGCAGTATTTATATTATGGTTAATACGTTAAAATATTTGCGAAAAGGTGGTCGTTTGACACCGGCAGTCGCAGCAATCGGAACGGTTCTTCGTATCAAACCGGTTCTTCAGATTCAGGGAGAAAAACTGGATTCGTATGCGAAAGTAAAAACGTTGAAACAGGCTAAGACGACGATGCTCAAAGCAATCCGCTCCGATTTTGAAAAACGTTTCTCAGATGAAGAGATGGAGATTGATATCGCTTATACATACGATAAAGCGGAAGCAGATAAATTTAAAGAAGAAATTCTCCGGGAGTATCCGAATGCCAAAGTGTATATGGATCCTCTGTCGCTAAGTGTGTCCTGCCATATCGGACCGGGAGCACTTGCAGTAGCACTTTCCAATGTACCAAAAGAGCTTTGCGAGTAACTATTCAGGACGCCCCTCCTCCACATTCGCATTTCGAACACTTCGTGTTCTTTTCTCGCCTTTGACAAGGCTAAAAATGCTCATATGTGGAGGGGGAGCCCTATTAGGATCTCAATGTATGGAAATCAAAGTCTCTTACGTGCAAGCACGACGATTCATTGATTTTCATACATTGGATCCTGAATAGTTACGAAGTATCTATATAAGGAAAGGGGAGCGGACAATGAGAATAGAGAATATTGAGATGTTATTGGATACATTGGGGATTTTTGAGCGGGGGGTTTATGAAATCGGCGACAAGCAGATTCCGGTAAAACTTTCGAAGGAAGAACGGGAGAAAATCCAGGTGTTTCTGCCGGAAGAACTGGAAAAACTCCGCGTATCTCCGGACAAAATGAGCCACTTTCACGAGGCGCGGAAAATAGAATTTAAGTGCGTAAATAAGGATTCTTTTTCGGTGGCACGTGAGATGAATGAGCAGAAGGTGCTTGTGTTAAATCTTGCCAATCCGGTACACCCGGGAGGCGGTGTGCGCAAAGGAGCGAGAGCACAGGAAGAAGATCTCTGCCGCAAGAGTTCGCTGTTGTGTTCGCTGGAATCGGAGGAGGCTGCACCGTATTATATTTATAATAGGGAAAAACAGAGTTACCTGGCGACGGATGCGCTGATGATTACGCCGCAGGTGGAAATTATCAAAGATGAGCGGGGACGGCTTTTGCCGGAGAGTACGATCGTGTCGGTTCTGACGTGTGCGGCGCCGATGATCTCACACGGCGGTATTCCGGTTAGTGCGAAAGAATACGAGGATATTTTGTATCACCGCATCGAAGGGATGCTTTTGGCAGCGGCGTATGCCGGATATGAAAATCTGGTGCTTGGAGCATTTGGATGTGGGGCATTCGGAAATGATGCGCGGCTTGTCTCAGACTTGTTTTATAAGGCAATTACGGAGATGGACATTGCGGGTAAAAAGGCAGAAAATTATTTTAAAAAGATTCATTTTGCTGTGTTGTGCCGTTCTTACGAGACGTACAATTTTAAAGAATTTAACCGGAATTTCGGCGAGAAGCAGGCACAGGGAATGAAACTTACGACACTTTGCTATATAGAAAAAGAGGGAAAATATCTGATGCTTCACCGCACGAAAAAGAAGAAAGATATCAATAAAAATAAATGGATCGGTGTCGGAGGACATGCAGAAGGGACGGAAGGCCCCGAGGATTGTCTGCTGCGTGAAGTAAAAAGTAAAGGAAGAAACGGGGCTGACATTGACAAAATACCGGTTCCGCGGCGTGATCACCTTTGTGTGTGACCGGATGGAGCCGGAGATGATGTGCCTTTATACGGCCGACGGATTCGAAGGCGAATTGAAAGAGTGCACGGAGGGCGACCTTGCATGGATGGATAAAGAGACGGTGCTCAGACTGCCGACGTGGGAAGGCGATGCCATTTTCCTGAAACTGCTTGTGGAAGATGAAAAGCGGTTCTTTTCTCTGAGGCTTGTTTATGAGGGAGAAACGCTGGTAGAACATCAATTATATTTTTATTGAAACTATTCAGGATCAATGGAAGGAGAAAAAAAGTGCGTTTTATTATACAGAGAGTGCGTCACGCATCGGTTACGATCGATGGTGAGGTGCGCGGAAAAATAGGAAAAGGTTTTATGGTTCTGATCGGAGTCGGAGCGGACGATACCAAAGAAATAGCAGATAAATTGGTAAGAAAACTTGTGAATATGCGGATTTTCGAGGATGCCGAAGGGCGGACCAATCTTGGATTGAAAGATGTGGAAGGCGAACTTTTGCTTATTTCCCAGTTTACCCTTTATGCGGACTGCAAGAAGGGCAACCGTCCGTCATTTACAAAGGCGGGTGCGCCGGCGATGGCAGAGCCGCTGGTCGAATATATCATTGAGGAGTGCAAAAAGGAGATTCCGGTCGTTGAGCAGGGAGAATTTGGTGCAGACATGAAAGTGGAACTTCTGAATGACGGACCATTTACCGTGATTCTTGACAGCGATGAGATTTGCTGATTTGGTGCTGGCTTTTTGCATATAATAATGTTATAATAAAATTAGTTTATCCGTTCAGAGCGAGTGCGGCATTTGCTGTATTACCCATGACTCTTTTTTCGATTGCGTAGGCGTAGTGGAGCATTCATGCGGTAGCGGATGAACTTAGGCAGGATTAGTCTATCGGTAGGGCGCCAGCTTCCCAAGCTGGATAGGCGGGTTCGATTCCCGTATCCTGCTTTTCGGAATCTTGTGTCGAGAGGAGAGTCCTACATGATAAAATATGAAGTGGTAGAGATTGAAGAACCGGATTTCGGCTGTGAAGGAAGGCCGGATGAAGCGGTTCCGATGGCAAAAGTTACATTGCGTAGTGTAAAGGACGGTGTGATGACAATGGCAGAGATTGCCGATGGCTATCTTTATCAGGAAGAGATTGACGAAGGAAGCATCATATATCAGAATGATGCGGGAATATGGAGGAAATAGAGAATGAAAATAGCAGTAACATACGATGAGCAGACGGGAGAAGTGTTCCAACATTTTGGACACTCCGATGCGTTTAAGATTTATGAATTTGACGAGAGCGGACTGACGGGAGCTATGGTGCTCAATACATCCGCAATCAACGGACATGAGGCGATGGCATCTTTTTTGGCAAAAGGTGATGTTAAAGTGCTGATCTGCGGAGGCGTCGGCGAGGGTGCGATGCTGGCGCTCAGTGAAGAAGGAATCCTTGTTGTGCCGGGAGTGAGCGGCGATGCGGATCTTGCGGTAGCGCAGTTTCTGCAGGGCGTGCTTGCGACGGACAATACACCAAATTGTAATCATGGACAAATTTCAGGAGGAGGCTGCAGCGGAGGTTGTGGAGGCTGTAGTGGATGTCATTGACAAATCAGTGCTCTCTTCAGAGTACGAATTGCAAGATCACTTGTGATATGCCGATCTGTTATGCTGGCGACAACACTTTGACCATGCAGAACTATGATTGTATAGTTCTGCATGGTTTTTTAAAACAAATTTCTTTTTTATTCGGGTGTATAACTCTGTGGTATATAGTATTGCACCGCCGCCTACTTGACTTTTACTTTTTTCGTATTTGAGGCTTTTCCGTATACGGTTTTCGTCTTTCCGTTCACTTTTGTTTTTACAAATGCTTTGATATAGAAGGACGTTGTCGCCTTTTTCTTTAATTTGATCGTAAATTTCGTCGTCTTTGCGGAGACATTTTTCACTTTCACAAATTTTATCTTTTTGGCTTTTTTTGCTTTTGTACCATTTTTTACCACCTTTTTGTAAATGGTATAACCGGAAGCACCTTTTACTTTTTTCCATTTCAGAGTAGCTTTTCCTTTTTTCTTCTTAACGGAAGTAAGTTTGGCTTTTCCTACACTGACTTTGGCAGGTGCCGGTGCAGAAGGTGCAGTAACTGCGGCAACAGGAACCGGTGCTGGTGTGCTTGTCGGTACAATGGACATGCCTAAAAGTACGAGTGCATTTGTATTTCCACTTGCGGCAAGTGCTTTTTTTGTGGAATCACCGACGCCTTCAAATGCAGAAGAAGCGATGGTGGTATCTGCCGGAATATTGATCTCTTTCAAGTTTGGTACATTTTTAAAAGCATCTTCCCCTATGGTTTTTAATGATTGTGGAAGCTGCACTTTTTCGAGGTTTCCACATTTTTCAAACGTTCCTTTTTCGATGGCAGTAAGTCCCTCGGAGAGGTATACATTGTGAATCTGCGCACAGTTGAATGCATATTCGCCCAACGTGTAATTTGTGTTTGAGGAAACTTCTACCTGTAAAATATTTCCACAACTTGCAAAGGCATAGGAACCGATGTTTGTGACGGAACCCTTTAATACGATGTAGTGAATACCGCTATTGTAAAATGCGTGGTCTCCGATCGTGGAGATCGAACCGGTGTCACTTACGGTAAAGTCACTGATATTTGCTGTTTTTTCTATCGCATAATTTCCAAGTCGGTTGATGGTTCCGTTGATCGTGATCGAATGAATCTGGGTGCAGGAAAATGCGTAGTCATCAATGTTATCGACGGAAGCTCCGACAGCAAGTGTAAAGTCGAGGAAGTTTGCTGTATTGGCAAATGCGTATTTCCCAATTTTATCCATCTGGCTTACGATAGTAATACTCTTGATTTTGGAATCTTTAAATGCATTGTCTTCAATGGTTTTCAAAGAAATCGGCAGAGTATCGGAAAGTTCCGGCTTTTCTTGATATATATCAGTGTTTCCGGTATCAAGTTTTGAAGTTTCCGGTATCGGTACATCAAAGGAACCGGTTTCAATTTCACCCGCAATTGGCTGCGCAATAATTTCCTTGATTTTGGAATTCGAATAACTTTTTACATATTCTACCGATGAAGCAGCAAAGGTCTTGGATCCAATGATCGAGATGCTGTCGGGAAGGTATACGGTCAAGCAGTTTGTTTTTCCGCAAAATGCGGCGTCAATTGCACGGACCGGGATTCCGTTGAGTTCATAAGGAACGACGATGGAAGAAGCATTGTAGAGGCCGTCAAATCCTGTGATCGTATAAACTCCATTTACATATTCTGCCTGAAACAGAGCACTGTCTGTCATTTCAAAGGAATCGTTGCTTTCCGCAGCTTGAACGGCAACGCTGCTATCTGGCGTGACAGCGAGTGAGCTGATGACAAGGGCGGTTGAAAGGGTAATGCTGCCCAGTAATTTTGTGAATCGTTTCATTTTTCTTTTTCCTCCTTTAGCGGTATAAATCGGTTACATAAACAAAGCATCGGCAAGGGAGAGCCCGGCAGATTTCTTTGGCGCGCATGGCTTCTTTTTCGCTATCGTAAATGCCAAAGACGGTCGGACCGCTTCCACTCATCAGAGCACCCATTGCGCCATTTTCCATCATGGTCTGTTTGATGAGGGCAATGTCGGGATGTGCCGGAATGGTAACGGTTTCCAGTATGTTTGCCATATTGTTGCAGAGTCCCTGCAAGTCTCTTTTCCGAATGCACTCGATCATTGTGTCAATGTCCGGATGTTTGGTCGTTTCGTCGAGCACAAGATTGGAATAGACAAATTTGGTCGACACATGAAAGGCCGGCTTGGCAATCAGTACATGACAAGACGGCGCAGCCGGAAGAGGCGACAATATTTCGCCGATTCCTTCGGAAAGTGCCGTTCCTTTTTGAATGCAGTAAGGAATGTCGGCACCGAGTTTCACTCCACGTTCTTTCAGATCTTCGTCGGAGAGACCAAGGTCAAAGAGTTGGTTCATTGCGATCATGCACGAAGCGGCATCGGTACTTCCACCCGCCATACCGGCGGCAACAGGAATCCGTTTATCGAGCGTGATCGACACTCCTTCGGAAATTCCAAATTCTTCCATAAGCATTTTTGCGCTTTTGTAGACAAGGTTGTCTTCGTTGACGGGAAGAAAATGGAGATTTGTGGTCAGACTGATGTCTGGCGTTTTTGTCTTTTTTAATGTCAAACGGTCAAAGAGCCGTATGCTTTGCATGATCATTTTTACTTCATGATAGCCGTCATCGCGGCGGCGAATAACGTCCAAACCGAGATTGATCTTGGCCGGAGCATTGATCCATGTGGAATCCATGTGTATCCCCCTTTTGTTTGTTGTTGTGTAACGATTCAGGCTCCCTTTCCACATTCGCATTTCGAACACTTCGTGTTCTTTCATTAGAGCCTGAATAGTTACGTTATTATTAAACTATTATAACACGGAAAAGTTGTTTTCGCAATTTATAACGTTATGGTTTTCCTGTATAACGAGAAAAAATTTGGAAATACTAGTATTTGAGTAATTCATTAGGAGGGTATTATGAAAGTTTTAAAATGTTTTTTATTTGGAGCGGCGGTTTTGGGAGTATGTGTGCTGATGCATTTTTACGGAGAAGCTACGGCGGCAAAGGAAATGCAGGAAGATATCGCAAAAGAAGTAATTCGTCTTCATGTCGTGGCAAACAGTGATCTCGAAATGGACCAAAAACTGAAGCTGGAAGTAAAGGAAGAAATTGTAAAAATACTGCGCAAAAAAATGAAGGAGAGTGATTCGGTGGAGGCAGCAGCTCATGTGTTACAAGCGCAGATCCCGGAGATTGAGCAATGTGCGGCAAATTACATAGAGAAAAAAGGATATGATTATCCGGTTACGGCGACACTGGAAAACTGCTATTTTCCGGTAAAACAGTATGGCGATATGGTGTTTCCGGCGGGAAATTATAATGCATTAAATGTGCGAATCGGTGAGGCGACTGGGAAAAATTGGTGGTGTATCTTGTATCCTACGTTGTGTTTTGTGGATAGTACGTACCAGACAGTTCCGGATGAGTCGAAAGAGAAATTGAAAGAAAATCTGACCGAAGAGGAGTATGATATGTTGCTCGAAGGTGGCGAAAATGTGGAGTACGGGTTCTGGCTTTGGGAATGGTTTCGGTAGGTATTCAAGGTAGTTTTTCGCGCAGGAACGAATTTCATAGAAATAGTTCCTTGCAAAAAACTACCCTTGAATTATAGAGTAAAGGGGAGGTTTGTGCGAGTGGAGGCGGTCGGGAGGTAGTCGCCGGATCGAGAGGAGTTCGGCACACGTCAGAGAAGAAAAGGAAGGAAACGACGTGTGCGGAAGGACGAGGTGGCCGGATCGAGAGGGGACTGGTACACGTCAGAGAAGAAAAGAAAGGAAACGACGTGTGCGGAGAGACGAGGTAGCCGATGAAAGAGGGGGCAGTTACCTGCCAAGAAAGAAAAAAGCAAGAAGTTCTCAAGAAAAACAGGAAAAGGGACGAAATATATAATACAACAGGTTACTATAAAAAACGAAAGTGAGTGAGAAATCCATGGTGATCAATCCAAACAAGATTTCCATTGACTTTAAAGACACCCCTTATGCAAAGGAAAGCGGGGCGTCGGTACAGATTGCCAGGGACGGCAGCATTTCCAATTATGGAATTGAATATACAAAGGATTGTGCGGTACAAAAGGAAATGGACTCCAATATGATATATACTGGCACAACTCAAAATGAGATCGTGAGTGATGTGGCGAAGAATCTTCCGGAAAATAATTTTGATCCGGCAGACTTTATCAGCCAGAGTATCAATGGCGAGGATGCCAAAGATATCGAGGATGAAGGGACAATTTTGGAAGAATACGTCGACTCGACATTGGAGCGGGCGATAGAAAAGGTAAAGACGGAGCGTAAAACCAATGCGGAGGCACTGGGTAAGCAGGTAGAAAAGGAAAAAGAAAAGCAGGAATTTTCCGATGAACTGCAAGCGCAGATCGAACTTGCGGCGCAGATGGCGGCAAGGGCTCCGGAACTTAGTGACGAAGCGATAAAATATTACATAGAGCAGGAAGCGAATCTGACACCGGCAGCAGTCGGAAATAGTGCCAGTGTGACTTCCATGCCGGCGGTGGCGGAGCAGAGGGCTTCTTACGAAGAAATGAAGCCGCAGATCGACCATATATTGGAAGAAAATGGATTGCAGGGAAATGACAGCGCCGAAGAAGCAGCGAAATTTCTGTATGAAGAAGATATTCCGGTAACGGCGGAAAATATAGAAAAATATACCAAATGGCAGGAGACAAAAGATCTGCCGGAGGAGATCATTCAAGAGCGTATTCAGGATGCTGTGCGGGAAGGAACCGTTCCACAGCAGGCAGATATCAGCAAAATCTCGTATGAGGAAGCCGCTGAGAAATGGGAGAATCTGAAAAATATAACAGACGAAGAAATTCGGGCATTTTATCCGGAAGAGGCTGCCTTTATCACGGCAAAACGTCAGCTGGAAGAAATCCGGTTGAAAATGACAGCGGAAGCAGCTGGAACGATGGAACGCAAGGGCATTCATGTTGATATCTCAAATCTTGCGCAGGTAGTGGAAGAACTGAAGCAGATGGAGCAGGAAGCCTGTCAGAAAATATTTGATGAGCAGGGAATTGCGTGTGGCCAGGATCAACTTGACCAGATGGCAGAGACATTGCGGGCAAAGGACCAGATTTGGCAGGCACCGGCGAGTGTACTGGGAAAAACAATCGGGCAGGCAGAGCAGACCACATTGCAGGAAATGTCAGAAATTTCCAGTGTGGAAGCAAATGAGCAGCTGGCAAAAAATTATGAGGCTGTGGGAACGCAGGTACGGAGAGATCTGGGAGATTCGATGACAAAGGCATTTCAAAATGTCGATGCGATATTGGACGATCTCGGACTTGATCGGACATCGGCAAATCAGCGGGCAGTTCGGATCCTTGCGTACAATCAGATGGAGATTACAAAAGAGTCCGTGCTTTCGATGAAAGATTACGATGCCAAAGTAACTTCCGTGCTGGAGCAGATGAAACCGGCCGCTGTGGCGAAAATGATTGAAAAGCAGGAAAATCCATTGGAAATGACAATGGATGAGATCGAGGCGGCACTTCAGGAAATTCAGGAAGAAATGCCGGATGACGACACGACATTGCGGAAATATTTGTGGAAACTTGATCATAAAGGTGACATTACGCCGGAAGAGCGAAAAAGTATGATCGGTATTTACCGATTGATCGATAAAGTGGAAAAAAGTGATGGAGCCGTGATCGGACAGTTGGTAAAAGAAGGAAGAGAATTGACATTTTCCTCGCTTTTGTCGGCGGTTCGCACCAGACGGGCAGAAGGAAAAGAATTTGCAATTGATGATGGTTTCGGAAGTCTGGAAAGTCAGCAAAGCCGTGGCGAGACAATCAGCGAACAGATCGGCGCGGCATTTGGAAATCAAGTGATACGCCGGTTGAAAAAAGAATTGTCGCCGGAGGCACTGCGTCAGGCAGGTGAAGATGCGACATGTGAGCAGGTTCTCGAAGCTTGCGAAACACCGAAAAGTCAGGCAGAAGATGCAGCATATTATGAGGCATTGGCACAAAATATCCGCGAGAAGGCGGCGCTGAGTGACGACAGCATACAAGAGTGTCTGGCGGCGGCAGGAATCCCTGCTACGCTGCAGAACATCCGCGGGATGAAGCGGTATCTGGCAAGAGAAATGCCGGAAAACGATGCTTTGTTTACCCGGGAAGAAAGTGAAGCTGTCATTGAGACGCTCGATCAGCCGGAAGAATTGGAAGGGTTGCTAGATACACTGGACAATGAACATTTGGCAAAGGTCGAGAGTCAGAAACAGGCAGAAGACATTACCTATGATACGCTGCAGAATTTGATACAGATGGCGGGAAGCATTTCTTTTTACCATCAGATGCGGCAGCAGACAAATACATTTTCCGTGCCGATTGTGACAGAAAAGGGAGTTACATCTTGTAATGTAACGGTTTTGCAGGGCAGCGAAGCGGAAAAAGGAACGGTTGAGATCTCACTGCATTCGGATACTTTCGGAAAAATGCAGGCGACATTTAAAGTGACCGGCGACCGGGTCAGTGGATTTGTGACTTGTGAAGACGGACAGGATGTCAGTGAACTCACGCAGAATATTGAAAAGGATTTGGAAATGAATGGATTTGCGATGGAGCGCATGGATGTGGCAAAGGGCGCCAGACATTCATTTCATGTAGGAGATAAAGAAAAAACAGCAAATAGCAGACTGTATCAGGTGGCAAAAATTGTAGTTACCAATGTGCAGAGAAAGGAAGTAACTTTATGAAAATAAATACAAACATATCGGCTCTTATGGCGACAGGAAATTTACATCGGACAGAGGATAAAATAACGACAAGTCTGACAAGACTTTCTTCGGGATACCGCATCAACAAGGCGGCTGACGATGCCGCAGGAATGGCGATTTCCCAGAAAATGCATGCGCAGATCCGCGGACTTCAGCGCGCGTCCCGTAATGGTTCCGACGGAATTTCATTTATTCAGACGGCAGAGGGAGCATTGACGGAAGTCGAAGCTATGCTGCAGCGATGCCGTGAACTTTCCGTGCAGGCATCGAATGATGTGACCACATTGGATGACAAAAAAGCAATTCAGCAGGAAATCGAGGCATTAATGAGCGAGATTGACCGTCTTGCTTCGGATACCGAGTTCAATACAAAGAGCATTTTGGATGGAACCTGTTGCCGCCAGACATCTTCCAGTAATACAGGTGTAAGCGTTATTTCCATGACAGATGACGTCGCATTGACAACATATAGTCTGTCAATTACACAGGCAGCGACAAAGACCAGTGTAACTTCGGGTGCGCTTACAATGGCTGCGACAGATGTATTTGCAGAAGATGGAAAAGTGCAGATCAATGGACAGAGCATTGAGATTAAAAAAGGTGAGACTTTGGAAGAAGCCTATGCCAGAATTCGAGATTGCTGCGAGAAAATGAATATTGATGTGCTTCCGGTCAATGGAACCGATGCAGATGGAAATCCGCAGAAAGTACCGCTCAATGCCGCTTCCAGTTTGTACTTCGAGTCAAAAATTTATGGTGCGTCCAGGAATATTGAAATTACAACAGACAATCCGGAACTTGCGAAAAAACTTGGTGTAGATGGTGCTACGATCACACAGGGAAAAGATGCCGTCGTGGCATTGGATACGACTTCCGGATTTTCCAAAACAGCAACTACATTTGTAGAAGGAAATCGTGTGACCGTATCGGACCGCGGCGGTTTTGAAATCGTCTTCGATGTAGCCGGGGCAGAGGCAGGAACAGACGCCGATGTGACGGTACTTGATGCCGGATTTGTAGCCATTCAGATCGGTTCCAATGAAGGACAGGATATTGACATTTCGATTCCGGCAGTTACTTGTGAATCATTGAATATCCAGTATTGCAACGTATGTACACACGATGGTGCACAGGAATGCATTACTCTTTTTGATGAGGCAATTAAGCAGGTATCGGCAGTGCGCGCAAAACTGGGTGCGTACGAAAATCGTTTGGATTCTGCAACATCAAGTTTGGACACGACTTCCCAAAATTTAACAGAAGCATGTTCCCGTATCGAGGATGTGGATATGGCGGAAGAAATGACGGAGTATACGCAGCTTACTGTGCTCAGCCAAGCAGGAACTTCTATGCTGGCACAGGCAAATAACCGTCCACAGACGATTTTGCAGCTGCTTCAGGGCTGATTTTGATACATAGCGAAAGAAAATGGTGAGTGCGATGGAAAAAGAAAAATTAAATGCTTACGCAGCACGTGTATCCCAGGCAAACCGCAGCGAGCTGGTGGTGATCATGTACGAAGCATTTTTAGATAGTGTAAAAGAAGGGGATGCGCAGATGAAACAGGGCGACATGCCGGCATGCCGCCGTGAGATCGAGCGCGCCAGAGGACTTTTGACGGAATTGATGGGAAGTCTCGATTTTCAATATGAAATTTCCTTTTATCTCCGTCGGTTGTACATCTATTCGTATCACGAATTGTGTCAGGGAATGGCACTACGCGACAGCGAACGATTTGCGCATGCCACGCATGTGATGGAAAGACTTCTTCCTTCATTCCGCGAGGTTGCAAAGCAGGATACGTCGGAGGCGGTTATGAAAAATGTACAGCAGATTTACGCCGGACTTACGTATGGCAGAGGAAGCCTGAACGAAACGATCGGTGTCGATATCGGCAAAAATCGCGGATTTGAAGCGTAACTGCTAAAGAGAACGGTGTTCTTTTCGATATTGGTTTGGTGTCATATTTTCATGCTGCTTAAATTGGCGGCAGAAATGCTCCACATTCCGATAGCCGCAGGCAAAACTGATTTCCTGTATGCTGTCGGAGGTGCGGTTGAGAAGCACTTTTGAGTGTTCAAGACGACTTTCAATTACTTCATTTATGCAGGAGATGTGTGCGAATGCCTTGTATTGTTTTTGCAGGGCGCGCACACTTAAATTTACATATTCTGCCATATATTCTAATGTCCAGTCAAATTCCGGGTGGGCATAAATATTATTTCTAAGATCAATCAAACGTTCGCGGTATTGCGATAAATCCGTATTTAAAAAAGCATAATCGTGAAGCCGGTGGAAGATAATGTGCATCAGTGCTTCCAAAACCAGCTGGCGGCTGTCATGATTCCAATAATTTTCATTGGCGACATCTATAAAATATTCTCGGTAACAGCCGAAATCCGGGCAGAAAACAGGTACGCCAAAAGGAATGTAGCCTTCTGTAAAAAGTGCTTCATCGCAGTTAAAACGAATCCATGTACATAGAAGTTTTCCGGATTTTGCACGATAATGAATGCGCTGACCCGGTTTGTATAAGATACAATGGTGCTCCGGAAATTCCTGCATTTCGCCGTTTACCTCAGCGATGATCGGAGAATCAAATAACATAATTTCATACTCCCCCTCTGCAAAAAACAGATCGTCGACAAAATCTTCCGGCATCTCTTGGTTGACCATCGCATAGATTACTTTTATCATATAACAACCTCCTTTGACTACTTTATAAACGTATTATATCAATAAATTTATACAAATACAATAAATATTTCGAATAATACAATTAAATGCATGCCAGATATATCAAAAACAGAAGAGGATAGATCATTGTATTGAAAGAGAGAACGCAGTAAGATAGAGATAACAATTTGAAGAAAATAAGGAGGTTTACTTTATGAAGAGAAAATTGAGTTGTATTGTGTTATCCACAGCACTTGTTGTTTCTTTGGTAGCCGGAGCAGGTGGAGAAGATGCGATGGCAGCAAAGAAAGCAAAGCTTGGAACAAAGAAAATGACATTGACACAAGGCAAAAGTAAAGTGATCAAAGTGAAGAACAAGAAGAAAGGTTGCCGCTATACCTTTTCTTCCAGCAAGAAGAAGGTGGCAACGGTAACCAAAAAGGGAAAAGTAAAGGCAGTGACAGCCGGTACAGCGAAAATTACTGTCAAAGAAGTATCAAAAAAAGGTAAAAAACGGAAAATTGGTGTAGTTAAGGTTCTGGTAAAAAAGAACAGCCAGACAACAGTTACTCCACAGGTATCAACAGTACCACAGACGACCACAACACCAGGAGGGACAAACGTGACACCACCAAATTCATCTTTGGCACCGACAGCATCACCGTCTATAGCACCACAGGAATCCAAAGAGCCGACAAAAGGAACAAAATCGGTATCTGTATATTTGGATGAGATTACAGAAGCAAATAAAATTGCGGAAGTAAATGGTCCGGGATTGGATCCGACGGCAGCTCCGACAGAAGCACCTGCAGGAGAGGCGACACCGGAACCGACACCGGCAGTTCTTGTAAATGCCACGATGGAAGATGACGGTACAGAACCAATCGAAAAACGTGGAGATGCTTCGGTCTCTATCGTAGAAGATGGCGCGAATGGAACAAGCAAGAGCATCAAAGTTACTGGCCGTTCACAGGACTGGCACGGTGCATGCATTGATGTGACTTCTTTTGCAGAGACAGATAACGATTATGAGATTACATTTTATGCGAAACAGTCTACAGGAGCAGACAGTAAAATCGATCTTTCTATGCAGTACGTCAACGGAAGTGGTGAAACGAGATATGATGGAATCAAGACATTTGATCTGTCAAACGATACTTGGACAAAATGTGAAGCAAAAATGAATGTTCCGGAACATAACGGACAGATTATAATTTACTGGCAGTCCGTATACGAGTCAAACAATTTTATGGATTTCTGCCTGGATGAAGTGACAATCAGCGGTGTGGCAAAAGCATCCGCAGGCGTTGATTATCCGGATCTTTCCCTTGGTTTGGGTAAAACATCCGTAAGCAATCCGATCATGACTTCCCGTCTGACTGCAGATCCATACGCGATGGAATACAATGGAAGAATCTATGTATATGGTACAAACGATTCCCAGCAGTACGAGAAAACACCGGATGCGGACAATAACTATTCAAAGATCAATACCATTAATGTATATTCATCGGCTGACATGGTAAACTGGACAGATCATGGTGCGATTCCGGTAGCAGGCTCAAAAGGAGCAGCGAAATGGGCATCAAATTCCTGGGCACCGGCAGCATGTCATAAGACAATTAATGGAAAAGAAAAATTCTTCTTGTATTTTGCTGACAATGGCAGTGGAATTGGAGTGTTGGAAGCAGACAGTCCGACAGGGCCATGGAAAGACCCGATTGGAAAACAGCTGATCAGCCGTGAGACTCCGGGATGTTCCGGATCCGAGATTGGCTGGCTGTTTGACCCGGCCGTATTGGTTGATGATGACGGAACCGGATATCTGTACTTTGGAGGAATTGGTGATACGACAGACAAGCCGGAAGATTTTATCAAGAATCCAAAATGCGGTAGAGTTGTAAAACTTGCAGATGATATGGTAAGTCTGGCTGGCGACCCTGTCACAATCGACGCACCATATATGTTTGAAGATTCCGGAATCAACAAAATCGGAGACAAATATTATTATAGTTACTGTACAAACTGGACAAACTTCTCCGGACGTGATGAAAATGTACCGACAGCAAATATCGCCGTAATGGAAAGTGATAATCCGATGACAGGATTCAAATTTGTCGGCTGTGTATTGAAAAATCCGGGAACTTATTTCGGAGCAAGCGGAAATAATCATCACTGTTTTGCAGAGTTCAAAGGAACCTGGTATGCGTTCTATCATACAAAGAAAGATACACTGGCATTGGGAACCAAAGGTGATTACAGAACAACATATGCAGACATCTTGAATTTGGGAGAAAATGGAAACTTTACGAACAAAGACGGTTCTGTGGCAGATACAAAAATGACGGCAGCAGGTGTAACCGCAGTTGGAACCGTAAATCCGTATAACACGATAGAAGCAGAGTCCTTCGCAATTGCAAACCAGGTAGGAACGATTGCCAATAGTGAAGCAAGTTCAAATGCATTGTGGAATGGCGCAAATTATTCTCTTTACAATACAGAAGTAGGAAGTTATATCGGAGTGGCAGATGTAGACTTTGGCGACGACGGAGCTTCTATGGTAAGTATGAAACTGAGTGACACTTCCATGACGGAATACAAAGAATGTGTCGCTGCACTTAATAAGAAAGTAACCGGCAAGCATACCGTATACTTTGTATTTGAAAAGACAAACGTTTTGACAGATAGTTGGAAATTCAATAAATAAAAAGGCAAAACTCTTACCCCTAATCTTTTTCAAAATTATAGGTTTTCCTTACAAAAGACAACAAAGGAGCTGTGTAAATGATACGCAGCTCCTTTTACTACATAGGTATTTTGCAGTACGATTAAATTCTCTAGCGGGAAAGAATTTCATTTCCGGTTTCTGTGATAACCAGTGTGTATTCCCATTGGGCAGAAGGTTCCCCGTCATCGGTGTAAATCGTCCATCCGTCATCTTCATCACAGTAAACATCGGAAGTTCCCATATTGATCATTGGTTCAATGGTGATCGTCATACCCGGGACAAGAAGCATTCCGGTTCCCGGTTCGCCGATATGCGGAACCCACGGTTCTTCGTGAAATTCTACGCCGACGCCGTGTCCGCCGATTTCTACGACAACGCTGTAGCCATTTTCTTTGGCGCGTTTATTGATCGCATATCCAAAATCACCCAATGTCGTCCATGGTTTCGCGATGCCGACCGCTTCGTCGAGACATTCTTTCGTTACCTGAACCAGTTTTTTCTTCTCTTCGCTTACTTCGCCAATCAAAAACATACGAGAAGCATCGCCATAAAATCCATCTACAATTGTAGTGCAATCCACATTTACAATATCGCCGCTCTGCAAAATCCGCTTTGGATCCGGGATTCCGTGACAGACAACGTCATCAATGGAAGTACACACATTTTTCGGATATCCCTGGTAACCGAGGCAGGCGCAGATGCCGCCAAGGTTAGCAGTTCGTTTGGCTACAAGATCGTCGATTTCTTGCGTCGACACACCTTCGCCGATCATTTCCGCGACGGAATCAAGGACCATGGAGTTGATCTCGCCGGCTTTACGTATGCCTTCAATCTGCGCCGGCGTCTTGATGATACTGCGAGGTGGTTCCTCTGCGTGTGGATATGTCAGCATATAATGTTCAATTTTTTCGTCAAATGCCATATGGCAGCTTTTATATTTTCTGCCGCTGCCACACCAGCAAGTTTCATTTCTACCTAATTTCACGATTCTGTCATCTTCTTTCTATTAATAATGTATACATTTCTTTTAAAAGGGCCACTGTATGAGTAATTGCCTGTTTGGCAAATGTTGGATAATCCATGTGGCCGGAGTTGTCTGCTTTGTCGGAGATCGCGCGTATGATCAGAAATGGAATGTGATTCAAGTAAGCCACTTGTGCCATCGCAGCCCCTTCCATCTCAGCACAGTCACCTTCAAAAGTATCGATCAAATATTGCTTTTTTTCGCCGTCGGCGATGAACTGGTCACCGCTTACTACTTTTCCGACATGGCAGATTATGTCAGAGTTTGCTTTTTCACAGGCCTCTTTTGCCAGTTTAACAAGAGTTTCATCCGCGGCAAAAATAGATTCATCCATCCGTGGGATAATGCCGACCGGATCTCCCAGCGGGGAAACATCCATGTCATGCTGCTGGGCACAGCGTGAAAGCACAATGTCACCAATTTCCAATGTATTATTGAGCGAGCCCGCAACGCCCGTATTTATTACGGTATCGACAGAAAAAATGTCAATCAGGATCTGCGTGCAGACTGCCATATTTACTTTCCCAATGCCGCTTACGACAACAACGGTTTTCAGTCCCCACAGATTTCCCTCGACAAAGGTCATTCCCGCTTTGGTCATTTCTTTTGTGTCAGTCATCTGTTCTTTCAAAATGGCGACTTCTTCGTCCATCGCGCCAATCAATCCTATGGTATTCATGTAACTACCTCCAAAAATTTTACTACATTGTAGTATAGCACAAATCGTAAAAGAATGCTACGAAATTATAAAAGCGGTTGTTTTGTCATGCGGTTTGAGATATAATAATAGTATCAAAAGGAACGGAGGAAATGGTTTATGAAGGAACCGCTTTTTAGTAACGAGGTAATCTTGTCGTGGCTGCAGTATTATGCCCAAAATACGGCGATTGACCTTGAACATGTTAAGATGATAGATATCACGAAAAAGAATAAAAATGTGATCCCGACCGTGGAAGCACACAAGACGACTTTGGTGTTTACCAATGCGGGCGTAGATGATATTTTTTATCGACTTTGGAATGCCGGTCTTGGAGAATGCGACGTCTGGTACAATGAGGGTTCCAAACCGGAAGGCGAGATTCTGAACAGTAAAGTAAAGGATATGATCGACCGCGGAATCAATGCTTCCGCCGGAATGCTCATTATCAATCCGAACGCCCGCAATACGGCGAAAATCGGTATGGGAAATGAAATGTTCCAAAAGGGTTCGATTCATTATGTGGGAAGCGAGATCCGCGCTGTCATTCTCAATAAAATGATGGTGGATACACAGGATAATCTCTGCGTGATCAGCGGAGAAAGTATTGCCATCGAGGCAGCATTGACGGCAGCAGAGGGAACGGTGGTCGCTGTGGAATACAGCCGTGCCGACCGCGAGACGATGGAGGACAATGTGGAGCATTTTGGACTCAGCAATGTGCAGATCGTCGATCATGTAGATGAAGAGAGCATGAAGGATTGCCCGGTTCCGGATACCGTATTTATGGTGGCTTCTGCAAGTATGGATCAGGAACTTGCGTATTTGACGAAAAAAAATCCACGAATTAATGTAGTTGTCTATACTTTGGATTTTCAGGTGGCAGCAGGCGCAAAGGCAATGCTTGAATCTCATGGCATCGAAGATGTCGAAGTGATTCAGATCGCCGTATCGACTTTGTCAAGCCGCAATTCGTTTAAGCAGCAGCCGGCACCGTGGATCATCAGCGGACGCGGTGGACAGAAATAAGAATAATTTTTGAAAAAATGTGCAGAATAATAAAGGAAGAAGCGATAATTCGGGAAAGAAGATATCGCTTCTTTTTTTTAGCACAAACGTAACTATTCCGGTAAATGTATTTTAGGACGGTGGGTTGTGTTAAATAAAATAAGAAAAAATGCAACATTTGTTACTATAATGTTGCATGTAAGCTATGTTTGGATATGGCATCTAAACAAATAGGACGAAGTGCATCACGTACTTTAGAATGGAGGAAAAAATGAGTAAAACACAACCAATCAAAGATGAAGAAATGTTGAAAAAATTTCGAAATTACTATCGAGACATTGAACTAAACCCACGAAATTACGCACTTATTGTGTTTGGATTGAATTCAGCACTTCGCATTAGTGACATCTTAGGGCTCTGTTGGAACGATGTTTATTCAGATCAAAATCATCGCTATCGTGAACACATAGCCGTATGGGAACAAAAAACAGGGAAGGAGAATATTCTTATTGTGAATCAACATGCAAAAGAAGCGTTAGAATATTATCGAAAAACTCTTTTGCATTATCATAAAAATGACTATATCTTTCAGGGACAAAAAAGCGGGCCGGAACCTTTAAGCCGGTCGCAGGCATTCCGAATCATAAAAAAGGCGGCAAATTATTATGGATTTGAGCAAAACATCAGCTGCCACTCCCTTCGGAAAACGTTTGGCTACTTTGCCTGGAAGAACGGAACACCGCCGGCTCTCCTGATGAGCATATACAATCATTCGTCGTATGAAATTACCAAAAGATACCTTGGTATAGATCAGTTAGAAAAAGATAAAGTTTTTTTAGAAACTTTTTTGTAAAAAACACTAAAGTATTTTTATGACCTGTCGATATATATGGTACAAAGAAAAATGCAACATTATAGTAACAATTGTTGTGGCTGGCAAATTTTTCTTGTTTCAGCGACACAGCAGAGGGAGGTGGCAAGGATGCTGCGACTCACACTCAGCACAGAAGAATATCTGA